>Ga0181517_10000218_pt1 | contig 82455 bp, 57 predicted proteins | sample PEATcosm2014_Bin_31_FD_119748 | JGI IMG/M metagenome (GOLD analysis project Ga0181517, IMG submission 119748) | Peatland microbial communities from MTU Mesocosm Facility, Houghton, MI, USA - PEATcosm2014_Bin01_30_metaG | ecosystem: Environmental > Terrestrial > Soil > Wetlands > Peat | place... | reverse complement strand
GAGAGCAGGATGCGCGTGTGCAACTGGTCGGTGAAGGCCAGGTTGTTGGGAACGACGAGGTTGATGACGATCTGATCCAGGACCTTGTTCTCGTAGCCGCCCGGAGTGAGCGGGGCCACCAGGCCGGCCTCGACCAGGCGATCGATCACGTTGTTCTCGGCCTGGGTGATCCAAGCGCGCGTGGCCTGGAGCGGGCCCACGTCCTGCGAGTCGTCGCTCTTGTCCACGGCGTCGTCCACCTTGACGCTGACGTTCTCGCTGTCCCGCGTGGGCAGCTTGAGGGAGTAGCCCCAGAAGTGCGTCTGGGCCTTGAGCCCGACCGTTTTTTCGCCTTCGACGCGCGTGGTCTCCTCCACGTAGACGGCCACCGGCAGCCAGATTCCGGGCTGCACGTTCATGCGCCAACTATCGAAGTGGAAGTAGTATTTCGAGGAGTCCTCGGAGCTGGGGCCGGTGTAGGTGCCGTTGAAGCGGACGACGTTGCCATCCTCATCCTCGATCCAGATGCGGCCATAGAAGCGGCCCATGCCGCTGACCTTTGGATGCACGTCGAAAACCCAGGTGCGGACCGAGCCGAGAAACTCGCGCCGCACGAAGCTGAAGACGTAGTGCTGGGTGTCAAAGCCGGTGGGGTCGAGGAACATCATCTGCATGAAGCCGGTAGCAGAATAGGTGAAACGCTCGAGACCCAGAGCCTTGGTGAGGCCGGTAATGGCCGCGAACGAACCCTTGAAGAAGCCATGCTTGGCGGCGGAACGCGGCTCGTAGGCCTTGTCGGTGAAGCTTCTGCCGAAATCGACGCGGCTGAGGGTGTACTGATCCTCGACCGGCACCTGGTAGAGCTTCACGTCGGGCCGCGTGTTCTGGATATAGGTCTCCACCAGAGGCGTACGCTGCTGAATATTCTTGATCAGGACCTTTTCGCGCCCGACGGCTCTTTCGACCAGAGCGGCCTGTTCGGCGGTGAGTTGGTGCGCCTGTTCGTACTTGGGCTGCTTCTTTGCGTACGCACAGGCCGCGCTCAGGGTAATGATCAGGAAGGTGAGGGAGATCTTCCGAAACGTCATGTCAAGCTCCTAGAGTGAGTTCTTCCCAGTCTTTCTCGGGCCGCAAGCACCGTTTCGGCATCGCGCGGCTGAGTACCGCCTTCTTCTATCGGCAATATCGATGCTACGCTAACTGAAAAGTGATGGTAATGTTGGTCGTCAGGTCGACTGCCTGTCCATTGCGCGTGGCCGGACGGAAGCGAATCTGCTGCGCTACCCGGCGGGCCTCTTCATCCAGTCCGTGTCCCAGCGAGCGCACCACCCCCTGCACGACCACCTGGCCGGTGGCGGTAAAGGTTACCCGGAGGACGACATCGCCCTGGACCTTTGCCTGCCTGGCATCGTTGGTGTACTGGGCGGGCGGTTTGGAGAGGACCTCGATACTGGTGGAGACGGGCACGGCGGCGACCCTTTGCACGGGCGCGGCGGCGACCATTCCGGGGATGCCGGCCGAGGCCACTCTGCCATTGCCGTAGGCATTGGTTCCGTTGCCGGCGGCTCCGGGAATGCCGGCGGAGGCCACCTTGCCCACCACTCCGGCATTCGAGCCGGATTTGAGTCCATTGCCGATACCGGTCGATCCCACCACGCCATGCGGTGCGATTGCCGGGCCCCTCAAGCCTCCGTAGGGGTTGCCGATCGAGGCGATGGTGGCCGGCCGGGTGGCGTTGGGATTGGGCGTGACGCCGAATGTCTGACCCAGATGCACCGGGGCCGTAGAAGGCTTGACGCGGTTGTCCTGCGCCGGCATGGCCGCAGCCGCCAGAGCCGCCTTGGGCTGGGGCGCAAGAATGACGGCGGGCTTGGCTACCTTGATGGCCGGCAGCGCCAGCTTGGCTTCAATCTGGATCGGCTTCAGATCGGGTTTGGGCTCCGGCTTGGGGATGTTGATCTTGGGCGCCTCCAGTTTGACATCGGGCAGCTTGGGCGGCTCGGGCATGGGGGGCGGCTCTGTGAGCTTGACCTTGGGTGGGGACGGCGGAGTGTTGGGGACGATCAACTCCGTCTGTTCGTACCTGTGTTCGATCATGACGTGCCTGGCCGTCATCCCAATGAAGATGGCCAAGACGAGCACGATCGCGTTGATCACCGCACTGGTGATAAACGACGCGGACCTGCCCTCGGGTTCGGGAAGCAAACCGAAGCTGGCCCGCACAGGATATTGGTTCACCGGCATGTTTTCAGTCCTCGATTGCGGTTGAGGCGGCGCGTTGCCGCTGCTTGGGAGCCGGCAGGATCGGAGGCGGCGACGGCCGGATGGAGAGGCGCGCCGGAATCGTGGATCTGTGGCCGGAACTCAGAGCAAAGGTCAAAGTGCTGGGGGCGTTTGTTCAAAGACCGCGGTCCGTGTCCAGCGCGGCCGGGCCGATGTGAGGGGTTTTCCGGTTCGCGGCGGCGAGAGGGAGCTGCACGCAAGCAGTCCACTGCGCCTCGACCGGCCACCAGACCCGATTGAAGGCGCCGATTCGCAGTACGGATGCAGGGAAGGTTCATTGTTCTATTCACAGCAGTTGCAGACGGCTTGGGCAAGCAGACACACTCACCACACAGCCGCGGCTTGCGATGCACTGCGCGATACGGATTGTCAGCCGTAGGTACCTCGGACACTCGGGCGCTCCAGTTCACATCCAAGGCATCGGCAAAAAACTCTCAAATTCCAATCCGCAGCTGGAAATCCCTCAGGTGGATCACACTTCAGGGCGCCAAAATTTCCAGTGCTCGGGAAACTCATGGATCTGCGCAACATTCTCAGTGCGGCGGGCCGCCTGTGCGGCGGTCTCACGGCCGGCGGCAACAAGTCCCCAGCCAAGCCCTACTGTAATAGACTCAAGGTAAACCAAACCGTTCGGGAAAGGACAGTTTTTTTGTGAAGATCTTGGTTACAGGAGGCGCAGGGTACATAGGTGGTACAGTCGCGGGACTGCTTGCGGAGAAAGGGCACGCGGCAGTGGTTTTCGACAATCTGAGCCACGGCCGACGGGATCTGATTCCCGCGGGAGTGGGGTTTGTCGAGGGGGAGCTGGCCGACCGACCGGCGCTTGAAAACCTTTTCATCGCCGCCAAGGAACAGGGCAAGCCGTTCGATGGCGTGCTCCACTTTGCCGCGCTCATCGAGGCCGGCGAATCCATGGTGCGGCCGGAGATTTTCTTCCGCAACAACACCGCCTCGACGCTTTCGCTGTTGGAGGCGATGCTGGCCCACGGTCCGCGACGCCTCGTCTTCTCCTCCACCGCAGCCGTTTACGGGGAGCCGGAATCCGTGCCAATTCAAGAGGATGCGAAGCTGCTGCCGACCAACGCCTATGGGGAATCGAAGCTGCTGGTGGAGCACATGCTCGGCTGGCTGAATCGCATTCACGGGCTGCGCTATGCCTCCCTGCGGTATTTCAATGTGGCCGGAGCGCCCGAGGGGCCCGGCGGCGTGACGCGCGGCGAGGCCCACGAGCCAGAGTCGCACCTGATTCCGCTGGTGCTGGACGTGGCCCTGGGACGCCGCAAATCGATCAAGATCTTTGGCGAAGACTATCCGACCCCGGACGGAAGCTGCATCCGCGACTACATCCACGTCTCCGACCTGGCGGATGCGCATCTGCTGGCTCTGGACGCGCTGGAAAGCCACGACCGGCTGATCTTCAACCTGGGCAACGGCCAGGGCTTCAGCGTCCGCGAGGTCATTGAATCGGCCCGTCGCGTGACCGGCCATCCGATCCCGGCGGAAGTCTGCCCCCGGCGCGCGGGCGACCCGGCGGTGCTGATCGCCAGCTCGGAAAAGGCCATTCGCGAACTGGGCTGGAAGCCGAAGTACACGCAACTGGACGAGATTGTCCGCACGGCGTGGATTTGGCATCAGAAGCGGTACGCCTGATGCAGCGGATGGTGGCTTTGACAGATTGAGCAGTTCGGGGGAACCGATGAGTCAAACACTTCAGTACAAAGGCTATGACGGCTCCGTCGAGTACAGCGCCGACGATCATGTTTTGCACGGACAGTTGCTCGGGATTCGCGACGCCATTGTTTACGAGGGGACCGACGTGGACAGCCTGGAGTCCAACCTTCAAGCAGCGGTGGACGAGTACTTGGCCTTCTGCGCGGAAATGGGAAAGACGCCGGAAAGGCCCGTCACGTGACTTCGGAGGGTATGAACAATTAGCTTCATCTCCTGTTCCGGTTTAGGAGTTTACGATTGTAGTTATATTTATAGGTATGTTTGTGGTATTCTAGGACGGACGTTGGGAGACGTCAGGCGTGCAGATATCCACTGCACGAACCGGGAGAGAAAGCGACGATGAATGGAATTGCAGACGGTGCATTGGCGAATGCCAAATGGTCTGGAGTTCGAATGGAGCCTTGCCAAGGCGGCTTTGAATCTTCGCAAGCACCGGGTTTCGTTTCCTTACGCCACCAGGGTTTTTCTGGATCCTCATCGGCAGGAGCAACTCGACACGCGCGAGGAGTACGGCGAAGAGCGCTGGATTGCGCTTGGGCGGGTCGACGAGGTTGTTTTGGTCGTTGTTTACACGCTTCGCGGATCGAAGATCCGGCTCATCTCCGCGCGAAAGGCGGACCGCAGTGACTACGGAAACTACTGGCACTGACACCGTATATTTTCGTCTGGATCCGTCGAACCCTCCCACGATGTCCGATGAGCAGATGCAGGCGCTCCGCGAACTGCGCGACGAGGATATCGACTACAGCGATATCCCGCCTCTGCCGCGCACCGGCTGGCGGCGCGTCTCCGATTTGGTCCCGGCGGAGAACAAGCAGCAGATCACGCTGCGACTGGATGCCGATGTGATCGCGTTCTTTCGCTCGACCGGACGGCGTTATCAAAGCCGCATCAATGCGGCGCTTCGGGACTATGTGGAAGCGCAAAAGAAAGCCGTTTAGCGGACGGCTGCCAGCCCGTCTTTGACGCCGCTGGAATCCTGAAAGCCGTATCCGTTGCGCCACGTTGCATCCCTGCTTTCGGTTTATGACTTGCCGTTTGTGTGCCGATCTCGGTAGAGTGTCTCCCACGCGGAGTCTCCGCGGGACCGTCACCCTGGCGGGCCGGGAGATGTCCAGATTCTTCTTTCCCCCAAAGGATCGTTCATGTCTTCTTTGCCCGTTTCCGTTGTTGCCAACCAGGATATCGACTCGACACTGCGCGAGAATCGCGTCTTTCCGCCGCCGGCGGAGTTCAGTGCAAAGGCCCACATCCAGAGCCTGGAGCAGTATGAGGCACTCTACAAGCAGTCGATCGAGGATCCGGAGAGCTTTTGGGCCGGCGTAGCAAAAGACCTGCACTGGTTCAAGCCCTGGGACAAGGTTCTGGAGTGGGATTTGCCTTGGGCCAAGTGGTTTGTGGGCGGCAAGCTGAACTTGAGCTACAACTGCGTGGACCGGCACGCGCTGGGCGCGCGGCGCGACAAGACCGCGCTGATCTGGGAGGGCGAACCGGGCGAGGTGCGGCGGCTGACCTATGCCGAGCTGCACGTCGAGGTGCAGAAGTTCGCCAATGGATTGAAGGCGCTGGGCATCCGGAAGGGCGACCGGGTGGCGGTTTACATGGGCATGACGCCGGAACTGGCCATAGCCCTGCTGGCCTGCGCGCGGATCGGAGCGGTGCATTCGGTGATTTTTGGCGGATTCGCGGCCAACGCCATCGCCGACCGCGTGAACGACTCGGAGTGCGTGGCGATTCTCACCCAGGACTCAAGCTACCGGCGGGGCAACGAGATCCAGCTCAAGCGCACGGTGGACGAGGCGATGACCGCCTGTCCCACGGTGAAGCATGTGGTGGTTTACCGCCGCACCGGCTCGCCGGTGAGGATGGTGACCGGGCGCGACTGGTGGTGGCACGACCTGGTGGCCAACGCCCCGACCGAGTGCCCAGCTGAAGAACTGGATTCGGAAGATCCGCTCTACATCCTTTACACTTCGGGCACCACGGGCAAGCCCAAGGGGCTGGTGCACACCACCGGCGGGTACGCGGTGCAGACCTACCTGACCACGAAATACGTTTTCGATCTGAGAGACGAGGATGTGTACTGGTGCACGGCCGATATCGGCTGGGTGACGGGGCACTCGTATGTGGTGTACGGACCGCTGCAAAACGGGGCGACCGTGCTGATGTACGAGGGGGCGCCCAACTGGCCGGATTTCTCGCGCTTCTGGAAGATCATCGACGACCACCAGGTGAGCGTCTTCTATACCGCGCCCACGGCGATCCGGGCCTTTATCAAATGGGGCGACCAGCACGTGGAAAAACACGATCTGCGATCGCTGCGACTGCTTGGAACCGTGGGTGAGCCGATTAACCCCGAGGCGTGGATGTGGTACCGGGAAAAGATCGGGCACAATCGCTGCCCGATTGTAGACACCTGGTGGCAGACGGAGACGGGCGCGATCCTGATTGCGCCGATTCCCGGCGCGGTGCCGACCAAGCCGGGCTCGGCGACGCGGCCGTTTTTCGGCATCGAGCCGGAGGTGGTCAACAAGGAAGGCGAGCCGGTACCCGCTGGCCACGGCGGCCTGCTGGTGGTGCGCAAACCGTGGCCCTCGATGGCGCGGACGGTGTATGGCGATCCGGAGCGCTACCGGAAGACCTACTGGAGCGACGTGCCGGGCAGCTACTTTACCGGCGACGGCGCGCGCAAGGATGCCGACGGCTATTTCTGGCTGATGGGCCGGGTGGACGACGTGATCAACGTCAGCGGCCACCGGCTGGGCACGATGGAAGTGGAGTCGGCGCTGGTGGCGCATCCCAAGGTGGCCGAGGCTGCCGTGGTGGGCCGGCCGGACGAGTTGAAGGGGCAGGCCATTGCGGCGTTTGTCTCGCTGGAGAGCGGCAACCAGCCCAGCAATGAGCTGAAGGACGAATTGCGCAAGTGGGTTTCGAAGGAGATCGGCTCGCTGGCCCGGCCGGACGATATCCGCTTTACCGAGGCGCTCCCCAAGACGCGCAGCGGCAAGATCATGCGCCGGCTGCTGAGGGAACTGGCCACGCACGGGGAGATCAAGGGAGACATCACGACGCTGGAAGATTTTACCGTGATCGCCAAGCTGAGAGAGGCGGAAGAAGGGTAGCACCTGCGGTGCGGCCAGCGGCTCGCTTATCGCTCGCACAAGGTTCATCGGCGGGTTTCACTCTCCCGTTGAACATTCCTGCCTATTGTGATCTTTCGGCAGTGCCGAAAGCTCACTTTTGTCTGGACATACGCGCCGCTCGCCGAAGATGTTATATAAAGGCGTCATGCAAAGGTTCGCGGTGTTTATATTCATCTGTTTCTTGGTTGCTTCAACAAACGCCGCTTTCGGTCAAACCGCGCCATTGTGCGGCTCTGCGGGCTTTGTAGATCGCAATGAAATTGCGATTCTACGGAAAGCCCCTCATGGTGCAAAGAGAATCGGCAAACACACCTTGGAGGTCAACTGGACACAGGGCGTTCGGCGTTTTGTCGATAACGAATGTACAGGCAACGAAATCGGAGGATCTTGTTGGGAATATTGTGGCTATAACGCGTCGTTTCACCTCCATCAAATCAATCATGAGAAAGACGATCTGTTTACGGGAGTGTTATTGGATGACACAAGCGGAAAACTATTACCGGGCGGCGGTTCGGTGATTTTTTCTCCCGACGGTAAGAGATATTTGGCTTCGTCGCAATGGGATGGCAAGGAGCTTTCCGACTGGAAGCTCTATTCAAGAGAGGGAATTTTGCTTTGGGCGGGTGACAGTGGGATCACCGGTAAAAATGATGGAATCCTTGCAGAGTTTGAAAACCCTTCCTGGTCTTCGTCGGGAGATTTACTTGTCGATTCCGTGGATTCGGCTTCAGGAAAAAGATACGTTTTGATCCTGATGCAAGGCGCTGACAAGAAATGGAAATGGGTCAAGCGGAAATGATTGCCTGTCTTTCACACGTCATTTGACACTCATCCCGGAGGCTCCTAATCTCAGAGCATGGAAGTTCTACTCAGCGTCGAGCAGACAGCCCAGCTCTCCCAGATGGCCGACCAGACCGGCAGGAGCGCGGATGAGTTGGCGCGCGAAGCCGTGGATCGCTACATCGCGGAGGAAGCCCATTTTCGCGCCGCGGTGCAAGCCGGGTTGGACGATGCTGCCCGCGGCAACTTCATCCCCACATCCGAGGTCTGGGCAAGTGTGGAGCGTGCGTTGAAAGCCTGAGCGCATTCAACGCTCCGCCGGCCGGGATTGCCGCACCGATGTTTCTTACTTACAAAAACAGAAGAGGCGGATGCGTTTGCATCCGCCTCTTCGCGTCGAGCGAGGTGCATCCGGTTGCGGATGCGGTCAGAATTTGTAGACGACGCCGAAGGCGGCGCGCGAATTCCAGTGCTCGTGCGCCGAGTAGGCCAGGGCCGGGGTGTTGTTGATGAGGGAGAAGGACGAGGCGATTTCGTCGCCGGAGGCGCGCAACGCAAAGCGCGGGCTGAGAGTGTAATCCATGCCGCCGCCAACGCCTCCCGCAAAGGAGATGTTGGGAGTGTCGTTTTCGCCGCCGGTATGTTCGCCTCCCAGCAGCACATGAACGAATGCAGTTGTGTGTGCGAAGAGAGGCGCGCGGATCACGGGTCCAAAGAGAACCGCATCGACCGACGGAGTTCCGGGGTTGCCCGTCTCGATGGCGTACTTGTAAAAAGCCCCATCGGCGGTCAGGCCGAAGTGCTTGCCCCAGTCGCGGGTGACGGAAAGATTCACGCCCTGCAATCCGCTGCGCGACTGGTTCACCTGGTTGAGGCTGGTGTAGCCGTAACCGGCGAAGGCCTCGTATTTGTAGGAGGGCTCAGTCCGCTCGGTGGGGGTGGTTTCTCGGGCAACCTGGCAGTTGGCCGCCAAGGGCATAAGCGCGGCCGGAACCACGGCCAGAATCGAAAGCAATAACGTCCTCTTCAACTTGAGACTCTCCTCAAAACCATGCTGTGGCCTTCCGCTGGAGCGGGCGCCGTGACTGGGATGCTGTACCCTCATAGACTATCCTCTCGACCCCGGTTCGATGAAGTCCGGTTAACGGGATTGCACGGGAACCGGCTCGGAGATGCGCACAACCTTGCCTGAGCCGTCCGTTACTGTGACGGGGATTCCACTGGGAAGGTAGCGGGCGAGGACCTCGGGCCGGGCCCAATCGAGCTCCCAGGCATCCTCGATGGCGACGAGGGTGTATTGGCCGGGAACCACATCGCGCAGGGAAAAGCTGCCGTCGGAGTCGGATTGATCGCGGCGGACGAGGCTGCGGAAGGCTGCCGCGTTCCTGGGCGCCAGGATGATCATGGCTCCAGCAAGTCCCTTTCCATCTTTACGGGCAAAGCCCTGGACGCGCGAGGCGCCCAGGCTGACGGTGACCACCACGGAGAGCGGGCGATCGCGCACCGTGAGCAGGTTTCCGGCGTGCGCACGGCCTGCCACGGAGATGGAAGCGACCGGCAAGGAGGCGCCGGCGCCCACAACCTCGAGTTGCCAGGCACCGGGCGGGACCGACGATGGAAAGGTGAATGCGCCCTTGACGGCGGTGGTCTGTACCGGGTTTCGGTGCTGTATGCCGTCGACCGATTCGAGGGTCAGGATTGCCTGATCCGGCGGCGGGGAACCGGAGGAGGTCTGGAGAGTTCCGGCGACGGTCAGGGTGGGCGTGCCGAGCGTGGGGTCCAGTTGCTGGCTGGTGGTGGCGTCCAGCTCCATCGTGCGCGGCGGATTGTCCAGCGCCAGCTCATAGCGGCCGGGCGCCATGCCGGTGAACTCGATCACGCCCTGCCTTGCGGCTGCCCATGAGACGAAATAGTCGGAGGGGAGCTGCGTGCCGAAGATCGACTGGCGGATCGCGGAGGGCGGGGAGATGCGTTGATCCTGCGGATTGCGAGAGAGCGGCATGGACAGATGCAGCGCGGGAACCACATGCAGAACGATGTCGGCCTGCTCGCGGCTGCCGCCGGTAAGAACGATGGGAGTGGCCGCAGCCTCGTCGTCCGTGGAGTCGAAATAGGTGACCGGGTAGGCCACATCGAGCGCGGCGCTGGGATCGCTGGCAGGCTTCGGCCGGGCGTCGCTGCCGGCGTGGTGCAGCGCATACCAGGGAACTGCCTGGACGGCTACCAGATAATCTCCCGGCGCCAGATTGTTGAATTCGTAGGCGCCGGTGTCGTCGGTGGCGTCTGTGTTGACCTGGACGATCCGGTCGTCGGGATTATGGCCGCGCGGCTTGAGAAAAAGCAATACCCTGGCACCCTGCACCGGGTCGCCGCCGTCGGCTGTGACCACGCCGCGCAGGACGGAGCCGGGCGTAAGGCGGAAGGTGAGGTGCCCGGTATCCTGGTCCGGGCCGGTGACGATGGCGGAGTTGAACTCGTCGTGCTCGTCATAGAAGGCGGTGCGGAAGCCGCGATGAGATGCGGTGAGCTGGTACTTGGTCGCGGGCAGCCGTTCCAGCGAGAAATGGCCGTCGTTGTCCGACTCGACGGATTCGACGGTATGGCTGTCCTCCTCCGCGAGCACGGCCACGGCAGCGCGGCGTACCGGCTCGCCGGTGACCGCATTCACGACGGTTCCGGCGATGCGGTAGAGACCGGATGTTGAGGCGCGGGTTGAAGGCGATGGGGCGGATTGCGGCAGGGCTGTCGCGCAGGTCATCGCCAGAAAGAGAGCGATGCCTTGTCGATGGCGACCGGTGCGGGGTTGGGCAGAGGCTTTTGGCATCATCGGCTTGGCGCCTCCAGTACGAGGCTACTTGACGCGCCGGGAGAGAGCGTGACGGCCTGGCCGGGATTCGGCAGCGCAGCCAGCGCGGCGGGGTTGCGGTATTCCAGGCGCACCGGCGCGGGGAAGGTGTAGACGTGGTAATTGCCGGGCGTGAGGTCCTCCAGGGTGAAGGTTCCACCGGTCGAGGAGCGGAGGGTTACGGGCTCCACGTCCACCGTGGAGTCAAAATCCGGAACCGCATAGACGGTGTAGAACGGCTCCTCGCCAGAAGCCTGCGCCGCCATGGATTGCGGCAGGGAGAGCGTGAGCCGGGCGCAGCCGTCGCGCAGGGTTAACGCCAGGGGCGCCGTAGCGCCGGAGGGCCCGACGGCCAGAGGCTCGCGGGCCAGGTTTGCGCCGCCGGCGGTGAAGGATGCCTCGCACAGGCCTTTCTGCGAGACGTGGGTGTGCACCCAATAGGAGCCGGGCAAAGTGTAAGTAGTCTCCAGCGGGCCGGGCGCGGAGCCGGTGGCATAGGCGCTCACCATGCCGTCGTTGATCCATCCCCCGCTTTGGCTTCCGGCCTGGCTCAGAATCACCATGACCATGCCGTTCTGACCGGAGGGCTGCGGCTCGGAGCGGTCCACCGTTGTCTGGACGGGGCCACCGCGCGCAGGGCTCATCGGGATGCGCAGATTCGAAAGCGCGTGTCCGGCGAGGGAAAACTCGACCGAGCCGGTGAATGGTTCCGCATCCATGGCGGCGGAAGTGGAATTATTCCCGGCCATGCTGGCGGTAAAGCGGGAGATGGTCATGGTGACCAGGAGCGAGTAGACGCCGTCGGGCAGAATGGCCTGCACGGTCTTCGTCGCCTGATCGTACTCGGCGTTGTAAGGGAGGATGTGGCCCTGCGCGTCCATCACCAGGGCGGTGAGATTCATTCCGGACCAGGCGGGATTTGCGCTGCCATAGCGGCCCCCACCGGGAAGAATGGCTTCGGCCGTGACGGTGTGAAAGGGCTCCAAGGTCAGCGTGAGATTGGCTTGCGCCTGTTCGCCGGCGGAGAGCTGGATGCGCGCCGCTCCGGCCAGATCGCGCGCACTGGGATAGAAGAGGCTGGCGTATCCCGCGCGGGCGACGTTCGCGGCGGTGCCGGCATCCACAAACGTGGCCGCCAATTCGCTGTCCATGGCGGGGCCGGTGTAGATGGCGTAGACGCCCTCGGCGAGCCCGGCAAAGCGATAGGCTCCCTCGGCATCGGTCTTTGCCGCCGAAGCCGGCTTCCAGACCGCACGGCCATCCTCGACCGAGCGTTTGAGCAGGCTCAGCTCGATGCCCTGGGCCGGGTCACCGGTGGAGAGATCGATCTGGCCGCGGATGGAGGAGGTGGGCGCGAGGGTGAAGACCAGTTCGGGCATCTCCAGGGCGACCAGAACATTGTGCGCGGGGCCAACTACGTTCTCCGCGAAGGCGGCTCCGGCGGCGTAGGGGCGGTCCTGATAGCCGGGCTTGGCGACCCGAATCGCCTGCGGGCCCACCGGGACGCCGGGAATCTCGAATCGGCCTTCGCCGTCGGTGAGGGCGCCGGTGTCGGCGTCGCCTTCAATCCGCACCAGCGCGCGTGGCAGCGGCTGGCCGGTGGCCCCGTTGCGGACCTCGCCATGGAGGGTGGCCAGCGCGGCCGTGGAAGCGTTGGGCGGCGCGGGCTGCTCCATCTCCTGAGCCGGTGCATAAATCAGCGCGGCAGAGTACAGACCACAGACGAAACAGGCCCGCAGAGCTCGCCGGAGAGGGATTGCCGGAGAGCGAGGCCTGCCGCCCGCGCGTTTCTGAGTTGGCCGAGGGTGCACCACTCCATTTTGACCGCTGGCGGCCGGGAAGGGAATCCAGGAGGAAGAAAATTCGGCCGCCGGCGCTGCGCGGGCTGAGCCTTATTCTTCGAGATACCAGGGAATGTTGATGACCACGATGCGGCGATTGCCGCGCATGAGGAGGATGACCTTGAGCATATCGGCGCGGCGGTTGTGGAGCAGGTTTTCCCACCAGTGGCGCACCACCAGCTCGGGCACCAGCACGCAGACCTTGTGGAAGCTGGATTCGCGCTCCACCGTCAGGATGTAATCGACCACCGGGGCCAGGACGTAGCGGAAGGGCGATTGCAGGATCTCGAGTTTGGGCACGCATTTGCCTGCGGCGCGCAGCGGGGCGGCCACATCGGTTTCCCAATCCTGGCAAATCCTGTCGGGCTCCTCGACAGTTTGCACGTGGAGGCAGCGAATGTCGCTGGACATGCCCAGGGCAAAGCTGAGGGCCTTCTCGGTGATGCGGCTCCAGCGGTCGATGGGGATCACGACGATGGGCTGGGTGACTTCGGCGGGCACGATGGGCCGGTCGAGCGCGGTGTCGCGGTCCACGCGAACATAATGGCGTTTGACGGCGCGCATGAGCACGATCATGGCCACGATCAGCAGCGCAGTGATCCATGCGCCATCGGCAAACTTGGCCACCAGCACCACCACGGCGGTGATGCCGGTGGCTGTGGCGCCGAGGCCGTTGACGAACATGCGCACCGAAGCGTTGCCCTGGCGCTTCCAGTGCATCACCATGCCGGCCTGCGAGAGCGTGAAGGCCATGAAGGCGCCGATGGCGAAGAGAGGAATCAGGCGGTCGGTGACGCCGCCGAAGAGGATGAGCAGCAGCGCGGTGAGCGCCACCAACACGTAGATGCCCCAGGAGTAGAGCAGACGGCGGCCGCGCAGCAGAAAGACGTGGGGCATGTAGTCGTCGAGAGCGATGGCGCGGGTGAGGCGGGGAAAATCGGCAAAGGCGGTGTTGGCCGAGAGAGCCAGCACCAGCAGCACCGAGCCAATGGTGACGTAATAGAAGGCGCCATGGCCCATCACGGCGCGGGTGAGCATGGAGAGCACGCTCTCGTATCCGGGACCGTTGGGACTGGTTGCGCCGATGCCGTAGGCGCGGCAGAGCAGGGCAATGCCGGCCAGCAGCGTTGCCAGCAGAACAATGATGATGGTCAGCGTGATCTTGGCGTTTTTGCGGGTGTCGTCGCGGAAGGCCATCACGCCGTTGCTTACCGCTTCCACACCGGTCATGGCCGTGCAGCCGGAGGAGAAGACTTTGAGGATCAGCCACCAACCGACGAGGGCGACGGGCGCGGGGATCGCGGGCAGCGGCGTGACCGGCTGGGGATGGCCGCCCGAGTGCAGCACGTGCCAGGCGCCCACGCCGATCACGATCAGCAGGGTTCCGGTGAAGAGATAGGTGGGAATCATGAAGACCACGCCGGTGTCGTGGACGCCGCGCATGTTCACGATGGTGAGGAGGAGCAGCACCAGCAGGCAGAGTTGCAAGGTGTAGGGCTGCAAGCCGGGAGCGGCGGAGATGAGTGCGCCCACGCCGGCCGAGATGCCCACGGCGGCGGTGAGAATATAGTCGATCATCAGCGCCGCGGCGGCCAGCAGGCCCGCGCCCTCGCCCAGATTCTGGGAGGCCACGGTATAGGAGCCGCCGCCGTGCGGATAGGCGTCGATGGTCTGGCGGTAGCTGAAGTAGACGACGACCAGCAGCGCCACGATCGCGGCGCTCACCGGCACAATGTATTTCACGCCCAGCAGGCCGAGCGGGATGAGCAGCGTGAGCGCGGCTTCAGGTCCGTAGGCGGCGGAGCTGAGAGCGTCGAGGCCGAAGACGGGAATGCCCGCGACGGGGCCGATGTGCTCGGCGCGCTCCTCGCTGGTGGCCAGCGGACGGCCGAAGAGCAGGTTCTGAATGCGTGAGGATAAGGCCATGCGGTTTTTGTCCGGCAGCCGGGGTGTTGGGGAGGGAAAAGCCGCCGAGGGCATTGTCTCATGGTGCGGTGACCAGGGGTTCATTGGTCAGGGGCGAAGCATCAGGGTAGGACACTGTCGGTTCGGCTTCGAGTATCCATGCAGCTTCCGGTTTGCCGACTATTCGGGAACTGGCTAATTCAGCGACTGTCAGGCGCCCGATGAGCCCCTCAGTTGATGCAATGTTTTCGGCAACTGAGTTTCCCACCGGCGTTGCCGACCCAGGGGATAAACCGGCAGCCTCGGCGCTTGCATTTTGATTGCTATTCTTACAGCCCAATCGAGGCTTTGGTCCTTTTCAGATGAGAATTGAAATTACCCACAACCCCGAACCGCCTTAGCGGTGTGTCTCAATCATTGCGTCAGTCTTCATTACCCGAGAACGAGCAGACTGGGTTGACCCGTATTCCCTCAGGGGCTAAAGCCCACGTTGATTTTGCTGACTTTATGTACGGGCTGAAGCCCGTACCCTTCATGCCGGATCACTGAGCATCTGCGTGAGACACACCACTAGCGTCTGGCCGGCTTTGATCGAACACGTGGAGTGGCCGAGCCGGGCGGTCTCTCTGGGTTACGCTCGGTGAATTGGTCGAGCAGAACCACATTAAGCAGTGACTTATGGACCCGGATGCGGCCGTTGTATTCGATAAGGCCGAGCTTGCGAAAGCGATTCATGAAGAAGCTGACGCGGGAACGGGTGGTGCCGACCATCTCTGCCAGAGTCTCCTGCGTGATGGGGGGAAGCAGGTGTTCCGATTTGCCGGGCTCGCCAAATTCGGCCATCAACAGAAGAATTCTCGCCAGACGCTTCTCGCTGGAGTTGAAAAGCTGATCGACAAGATCGGCCTGGCTACGCATACTCCGGACGAGCAGGAATTTCAAGTACATTTCGGAGAGGGAATGCTCCTCGTGCATCATGCGGACCATCTCTCCCCTCTCTATCTTGAGCGCTGTGCAGGCGGTAATGGCGCTGGCAGTGGCCAAGTGCAGCCCGCCCACGCTGGCCAGCGACTCCTCTCCAATGAATTCCCCCGCGGGGAGAAGCGCGATGGTGGCCTCCTTCCCGTCATGCGAAACGACGGTGAGTTTTGCACGGCCCGCCCGCAGATAGAAGATGGAGTCAGCCGAGCTTCCCTGCGAAAAGAAGACTTGCTTGGGCTGCAATTGGACGACTCTTCGTCCCACGCCGGCTTCTTCCAGAAAGGTGGCGAGGTCAAAGGTCATGCTTCTCACCTCGAAAGATAAGATCGATGAACGAAGCAATGCTACTCGCTTATTCTGGCGATCTTTGTACGGTTCCTGACACAAGCAGAACTTTGTCAGATACCGTGAGCTTGGCGCATACTGATCCGGATAAGGCTTTGTCTGAAAGTGAGGATACGTTGCGCACGGACGGCTTTAAGAACACTCTTTTGGAGGCTCTGGGTGGGGACATCGTCGCGCGTCTTCGTTTGCAGCCGGTGAAATTCGAGCTGAAACACGAAATCGAAATTCCCGGAGAGCCGATCGATCGCCTCTATTTTCTCGAAGAGGGGATGGCGTCGATGACGACAACATTCAAGGATGGGTCTCAGGTCGAGGTAGGGATGTTCGGTTATGAGTCGGTCATCGGCATCTCATCTCTTATGGGAACAAAGAAGAGTCTGAATCGCGTCTACACGCAGATCGCCGGCCATGGCTATAGCTGCCACGTGGAGGACGCGAGAAGAGAATTCCGCCTTGGCGGCGACTTTCAGTCTCTGGCTCTGCGCTATGTTCAGGCACAACTCGTTCAGGCAATGCAATCCGCTGGATGCAATGCGAAACACAGCTTCGAACAGCGGCTCGCCCGCTGGCTGCTGATCTGCGCGGACCGCGCGCACATCGACACATTCAAGATTTCGCATGAGTTTCTCGCCGACATGCTTGGAGGCCGCCGGGCCACTATTTCTACGGCAGCTGGGATTCTGAAGCGAAAAGGACTTATTGAATACACCCGCGGAGAAATTCGCATCCTCGACGTCCCCGGGCTCACGAAGGCCTCTTGCGAGTGCTATCTGATCATCAAAGATCACCTTGACAATTACACAGAGTTCGACACCGCAATCACCGCGTAGCCGCATTCGAGCGGTTCTCCAATTCACGTACCTTTGCCAATCTGTGCGGGGTGGCTCACCGCGGCGAGCCACTCAGCGGTCGTGGCTTCTGGGTATAGCAATTGGAGAACCGCCATAGCCCACTACCGCGCACTGGAGGCCGCGGGCAGAGTGAAGAGGAATCGGCTGCCGTGGCCGGGCGCGCTTTCAGCCCAGATGCGGCCGCCGTGCTGTTCGACAATGCTGCGGCAGAGCGCCAGCCCCAGGCCGGTGCCGCCCAGCGCGCGGGAGTCGGATGCGTCGCCCTGCTGGAAGCGGTCGAAGATGCGCTCCAGCTTCTCAGGAGGGATGCCGCGGCCCTGATCCTCGACGATGATGCAGACCTCGCCGGAGCGGAAGGAGCCGGGAGTGTTGGAGCTTGCGCCGGTGGGCTGGGCAGCCAGACGGATGGTCGTATCGGGGGGCGAGAACTTGATGGCGTTGCTCACCAGTTCGTTGAGAATTTGCAGGATGCGCTCCTCGTCGGCAAAGACGGGCGCAGGCGGAGCATCGATGCGGAAGCCGATGCGGGCCTCGGAAGCCGGCCCGTGGGCCACGTCGGCGGCGCGGCGGAGCAGGTCGATGGCTTCCACCGGCTGGCGATGGAGCGGCAGCTTTCCCTTTTCCACGCTGTCGAAGTCGAGGATGTCGTTGACCAGGCGAACCAGCCGGTCGCAGTTGCCGATGGCCATCTCGACCATCTGGCGCTGCTTTTCCGGCCGCTTGTCGAGCGTGCCGGAGGAGATGAGGCCCAGCGAGGCGCGCAGCGAGGTGAGCGGGGTGCGCAGCTCATGGCTGACCGTGGAGATGAACTCGTCTTTCATCTTCTCCAGGCGGCGACGCTCGGAGACATCCTGGAAGTCCACGACCATGCCCGTGACCCGGCCGTCTTCGACAAGCGGGCTGGCGCAATATTCGATGGGAATGGCCGTTCCGTCCTTGCGCCAGAAGACCTCGTCTCTCATGCGGACGGACTCGCGGCGGCGCATGCCCTGGAGAATGGGGCTGGTGGACTTGGAATATGGCGTACCGTCGGCGTGGCTGTGATGGATGACTTCATGCACGTCGCAGCCGGTCAACTGATCGGGCGTATAGCCGAGGGCGTGGGCGGCGGCCAGGTTGATGAAGGTGAGGCGGCCGTCGAGGTCGATGCCGTAGATGCCGTCGGCGACCGATTCGAGGATCAGCTCGCGCTGGTGCGTGGCACTGTGCAGCGCCTCTTCGGCCTGGTGCTGCTCGGTCATGTCCATGCCGTGGATGAGGACGAAGGGCTGCTCGCCGGGCAGTTCCATGCGGCGGCTGCGGAAGGCGATGCGGCGGTAGACGTCGTCGCTGCGCCGCAACTGCAAGGAGCCCTGCCACTCGTCTTCGGTTTCCAGGGTGTGGAGGCATTCCTGGAAGGCGGCCGCGCCGGCGGGATCGAGAAGCTCAAGAACGGAGCGGCCGGTGAGCGCTTCGGCGCGGTATCCGAGGGTCTCGGCGGTGAAGGCATTCAACGAGGTCAGCCGGCCCTCCATCGAGCAGGTAAAGACGAAGCCGAGGCTGTTTTCCACCGTCTGGCGGTAGCGCGTTTCGCTGGAGAGCAGCGCCCGCTCCACCTCGCGCTGTTCGGTCACGTCCTGGCCGCTGACGATCAGGTACTGGATCTCGTCGTTCGGTCCCTTGAGAGGGCGCAGGGTCCAACCGATGCGCCGGGTTAGATGGGCGGGAGGCGGGCCGGCGAAGCCGCGATCGTCCGGTCCGCCGGCAACACGCCAGGCGGTTTCGTGGGGTCCGGAGACCTGTCCCGCGGCTGCCTCGCGCAGCTTGGCCGCGGCCCAGGAGCGGTCGCCGTCCTCCAGGATTTCCTCGACAAAGGGCCGGCCTACGGCATCGCCCAGCGTGAGCCCGGTCAATTCCGCGCAGGAGTGGTTCATCCGGACCATGCGGCCGGCCGTGTCGAGCACGATCACCAGCGCGGGAATCGAGTCCAGCGTCGCGGCGACGAAACAGCGTTCGATAGCCAGTGCGCGCTCTGTCCTCATACGGGCCCGCTGCGCATGTTCCTGGGCGCGGATGCGGTTGTAGAGTTCCAGCCGGGTCACCGCCTGACGGCCCAGAATCTCAAGGAACGTGATGTGTTCTTCTTTGAAAGCGTTGGGCTCCCTGGCCAAGATCGCCATAGTGCCCACAATCTGCTGGTTACTGGAGATGAGCGGCGTGCCGACATAGGAGCGGCACGGCTTTGCGCCGGCCAGGGGAATTCCGTCCGGCGGGAAGCGCGGGTCCAGGCTGGCATCCATGATGAGCAGGGATTCGCCCTTCTCCAGCATCCACTGGCAGGCAGTGGAGGAACGCGGCTGCTCGGGGGCCTGGAAACCGAACTGCGATTTGAACCACAGCCGGTTGAAGTCCATCCAGCCCATGTAGGCGTAGTCTGCCACGCTCAACACGGCGGCGAGCTCAGTCAGTTCATCCAGAGAGGGGTCCGGATTGCGGTCAAAGACGTCGAACTCGGATCGGGAAAGCATGCGTTTGAACTCCCCGAGTTGCAGACCCTGAATCGCGCACATAGGCACACACTCGTGTCTCAGTATCGGACAAACAGGAGGCGTTGACTCTGACACAAAGGGGGCAAATTCGGGAAGGAGACAATACCACCCAAGTTACCCGATTTTTGGCTTCGAGGGTTTTGCTTGAAGTTACCAGAGTAACTTCCACTTGGCAGGGAAGTGCGACGCAGGGCGACTGGCACGCGGGATCGTCGCCGATCGGCTTATGATTCTAAACAATTTCTCTAGCTTCCGGCGGGCAGGCGGCAACAGTCGCCGGCAGCCGCCGGCTCGTTACTTCCGGCATCCAGGACCACCTTCCAACTGCCGTCGGGCTGCTTGCGCCAGATGGTGATATAGCGGCCGGTGGTGATGACGGGATTGCCGTTGGCGTCCTTGCTGTGGCCTTCAAAGTGGCCCCAGGTGTAGCCGATGTCGCCGCTCGGTCCCATGAGGGCTTCGGTTGGGGTCCAGGTGAGCTGGTAGTCCTTGGGGGCCCAGTTGGCGGATTTGGCGATGGCGACCCGGCCCACCAGCGGCGCCTGACCGTTGCCCAGCGCGACGCCGTCCTCGGCGAACCACTCGGCAAAGGCCTTGCCGCCGCGTTCGAGCACATCCTTGGCAAAGCGCGCCTCGAGATCGAAGAGAAGGATCTTGCCTGGCTTGACAGTGGGATCGGTCAGCGGATTGGGAGCGGCCGGAACGGCAGCGGTATCGGGAAAAGCGAGTTGCGCGCAAGCCGGCCTGGCGGCCGTCGCCGCCATTGTTGCCGCAAGCACGGCTGCCAAAAAGATTCTTCTCCAGATTGCAGACCCGTTCCCGGTCACGATTCACGTCCTCCCGCAGAGTGGAAAAAACCTACTGGCCCATCGTACAACGAAGGATATCGGTTTTTGTCTTTTTGGGCGGGATCGATCGGATCGCGGTTTTCACGATGTTTTCTATTGGATCCTTCGTCAATATTCAGTCGAGAAGAGCGATGGTACACTGGGGCCGCGCAAGAGAGACAGGATTGAATTGCCGGATCGGCGGATTGCAATCTCAATCTCTCTCGGGAGGCCTATCGATGCGACGTTCCGCTCTGCTCACTCTTCTCGCTGCCGCGGTTTTTCTGCTCTTCGGCGGCGTTCTTCCGGCGCAGCAGACTCCTTATGTGGTCGGGAGCACAGTGACCGGCCATGTCTTCTGCGGCGACACCGACGCTCCCGCCCGCTTCGCCAAGGTTCTGCTGAAGTCGACCGAGCCCAGCCACGCCGGCGCGGACTTCATGAAGATGATTCAGGGCAATATGCAGAAGGCCGCGGCGAAGAGCGGCGATGCGGCGGCGGTGAAGCCGCCCAACGAAGAGCAGAAGCGTGCGATGGCCGCGGCGGCCAAGGGGATGGACCAGGCAACCGACATGCTGAACTCCTCGACCGTCGGCCTGGATGGCGCGTACAGCTTCTCCGGCATCAAGCCCGGCACCTATTATGTCCACGCCATCTTTGCCGGTTACATCGATCCCTTCGGGCAGTTTTCCGACGAGGACTTTGCCAGCACCGATCCGGCCATCCGCGCCCGCATTGCGCAGATACCGACGGTCACCGTCACCGGCACGGACTCGGTCCGCGTGGATTTGCGCCTGGAGCGGGGCGCGGCCGTCAGCGGGCGCATTCTCTTCGACGATGGCAGCCCCGCCGCCGGATGGACTCTTGCGGCGATGAAGCCGAGCGCGCCCGAGAGCCCCAGCGATGCGGCCAGCGCGCTGATGACGCAGGCGCTCGCGCTGAGCGGCGCGGCGCAAATCTCCAAGACCGACGACCTCGGGCGCTATCGCATCCCCGGCCTTGCGGGCGGCGACTACATTGTGCGGGCCACGCTGATCGCCCCGCCCATCGGCATCAGCGCCTCGAATATCGGCGACGGCGGTAGCGGCATCAGCCTGGCCGTCTATTCCGGCGACACCTTCAGCCGCGCCGACGCCAAACCGATCAGCCTAACCACGGGCGAGGAGTACACGGGCGCGGACATTACCGTTCCTGCGCACTCCCTGCACAACATCGTCGGCCACGTCTACGCGAAGTCCGACGGGCACACGCTGAATGTGGGCAGCGTCACTCTCACGGCCAAGAGCAACGCCGCGCTGCATATGATGGCGGCGATCCGCGACGACGGCAGCTTCCACTTTGAATATCTCCCTGGAGGCGTCACCTACACTCTGACCGTGGAGGGCGCGGCCGACGGCAAGAGCAGCGGCTCGGCCAGCAGTTTCATGGGCATGAACCTTCCGAATACGGAGGTTCTGCGCAAATACGGAAGCGACACCATCGACGCGATGCTGGGGGACTCGGACCTCGACACGGTCCGGCTGACGGTGGCGCAGACAGACTGGAAACCTCCGGTGAAGAAGCCCGGCACCCCCGATGCCAACCCCGGCGACCTGCTGAATGGCATCTTCAGCGGAGGCGCCAGCAATACGCCCTAAGCGAGGACAGGAATCCATCGGACCGGGCGCGGCGGCGGAATTTGCGCTCCGGACACCCACAAACCGGCTTTCTTTGCCTGCCGGCGGCCGGGAGACGGAGCTTTCCGCGCCTGCGGCGGCCGGTACGGCCCTGGCCACGCCCGCTTGCCGACCGTCTAACCATTCGGCAGCCGAAATTGCCGCATTGGTATACTATCGGTTGGCAAAGCTGGATTCGATGGCCCCGGCGCGAGGGGGCCTTTTTCTTGGATGCCGGCGTTTTCCGGGGAAGGAATACATGGGAACACTGCTGGAGACCATCCATTCGCCGGCCGACCTGAAGCGCTTGAATTATGGGCAGATGGCGCAACTGGCGGGGGAGATCCGTGAATTCCTGATTCAAACGCTGTCAAAGACCGGCGGCCACCTGGGCCCGAATCTGGGCGTGGTGGAACTGACGATGGCGCTGCACACGGTCTTCAACACTCCCCAGGACAAGATTCTCTTCGACGTCAGCCACCAGGCGTATATTCACAAGATTTTGACCGGGCGGCTGGACCGCTTTGAGACGATACGCCAGCCGGGCGGGCTGAACGGCTTCATGCTGCGCACCGAGAGCGAGCACGATGCCTACGGCGCCGGACACGCGGGCACGGCGCTTTCCGCCGCGCTGGGCATGGCCGTGGCGCGGGATTTGGCCGGCGGCAGCGAACACGTGATCGCCGTGGCCGGCGACGCGGCCTTCACCAACGGCGTCACGTTCGAGGCGATGAACAACATCGTCGAACAGACCAAGCGGCTGATCGTTGTGCTCAACGACAACGAATGGTCCATCGACCGCAATGTGGGCGCCATCGCCCGCTATTTCCACCGGATCGTGACCAACGAGCACTACCAGAACCTGCACGCCTCGGCCAAGCGGATTGTGGAGAAGATCGGCGGCAAGACGGCCGTGACGCTGGCGCGCCGCGCCGAAGAAGCCGCCAAGAGCATGTTGTGGCCTTCGATCCTCTTCGAGGAGTTCGGGCTGGAGTATTTCGGCCCCATCGACGGTCACAATCTGCCGCTGCTGGTGGAGAGCTTCAAGTTTCTCAAGACCGTCGACCGCCCGGTGCTGCTGCATGTGCTGACGCAAAAGGGGCGTGGCTATCAGCCGGCGCTGGACAAGCAGAAGAAGTTTCACGGGCTGGGACCGTACGATCCCGAGACGGGCATGACCGAGCCTGCCGGCCAGCCCACTTACTCCGAGATCTTCGCCAACACGCTGGTCCAACTGGCCCGCGCGGACGAGCGCATCGTGGCCATCACCGCGGCCATGCCCAGCGGAACCGGACTGGATCTCTTCCGGCCTCACTTTCCCAAGCGTTACTTCGATGTGGGCATCGCCGAGGAGCACGCGGTGGTCTTCGCCGCCGGCATGGCCACGCGCGGCTTCCGTCCGGTTTGCGCCATCTATTCGACCTTCCTGCAAAGGGGCTTCGATCCCATCGTGCACGACGTCTGCCTGCAAAAGCTGCCGGTGCTCTTCTGCATGGATCGCGCGGGACTCTCCGGCGACGACGGGCCCACGCATCATGGACTCTTCGACATCAGCTATCTGCGCGGCATTCCGGAGATCGTGCTGATGGCGCCCAAGGACGAGGACGAGCTGGCCGACATGATGAAGACCGCCTTCGAGCTGCCCGGACCGAGCGCCATCCGCTATCCGCGGGGCGCGGTGGCCGGCGTAGCCCGCAAGGCCGCGGCGCAGTCGATTCCCGTGGGCAAGGCCGAGGTGCTGCTGGACGGCTCGGATGTAGCCATTCTGGGCCTGGGGCCGATGGTGTCCATGGCCAAGGAACTGGCGGAGCGGCTGGAATGCGAGGGCTACTCCGTGGCGGTGATCAATCCCCGTTTCGTCAAGCCGCTGGACCGCGAAATGCTCGAAGCGTACGGCCGGCGCGTGGCAGCCTTCGTCACCTTTGAGGATCACGCGAAGATGGGCGGCTTCGGTTCGGCGGTGATCGAGGCTTTGCAGGAGTTGGGCATTGCGGTCCCGGTGGTGCGCATCGGCTGGCCCGACCAGTTCATCGAGCACGGCAAGGTGGACGATCTGCGCGCGAAGTACGGCCTGAGCGTGAACGCGGCGAAGGCTCAGGTGCTGCCGCTGCTGGCTCACCGGCATAAGGCGACGCTGGTGGCCAGCTAGGGTGTTTCCATTCCAATCCGCGCAGGGACGCGGAGCCTGGGGAATATCTCCGCGAGGAAGGAATTGCGGAAGATAGCAGACGCATTGGGGCCGTCTCCCACTCCAAAAGTTACCTTCGGCCGTTACGGTGGAGTCAATCGTTTGACCGTTTGATTCATGCCGCTGTGCGACAATCCACAACAGACCATTTTCTTATGCTTCTTATGCGACTTATTCGTATCGTTCTTGCGGGAATGAGTGGAGTGGCTCTGGCAGGCGTCCTGGTCTGGGCGCAAGCGGGGTCTGCGGGTTTCCCCAGAGGGCAGTCGGGGACACCGCTGGTGCTGGCCGGCGGGACGGTTGTGGACGTGACCGACTGGGGCCGCTCGGCACGCGATCTACAGGATGCGGTCGTGGTGGTGCGCGACGGACGCATCGTTGAAGTCGGCTCGCGCTTTGCGGTTACCATCCCCAAAGGCGCGCGGGTGATCGACTGCACCGGCAAATTCCTGATCCCTGGGCTGGTGGACGGCTTTGCCGGCATGAACTCGCAGGGCCAGGCGAATGCCAATCTCTACATGGGCGTGACCACGGTGGTGGCCACGAGCGACCAAAGGCGCGGGCAGATCGATTTTGCCGCCCGTCCCAGTCCCCACCTCTATCTTGTGGATTCGATCGGCACCACGGACAACTGGAGCCTGCTGGCCAAGCGCCCGGAGTGGAGGGTGAAACTGAGGCAGGGCGCGCGCCCGGCCGAATTGAGCCCTGAAGATACGGCCCGGCAACTCAACGAAACAGCGCGGCTGGGAACGCGGGTGCTCTGGCTGGGCCACGACCTTACCGCGGCCAATACGCAGTGGATCATCTCTCATGCCCGCCAGATGGGGCTGGTTACCTACGGGCAATTTGTTTCCTCGCCCTACAAAGTTGGTGTTGAGGCCGGCGTGGACGCGCTGCCAGAGATGGGCCGCTACGAACTGGGCGTGATTCCCGAAGAACTGCAGCGGCCATTGGTTGAAGACTCCGAGGGGACGGCCGCATCCACGGCCTACGGTTACTCCGAGCGGCTGCCGCCGACCGACCTGCACCTGCGGACGTATGCCCGCTTTCTGGCCGCGCACCATGCGGCGCTGATGCCCATGTTCAGCCTTTATTACCTGGAATTGCCGGAGCACCGCAATCTATGGAAGGAGCCGGCCGCGGCGCTGCTCGATCCCGGCCACTTGTCGCAGCCGCCGGACCGGGCGAGCGGCGAAACGATCTACCCGCTGCCGCCCTGGACGCACCGGCTGCCTGCCATGGGGCAACGCTATATGGAAGAGAGCCTGCGCAAGAAGGCCGACCAGTCGGCCATGCGGCTATGGCATATCAACCAGACGCTCTTTTCCGCCTATCCTCACTATCTGGCGGCCTCGGGCGCGCCGGTGCAGGGCACCATGCCTGGTATCTCGATGCACACCGAGCTGGAGATGCTGGTGCGGCTGGGGCTCAGCCCGCGCGAGGCGCTGGCCGCGGCCACCAACAACTACGCACTTCAGTTCGGCTGGAACGAGCTGGGGCAGATCGCTCCCGGCCGCCGCGCCGACATTCTGGTTGTGGATGGAGACCCGACGGTGAATATCTGGAATGCGCGGCGCATCTCCGGGCTCATCATGGACGGCAATGTGCTGGACCGCGAGGGACTGCTGAATCTGAAGCGGTGAACTCCGCGTTTCAACCCTGTCTGACTGCCTGCCGCGCCGCAACCGCAAGAATCTCGGGCAGCCGCTTTTGCCGGTAGGCGAAAGACTGGGCCAGCTTGCGGCGCAGTATTCCGCCGCCCAGGCGGCCGAGGAGGCCGTAAGGCAGCTCATACTCGATCTCATCGGAAACCAGCGTCCCCTCGACGCCATCGCGAAACTCGGTGCGGATGCCGTGGCGATGGCGGAAGAGAGCGAAAGGTCCGCGCACCTGCTCATCGCAGAAATGGCTGTTCCACTCGAATTCGGTGATGCGGGCCATCCAACTGGCGCGCCGCGGGAACCAGCGGACAGGATAAAAACTGACCAGAATCTCAGAGCCCTCGCCGGCGGCCACGCTGCGATAGCGCCGCGACGCGTCGGGATGCAGTGGCCGCGGAGGCGGCGGCTGAATTCGCGCGTCCTCGACCCTGGTCCCGAGCACGGGCGGGATCAGATGGGGCAGATTCGCGGGATTGGCGAAGAAGGCAAAGACCAGCTCGACCGGATACGGCATCCACTGGCTCGTTTCGAATCTCTGGATCATGAAATCGATGGTAAACGCCGCGGCCAGGACTTCCGGCTCAGGTCCGCGGTTAGGAGAACCGCGGTGCATCGGTTAACGTAAGAAGAGACAGGCGGTTTGTCCCGGTTCCTCCATTTATCATGACCGATTCTCCTTCGCAGTACTCTTCGAGACCACCACACCACAATCGATGGCTCATTCTCATCGCGGCCTTCAAGCTAAGCCAGGCGCTGTTGTTTGTCTTGATCGGCGTGGGCGCGCTGCAACTGCTGCACAAGGACATCGGCGATCTGCTGGGCAGGCTTGCCGATCACCTGCGCTTCAATCCCGAGTCGCGCTTCGTCAACTTCATCTTGGATAAGGCATCGTTGCTCGATGACCGGCTGCTGCGGCGGATCGGCGCGGTGGTCTTCATCTATGCCGGCCTCGACCTGCTGGAAGGAATCGGCCTATATCTGGAGAAGGCGTGGGCCGAGTACCTGACGCTGACCATTACCGCCTCGTTCCTGCCCCTGGAGATCTTCGAGGTCTACCGCAAGGTAACGTGGGTCAGGGTGGGCCTGCTGGCGGTGAATGCAATGGTCTTCTTCTATCTGTTGAAGCTGGTGGTGGAGCGGGGAAAGCAGCGGGAGAGCCTGGAAATGGATTAGGCGGCGCGGATGGGACCGATTCTGCCGGCGGGCGGGAGGATTTCCACCCCAGGCGGGGAGCAAGAAATGGGACGGCCTGCCGGATTTTCGCTTTTTATTCCCCTATCACCTTATGCGGCTCCTGTCCATCCCCATAACCAAAGCGGTAAACACTATATGTAGTGGTGGTTGAAGTTTTGTGATCTATTAGACGAGTTTCCCACAAGAGCCATTTCCCCATCTGACATTGCAACGATTTTTCTCTTGCCGAGAACAGGGAACGGGGGTACTCTCGACCTTGTAGTGGGAAATTCTGTAGTGCAGTGGAGTTTTTTGTAGCAACTCAACTGACTTTCAAGGCAAGTTTACTCGAGTTTTCTCCTTCCGGCGCGGAATTGGGGCGCCAAAGCGGCTGGGGAATCAGGCTGGCCAACGGAAAAGGGGAGATGCGGGGCAGGGAACAGGCCGCGGCAAGGGTGTTGGAATCGGCCGCGAGAGGCAAAAAGGCATGACAGCGTTTCGCGGTAACCATCCGGCGAAGGTGGATGACAAAGGGAGACTGAAGCTTCCGGCTGCGTTCAAGCAGCTTTTGGATGAAGCCAAGGTCACCCAGTTCTACATCACCTCGACGGACGGCGAGAGCGCGGAGATTTGGCCGCTGCCGGAGTGGGAGAAGCAGGAGGCTCTGCTGGCCGAATCCAGCACCATGGACGAGGCCGTGGACAAGTATTTGAACCTGACCAGCTACTACGGCCAGCAGGTTGAGGTGGATTCGCAGTCCCGGGTGCTGTTGCCGCAGATTTTGCGGGGCACGGCGAAGCTGGACGCGGAAGTTGCGGTTCGCGGGAAGATCTTTTTTCTGGAAGTGAAGAACCTCCAGAAGCTGGAAGAGGGTCTGCCGGGCAACGCACTGACGGCAGAGAATCGCCAGTCGCTGGCGACGATTTTGAAGCGGCGGAGTTGACCGCCAACACCCCTCAGGGGGAGCGCATGACGAATACGACGGAACGCCATGTGCCGGTTCTTTTAAAAGAAGCGATCGATTTCTTGAGAGTGCGCGCCGGCGGGACGTATGTGGATTGCACGCTGGGTCTGGCGGGGCACGCCGAGGGAGTGATCCGGTTGCTGGGGCCGCAAGGGCGGCTGATCGGATTCGACCGGGACCCCGAGGCACTGGAACTTGCCAAGGCGCGGCTGGAGCGGGTTTGCGAAGAGCTGGGCAGCCAGGCGCCGCAAGTGACGCTGGTGGGCGAGGCCTTCAGCTCGATAGCCGAGCACGTGGAGCCGGCTTCAGTGGACGGTTTGCTGGCCGACTTCGGAGTGAGCAGCCTGCAGTTCGACGAGGCGCACAGAGGATTTAGTTTTCAGGCGGATGGGCCATTGGATATGCGCATGGATACGCGCCAAGGCCCGACCGCCGCACAAGTGGTAAACGAGGCCGATGAGCGAGAGCTTGCGGACCTCATTTACGAATACGGAGAAGAAAGGAGGTCGCGGAGAATCGCCAGAGCCATTGTGCGGGGGCGGCCGGTTACAACGACGGGGCAACTTGCCCGGATTGCAGCCTCAGCCGCTCCGCCAATGAAACAAGGGCACATTCATCCGGCGACCAGGACCTTTCAGGCGCTCCGTATTTATGTCAATCGCGAGCTGGACGAGATTCGGGCTCTGCTGGAGGCCGCACCCAGGTTGCTCAAGCCCTCCGCAAGACTGGCCGTCATCAGCTTTCACTCCCTGGAAGATCGCATCGCCAAAGACAGCCTGCGGGAAGGCGCGCGGCTGGGAATCTGGGAGATTCTGACCAGGAAGCCGGTGACCGCCGGCGAAGAAGAGATGGATCGGAACCCGCGCTCGCGGAGCGCAAAGATGAGGGCGGCGGAGAGGAAGTAGTCAGTAATCAGCAGTCAGTCATCAGTTATCAGCATTCGGGCTTCTCTTTGTGAAGGTTTCCACTTGAAGAAGATGGGTAACTGAAAACGGACGACCGATTGCCGACAACTGTGCGGAGAGGAGACGAGCCATGGCGGCATGCACGACAACCTATATGGAGACAGGCCGTATGGAGACAGGCCGCGGCTGGAGCGCGCGGGTGGCTGCGCGGAACTCCGAGCTGATGGCGCAGCAGCCGTTGCGCCGGCGGGGCGTGCGCACACCGGAGTTCTACTTTCCCAAGCAGTTCGACAACTCGCGGCTGGTGAAGGCGCCGGACCCGGTGCGGATGCGCCAGATGCGCATCTTCTCGGCGGCGGTTGCGATCCTGTTTTCCCTGGTCATGATCTATGGTTTGCAGCACTTCAGCGCCATCGAGAGCGGTTACCGGGTGGAGTCGGAGAAGCAGGTGGTGGACCAGTTACGCGAGGAGAATCGCCAGTTGCGCCTGGCCGAAGCGCAACTGACCCAGCCCGAGCGCATCGATACAATGGCCCGCCAGTTGGGCCTTGCGGAGCCGCAGCCGGGCCAGGTGGTTCATCCCACGGCGCGTCCCGATGTCGGAGCTCCGGCGCTGGCGCAGTCGGTTCCTCCGGCGCTGGCCGCGCAGTAAGCAAAGGGGAAGCTGCTAGCCCCTGGCTTCCGGCTATCAGCTTCTTCATGCGAAGAACGAGGTTTTTGCCTGTCCTGGCAGTTTCATCGGTCAGGAACAGAGGGCGATTCGCACGCTGGATGCGGTGAGGGGACTGGAAGCCAGGGGCCAGAGGCTGGAAGCAAAGCAGTTCAAGTCCCCGGAGCAATTCGCGATGCACGCAGCCATTCGAGCCAACCGGAACCGCACCCAGGCGCGGATGATGCCCCTCAAGCGGACGCGCTTCTGGGCGATCTGCCTGTTCTTTGCGGTGTGGACGCTGGCGATCGCCTTCCGTCTGTTCTGGCTGCAGGTGGTGCGGCACCAGGAGTATGTGGAGCGCGCCCAGAAGCAGCAGCAGCGCACCTTTGAGGTAGCTCCGCGGCGCGGCGTGCTCTACGACCGCAATCTGCACGAGCTGGCCATGACCGTGCAGGTGGACTCGATCTACGCGGAACCCACCGAGATCGACGACAAGCAGACGGCCGCTCATGCCCTGGCAGCGCTGGTGCATACCGACCCCGAAGACACGCTGACAACCGAAGAACAGATTGCCGCCCGGCTCACCTCGGGACATAACTTTGCCTGGGTGGCGCGCAGAGTGACGCCCGAGGTGTCGGAGCGGGTGAAGGCGCTCTCGCTGAAGGGAATCTACTTTCAGAAAGAGTTCCAGCGTTTTTATCCGGACAACGAGATTGCGGCCCAGGTGTTGGGCTATGTCGGCGTGGACGACAACGGGCTGGGCGGCCTGGAGCAGAAGTTCGAGCCGCAACTGCACGGGGTTCCTGGGCGCATGTACATGGCCATGGATGCGCGCCGCAAGGTGCTGGGATCGAGCGAGCACGAGCCCGAGCCAGGACAGAACCTGGTGCTGACGATCGACGAGAACATCCAGTTCCTGGCCGAGCGGGCGCTGGACCACGCGATGCAGCGGACGCGGGCGGCCAACGGCACGGTGGTGGTTCAGGACGTGCACACGGGGCAGATTCTGGCGCTGGCGATCCGGCCTACGTTCAACCCCAACTCCTACCGGCACACCACGCAGGAGCTGCTGCGCAACCACGCGGTGAGCGATGTGTACGAACCGGGTTCGGTCTTCAAGCTGATCGCCTACTCAGCGGCGCTGGAACAGCACGTGACCACGCCCGACGACAAGATCGACTGCCAGGGCGGCTCGATCACGCTGGCCGGCCGGGTGATTCACGACGACAAGGGCGACCACTTCGGGGTCATCACGGTGCACGAGGCGCTGGAGCACTCCAGCGACGTGGCCGCCATCAAGCTGGCGCTCAAGGTGGGCCAGGACCGCTATTACCAGTATGTTCGCGACTTCGGCTTCGGCCAGCGCACGGGCGTGGAACTGCCCGGCGAGACGCGCGGGCTGCTGCGGCCGGTGAACAGATGGGGCGCGACGTCAATCGGTTCGATCGCCATGGGCCAGGAGGTGGCCGTCACGCCGCTGCAACTGGTCTCGATGGTTTCGACCATCGCCAATGGCGGAGTTTATCTGCCGCCGCATGTGCTGATGCCGGGGCAGGTGGATACAAACGGCCAACGGTCCGCCGTTCCGCAGGCATCGCCCTTCAAGCCGGGAGGCGATCTGCCCAATCCGCTGCCCGCTGGCGCGCATCGCGTGCTTTCCACCATGACCGCGGCCCAGATGCGCAAGATGATGGAAGGCGTGGTGCTCTACGGTACCGGCAGGCCGGCGCAGCTCAACGGCTACTCCTCGGGCGGCAAAACGGGCACCGCGCAGAAGATCGATCCGGTCACGCATCTCTATTCCAAGACCATGCATGTGGCCTCGTTCGCGGGCATTGCTCCGGCGGTGAACAATCCGGTGATCGCGGTGGCCGTGGTGATGGACGATCCCAAGGGCGACTACTACGGCACCAGCGTCTCCGCGCCGGTCTTTGCCGAGGTGGCGCAACAGGTGCTCGAGTATCTGGGTGTGCCGCACGACATCGATGTGCATGCGGCGCGCACCGTGGCCAAGGCGAATGCGCCCGTGGCCGAGGACGCGCAGGAGCACACGGGCGACATCGGCGCGCTCTATGCCGCGGCCAACGATCTGCCCAACGACGATCCGCTGCGCGGAGGGACAAATCAAACCGCAAGCGCAAGCCAGACAGCCGCGCCGCCCGCGAAATCGACTCCGGGTGTCCAAGGCAAAACGCCCGCTATGCAGATTGTTCCGCAAGCACCGCAGACAGCCGCGCCGCCGGCCAAAGCACCCGGCCCGTTGCAGACGACGGCGGTGATGGTTGGCAACTCCAAGCGCCTTCGGGTGCCGTCGTTGATCGGGCTGCCGGTGCGCAAGGTGATCGAACTGGCCTCCGCGGCGGGGCTGGAGGTGCAAGTGTCTGGAAACGGGACAGTGCGGGAACAGGCTCCCGCCGCCGGCGCCATGGTGGCGCCGGGAACGCAGATTGTGGTGCGCTGCGGGCGGTGAGACGTGTTCTATTTGCCCGAATGAAGGGACACAAGAATTTCTTCTACATGCCCTTTGGCCATTGACGGGTTTCTGCTAGCGATTCGCCGGTTTCGAGAAGACTCTTCAGGCTGGAGAGAATGATCGGCCATCCATTCGAAACCGCCTTGATGAACTTCGACTCGCTCCTATCCATCTGATGCGTGACGGTCAGCTTGACGGAATCGCCTTGCTTCTCGAGCGTGTAGGTGAGGCGCGAATAGCCTTCCGCGGTCATCTCGGGAAACATCTGATTCTGCCACTTGAGGACCAGCCGCCTGGGCGGATCGATCTCGACGACCTCGCCGCCGTCGGCCGTGCTTCCGTCCGGTTTGACAATGCGCCAGGATGCGCCGGGCTTCCATGCGCACTCCTGCGTCGTGTCCATCCAGAATTGGCGCGTGAATGCGGGCTGCGTCAGCGCCTGCCACAGCTTCTCCGGCGTGGTGCGGATAAAGGTTACATACACAAACTGAGATTCAGACATCGGTTTCTCCCTCCAGTTTCGATTTGAGTTCGGCCAGAGCGCGCAGACGGCCCCGCTCGTATTTGCCGATCCAGCGCTCGGCGATCTCGTGGATGGGCATGGGATTGAGATAGTGCAGCTTCTCGCGGCCCCGCCAGTGGGGGACGACAAGGGTCGCCTCTTCCAGCACCTTCAAATGCTTGCTCACCGCTTGGCGGGTCATCTCCAGGTGCTGGCAAAGCTCTCCCAGCGTTTGCCCGTTGTCTGCGCGCAGCCGGTCGAGCAAGAGCCTGCGTTCGGGGGCTGCGAGCGCTTTGAACACCTTGTTCATCTCCGCGCTCATGGAGGTCATCATATGCAACATTTTGGTTGCATGTCAAGAAAACGTCTCTGAAGCGATCAAAAACTCCGCCGGCTTTCAGAAATGAGTTTTGGAAATAAATTGCAGTCAGCAATCTACAATGGAGCACAAGATGAAGTGGAAAGAACTGATTGAAGAAGTGACGGCGGTGGGCGCGGGCGGCGGCTCGGAGCAGCAGGTGACGGGCGTGGAGTACGACTCGCGCAAGGTGCGGGCGGGCTCGGTGTTCGTGGCCATGAAGGGCGGCTCGACCGATGGCAACCGCTACGCGGAGAAGGCGATTGCCGCGGGTGCGCTGGGCATCATTACCGACTCCGCGCAGAAGTTCGACCATCTGCTGGTTTTTGAGGCCGGCCTGCCGGTGCTGGAGGTCGAACATGGACGGCGTGCGCTGGCCGAGGCTGCGGCGGCCTTCTTTGGCCATCCCGAGCGCAAGCTCGCGGCCACGGGCATCACCGGGACGAACGGCAAGACCACCACGGCATTCCTCCTTGAAGAACTGCTCAACGCGGCGAAGCGCAAAACCGTGCTGGTGGGGACGATCGAATATCACGTGGCCGGCGAAGTGCGGCCCAGCGTGCACACCACGCCGGAGTCGCGCGACCTCTACGAGCTGATGGCCGAGGGCGCGGGTCTGGGAGCCACCGAACTGGTGACCGAGGTCTCAAGCCACGCGCTGGACCAGGGGCGGGCGGCGGGGGTGAACTTCGACGTGGCCGTCTTCACCAACCTGACGCGCGACCATCTGGACTATCACCAGACGATGGAGAAGTATTTCGCGGCCAAGCGGCTGCTCTTCGACGGCACGGTCTATCCGGCTCCGCGGGTGGCAATCATCAACGCGCACGACGAGCGCGCGGAAGAGCTGGCCGCCGCGGCGCGCAAGGCAGGCGCGGAGGTGCGCACCTACGGGATTGGGCAGGGCGAGTGGAAGGCCGCGAGCTATACGCTCACTCCCGGCGGGGCGGTTCTCGATCTCGAAACGCCGGCGGGCTCGGCGAAAGTGAGTTCGCGATTGGCCGGCGAGGTGAACATCCTGAACCTGCTGGCCGCGTTGACGGCTGCCCATGCGCGCGGCGTGCCGTTTGCCGATCTGGTCGAGGCAGTTCCGCGGCTCAAACCGGTTCCCGGCCGCTTCCAGAGCGTGGATGCGGGCCAGCCTTTCACGGTGATCGTGGACTACGCCCACACCGACGACGCGTTGCGCAACCTGACGGCTCTGGCGCGGCAGATGACGGCGCCGGCCGGCAAACGGGTGATTACGCTCTTTGGCTGCGGCGGCGACCGCGACCGCACCAAGCGGCCCAAGATGGGCCAGGCCGCGGGCGCGGGAAGCGACTTTGTGGTGGCCACCAGCGACAATCCGCGCTCCGAGGAGCCACTGGCGATTCTGGCCGAGATCGAGCCGGCATTGAAGGCCAGCGGAGTGGAATACACCGTGGAGTCGGACCGGGCCGCGGCGATTCGCCTGGCGCTCAAGGCGGCCAAGGCCGGAGACGTGGTTCTGATCGCCGGCAAGGGGCACGAGAAGGAGCAGATTCTGGCCGGGCGCACGATTCCTTTCGACGATGCGGAGATTGCTCTTTCGGCGCTGGCTGAATTGGGCTATGGTGGGGAGCAATGAAGCTCACACTTGCAGAAGCGGCAATCGGCGCAGGCGCGGTGCTGGAGGCTCCGGCCCGCGTGGCCAACGCCGGCGCGCTGGAGGCGCGCGGCTACTCGATCGACTCGCGGACGGTGTCCGCCGGCGAGCTGTTTTTTGCGGTGCGCGGAGGCCGGCTGGACGGGCACGAGTTTGTGACCGCGGCGCTGGAGCGCGGAGCGGTTGCGGCGGTGGTTTCGCGGGAGCGCGTGGCTTTATTGCCCGACGTGGCGCTGGGTGCGCCGCTGCTGATCGCCGAAGACCCGCTGCTCGCGTTGCAGGCGCTGGCCGCGCATGTGCGCCGCCAGTGGGGCAGGCGCGTGGTGGCCATCACCGGCTCGGCCGGCAAAACCACCACCAAGGAAGCGGTGGCCGCGGCGCTGGGCGCAAAATTCAACGTGCTCAAGTCGCAGGGCAATCTGAACAACGGCTTCGGCCTGCCGCTGCAACTGTTGCGCCTGGAACCGGAGCACGAGTTTGCGGTGGTCGAGATGGGCATGAACCATCCCGGCGAGATCGCCGCGCTGGCCCGCATCGCCGCGCCCGACTGGGGCGTGGTGACCAATGTGGGCACGGCGCACATTGAGAATTTTGCCGAAGGGCAGGCCGGCATCGCGCGCGCCAAGTTCGAGCTGGTGGCCTCATTGCCCGCCAACGGCGTGATCTTTCTCAACTGCGACGACCCCTATGTTTCGCAATTCGGCCGCGACTTTCAGGGACGGGCCGTTTACTTTGGCGCGGGACCCTGCGCCGATCCGCGGTTTCTCGAAGTGAGCGAAGATCTGGCCGGGCTGCACCTGAGGTTTCGCGCTGGAAAGCAGGAAGGTGAATTGACGCTGCACCTGCTGGGCGCGCACAACGCGTCGAATGCGCTGGCCGGGCTCGCGGTCGCTTTGGAGGCGGGCGTCGAGCTGGATGCGGCGGCGGCGGCGCTGGAATCGCTCACCCCCGGCGACAAGCGCGGCGAAGTGATGGAGATCGGTGGCGCGACGATTCTGAACGACAGCTACAACTCGAATCCCGAGGCGCTGCGCTCGATGATTCGCACGCTGGCCGGGCGGCCGGCAGGCCGGCGCATCCTGGTGGCCGGAGAGATGCTGGAGCTGGGCGAGCAGGGCCCGGCGCTGCACGCCGCCTGCGGACGCGCAGCCGCCGAGGCCGGCCTGGACTTGGTCGCCGGCGTCCAGGGCAACGCCGTGCACCTGGCCGCAGCCGCCTGCACCGGCGGAGTCGCGGCGCTGTTTCTGCCCGATGCCGCGGCCGCCGGCCGCTGGCTCAAGCAGAATCTGGAGCCGGGCGATGTGGCGCTGGTGAAAGGGTCGCGCGGAGTGCATCTGGAGAAGGCAATCGAGGCGCTCAAGCGCTGAGGGGTAATCCAAACCGGCCTAATGATCCCTTGATCGCGTTACCCGCTCAGCCTCCCCTTGGAGGCGATGCACATGGTAGCCGGTGAAGTCGAAGAGGGGTCCTTCCCGTAGCGCATTCATCACGGCGTCGGCTGTACTTTGGGAACCTTTTGGCAGTCCCAGGATTTGTGCGAATCTGGCGGTTGCTTTCGCTTCGACTTCAACCAAGAAGAAAGGGAGCCCGATTGGAACTCCAAGTAACCCATGCAAATAGATCAAGTCGTCCTTCAAGCGTTGAATATCAGGTTGGTTCCCGTCGGGCAGCGGAGAGAACTGGAGATAGACCATGGCAGGATTACCCGCTGCGCAGGCCGATGCAGCGCGATGCACCATTTGATAAACGGCTCTGGAGAATGCAACCACATCGAGTTTCCTGGTTGCGTGCTTGCTGAGGAGTGACAACCAGCCGGTCATTACATCGCGGCGGTTTGTCACAGAATTGCCTTGCCTGAGCCAGTCTCCAACCTCTTCATAGCGCGGTTCCGTCCATTTTGCCTCGATGGCGGTGGCGTGTCTTCCCTCAATCAGCATGACATCAGTGTGGGAGGCCGTGCCTCTGCCCTTTGGAGGCTTCACCTGGTATTCAAGATGGGCTTCGCAACCCTCCTCCGTAAATTCTCCCGCAATCCTGTTCCACGCCTCACCCCCATGCATCAGCAGCGAAACAAGCGGCACGGTGGAACGCGTGGACGAGGCGAATTCGTCTGAGCCGTAGCCGCGGAACAGATCGTCGAGGCCGCCTGCGGCTTCCTCATCAAAATACATTTTCATCATCCAACTCCACACACAACAGCGCACTGACTTTTGCGGAGAGATGCACAGGCGAACCCGCCTCGTCATCCCGCACTTTGACGATCACTTCAGTGAATTCCTCAGGACTGTAGTTCCGCTCCCTGCCGCACGTCAAACCACACTCTTGCGTTTTGCGCCAAATGGCGCGATAATCATGCCAGGTGGCCGATATGAGCATAGCGGAGATTGTGGAAGTCCTGGGCGGAAAGAAGACCTTCAAGCAGCCCATCCGCCAGGCGGACGATCTGGTGGCGCAGGTGCGGGCGGGCCTTCCGGCTTCGACCGTTAGCTTGCTGGCAGATGTGCTTTTCCTGCAAAGAGCGCAGGTGGCAAAGTGCCTCAACATTCCGGCTCGCACACTGAGCCGAAGGCTGGCTACGAAATCGCTCCTGACCCATGATGAGTCGGACAGAACCCTGCGCATGGCGAGAGTGGTCGCTCTGGCCAATGAAGTTCTGGGGACGGAAGAGAAAGCCTCGCGGTGGATGGTTGCTCCGAACCGCGCTCTGGGCGGGAAGCGGCCATTCGACCAACTCGATACGGAACTGGGCGTGCGTTCGGTGGAGGAGATTCTCTACGCCATCGCCTATGGAATGTATAGCTGATGAAGGCGTGGAGGCTCTTCCCGGAGCGCTTTCGCGACACGGCCTTTACCGGCGTTGGCGGATTCTATGCCGCCAGGCGATGGAATCATCTGGGCACGGCAATGGTCTACTGCGCAACATCGCCGGCGCTGGCGGCTCTAGAGTTTTTTGTCAACCTGGAGCCCAACGAGGCGCCGGACGATCTTCTGCTGGCTGAGGCGGCGATTCCCGACGAATTGGTCGAGCAACTGGATGTTGACCTTCTGCCTTCCAACTGGCGGGAATTGAACAACCTTGTCTGCCGCGATCTTGGGTCCGGCTGGGCCGCAAGCGGCCGTTCGGTGGCGCTCCGGGTTCCGTCGGCGGTCGTCGAGGGAGACTGGAATTTGCTCTTGAATCCCAGACATGCCGATTTCAGCAAGGTCCGGATTGCCGCGCCCAAGCCCTTTCGCTACGACGAGCGCATGTTCCGCTGAAGCATGGCCGCCATCGGGATAGGGCTCAGGGAACCCTTTCGCGATGCGCGATTTCCACGGTCCCGGTGACCCCCGGCCCTGTAAAATCATTCTGAAACCCGCCTCATGCCGGCTCTGGAGGCCACTTGCTTTACTGGCTGCTCTACCAAAAGCTCTACCCGTTTTTTCACCCGTTCCGGATCTTCCGCTATCTGACGTTTCGCACTGCCTTCGCCTCCGGCACGGCGCTGCTGATTGCGCTCTTCATCGGCCCTTACGTGATCCAGAAGCTGCGCGAGTTCCAGATCGGCCAGTTTATCCGCGAGGACGGGCCGCAATCGCATCTGAAGAAGTCCGGCACGCCCACCATGGGCGGGGTGCTGATCGCCATTGCCATTCTGCTGCCCACGGTGTTGTGGTCCGATCCGGCCAATCCATTTGTCTGGATCACTGTGTTTTCGACCCTGGCCTTCGGGGCCATCGGCTTTGCCGACGATTACATCAAGGTGGTCAAGCGGCGCAGCCTGGGTTTGACGGCGCGCGCCAAGCTGCTATGGCAGGGACTGGCGGCGGCCGCGGTGGCCATTGCCCTGGTTGTGCTGCAGCAGTTCAAAGAGTTTTCAACGCAGGTGACGGTGCCGTTCATCAAGACCTGGCACCCCGACATGCTGTGGCATTGGCCCATGACGGTTCCGCATCTGGGGCTGCTGGCCTTCTTGCCTTTCATCCTGTGGGTGATCCTGGTTCTGATGGGCTCGACCAACGCCGTGAACCTGACCGACGGTTTGGACGGCCTGGCCATCGGCTGCACGATCGTTGCGGCCGGCGCATTGACCGTGCTCACCTATGTCAGCGGCCACGTGGTCTTCGCCGACTACCTGGAGTTGCAGCGGATGCCGCAGATTTCGGAACTGACTGTCTTTTGCGGGTCCATGGTGGGCGCCTCCATCGGTTTTCTCTGGTATAACGCGCATCCGGCGGAGATCTTCATGGGCGACGTGGGTTCGCTGGCGCTGGGCGGGGCCATCGGCACGGTCGCCATCGCCATCCGCCAGGAACTGCTGCTGCCATTCATCGGCGGCATCTTCGTGCTTGAAACCCTCTCGGTGATGCTGCAGGTGGGCAGCTACAAGCTGCGCAACAAGAAGCGTATCTTCAAGATGGCTCCGCTGCATCATCATTTCGAACAGTGCGGTTGGCACGAATCCAAGGTCATCGTCCGCTTCTGGATCGGCGCCCTGGTGTTTGCACTGTTTGCACTCACCACCCTTAAACTCCGTTAGAGAAGGTCCGCGCGGTGCGCCATGCGGTGCACAATAAAGAGGTCGCGGAAGCCTGAGGATCGACCCATATGATGGAACTCAAAGGCAAAAAAGTTCTGGTCGTGGGACTGGGGAAATCCGGTCTGGCGGCGGCATTGTTTTTGCGCCACCGCGGCGCTCAGGTGACGGTCTCCGATGTGCGCAGCGCCGAGGCGCTGGCCAAGGACATTCCCGCGCTGCTCGAAGAAGGCATCATGGTAGAGGCCGGCGGACACGGTCTGCTCACCTTCCGCCGCCAGGACCTGATCGTGGTGAGCCCCGGCGTGCCGCTGAATACGCCCGAACTGGCGCAGGTGAAGAGCTTCGGCCTGCCGGTGATCGGCGAACTCGAACTGGCCGCGCGCTTTTTGAAGGGCAGGATGCTGGCCATTACCGGCTCCAACGGCAAGACGACGACCACCGCGCTGGTGGGAGAAATCCTCGAGAAGGCCGGGATTCCCACGCTGGTGGGCGGCAACATCGGCGTGCCGGTGGTGGCGCTGATCGACCGCAGCACGGACGAAACCTGGTCGGTGCTCGAGGTCTCCAGCTTCCAGCTTGAAAGCACCGATCAGTTCCACCCCAGCATCGCCGTGATCCTGAACATCACGCCCGACCATCTCGACCGGCACGGCAGCTTCGAGAACTACGCGCTGGCCAAGGAGCGCATCTTTGCCGCGCAGGACAAAAACGACTGCGTGGTGCTGAACGCCGACAATGCGCGCGCAGCCGAATCCGCATCGCGCGCGGCCGCAAAGGTCTATTGGTTCTCGGTGGAACATGCGGTGCCGCAGGGCGCCTGGCTGGAGCAGGGCTTTGTGGTTTATCGTTCGGCTCCGGACGCGGCGACCGAAAAAGTGATGCCGTTGAGCGGAATCCCGCTGAAGGGCGCGCACAACGTGGAGAATGTGCTGGCCGCGGTGTGCGCGGCGCGGCTGGCCGGCGCGCCGGCAGAGGCGATTTGCCAGGCCGTGGAGAAGTTCCAGGCCGTCGAGCACCGGCTGGAGTTCGTGGCCAAGATCAACGGCGTCGAGTTCTACAACGACTCGAAGGCCACTAACGTGGACGCGACGGCCAAGGCCATCGCCGCATTCTCCTCGGGCATTCACCTGATTCTGGGCGGCAAGGACAAGGGGTTCCCCTATACGTCTCTCACGCCCCTGTTGCGCGAACGGGGCCGGGCGGTCTACACCATCGGTTCGGCGGCGGCCAAGATCGAGTCGCAACTGCGCGGGGTGGTTCCAATCCATTCCTGCGGGACACTGGACAAGGCGGTGAGCGCGGCGGCTTCGGCCGCGCGGCCGGGCGAGGTGGTGCTGCTGGCACCGGCCTGCTCCAGCTATGACCAGTTCGAGAGCTACGAGCACCGCGGCCGGGTTTTCAAGGAACTGGTCAACGAATGCCGGAGTTGGAAGATATGGGAGCACGCATAGGGGTCGACAAGTGGTTGTTCTTCATCACGATGCTGCTTGTCGTGGTGGGCTTGGCGATGGTCTTCTCCGCTTCGGCCGTGGTGGCCCAGGAGCGCTATCACTCCGAGTTCGCGTTTGTGGGCAAGCAGGCGCTGTGGGCGCTGGCCGGCATTCTGGCGCTGCTCGCCCTGATGCACGTGGACTACCGCTTCTACAACTCGCCCAAATTCATCTATCCCGCCCTGTGCGTGACCACGCTGCTGCTGATGCTGGTTTACTTCTTCCCCGGTTCGCACAACACCCACCGCTGGATTCGCTTTGGCGGCTTCTTCACCTTCCAGCCGTCGGAGATCGCCAAGCCGGTGCTGATCCTGTTTCTGGCCTGGTTTCTGCACACGCGGCTGGACGCCATGCAGGACTGGAAGCATACGCTGGCGCGCGCAGCCATCATGCCCGCGGTCTTCATTCTGCTGATCGTCCGCCAGCCCGACCTGGGCACCGCGCTGGTGCTGGGCGGCGTGACCGCCATGATGCTGATGCTGGCCGGGATGGAGTGGAAGTGGTTCGTGTGCGCGGTGTGCGCGGTGCTGCCCGTCGTGGGCGCCCTCCTCTTCTTTGTCCCCTGGCGCTGGCGGCGCATTCTCGTTTTCCTCAATCCGGATTCCGATCCGACGGGCACTGGCTTCCACATCAACCAGTCGCTGATCGCCGTGGGCACCGGCGGGCTGACCGGCCGCGGCTACATGGAGGGCGTGCAGAAGCTCTTTTTTCTGCCCGAGGCGCACACCGACTTCATCTTCGCCAACATCGCCGAGGAACTTGGATTCATCGGCTCCATCTCCATCGTTCTGCTGTTTGTGGCCTTCGGCGTTCGCGGACTGCGCGCGGCCTTTCGCTGCCAGGACCCCTTTGCCCGGCTGGCTGCCTTCGGCATCACCACGGCCATCCTGCTGCAGGCATTCTTCAACATCAGCGTGGTGCTGTCGCTGGTGCCCACCAAAGGAATTCCGTTGCCGCTGATCTCCTCCGGAGGGACATCCCTGTTCTGCACGCTGGCCGGGATTGGCGTGCTGCTCAACATTACCAAGAAGGCCGGGTGAAGGGCGGGAGATGCAGGGAATAGGGAATTGCTTTCGAGCTGAAGTCTTGGTTCCGTCTTCTGTCCGCATCTGTCGGTGAAAGGCAAGAGATTGTCCGAATTGCGCGTACTTATTGCCGGTGGCGGGACCGGCGGCCACATCATTCCCGCGCTGGCCGTGGCCAACGAACTGGTGGAGCGCCACGCGGCCGAGGTGCTGTTCGTGGGCACCGAACGAGGACTGGAGATTCGGCTGGTGCCCGAGGCCGGCTTCAACCTGCGCATGATCGATGTGGGGCCGCTCAAGAACGTCTCGCTGATGACACGGCTGCGCACCCTGCTGGACCTGCCGCGCAGCATCTTCGCCTGCAAGCGGCTCATCCGCGAGTTCAAGCCGGGCGTGGTGCTGGGCGTGGGCGGCTACGCCTCCGGCCCGGCGATGGCCGCGGCGATCCAGCTCAGGGTGCCCACGATGGCCTTTGAGCCCAACGCGATGCCGGGACTGGCCAACCGATTGGTGGGCAAGAAGGTGCAGGCCGCGGCGGTCAATTTTCCCGCGGCGGCCCAGTGGTTCAACCATTGCGAGGTCACCGGCATTCCGGTGCGGCCCGAGTTCTTCACGCTCAAGCCGGGCGGTTCGGTTGCGCCGCACCTGCTGGTCTTTGGCGGCTCGCAGGGCGCGCGTCTCTTCAATATCCATCTGCCCCAGGTGATTGCGGCGCTGCTCGATGCGGTGCCGGGGCTGACGGTCCTGCACCAGAGCGGGACGCGCCACGCCGAATCGACCCTGGCGGCGTATGAGGCGAGCGGCGCCGATCCCGCTCGTTGGCAGGTGCGCCCCTTCCTGGACGATATGCCGGCCCAATTTGCCCGGGCCGGCCTGGTGATGGCGCGCAGCGGCGCCTCGACCGTGGCCGAACTGGCCGCGGCCGGCAAGCCCAGCCTGCTGGTGCCTTTTGCAGCCGCCGCCGACGACCACCAGAAGCGCAATGCCGAGGCGATGGTGAATGCCGGGGCTGCCGTGATGCTGGAGGAGCAGGATCTGGATCTTCCCGGCAGGCTGATCGAGGCGCTTACCGGGCTGCTGACCTCGCCGGATCGGCTGACGGCCATGGCGGCGGCGGCGCAAACCCAGGCCCATCCCGGCGCGGCCGAGCGGATCGCCGACCGGCTGGCAGCGCTCGCGGAGGAGAGAATTTAGCGCGCATAAACTCGCCGGGGCGGGGAAGAAATGAGGAGTCCCGCGTCTTCTTCGATAGAGGAGTCGAGCGCACGGAAACCATGGTAGCGTTCCCATTTGTAATACAATTGCCACCTCATTTCTATGGCAAATGGAAGAAAGATCGCAAGCCGAGAGGCCGGAAGCCAGCCCATTTCCGCAGGATCGGAAGGGCTCGCGGCGGTCTGGAGGATGCGCCGTGCGATTTAGTAAATCGTTTAATATGAGCAAAATATAATGGATCATGCGAAATCTGGATGGAGGCTGAGCGGCGTTGGGATTTGCTGGCGGGGAGAGCGCGAGCAAGGCCTCCCATGCCTCGGCGGAAGGAAGGGAAAGCCATCCGACGCGGTCTCGAGCCGCGGCCCGGCAGACCCAGGCGCCAGCCGCCGAACCGGGCGCCGGAAGCGGAGTTGGCTCTGGAAAAACGATTAACGAAGAGTCCGCGTTTCAATCCAGAATCTATTTCGAGGCTCCGACGCTCCCAGGCGATGGGGCGAAGAGCGGCGGCCGGAGGCGGCGTGCGGGGTCCGTTTTTGAGCCGATCCGCAGCGCTGAAGAGAAGGGCTTCGGAGTGCAAGAAAATGACCGGAACGAGCCGAGGAAGGCGCCTGCTGGAGAAGATTGACTCACCGATTTAAAGGGCGTATTATCAGTAGCTTGTGATGTTCCTCCCGGTTGGCGATATGCTGGCCGAATGCCTCGCGATCTTTTTTCTTGACAGAGGTATTTCCAGGGGTATATCACGGATGCTCGTAGCCATCTCAGCCGTCTTGTGGTTTGTGAATGGTAACGATAACGCGTTTGAAATCGCTTTCAGATTGGCTGAGGGCGAAAGAGAGCGCCAAGCACACGAGCCCTGGAGACGTAGGGCGTGGCTACCAGAAACGATCGATTCAGGAGGCAGTGCATGTACATGTATCAAACGGGTTTATCGCCTATGAAGCGCTTGCAAGGGCGTTTTCTGGCGTACCTCGTTCCCAGTCTGCTGTTGATGGCAGTGCTGGCGATTTTCACGAGCCCCGGCAACGCGCAGCAGTTGTCCGGAACACTTAGCGGCACCGTTTACGACCAGACCGGGGCAGTTGTAATCGGAGCCCAGATCGATCTTAAGAACGAGGCCAGCGGCGATCTTCGTCACGCAGTCAGCGACAAGGTCGGCTTCTTCAGCATTACGGCTGTTCAGCCCTCCACCTACACCATCACGATTTCCGCCGAGGGATTCGCGAAGTGGCAGGAGCCTGGGATCGTCATGAACCAGGGCGACAACCGCCAGGTAGCCAACATCAAGCTCCGCGTCGGCGGCAAGACGGCCGAAGTGGAAGTGATCTCGGGCGCAGATGCGGTAGTGCCCGTGGACACGGCCGAAGTCAGCAACACGCTGAATACCGAAATGGTCAATGACCTGCCCATTGGCGGCCGCGATGCCGGTGAATTGATGAAGATGATGCCGGGCTTCGCGCTCAACAACGGACTGACCCAGGGGTCCAGCTTCAATACGACCCACGCGGTCGGCAGCAACAGCGGCCCGGTCGGCGACTACTCGTCGAACGGCACGCAGCCCAACGGCACCATGGCCTACATGCTCGATGGCGCCAACCTCGTCGATCCCGGCAACTTCGGAACCCAGATCGCAAATATCAACCAGGACATGGTCGCCGAAGTCAAGGTCCTGACCTCCTCGTACGACGCCGAATATGCCAAGGGCCCGGTTCTGTTCGAAGCCTTCAGCAAGTCCGGTGGTTCGCACCTGCACGGCGAAGGTTACCTCTACGCCCGCAACAGCGCCCTCAACTCTTGGGATGCATATTCCAAGCTCGAGTACAAAACCGCCGTTGCAACCAATCCTTCGCAGCAAGCCACGCTGTCCAATTCGCTGCACCCCGACGAGCACTATTACTATATGGGCGGCAACGTAGGCGGCCCGGTGGTTCTGCCTTTCGTCAAGTTCAACAAGAAGCACGACAAGCTGTTCTTCTGGGGCGGCTATGAATACATGAACCAGCACCCCGCCGCCACGCCGATGAACTTCAACGTGCCGACCACCGCGCAGATGGGCGGCGACTTCAGCAACACGGGGCTGGACGTAACCGACCTTGACAACAGCAGCAACGGCTACGCGTATTCGAACGCGCAGTACAACCTGCCCACCAACGCAACCGTCAATCACATTCCTACCTCCGATTTCGATTCCAGCCTCAAGGGCCTGATCGCGGAGGGTGCGTATCCGACCCCGAACGTCGCGCCCAGCGCCAACAACGGCTGGAACAACTGGGAGTACGTCAGCGCCATTCCCCAGAACCGCTGGGAAGCAACCGGCAAGCTTGACTACGCCTTCAGCGAAAACACCAAGTTGACGGGTTCTTATGCCCGCCAGGATGAAACCGACCAGCACCCGCTCTCCATCTGGTGGGCCGCTCCCTGGACGCTGCCCTATCCCGGCGGCGTAACCGCGGACGTGGTTGGCAACTTCGTCTTCACCAACTTCACCCACGTCTTCAATCCCACCACGACGAATGAATTCGTCTTCACCTATGCCCGCTGGATCAACCCCAGCACCCTGGGCGATCCCTCCAAGGTGGACCGCACCGCTCTCGGCTTCAACGTTCCCACCCTCTTCGATCATGGCCACACCGTCTCCCAGATCCCGAACGTAGAGGGACCCTGGGGCGGCGCACTGCCGAACATCTCGGAAGAGGCGTTCGACGGCGGCTTCGACGGCGGCAAGGGCTTCGGCGGCACCAAACTGGCCTACGGCCTGTATGACAACTTCACCAAGGTCATTGGTTCGCACACCATCAAGGCCGGCGTGTATTGGGATTTCGCCGGAGACACTCAATCCAGCAGCAGCGCCGACAACGGCACGTACAACGTCGGCTGGGGCAGCTACGGCACGGGCAACACCGTCGCCGACCTGCTGCTTGGCCGTCTCTCCAATTACCAAGAGCAGAGCTCCATTCCCGTCTACCAAATCGGTTTCCACCAGTATTCCTTCTATGTTCAGGACTCCTGGAAGGCTAATCGCCAGATGACCGTCAACGTTGGCCTTCGCGCCGATCATGAAGGCCAGTGGTACGGCGGTACGGCCAAAGGCAACTTCTGGTGGGGCGGCGGCGGCACGGACATCCAGGGCATGCAGGTCTGGAATCCGGCTACCTACGTCAACGTGGTGCCTGGTTCGGCTCCCGCAAATACCGGTATCGAGTGGCACGCCATCGACAAGTCGATTCCGGAATCCGGATTCCCCTCGAAGGCCTTCGAGTATTCACCCCGCATCGGCTTGGCCTACGATATCTTCGGAACCGGCAGAACCGTGGTCCGCATGGGTCTCGCCACCTTCCAATATCAGGTCACGTCGCAGATCGGCGATGCCTGGGGCGGCCCGGTGGGTTCGTTCGGATACACCACTCCTTGCTCTCCCGACGGCGGCGTAGGCTGCGGCGGCGCAGGGTTCAACAAGACGACCGGCATGGATCTTGGCTACGCTGGCATCAAGGGCTTCACTCCGCCGAGTTCCACCACGCAGAACGGCTCTACCGTCTACTTCATGCAGGAAGACGACAAACGCAATCCGTACACCACGGACTGGAACATCACGGTGTCCCAGGCTACCCCGTGGCGCTCGGTGTTCGAGGCATCCTACATCGGCAACTTCAGCAAGCACCTGTATAGCCAGGGAAGCAACGGCAACTACAACAACCTCAACAACACGACGCCTGGCGCTATCTGGCTTTCCGATCCTTATCCGACTTCGGGCAACAAGGGCACTTTGATGTCTCCGAATGCCCCGTCCTGCTCGGGCAGCGGCGAAAGCCTCTATTGCCAGAACGAGACCGGCAAGCAGAACTACGCCGGCAGCTACAACTCTTGGGACTGGGCCCCGAATCTGGGATACCAGAACATGTATCTGATGAGCCATACCGGCTACGACAACTACAACTCTCTGCAGTTGTCCTGGCAGAAGCAGTCCGGTCCGGTCACCTTCTTCACCAACTACACCTTCAGCAAGGTCCTGGGCATCCTGGACTACGTCTCCGACAACGGAGCCGGCAGCGGTCCGAACGTGGATTCCTTCAACCTGAAGAACAACTACGCGCCTCTGGCGTACGATCACACCCACATTCTCAACCTGTCGTACATCTGGAACATGCCGAAATTCTTCCACGGCAACAAAATTGTCGGTGGAGCGGTGAACGGATGGCAGTTCTCCGGTTATACGACCCTCCAGAGCGGCGCGCCGTTGCAGCCTGGCACCAACAGCACACTCAACGCAGAGTATGCCAGCCTCAGCTATCCTACGGTTTCGCAGCCTCACATTCCCGATAACACCATCATGATGCCGAACGGAATGGTTTCGACCTCAGTCAACCCGGCAACCTGGTTCGGAACCGGCTCTCAGCGCGTTCTGCTGCCTCAGTTGACCTGCAACCCGCGGAGCGGTCTGGCCAAGGGCCAGTACTTCAACCCGGCGTGCTTTACGACTCCGGCTTATCAGCAGCAAGGCACTCTCGAGTGGCCTTACATGCGTGGTCCGGCCTACTTCGACAGCGATCTTGCATTGTTCAAGAACTTCAAGATCACTGAGAATCAGAAGGTCCAGTTCCGCCTCCAGGCCCAGAACTTCCTCAATCATCCGCTGAAGCAGTATGGATTGGCGGGCAACGAGGATTACCAACTCAACTTCCAGAATACCCAGCACGAAACGATCGACGGCATCGCGAACACTCAGGTTAATTCGATCTCGCCGACCAACGTCAATACGGAAACGACGGGCACCCCGCTCTTCAGAACAGGGAGCCGCACGCTTCTGGTTGCAGCCAAGTACTACTTCTAAGCCGTATCTTGAAGTGGGAATCACAGGAGGGGTGGCTCAGGCCGCCCCTCCGTTTTTGCAGCCGGCAATGCGCGAGCGGCCGGCAATCGCGTGAAACTGCGAAGGCCCTGTCCGTCCGGACAGGGCCTTCGCAGTCTGGAAGCGCGCCGCGCGATGCGCGGGAGAGGCGCTTTTCGCTTTCTCGCTTTCAGGCGCCGCGGGGTTTCGCCGCTGGTGAGGATCGCTCAGCGGAAGGGGCGGCTCTTCACCATGCCCTGGCCTTCGCGGATGGTGACGAGCTGGCCGGCCGCGAGAGCGGGATACTTCTCGACGGCGCCCAGCGGCCAATGGACTTCAATCTCTGCGCTGGTGGCCGCGCCGAGGCCGAAGTGCAGGCGCGGATCGCTGCAGGAAAGGAAGCTGGACTGGCTCACCAGCTCCTGAACCTGCACCTTTCCGCCATAGCGCACCAGGACGCGCGCGCCGATGGCGCTGCGGTTGCTCTTTGTGCCTTCCAGGCGAATCTTGATCCAGTGGTTGCCGGGCGGAGCGTCGTTGCGCAAAAGCGTCGGCGGCTCATTCACGTTCACGATGAGCACATCCATGTCCCCGTCGTTGTCGAAGTCGCCAAAGGCCATGCCGCGGCTCATGTGGCGCGCTTCGATGCCGGGGCCGGCTTCGGCGCCCATCTCGGCGAACGTGCCGTCGCCGCGGTTGCGAAAGAGAATGCGCGGGCTGCGCGCGGGATACTTGGGCGAGAGGTGCTCAAGCTCGGGGTAGACGCTGCCGGTGGTGACCAGGATGTCGGGGTTTCCGTCGTTGTCGAAGTCGACGATGCCGGCGCCAAAGCTGATGAAGCGGGTTTCGCGGTTGAGGCCGGCCTCGGTGGTCACATCCTCGAAATTGCCCTTGCCGTCGTTACGGTAGAGGCCGGTGGCCTGATTCTGGAAATGGGTCTTGACCAGATCGGTGTGGCCATCGAGGTTGTAGTCTCCAAGACCGGCGCCCATGCCGCCCATTTCGCGTCCGTCGCCGCTGAGGGCGACGCCGCGGATCAAGGCATCCTCGCGGAAGGTGCCGTCGTGATTGTTCATCAGCAACAAGGAGGGCGTGGAATCGCAGGCAACGAAGATATCGGGCCAGCCGTCTTCGTCGGCATCGAAGGCAACGGCTGTGAGTCCGTACGATCCGCGGAAGCCGGCTACGCCGGACTCTTTTGAAACATCGGTGAAGGTGCCGTCGCCGTTGTTACGGTAGAGGTAGTTCTGAGCTTTGGGCAGGCCATTGGGGCCGCAGTAGGTGGGCACGCCCTCGTAGTTGCAGTTGACCACGGCCAGCGAGGGCTTGGGTGCGGTAGCCAGATCGATCTCGAGATAGTTGGAGACAAAAAGATCGAGCAGGCCGTCGCGGTTGTAGTCCACAAAGGTGCAGCCGGTGCTGTAGCGGGTTTTGGGGTGAAGCAGGCCGGCCTTGGCGGTGACATCGGTGAAGGTGCCGTCGCCGTTGTTGCGATAGAGGCGATTCTGCCCGTAGTAAGTAAGGAAGAGATCCTCAAAGCCGTCATTGTTGTAATCGCCCACGCAGACGCCCTGCGCCCAGTCGGTGTCGAGCAGTCCGGCCTTGGCGGTAACATCGGTGAAGGTGCCGTCGCGATTGTTCTTGTAAAGACGATTGGTGGCGTAGGACGGAGTGTCCTTGAGGCGGCGGCCGCCGAGGATGAAGATATCCATCCATCCGTCGTTGTCGTAATCGAAGAAGGCGCAGCCGGTGGCCATGGATTCGACGATGTAGGTGAAGCGGTCTGGCCCTCCGTAGACCACAGTCTCGACGAGGCCGGCGTCGTGGGCTACATCGACGAAACGGGAAAACGGCGCGGCCGGCTGCGCGGCAGGGAGCGCGGCCCGGAGTCTGGCGGGGATGAGCGCGGGAGCGAGCGCCGCGGGGATGGCGCCCAGCAGACGGCGGCGTGTCCACGGGCCGGTTCGTTTGTCGCTCATAACTGCCAGCATCCTCCGAAAGGGATGAGATTTCTCACGTTAGCGCTGGCTCTGCGCGGCGGCCAGATTCTTGCTGAGTTCGAGAACGTCGGCATCGTTCGGATCGAGTTTGAGAGCGACGGCCACCGCGTCCTGGGCCTCCTGGATTCGGCCCTCCGTGGCAAGGGTAGCCGACAGAGCGACCCATGCCTGAACGTAGCCGGGAGCGCTCTTGACGGCGAGCCGGAATCGCTGCTCGGCGGCGGCGTTGTCGCCATCGCGGGATTCGAGATAGCCAAGCTGGTATTGAGAGCGCGGGAAATCCGGATCGGCCTTGATGGACTGCTCCAGCGCAGCACGCTCGCCCGCCAAATCGCCCAGGCTGTTCAAAACCAGGGCCAGCTTGTAGGAGAGCAGGGCATTGTCCGGCAGCGCGGCACAGGCCTCGCGATACAGATCGGCGGCTTTCTTGTTGTCGCCGGCCTCGGCAGCCTGGGCGGCCTGCGTCGATTTAAGCGCGGCCAGCGTGCTGTCCGACCGCAGCTTCAGCTCCCTCTGGTAAAGCTTGACCTGCTCCTGCGCCGCCCCCGTCTCTCCCAAGGTGCGCAGGACCTTGGCCAGTTCGAAGCGGACTTCCGGCTCGGTTGCGCCCAGCTGGATGGCCAATTCGAACTGCGTCTTGGCATCGGCGGCATCCTTTAGCTGGGCCAGCACCACGCCGAGGTTGTAGCGCGAGTTATAGTGGTGGGGGTTCAGCGCCACAGCTTCTTCAAGGTGCTTGCGGGCGTCAGCGTAGTTGCCGGCCGTGCGCTCCAGGACGCCGTTCAGATAGAGGAAATCGAAATCGTGCGGGGAGAGCGCCAGCAGCTTGCGGGCCAGCGGCTCGGCCTGTTCGTTTTCTCCGTTGAGCACCAGGACCCGCAGATAGGTGCGTTGCGCCCCGATGTCGCGCGGGTTCCGGCGGGCGAGCTTTTCGGCCAGCGCGGCGGCTTCCTGGTAACGGGTTTGCCGGACATAGACAGTGACCAGCGCATCGGTGAGACTGTTCGAGTCCGGATAGGCCTTCAGCCCCTCGCCCAGCACCAGCGCGGCGTCATCGTACATGCCCGCCTTGCCGTAGGCGGCGGCCAGATCGAGAGTCAGATTCTCGTCGCGCTTCGCGGAGCGCAGGTGAGTGATGACCGTTTTGTAATCTCCGGACGCGATCAGGGCCTTGGAAAGCCCGTCGAGCGCCATCATGGAAGCAGGGTCGATCTTGAGCGCGGCCTGCCACTCGGGGAGAGCTTCCTTGTCGCGCCCGAGGCTGGCCAGCGCGGCGCCCAGCACAAGATGCGCCTTGACCTCGCCGGGATGCAGCCGGATGGATTGCTGAAGCGGCGCGACGGCTTCTTGTATTCGTCCTGCGGTGTACAGGCTGAGGCCGAGAAGATAGGAGAGAGGCGCCGAATTGGGCTCCAACTTGAGCCCGGCCTGAAAGGCCTGGACAGCGCAGTCCGATTTATTGTTTTCGCCGAACCAGTTGCCCAGAGCGGCATAGGCGTCGGCATCGGGATGAGCGCGAAGGTGCGCCTCCAAAGCGGGCGGGCCGGAACAAGGCGCGGACCATGCGGCTGAAGATGCGCCAAGACATGCCACAAGGATCAGCCCGGACTTAGCGCGCATCGAAAACGTGGACATATTTTGGCTTGAACTCCTTGAACCAGCATCGCGCACGGTTCCCAATAGTTGAGGATAATTGAGCGGCCAGAGGGGCCGCAAGCACGCGCCCGCGCGCGGCGGCGGGCCCGTCGCCGGCGCAGAGCGGCGAGCGTATAATTGGAGGCTGTAAGACATGCAACAAGGCATGTTAGGAGGCATGATATGAAGACGAATGTGGCCCTCATTCTTTTTTTTCTGCCGCTGATGGCACTTAGCTCCTCCGCCATTTTGCAGGCGCAGCCGGGCAGCATCCCGGTGGGCGGAGGAACCTCGACCGCGATTCACCCAGACTCGATTCAAGGCAGCAATATATACGAATACTCCATGGACATGGATGCGTCTTCGCTTACTGGAGGAGCTCTCCTGGGGAAAGTAGAAATTGCCGGCAATCCGCTGACGTGGGATCCGATCCCGGTCAACGTGACCTGCGCGGGCAAGGTCGCGTTTACGACGTACGCCAATGGCAAGGGCGCGTTTCTCATCAAAGCGGTCAACGCCAACGGCTCACTGAGCTTGGATAGCGATGCCAAGCGGCAGATGGAGACGCACTTTGAGGATTGCACGGTAACTGCCGCACTGACCGGCTTCAGTTCCACCAGCATTACCCTCACGCATCGCAACTTCCGCGATGCGCCCGAGATTGGAACCATTACGCTGCGGCGGGCGGACAATGCGAAAGGGACCGCGCTGAGCAGCACCACCGAGGATGTCTCTCCCAAGGCGGTAAAGCTGTTTGAGAAGGCGCGCGGCGATTGGCAGGCGCAGAATCCGGATCGCGTGAAGGGCGATCTGCAGGAGGCCGTGGCGCTCGATCCGAAGTTCGCGGAAGCGTGGTATCAGCTGGGAAAACAGGAGCAGGCGATCACTCCGGATCAGGCGCGCGAGGATTATGCCAAGGCCCTTGCTGCCGATCCCCAGTTCATCGGGCCCTATCAGCAGCTCCTGGTTATGGATTCCCAGGAAGGCAAGTGGAAGAACGCACTGACGGATGGGAGGAACGCCTTGGCGCTCGATCCGCGCGGCACCGCCGAAGTCTGGTATGTCTACGCCGAGGGAATCCTGAAGGCATACGTGGCCGGCGCGCTTCCCGCGGCCAAGCTGAAGATCGGGGAAACCAGCGCGAAGAACTCGCTGGCTCTGGACCCGCAGCACAATGTGCCCGCCGAACAGCTTCTTGCCCTGATTCTGGCCGAGGAGAAGAACTACCCGGAGGCCATTGATCACCTGCAGCGTTGTCTCACCTATCTGCCCAAAGGCGCCGGCGTGGACCAGGTGAAGCAGCAGATCGCGAAGCTGGAACAGATGCAGGCCGGCACGGCGACAGGCGCATCGGCAAGCCCGGCAAAGTAGCCTTCCCACGCAGTTTCAAGTCAATCATGCCCGCGGCGGCGAGTCCGATCAGTGTCTCGCCGCCGTTTCTCGTTCAAAGCGATTCGCCGCGCCGGGCGCTGCCGCGCGGCGGTTCGCGGCTGACGGCCTCTGCATTGTTCGGTCCTTCGCATTTCGTTTTGTATGGCGACGAATCGACGCAGAAGGCTTCTTCCCGCGGGCCTCGCGCGATATAACTAGAGGGAGTGGTTTGCACCCCTTTTTTACTATGAGAAAGATCCTTCGCATCGCCGCGCCCGTTGTCTGCTGCGTATTGCTGGCCGCCAGCCTTTTTCTGGTGCACGCCGCGCAAACGTCCCACTCGATCCGCTTCGAGCTCAAGACGCTCCCGTTTCGCCTGGAAAACGACGAAACTCCCAGCCGGAACGCGCCCGAAACCATGGCCGGAGGCGTGGCCATCTTCGACTACAACGGCGATGGGCGCCCTGATATCTTCTTCGCGAACGGCGCGAATATCGCCACCCTGCAGAAAGACGACCCGAAGTACAGCAACCGCCTGTATCGCAACGACGGCAACGATGTCTTCACCGACGTGACCAAAGAAGCAGGCCTGGCGGGCACGGGCTTCGACATCGGCGTGGCGGTTGGGGATTACGACAACGATGGGCATCCGGACCTCTTCGTCGCTGGCGTGCATCACAATACGCTCTACCACAACAACGGCAACGGGACCTTTACCGACGTGACGGTAAAGGCCGGCCTGGACAAGTCGAACGATCCGCAGTATGGGCCGCTGTGGTCTGAAGCCGCGGCATGGGTGGACGTGAACAACGACGGGCTGCTGGATCTGTTCATCGTCAACTACATGCAGTGGTCCTACTCCCCGCAGCCTCTGTGCTCCTATTTGGGCCAGTCGGATTATTGCCATCCCCGCTACTACAAGGGCCAGCCCAATCAGCTCTTCCTGAACAATGGCGACGGCACCTTTACGGATGTATCGAAAGAGTGGGGCATCCGCGAGCACGTGGGCAAGGGAATGGGCGTGGGCATGGCCGACTACGATCTGGATGGCCGGCAGGATCTCTTCGTCACCAACGACGCAGAGTACAATTCGCTCTTCCACAACAAGGGGAACAAGTTCGAAGAGGTTGCGTTCGAGGCCGGAGTGGCGCTGCCCGAAGACGGAGACTTCGTTTCCGGGATGGGGCTGGACTTCCGCGATTTCGACAACGACGGCTATCCCGACATTGCCTTCGTGGCGCTGAATCACCAGACCTTTCCTCTATTTCGCAACACGGGCAAGGGCGATTTTGTCGAGGTGACCACGCCGAGCGGCATGCGCGATCTGAGCTACAAGATGTCGGGCTACGGCGTAGGCTTCTACGATTTCGACAACGATGGGTGGAAGGATCTGTTTGTCAGCAAGGGGCACGTGGAATCGCGTCCTCTGCCGGCCACGGAACTCGAGGAATACAACACCGTCTTCCGCAATCCGGGCCCCAGCGGAAAGTGGACGGCGCTGACGGAAGAGGCAGGATTCAATGCCTCGCCGCCCGCGCGTCACCGCGGCTGCGCCTTCGGCGACCTGGAAGGAACCGGGCGGATCGACGTGGCGGTTACCGCGCTGGGAAAGAATGCCGAGATATGGATGAACCGGACCGATAACTCCAACCATTGGCTGGATATCGCCTTGCAGGGCACCAAGAGCAACCGCGACGGCATCGGCGCGCGCATCAAGGTGGTGTCGAAGAGCATCACCCAGTACAACCACATGACCACCAGCGTGGGCTACGCTTCATCGAGCGACGGTCCGGTGCATTTCGGGATGGGTACAGACGACCACGCGGACCTGATCGAAATCCACTGGCCTTCGGGCATCGTGCAAAAGCTTGAAAACGTGGCGGCAGACAGGATCGTGAAGGTCACCGAACCGGCGCACTGAGGCGATGGTCCGGCGTTGGCCTATTGCGGTCCCTTCTTCTGCTGTTCTGCGGTGATGCGGTCCACGATCTGGCGTTCTCTGGCGCCGTCGGCGGGCCGCTTCAGCTTGTAATACAAAGAGGCCAGTTCCACGTGCGGCTCCAGCCAATCGGGATCGTCCTTGACCAGTTTCTCCAGTTCCTGGGCCGCCTCGTCCAAATGTCCCGAGGTGCTTTTCAGCATGGCGTTCTCATAGCGCGCCATGGAGGACTTGGGGTTAAGGCTGAGCGCCTTCTCGAGGTAAGGCGTTGCCTCATCCATCTGGCGGCGTTTGTAGAGAATGGCGCCCAGATAGAGATTGGCTTCGAAATCGTTGGGATCGCGCGCCAGCGCTTCCCTGAAAACCGGTTCCGCCAACTGCGGTTCGCCGGTCTTGTCTCGCGCCACCCCGTCCAGGCTGTAAATCGCCGCGGGGAGTTTCGGCTCAATTCGCAGCGCCGCATCCAGATCCTTGCGCGCCCGTTCGTACTCATTGATTTGCAGCAGCGTGGCTCCAGCCAGAGCGTAGGCATCGGCGCCATTGCCGATCTGGGCGGCCTTTTCGGCGCGCTCGATGCCGTCGTGCTTCCTGCCGGCTCCGATCAGCGCCGAGGCGAATACGAAGTCGAAATCCGGGTTTTGCGAGTTAGCGGCCTCCAGCGGCGTGAGCAGATCGACGGCGGCGGCGCTTTCGCCTAACCGGAGGTCGGTGTCGCCCAGCAGGATGGCGATGCGCACGTCCTTGGGCCGCGCCTGAGCCAACGGAGTGAATTGCTCCCGCGCATCTTTCCAGTCGCCCTTCTTGTAATAGGCGAGGGCGATATTGAACTGGACGCCGGTCTTGTCCTGCATAAGGGGAAGCGCGGCACGGTACTCGGCGATGGCGGCATCGAACTGGCCGGTCCGGGCCAGCGCCGCGCCAAGGTTGACGCGCGCTTCCACCATCTTGGGGCGCACCTGGATCAGGCTGCGATAGTCGCGGATGGCGGTTTCATAGTCCCCGCGCAACTGCGCCTGTACCGCGTGGTCATAAAGCTGATCGGGATTCGGGCTCTGCGCAGGCGCCTGAGCGGCAGACAATGCAATCAATAGGACTGCGGCAAACATAACTAAAGAATAGCGCAATCCGCTGTTGCCTCCGGAGCCTATTTCGCCGCGCCGAGGATCTGCATTACCTTGGCCAGGTTCTGCTGAACCTCCGGGTCGTTATCTCCCAGGGCGATTGCCTCTTCCCACTGCTTGCGGGCGCCGGCCATGTCGTTCAGCCGGGCCAACACAAACCCGAGGGCATCGTGCGCGAGGGCAAAGTCGGGGTGGAGGGTCTCGGATTGCTCCAGATGGGTGCGCGCCTGTTGCAGTTCGCCATCCTTGGTTTCAAGAACGCCGTTCAGGTATAGCACTTCCCAGTTTTGCGGGAAGGCGGCGAGCAGCTTGCGGCCCAGTTCCGGCGCCTTGTCCGGGCTGGCGACCAGGAGCGTCTGCAGGTAATGAACTCCGGTGTCCTGGTCTGCCGGGTGCTGCGCGAAGGCCAGATCGAGGACTCCAATCGCCTCCGGGAATCGGCCGAGCCCCACCAGGACATCCGCCAGCTTATTGGCCAGGGGAAGCGAGTCGGGCGAGGTATTCAGTCCGTCGCGCAGAACCCTGGCCGCATCTTCGAGCTTTCCCGATTTGGCATACGCCAATCCCAGGTTGAGGCTTTGCGCGGAGGTTCTTTGTCCGGCGATGACGGGATTGTCCAGAAGGGCGATCGTTCCCGCGTAGTCGTTATCGAGGAGCAGGTCGTTGGAGAGCCCCAGCAGAGCCTCGGGAGATTCGCCGTCGATGGCCAGGGCGGCGCGCCACTCAGCCTCCGCGCTGCCGGTCCAATGCAACTGATCGGATGCCGCGGCAAGGATGAGATGGAGCTTGAGCGCGCGAAAGCCGTGGCGTTCCGCTTCCTGCAGCGCGGACACCGCTCCCTTGGGGTCGCCGGAAAGGTACAGGCTCAGCCCGAACATGAAGTCGACATTGCCCGCATCGGGCTGGTCGGGCTGCATCTGGATGGAGGTGGCGAAGGCGTCGGCCGCGCAGGCGTACTGCTTCTGGTCGGCAAACCAGACGCCGAGATCGGTGAATGCGGAAGCGGCGGGGTTGTGCTGAAGGGCCGCCTTCATTGCATCGGGAGGGACGCACGGAGCTGCACAAAGGAACGATGCCGGCGCCAGGCAGAACCAGGGCACAAGGCAAAGCGAACAGCATAATGCCCGGCGCCAGGCTTGCGCACCGGCGCGCACAGCCATCTTCTTTGAAGATCCAGCGGCGGGTATGCCGCAGTCAAAGCAACTCATTTAAGTCGTCCCTATACAAGAAAAAACTGCAAACCAATCAACCGCGAGCTCAGGGCGCACGAGAAACTCAGAAAGAAAATGCGGAATGAAAACCCGACGCAACGTGCCGAGGAACTTCGGACAAGGAAGCTCCTCAACCGATTTACCACTTAGACGGAAAAACTTCGGGCGGGGTTATGGCGAATTGTGACGGACCGGGAATGGAGCCTGGAACCGGTCGCACACTCCGGGACGGACCGCCCGGATCGCAGAACGCGCCCTCTCTCTCAGGAGACGATGCGGATGGCGCGCAGGTTGCAGCACAAATTGATTATTGCGTCCGCTTGCTTCGCCGGTCCTGCCTAGTTGCCGGCATCGGCGACGTGAACCTGAATTTCCTCGATGCCGTCTTCAGGCATATTGACGAATTCGGGCAGGTTGACGGCGCGGTTGGCGTCCGTGGCGTTGTCGATGAGGATGGCCGGACTGTCGTTGCCGTTCGCGTCCAGGTGGGTCAAATACATCTGCGTATAGGGCGAGCGGGCCTTGGAGGAAAAGACCAGCCAATGTCCGTTGGGCGAGAAGCTGTGCCAGGAGTTCATGAGGCGGGTATTGGCTCTCAAGCGGCGCGCCGCACCTCCGCCGAAGGGAACGATGTAGAGCTGGCTGTCGGGGCGCATGAGCTGGCCGTTTTTGCACTGGACAAAGACGATCCAGCGGCCGTCGGGCGAAATCTTGGGGAAGTTGTTGCTCATCCCGTTCTCCGAAGCCCCCACGATGCGCTCCGGCGTGCCGCCCTTGCCGTCGTTGAAGGGGATGCGGTAGAGGTCGTACTGAATGGGAGTTTCGTTGGGATCGTTGGCGCGCAGCGCCGGCCTCTGGCCCGGAACGCGGGGAGCCCTGGCCAGAGCGCGGGCGAAGACAATGTACTTGCCGTCGGGGTTCCAGGCTCCATCCGTCTGGACGTAGCGCGGATCGTCGGCTCCGGGCAAGGGTTGGCGCAGGCCCGTGGCGCGGCTGTACCACTCCAGGATGCCGCGCGTGGGATAGAAGACCTGAAGGAAGCGGTAATCCATGAAGTTGGTGACGTAATAGCTTTCGATGAGCTTGAGCGAGGGGCCGGCAAAGGTGCTGAGCACGTAGCGGCCGTCGGGCGAGACCTGGGACATGAAGCCGATCCTCACCGTGCCAACCCGGCCATCCACGTTCCAATGCACCATATCCTTGCCCGTGATGGTCATGTGCTTCTGAACGGGGACAACGGCGTAGAGTCCCTTGTCGTTGGCCGGTCCGTCGATATCCATGCCAAAGGTCTTGCCGTCGGCGGAGAAGGAGTGGCAGTTGGCGCAGGTGGGCATGTTCGCGAGAACCGTGTGGCTCTCCGGCTTGCGGATATCGCGCAGACGCCAATGAATCAGATGGATGGTGCCCGGCGCCAGAGGCTGCACGACTCCGTTCCTGCCGGCGCTCGGCATCAGCGGAACATCGCGGTAGAAGATGGGCGCGCCTACCGGGTCAGTGGAGGTGGAGAAGGCGATGTGCGAGCGGGAGAAGGCGACCTGGCCGTCGCGATAGCCGGTGATGGTGAGCGTGGCCGGCTGCAGGGTGGAGCGCTGCTGGATGGCCGTCCAGGTGGCCGCATCGGGAGTCCAGGTCCAGGTGGCGGCTTGCTGCGGAGTCAGCTTGGGCAGGTCTTCGGTGTTGGCGATGCAATCCGGATCGATGGTTCCGACCTTCATGCGTTCGCCTTTGGTGACAATGTGGATGGGGGGCGCCTGACCGGCAAACGAGATATCGATGCTCCAGGAAGTCCCGGCCGCGTCGCGCCACAGAAATGTAGGCGGAGTGATGCCGGGCGGAAAGATCGAGCCGTCCTCGGGGTAGTCGATCGAGATGGGCGAGAGAGGCTGCGCGGAATCCTGCGCGGCGTAGGCGAGCGGGATTCCGCTCATGCCGATGGACTGCACGCGCGACGGCAGAACTCCGATCGAGAGCAGCGAAAGAACCAGCGTGGCGAGAACAGCCAGGACCGTGCGCTTGGGCCGTTGGAAAGACGGTAAACGTGGATCGGGCATTGTTTCTCCCTGAACCGGCATTCAACGCCCTGCGGCGTTCCGGGAAAGCCTCTTTGAAATGGTCGTAACGATCAAAAATCGAGGGGCGAGCCGAGAGTACGGCTCACCCCTGTCTCATCTGGACGGTCAAGGCTTCGGTGCGGTGTCCGGGTTTTCTCCCCTGGCCTGGCGCGTATAGCGTGCGATGTTTCCTCGCAGCGAGGCCGCCAGAGGATCGTTGTGCTGCTGGATGGCGATGTCGAGAGCGTGCTCCGCCGTGGTTACGGCATCCTGATACTTTCCGGTTTCAGAGTACATGCCGGCGAGCATCTGGAGGATCACGGGATCTTGCCCGCCGCTGAGCTTGGCGGCCTCTTCAAACTGCGGCAGAGCCTCGGCAAAGCGACTGCTGGCGGCGAATGCGCGGCCAAGATTGAAGTGGTATTCAACGGAGTTGGGCGCCAGTTCGACGGCTTTTTGCATGTGGATGACGGCCTCGTCCAGCTTTCCCGTCCGGGCAAGAATCACGCCCAGAATGTTGTTGCCGTCCGCCGATTTGGGCGCCAGTTCGATTCCCTTGGTCAACTCCTCGATCGCTTCCTGCCGGTGGCCGCCCTCCTCTTCCAGGGCATGACCCAGGTTGATGTGCGCGGCGCCGTTGTCGGGATTCAGCTCGATGGCCTTCTGGATTTCGGCGATGGCCTCGTCGAGATGGCCGGTCTCAGCCAGCGCACTGCCCAGATTGTTGTGGGTCTGCGAGCTGTCAGGATTGAGCTTGAGCGACTTGTTGTATTCCTCGATCGCTTCCGCCGCCTGTCCGGTGGCGGCCAGCGCGACGCCCAGGTTGTTGTGGGTGCGCGGGTCGTCCGGGTCCTTCTCCAGCGCCTGCTTCCAGGCCGGAACCGCCTCGGCGTACTGATGCTTGTCGTCCAGTTGCGAGGCGGCATCGAAAGCCTTGTAGAAATCCACCGCGGGCGTGTCGATGCGTTCCAGGCCGTCGCGGCCGATGTTCATGAACTCGGGAATATTGACGGCGCGATTGGCGTCCGTGGCGTTTTCCACCACGATTGCCGGGCTGGCGTGTCCCGCGTCGTCGATGTGCGTGAGGTACAGGTGGGTATAAAGGGAGGGACTCTTGGAGGAGAAGGCCAGCCAATGTCCGTTGGGCGAGAAGGTGTGCCACGAGTTCATGACCGGCAGATTGGACTCCAGCGGCCTCGCCTCGCCGCCCTCGAAGGGCACGATGTACAACTTACTGTCGGGGCGCATCAGCAGCCCGTTCTTGCATTCGACGAAGACGATCCATTTGCCGTCGGGAGAGACCTTGGGAAAGTTGTTGCTCATCCCATTCTCCGAGGCGCCGACGACTCTCTCCGGCGTTCCGCCCTTGCCGTCGTTGAAGGGAATCCGGTAGAGGTCGTACTGAATCTGCGTTTCGTTGGGATCGTTGGCGTAGGTGGATCTCGGCGCCCCACGCACGTACGGATCTCTGGCGGTTGCGCGGGAGAAGACGATGTACTTCCCATCCGGGCTCCAGAAAGCGGCGGTCTGCACGAAGTTGGGATCGTCGGCGCCAGGCAGCGGCTGCAGCTTGCCGGTGTCTTTGCTATACCAGCCGAGCACGCCGCGGGTGGGGTAGAAGACCTGGCCGAATCCGTAGTTGGCATAGAAGCCGTTGTAGAGCCGGTCCACCACGCGGGTCCCATGAGCGTGCGGCACATCGATGGACGTAATCACATACTTGGCGTCCGGCGAAATCTGCGACATGAATCCGAAGCGCTTCTGCGACCGTTCCTCGGAAAATGCGCTCCAGTGGATCACGTAGTCGTTGCTGATGCTCGAGACCTGTTTGATGGGGATCATGGCGTAGAGCCCCTTATCGTTCTGCGGCCCGTCCACGTCGATTCCCAGGGTCTTGCCGTCGCGGGAGATCGAGTGGCAATTGGCGCAGGTAGGCAGGCCCTCCATCACGGTCTTGCTTTGCGTTTCGTTCACATAGCGCAGCCGCCACTTGATTTTGGGCAGCACGGAGTCCGGCAGGGGCTTGATGACCCCGCGCTGCTCGGTCTCCGGAGGAGGCGGCAACAGGGGAACGTCGCGATAGAAGAGCGGTGCGCCGACCGGCTCCTTTGAGGTTTGCAGCGTGCTCTGGCCATGGGAGAGCGGCTGAGAGCCTTTTTGGCTCGCGTAGCCGGTGACGATCACCGTAGCCGGTTGTTGCGCGGAATGTTTCTTGATCTCGGCCCAGGTCTTCTCGTCGGGCCTCCAGGTATGCGCAGCGGCCTGCTCCGGCGACAGCGTTGGCGGCACATATCCCACCAAGGAGGTGTCGAGCGCGCCGACCTGCATCTTCTCGCCTTGCGACCAGAGCTTGATGGGGCGCGAATGGTCGCCGAAGACCACTTCGATGCGCCAGACGGCGGCGGCGGGGTTGCCGTCGCGCCACGCGAATTGGGGCGGGATGATATCGGGCGGATAGACGGAACCATTGGCCGGAACATCGATGGTCAGCGCGGGGCTGGCTGGTGTGCTCGATGGGGCCGGAGCGGAGCCTGGAGGAGCCGGGGAGGGATTCGTCTGGGATGCCGCCGCCGGCGGCGTGGAGCTCTCCGAACCGGGTCCCTGATGCACTCCCACGCCCGACCCGCCTGCGCCAGCGGCAAACAGAAGAGCCGCGGCCACCATAAACATCCGTTCCATTGCAACCCCCTCGTCGGCCGCTCCGGAGTTCATATCCGAAGCCTTTCCCAGAACTTGCCGTGAGGGTCAGGTTCGGAGATGTCAGAGCATGCAGACTACATCTATCGATAGTAGCAAAACCGGCGAGCAGGCTCGATGGAGAGCCGAAGCCGCTTTTTGAGAATGGCCGCGCGAGCAAGCCGAAGCCCGGGCGTCCGATGAAATCGCTCCGGTCAGCCGGCCAAAGTGAAGATATACGGCGGCATTCGGATCTTCGGCGACGGTTAAGTGCATGTTGCGCAACGGGACAGCCAGACCGGACCACGGCGGATTCAATCGTCCTGTTCAAAGTTGTGTTGGGGAGTTACAATCGCCGTGAAGTTCCGGGACCCTTAAAAAACAGGCTCAAAACGATTGAAATGCAAATGTTTTCATTTCTCATTTCAAGCTGAGCCGGCAAGTTACCGGGTCCACGACTGCTGAGAAACGGAGAGTTATTCATGGGCAATGCTGGGATGCGCGCGCCAGAGGCAACGCCGTCGAAGAAGACCGCAGGCAGGCTATTGGCTCTATTGGTTCTGGTTCTCCTTGCACCGTGGTCTCACGGTCAAACGGCTTCGGCAACGCAAGCGGCTCAGGGAACGCAAGTGGTCCAAAAACCGGCGGAGCCAGCGGCCAGCGTGAGCACGAATGCAGACGAGGTTTCGCTCGATCTGGTGGTTCACGACAAGAAGAACAAGCTGGTTCTCGATCTCAAGCCGGGAGACCTTGCGGTCACCGACAACGATGCTCCGGTAACGCTCAGCAATCTTCACCTTGTTAATGGGAACTCGACTTCGGGCCACCTGATTACGATGGTCTTCGATCATCTTGAAGGTCCGGCGGCGAAGAATGCGCAGGATATCGCGAACAAGATTCTCCGCATGGCACCCAGAAGCGGTTTTTCCTTTGCCGTGCTGAGCGTTGGATCGCGTCTGCGGATGATTCAGAGCTACACCGAGGATCGCCAGGCGCTGGGCCATGCCCTGGATGTAGCGACGGGCGAAGGCGAGGTGCAGCAGGGGCTGGTGATCGCGGTCGCCGAGAAGAACCTGATCGCCGAGGCGCAGACCGGCGTCGATGCATCGGGCAAGATGGTGAACGTGAAGGATCGCGCCATCGCCAGAGCGCTGGCGGCGGCGCTGGAGGGTTCGCAGCGGATTGTGCAGGATCAGCACACCCGGCCGGCGCTCGCGGGCCTGCTGGCCCTGGCGCGCTCGCAGCAGCAGATTGTGGAGAGAAAGACCATCATCTACTTCACGCTGGGCGCGCAGGTGGATTCGACCGCCAAGGATATGATGCACACGATTGTGGGAGCGGCCAACCGCGCCGGCGTGAGCATTTACACCATCGACATGAACGGTCTGGGCTCGGGCGCCAGGGACCAATTGATGACCATGAGCGCCATGGGGGCCATTGCCGGCAGGAATCCGATCGGGACTCCGGGACAAGGGCAGCCGGGCGACCCAGCCGGACCCGGCGCGGGAACCTTCATTGCCAACAATACGACCCGGTTTGAAGGGGACGGAATTGGGAACGAGAACAACAGCCCCATCGCGCAACTGGCCACTGGCACAGGCGGCATTTACATCGACGGCCAGGACAGCGTGAAGAAGCCTCTGGAACGGATGTTCCAGGATATGACGGTCTATTACGAAGCGACGTATGTTCCTCCGATCGAAGACTACGACGGGAAGTTTCGTGCGATCGGCATCAAGCCGCTGCGGGTGGGATTGGCGGTGCGCTCCAAGACGGGTTACTTTGCGCTGCCTCCGGGTGGCGGAGAAGGCATTCGGCCCTTCGAGGCGCCGCTGTTGAAGGCTCTGAGCGGATCGCCGCTGCCGTCAGACCTGAAGTTCAACGCCTCGATCCTGCGGCTGGGCGACCTGCCCGATGGATACACCAACTCGCTGGTGGTCGAGGTGCCGGTTTCGGAACTGCAAATCAAGAAGGACACGCACACGAACCTCTATTCGGCGCATGTCTCGATCGTGGCCCAGATCAAGGACAAGAACGGCACGGTAATCGAGCATTTCAGCGAAGATATTCCGCGGCACGGTGCGCTCGATGCGGCTGAAAAGGCCAAGTCGGAGGCGATTACGATGCAGCGGCATTTCATCGCTCCTCCGGGCGAGTACGTCTTGGAGGCCGCGGTCATGGACCGCTTCAGCGGAGATGCGGCCGCGGAGCGCGTCAGCTTCGACGTTCCCGAAGCGCCGGCCGGGCCCGCGCTGAGCGATATGATTCTTGTCCGGCGGATCAACACCTTCTCCGCCGACGCGGATTCCATGGAGCCGCTACGCTATGAAAACGGGAAGGTGACGCCGAATCTCTCCGGCCAGGTGACGCACGACGCAAAGACCGTCTCTCTGTTCTTCATCCTCCATCCCGATCCCAAGGTCAGCGAACCTCCAACGCTTGAGATGGAAGTGCTTCGCGATGGAAGGCCGGCGGGACATACGCCTCTGCCGTATCACCCCGGCAACGGAGCGGGTCCGATTCCGTATATGGCGACCCTGCAGACCAGCGCACTTGCTCCCGGCTTCTACGATGTGACGGCGCAGTTGATGCAGGGCGGAAAGAAGGTGCAGAGCACCATCGGGTTCACCGTGGAAGGCAACCAGCCTCTGATTGCCGGGAATGCGGCGCCGGAAGGCGACACAAAGCTGCAGATGCCGGGCATCGACTCGCATGCCGCGGGCCAACTGGAGATTACCGTTCCCGACAAGGCCGTTCCGCCGCCTTCGGCGGAAGAGCTGAAGTCCATTATTGAGGATGCGAGAAAACGGGCGGTCAGCTATGCCGAAGGGCTGCCGAATTTCATGTGCGTCGAAGTGACCAACCGCTCGGTGGATCCGGCCGGCGAGGGACGCTGGAAGCACAGGGACACGGTGATGGAACTTCTGGTCTATCGCGACAAGACGGAAACGCGCTCCACGCTGGAAGTGGACGGCAAGCCCGTCAATGTGGACCGGGAATCGATGAAAGGACAGTTCTCAAGCGGCGAGTTCGGCGGAGTGCTGAACGCGGTCTTCGACCCCGCGGCCAAGGCGGACTTTCAGTGGAAGGAAACCGATGCGCTGGGCACCGGGACGGTGCAGGTCTTCAGCTACCGGGTCGCGAAAGAGAACGCCAGCTTCAAAGTTACCGGCAGCGATAAGTCCACGGGAGCCAACGGCGTGCAGATCACGGTCGGATTCCATGGCCAGGCCTTCATCGACAGCGCCACGCGGAGCGTACGCCGGGTGACGCTGGAGGCGGACGACATTCCGCGCGATTTCTCGGTTCGCTCGACAGCCATGGCCGTGGACTACGACTACGTTGTGATCAACGCGCACGACTATCTGATGCCGATCACAGCGGAGGTGAGCCTGAAGCAGGGCCGCCGCGAGGCAGTCCTGAACGAAATGGAGTTTCGCGATTACAAGCGCTTCGGATCGAACATGAAAATCCTTGGCTACAAACCTGTGGACAAACCTTAGCGGATTGTTGTCTTTAACCTCGGAAATCGCGTCATGCGCGCAGGCGGCGGCTGGAGGACTCTCCAGCCGCCGCTTGACTTTGCGGCGGCGAGCGAGGAAGATGATGGGCACTCGAATGTGAAAGCGAGGGTCAAAGACGAAAGCCGTTCCCTGAGAATTCGGAATGTCGAGAGAGGTCCCCTATGCGACTGCGCCTTCCCCCGTTGTTGCCATCCCTCCTGTGCGCCGGTCTTGCCGCCCCGCTCAGCGCGCTCCCACCGCAGACGCCTTCAGCGTCTGAACCCGCGCCCGATACCAGCTACACTTACCGGACCACGGTGAGTTCCGTCGTTCTGGATGTTGTGGTCACCGACGGGCGAGGCAACCTTGTCCCCGGCCTGACCAGTGACAACTTCCGGGTTACCGAAGACGGCGCGCCGCAGACCGTGGATTTCTTCGAGCCGCATATCGACGAGGCGCCCGGCCCGGTCGCCCATCTGCCGCGCGAGCAGCCCGGCGTCTACAACAACATTCCCACCGTCCAGCCCTCCGGTTCAATCGATGTGCTGCTGGTCGACTCGCTGAACACCGAGTTGGCGGACCAGGCTTACGTGCGCCAGCAGTTGCTCAAGTTTCTTGAGGCCGAACCTCCCGGGATGCGGATCGCGATCTTCACGCTGGGCTCGCGGCTGCGCCTGCTGCAGGGATTTACCGCCGATCCGACGGTGCTGCGGGCGGCTCTGAAGAGCAAGGCAGGCAAAGCCATGCTGCAAAATCCGGCGCTGCTCGTCAGCGCGGAAGAGGCGTCGACGGAGAACAAGATTACGCAAGTTTTCCAGGAGGAATTGGCCCAGGCGGAGAACTCGGCCCAGGCCAATCAGACGACCCTCTCCCCCGGAGAGGCCACCATTCAGGGGCAGATGCTGGATCTGCAGAACTTCCTCGTGGAATCCCATACCTTTGAAACGGACTATCGAATCCTGACGACGATCCGCGCCATGCAGGCGATCGCGCGCTATCTCAGCGTCCTGCCCGGCCGCAAGAATCTGATCTGGCTCTCCGGATCGTTTCCTCTCGCCGTGATGCCCAACGCGCCGGGCGCCAGCACAACGATTCTCCCCGCCGCGGCAGGGACTCTTCCGGGCTCTTCGAATCTGGCGTACGACTACGACTCCGCTCTGCGGATGACCGCCAATCTGCTCACCAAGGCTCAGATCGCGGTCTATCCGCTGGATGCGCACGGCGTGAGCTTGAATCCCATGTTTCAGGCCGCGGTGAACACCAACTTTGTGAACAATGCGATGGATCCGTCCCCCAAAGTCGGCGGCGACCAAAACCGGAATTTCGAGCAGCAGCAGGCGCAGAACCACGACACCATGGACATGCTGGCGCGCGAGACCGGAGGCGAGCCGTTCTATAACACCAACGGGATCGCGGAAGCGGTGGCCCGCGCCATCCATCTGGGTTCGAACTACTACACGATCGCCTACACGCCGACCAATCAGGACCAGGACGGGAGATTGCGCAAGATCGAGATCAAGCTCGATCGGGGCAAGTACAAGCTGTCGTACCACCGGTCGTATTTTTCCGATCAGGCGCCGGGAGCGCCGGAGGGGATAGGGCTGGCTCCGGACAATTCCTTCGGCGCCGCGATGGTTTACGGATTGCCGATGGCGACGCAGATTGTCTTCAAAGTGCGCGCCGTGCCCGCGGACTCCCAACCGCCCGCAACTCCGGTCTCGGGCGGCAAAGTCAAACTCAAAGGTCCGGTCACGCATTACACGCTGGACTATGCGGCCGCGCTGCGCGGTTTCAAACTCAGCTTGGCTCCCGATGGCCTGCGCCACGGAACGATGGTGGTTTCCGCGATTGCCTACGGCAAAGACGGGAGTCGGCTGAATTCCTTCGGCAAGAGCATTTCTTTCAACCTGGACCGGGCCAACTACGCCCAATTCCTGAGCAGCGGCCTGCCGATTCGTGAAGAGCTGGATCTTCCCGCGGGAGAAGTGTATCTGCGCACGGGGCTCTACGATCCCGCCTCGGGCAATATTGGAACCCTGGAGATTCCGCTCAAGGTAAGCGCGCGCGGCGTGGAAACCGCGGCGATTGAACCCGGCGCGCCGCCGAAGTAGCAGTTTCCAGGGCAAAGCCGGCAGATGGGCGCCGCGGCCAGACGGTTCTGCACAGCCGTTCGCTAGGCCGCGGGAAACGGCGCACCCTCCCGATTCGGGGCTCCCGATCGCCCGGAATCGGCATGGGCTTTTCTCTTGAAGTCGGCTGCGAATCGGTTGCATACCAGCCTGCCTTTCGCGCTGTAGAATGGTACGAAATTCGTGAAGGGAATGCGCGCGAGGTCTCTGCCAGCGGAATGGTCTGACAAATTCAGGGTCTTCGAGCGGATCGGGAGTTGGGACATGAAGAACCTGGGTTGGAATGCGGCGGTTTGTCTAGGAACCGGGTTGAGTCTATTGATAACGGCCTGCGGCGGAGGCGGAAGCTCGACTTCCACTAACACTACGCCGCCGGTAACCTACTACGTGCTGACGGTCGACTCGGTGAACCCCGCCAGCGGCGTCGCGATCACCGCCTCCCCCGCCGATAAGAACGGCACCACCAGCGGAACGTCGAGCTTCACGCTCTCTTACGCATCCGGCTCCGCGGTGGTTCTTACGGCGCCGGCGACTTCGGGCGGCAACAACTTCTCTTCGTGGACCGGCTGCACCACGAGCAGCACCGTCACCTGCAACGTCACGTTGACCGCCGATACGACGGTTACGGCCAAGTACGCGGTTCCTCCGATCACCGTCACGCCCAATCCCGCGACCGCAACGATCGGGGGCACCGTGCAGTTCTCGGCGGCGATCTCCGGCTCGGCGACAACAGCGGTGACCTGGACGGTGGCAGTGGCAACGCCTGCGGGCAGCACTTTGAGCCCGGGCACGATCACCACTACCGGACTCTACACCACGCCCTATCCGGCTCCGGCAACCGTTACGGTAACAGCCACCAGCACCCAGAACTCGGCCCAGACCGGCACCGCCACGGTGACGCTGAGCGCGCCGGCCGTAGCGGCAGGACCTGCGCTGACCGTGGATGCGGGCAACCAGACGCACGCCATCAGCCCGTACGTCTATGGCATGGACGCCTACCAGCTTGACGCATCCGTGGCCAAAGCGGCCAATCTGAGCGTCGACCGCTGGGGCGGAGACGCCACCTCGCGCTACAACTATCTGCTGGATGTAACCAGCTCGGCCAGCGACTGGTATTTCGAGAACCAGGTGGGCGCCTCCGGCCAGGAGGCCACGGGCGCGTTCAATACGCAGGTCGAGAGCGACGCCGCCATCGGATCCAAGACGCTGGGCACGGTGCCCGTGCTTGGCTGGGTGGCAAAGGACGGCACTTCGTGCAGCTTTCCGGTGGCGACCTATCCCAATCAGTATGCCGTTGACACCTCGCGCGGATGCGGCGACGGCGAGTTGCCCAATCAGACCGACATCACCGGCAACGATCCCACCGTCACCAGCTTGACCGTGACCCCTGCGTGGACGGGCAACTGGGTCTCTTACCTGGCAGGCAAGTTTGGCACGGCGGCGAATGGCGGCGTGGCCATTTACGATCTGGACAACGAGCCCAGCTGGTGGGATGGCGTGCACCGGGACGTGCACCCCAATCCCTTCACCTACGACGAGGTGACGAACAACGGCCTTGCCACGGCGCTGGCCGTGAAGACCGCCGACCCAACGGCCGAGGTTAGCGGGCCGGTGATGGACTATTGGTGGGACTACTTCTATTCCAAGAAGGATGTCGAGTCGGGATGGGGCGCGGGACCCTGCTTCGAGCCGTGGAGCAACCCGGTGGACCGCAAGGCCCACAGCGGCATCCCATTCATCGAGTACTATCTGCAGCAGTTCGCGGCATATCAAGCGGCGAACAATGTCCGCCTGCTGGATTACCTGGACTTGCATACCTATTTCGCGGCTACCTACAACGGAGCCGGTCTGGGGTTTGCTTTGGCCGGGGACACCGGGGCGCAGCAGGCGCGATTGAACTCGACGCGCGTCTTCTGGGACCCCACCTATACCGATCCCAATTACCCTCAGCCGAACTACACCACGGATGCGAACTACACGGCAAGCTGCACGACGCCGCTGCAAGCGCCGCAAGTCATTCGCATGATGAAGACCTGGGTCGCCAACGATTATCCCGGCACCAAGACGGCGATCGACGAGTACAACTGGGGCGGACAGGAAGCCATCAACGGCGCGCTGGCACAGGCCGACATCCTGGGCATCTTCGGTCGCGAGGGTCTCGATCTGGGCGCGCTCTGGGGAACTCCCAATCCGACGACTCAAGTTCCCGGCCTGATGGCCTTCGAGATCTACCGCAACTACGACGGCAAGAACTCGATGTTCGGCGACATGGCTCTGGCCTCGACCAGCGCCGATCAGAGCCAGCTCTCGGTCTACGGCGCGGAGCGCACTGCCGACGGCATGGTAACCGTGGTGGTGCTGAACAAGACCTACGGCGACTTGACCGGAACGCTCTCGCTCGCCAACCTGACGCCGAACGGCGCGGCGCAGGTCTTCTTGTATAGCAGCGCCAATCTGGCGGGGATCCTGGCGCAGCCCAACGTGACCGTGACGCCGCCGGCAACGGGAAGCACCACCAGCACGATCACTACAACCTTCCCGGCGCAGTCGATCATGCTCTTCGTTGTGCCGAAGCAGTAAGCGCGCGGAAACTGTGCGCAGTGTGCAAGGTCCGGAGCACATTCTCCGTGCTCCGGACCTGCGATGGACCGGATTAGAAAAGATCGCGCGTGGGGCTACTCTGTGCAATGGCAAATCTGGCAGCGGCCGAGTCCTTGAGCGGGTCGGGAGCGCCAGTATGAAGAACGTATGTTGGAGCGCGGCAGTATGGATGGCAGGCGGGCTGAGCCTGCTGTTGACGGCTTGCGGCGGCGGCGGAAGTGCATCCACGCCAGTGATTACACCCACCGGACCCACGATCACATCGGTCACGGTGACGCCCAATCCCGCGACGGCAACCATCGGAGCCCAGGTGCAGTTTACGGCTGCGGTTGCCGGCACGGGCAGCTTTAACAATGCGGTCACCTGGTCGCTGGTTGGGCCTTCGGGCAGCAGCCTGAGCCCAGGGACGCTGACGGCGACCGGCCTCTACACCACACCCTATCCGGCTCCGGCTACCGTAACGGTAACGGCCACCAGCACCCAGAACACAAGCAAAAGCGGCAGTGTCACGGTGACCCTTAGCCAGCCGGCCTCTGCCGCCGGCCCGGCGCTGAGCGTGGATGCGGGCAACCAGACCCATCCCATCAGCCCCTACATCTACGGCATGAACTTCTACGCTCTCAGCGCCTCCGCGGCCAAGGCAGCCAACCTGCCCGTGGATCGCTGGGGCGGAGACGCGACCTCGCTCTACAACTACCAGCTCGATGTTTCCAACGCAGGCAGCGACTGGTACTTTGAAAACGGGGTGAACGCAACCGGCCAGCAGGCTACCAGCGGCTTCAACGCCCAGATTGAGAGCGATGCCGCCATCGGCGCCAAAACCCTGGGCACCGTACCCTTGCTGGGCTGGGTGGCCAAGGACGGCACATCGTGCAGCTATTCCGCATCGACCTACCCCAATCAGTTTGCATTCGATCCCTACAATTCAAAGTGCGGCGATGGGGAATTGCCCAATCCCTCCAATCCGGGCAGTCCCACCAATATCACCGGCAACGATCCCACCGTCACGGCCACGGCGGTCGACCCCTCGTGGACAAGCGGTTGGGTTGCTTACCTGGTGAGCAAGTTCGGCACAGCCGCCAATGGTGGTGTGGCCATCTACGACCTCGACAACGAGCCCGACTGGTGGGACGGAGTGCACATGGACGTGCATCCAAAGCCCTTTACCTATGACGAGGTGACCGGCAACGGAATCGCCTACGCCACGGCAATCAAGAACAGCGATCCAACCGCCGCGGTCAGCGGGCCGGTGATGTCCTTCTGGTGGGATTTCTTCTATTCCAAGAAGGATGTCGAGGCCGGATGGACCGTGGGCGGCGGACCGTGCTACCAGCCGTGGAGCAATCCCCTCGATCGCAAGGCGCACAACGGGATTCCGCTCATCGAGTACTATTTGCAGCAGTTCAAGTTGGCTGAAACCGCGTATGGCGCCCGTCTGCTCGATTATCTCGATCTGCACACCTATTTCGCGGCCACCTACAACGGCAACGGCGTGGGCCTGACCACCGCGGGAGATACTGGCGCGCAGCAGGCGCGGCTCAACTCGACACGCGTCTTCTGGGACCCCACGTATACCGATCCCAATTTTCCGCAACCGAACTACATCACCGACGCAAATTACACTTCCAGTTGCACTCTGCCGTTGCAAGCTCCGCAGCTGATTTCGATGGCGCAATCCTGGGTTGCCAAGGACTATCCCGGCACCAAAACAGCCTTCACGGAATACAACTGGGGCGGTCAGGAAAATATCAACGGAGCCGTGGCGCAGGCCGATGTACTGGGCATCTTCGGGAGCTATGGGCTCGACCTCGCGACTCTCTGGGGACCTCCGAGTCCCACCACGCAAGTCCCCGGCCTGATGGCCTTCGAGATCTACCGCAACTACGACGGCAAGAACTCGATGTTCGGCGACATGGCTCTGGCCTCGACCAGCGCCAATCAGGGCCAGCTCTCGGTCTACGGCGCGGAGCGCACTGCCGACGGCATGGTGACCGTGGTGGTGCTCAACAAGACCTATGGCGACCTGACAGCAACGCTCTCGCTTGCCAACCTGACGCCGAACGGAGCGGCGCAGGCCTTCCTGTATAGCAATGCCAATCTGGCGGGGATCGTCGCCCAGCCCAACCTGACCGTGACGCCGCCGGCAACGGGAAGCACCACCAGCGCCATCACCACAACCTTCCCGGCGCAGTCGATCACCCTGTTGGTTGTGCCGAAGCAGTAAGCGACACTGCTCTGTCCCTCCTGTTCTCCGCCGGGCGCAGGAGGGCAGAGCGGTATTCCTTTTCGAAGATAAGAAACAATTGAGCAACCCGCTCGCGCAACTGTGCTATCAAAGAGTAGGAGGTCTTGTGCTGTGCGCCGCGGCGATTCTTTGCAACGGCCGAGGCGTCAAGACACCTTCAGGTTGTGAGGACTGTGCATCGTTGGAGCAAAGACCGGCCGTTCAATCGCTTGGGAACGCTTGCGCTCCTGGGGCTGGCCATCTGCGTTTTCACGTGGGGCTTGCAATACAAGCTCTCTCTCTACGATCCGTCTCAGGTTTCCTCGCATCGGATTCCGATCGCCAAGCTCCTATCTAGGGATGAGCGATCGGGACCGGAGGAAGGTTCGCCGGCAGTGCGCGCGAACGCCTCCGCAACGGCTTTGTGCGCGGTTTCGATCGCCGCATTCTTCCTTCTCTTGCTGCTCCCCGGCCTGCCCAAGCTGCAAGCATCGGGTGAACGAGAAGAGCGGGCCAGCCGCTCGTGGCGTTTGCGCCGCGCATTTCTGAACAAGCTCTTCGTACGCGCCCCTCCCGTTCTCGTCTAGCTCGATCTCCCCAATCATCGTTGAAGCATGCGGCCTGGTTCAAAGGCCGGATGCGCCATGACACATTCTCCGCTGGAGAACGTGTTCATGCGTCGTGGACCCGGTAATCACAAATTCATTTCGAGGTGCATTCGAGATATGCGAAAGCGAACCTCCTTCATCGTCGCCGCGGGAATCCTACTTTCCCTTCTGGCCGGCATCGTTGCCTGGAATCTCAAGAGTCATCATGCGGGCACGAAAGCCGCGGATATGCCATCGGCGAAGGTGGCGTCGGCTGCGCGGGGAAACATCGCGCAAACGTTGAGCCTCGCCGGGCAGTTCCAGCCCTACCAGGTGGTGGATGTCCATCCCAAGGTGACCGGCTTCATGGTCCGGATCAATGTGGACATTGGCGATCGAGTGCGCAAGGGCCAGACTCTGGCGGTGTTGGAAGTTCCGGAGCTGAATGCGCAGTTGAAGGGCACCGTATTCGAGATGCAGCGCGCCAAGGACGATCAGCTCCGCGCGCAGCATGAGATCAAGCGGGCCGAGGCCGTTCACTCCGCGCTGCACGCCGAATATGAGCGTCTGCTCGATACCTCCAGGGCGCAGCCGGGCCTGATTGCGCAACAGGAACTGGACGATGCCGAAAGCAAGGATCTTTCGTCAGAGTCGCAGGTGGATGCCGCCAAGGCAGCCGCGGCCGCGGCGCAACAGCACGCGGAAGTGGCCCACACGGACAACGATCGGGTGCAGGCGCTGAAGAACTACACCAACGTGGTGGCGCCGCTGGACGGCGTCATCGTCTGGCGCTACGCCGACACCGGCGCGCTGATCCAGAGCGGAACTAATTCAAATGAACAGGACATTCCGATCGTGCGGCTTTCGCAGAGCGGCCTTCTGCGCCTGCGCATGCCGATTCCCGAGAACGATGTGCAGTATGTGCATATCGGCGATCCGATGCAGATCAGGGTGGATGCCATTGGCCGCTCCTTCACTGGCAAGATCGCGCGTTTCACGCGGGACGTGAACTTTGAAACACGGACCATGGAGACCGAAGTCGATGTGGAGAACCAGGATCTCTCGATCGCCCCAGGTATGTACGCCAATACGCAAATGCAACTGGCGCACGCCGACAACGTGACGACCATTCCGGTCGAGGCGCTGGTGCTCAAGGGAAATCGGGAGACGGTTTATGCGCTCGATGCGGGCAATCGCGTTCACATCCGCGTCGTGGAGGTTGGGCTTCGCGGGCCGAAGCTCGCCGAAATCAAGAGCGGACTCGAGCCGGGCGACCGCGTGATTCTGGGCGGCCAGGAGAGCTACACGGAGGGCGAACAGGTTTCTCCCATCCTCACCCAGGAACCGGATTCCGATGTTGCGCGCGAATCGGGCGGTGTGATCGATATGAAAGCGGAAGAGAACAACGGAGGTGAGAAGTAATGCCGAAGTTTGCTCTCAAGTATCCGTTCTTCATCATCATGCTCTGCCTGATGGTTTCGCTTGTGGGAGTCGTCAATACCGTGCGCATGCCTGTCGATTTGTTTCCCAAAATCGACATGCCGGTGGTGGTGGTGGCCACGTTTTACAACGGCATGCCGCCGGAGCAGATCGAAGCCGACATTACGAATACCTTTGAGCGCTTCTTCACGCTGGGCGCAAACATCGATCACAGCGAATCGCGCTCGCTGACCGGCGTGAGCCTGATCAAGATTTACTTCAAGCCGGGCACCGATCCAAATGCGGCGCTGAGCAACATTGCCAATCTTGCCATGGCCGATCTGCGGCGCCTGCCGCCGGGCACGCTGCCTCCGGTGGTGCTGGGTATGGACGCGTCGACGCAGCCGGTCTGCCTGGTGACGTTGAAAGGGCTGGGACTGAACGAGACGAACCTGAAAGACATCGCGCAATTCCAGGTGCGCAACCAGATTTCGAATGTGCAGGGCGCTTCGGTTCCACAGCCCTACGGCGGAACTTACCGGCAGATTCAGGTTTATGTCGATCCGGTCAAGATGGAGGCGCGCAATCTCAGCCTGAACGATGTGGTGGAGTCGGTGAACAGCTCGAATCTGATTCTGCCGGCGGGCGACGTGCGCATCGGATCGAAGGACTTCAACATTTACGCCAACAGCCAGTTCCCCGACGCGAACTCGATGAACGAGATGCCGCTCAAGTCGGTGGGCAATGCCTCGGTGCTGGTGGCCGACATCGGCAAGGCGATGGACGCGGGCGCGCTCCAGTACAACATCGTGCGCATCGACGGGCAGCGCTCCGTCTACATCCCGGTCTTCAAGCAGGGAGGGGACAGCAACACCATCACCATCGTCAACGGCATGAAGGCCGCCATCAAGCATCTGGTCGATATTCCGGCATCGCTGAAGACGGCGGTGGTCTTCGATCAGTCGATCTTTGTGAAGCTCGCCATCAAGAATCTGGTCAAGGAAGCGAGCATCGGTCTGGTGCTCACCGGCATCATGATTCTGGTTTTTCTCGGCAGCCCGCGAGCGACCTTCGCGGTGCTGCTCTCGATTCCGCTCTCGGCGCTGGTATGCCTGCTGCTGACCGGCGCCATGGGCGGCTCCATCAACACCATGATTCTGGGCGGACTGGCGCTGGCATTCTCGCGCCTGATCGACGATTCGGTCGTGGTGCTGGAAAACATCTTCCGCTATATGGAGATGGGATTTGCGCCCAGAGACGCCGCGGAAAAAGGAGGCATGGAGGTTTCGCTTGCCGTGCTGGCGGCCACTTCGACCACTTCCATCGTTTTCTTTCCGGTGAGCTTTCTGTCTGGCATCAGCAAGTACATCTTCACGCCGCTGGCGCTCGGCGTCGTGCTCTCGATCTTCGCTTCTTACTTCTTTGCCATGACGGTGGTGCCGCTCTACTGCGCCAACTTTATCCGTCTCTCGCACGAGGACTCGCATGGGAAGAACCAGAAGCCGGGGTTCTTCGTTCGTTTCGAGCGCAAGTTCAATGAACAATTCCAGCGCATGCTCACGTGGTACGAAGGCCTGGCGAAGCGCGCAATGCTGCGCCCCGGCTTCACGGCGGCGGCGATTCTGGGCGGCGTGGCGCTGATTCTGCTTGCACTCTTTCCGTTCCTTGGGCGCGCCTACTTTCCGCGCACCGATCCAGGTCAATTCGTCATCGACGTGCGGATGCCCAGCGGCACGCGGCTGGAAGTGAGCAACGAAAACATCGCCAGGGTCGAAGAGATCGTCCGCGGCGTGGTGAAGCCATCCGACCTGGACATGATCGTCTCCAACATCGGCGTCTATCCCGATCTTTCCGCCATCTACACCACCAACGCCTCGATGGACACGGCGTTCGTGCAGATCAGTCTCAAACAAGAGCACAGCGTCGGCAGCTATGAGTACATGCGGCGTGTGCAGGAGAAGCTCGCGCGCGAGATGCCTGAGCTTTCCACATATTTCCAGGCAGGCGGCCTGGTGGATGGCGTGATCAATCAGGGATTGCCGGCTCCGATCGACATTCAGGTCAGTTCGATGGATATGGATGGAGCGTACGCGCTGGCAAAAACCCTCTCTGAAAAGATCAAGACCATGCCGAACGTGAGCGGCGTCTACATTCCGCAGGATCTCGACTACCCAGGGATTGCTCTGAACATCGACCGAGAAAAAGCCAGCCTGATCGGCCTCTCCGCCAGGGACGTGGTGCAGAACGTGATCACCGCCATGACCTCCGACGGCATGATCGCACCAAGCTATTGGATCGATCCCAAGAGCGGCAACAACTACATGGTGACTGTGCAATACGCGAATCGCTTCCTTAACAACATGTCGATGGAGGACTTCGAAAACATTCCCTTGCGCGGCATTCAGCCCGCCGGTTATAGCCCGATGCAGCAGGCCCATGAGTCGTCCAACGATGCGCGCGAACTGTGGAGAGGCGACCACACGGCCGGATATACGCCGCTCAGATCGGTCGCCGATATCAAGCTGATCAATACTCCCACCGAAGTGGATCACTACCAGATCCGGCGCGTGATCGACATCTACGTTTCCACCAAAACAGAGGCGCTCCAGGGAGTGGGCGGCAACATCGACAAGCTGCTCAAGAACACCAGAACCGACAAGAACACCGAGCTGAAGCTGCGCGGCGCCGTCGTCAACATGAACCGGTCGTTTCTGGAGTTTGGGTTGGGGCTCATCATTTCGGTGCTCATGGTGTACCTGATCCTCATGTCCCAGTTCAGATCGTTCATCGATCCGTTCATCATTCTCATGGCCATTCCGCCCGGGCTGGCCGGGGTCGTGATGATTCTTCTGGTCACAGGGAGCACGCTGAACATCATGTCTCTGATGGGCGTAATCATGATGACCGGCATCGTGGTTTCAAACAGCATTCTGATCGTGGAATTCGCTGGCACCCTGCACAAACAGGGGTTGCCGCTGATGGAAGCGGTGATCCAGTCGTGCAAGATTCGCCTGCGCCCCATTCTGATGACCTCGCTGGCGACGCTGCTGGGCATGATTCCGATGGCTCTCGGGATGGAAGCCGGCAGTGAGCAATATGCGCCGCTGGCGCGCGCAGTGATCGGCGGATTGGGAGTTTCTGTCATCGCAACCGTCTTCCTCGTGCCGGCGGTTTACCTCATCATTCACGGCAGGCGCGAGAAAACGTCCGCGGTTGCGGAGGAGGCATAAGAAGGATGAAACGGCCAGTCGACATGTGGCTTCAAGCCAGTTTTTTCTTTGCGCTTGCAATCGTTTGTTGCGGATCCGGGTCCGCGCAAACGGCAGACGGCAAACTCCAGTTGTCGGATGCGCCGGCGGTTGCGCTGCTGGCTCTTGCGCAGCAAGGTCCGATGCCCCAGTCAATCGGCCGGGCTCCGGCGGCGATGGCGCAGGATGCCGCGGGAGGCCAGCATGAGCGGCTGACGCAGGCGGATGCGGAGAAGCTGGCCATCAAGAACAATCCGCGGGTGAGCGTTGCCCGCTTGCTGGCGCTGGCGCAGCATCAAGTTGTCCGCGAGACCAGAGCGGCCGAACTGCCGACTGCGACGGGCAACATCACTGCCGAGCAAGCCGAAGACGGCAGCCGCATCTCCGCCGGCTCGCTCACCGCCTCGCGGTTGATTGAACATGCGGGAGTGGGGGCGGGATTCACCCAACTGATTACCGACTTTGGCAAGACCGGCAATCTTGTGGCATCTTCAAAGCTCCAGGAGAGAGCGCAGAGTGAAAATGCGCTCGCCACAACGGAAGATATCGTTCTTGCGGCCGACCAGGCATTCTTCAACGCTCTTCAGGCCCAGGCGCTGCTCAAAGTGGCGGAACAGAACGTGAGCACCCGGCAGACCACGGAGACACAGGTCAGCGAGATGACGAAGAACAAGCTCAAATCGACTCTCGATTTGAGCTTCGCGGATGTCAATCTGTCGCAGGCGAAGCTGCTGCTGCTCGATGCGCAGAACAACGTCGATTCGACGATGGCGGCATTGGATGCGGTGTTGGGCCTCGACCGGCAGGAGGCTTTCGATCTGGCCGACGACAATGCGCCCTTAAATGCGCCTCCAGCCGATGCCAATCAATTGCTGCAACTCGCATTGCAACAGCGCCCTGACTTGCAGGCTTTGAACTTGAGCCAACAGGCGGCCGTGAAGTTCAGCCATGCCCAGCGCGACCAGATGCTGCCCACCATCAGCGCTGCGGGAACCGCGGGCAGCGTGCCCATCCGGCCGGCGGAGTATTACACGACAAATTGGTGGGGCGGGATCGGCGTCAATATGAGCATCCCTCTCTTCAACGGCTTCCTTTATTCTGCGCAGGCCAAAGAGGCATCGATCCGCGCGCAGGCGGCCTCGGAACAGAGCCGCGATCTGCGCGACCGGATTGTGCGGGATCTTCGCACCGCGTGGCTGTCGGCGAATACGGAGTATCGACGGGTCGCGGTCACGGACGAGCTTTTGCGCGAGGCAAACCTGGCGCTCACGCTGGCGCAAACACGCTACAAGCTGGGACTCAGTTCGATTGTGGAGCTGAGCCAGGCGCAGTTCCAGCAGACCGATGCGGCGATCGGCAACACCGACGCGCAATACCAGTACCGGCTCGCTCTCGCCACGCTCAATTACGAGACTGGAGCAACCCCATGATCGAAAACTTCAAATTGAATGTCTTCCGCGTGGTCGCGGATACGCTGAATTACCGCAGGACCGTGGAGGAGCTTCATCTTACGAAGCCGGCGGTTAATGCGCGGACAGAAGAGCGTGAGGCGGGGAGATAACGACAATGCCAATAACGGGCGACAGGCCGGACTTGAATCTGCAGGCGGTTGTCTACGCCACGGACTTTTCTCTTTGCTCCCAGAACGCCGGACTCTACGCGGCGCGTCTGGCCGCTTATTTCTCAGCCAAGCTGCTGGTGACCCATGTCTTCACGCTCTCCCAGGCCGCGTTGGAGGTTGAGGTGGGCGACCGGCGGTCGAGCCAGCAGAGAAAGGACCTGCTGCGTCTTCTGTCCGGGAGGGCTGAACTCCTGGGAGGGGATTCGATGAAAGCCATTCCCACTCTTCTGGAAGGCGATCCGGAAGTTGCGATTCCGGAATTGGCGGACAAAAACCAGCCGTCGCTGATCGTGCTGGGAACGCACGGCGGCGGCAAGCTGGAACGGGGCATCATCGGTTCCGTCGCGGAAAAGATCCTGCGCTCGACGCGCTGGCCGGCGCTTACCGTCGGCCCTCAGGTGCAGCCCGTCTCCGCGAAGACGCTGCCCTTCGAGAGGATTCTTTTTGCCACGGACTTTACGCCGGCCGCCGCCAACGCGGCAACCTATGCGGTGACCCTCGCCGAGGTCTTCGGCGCCGGGATCGATGTGCTCAATGCGATCGAGGACGAGGCCATTGCGCATCCCGACCTGCTGTCCGATCTGCAAGGCCGCTTCTTCAGCGCGCTCGATGGCCTTGTGCCGGAACAGGCAAAAAAGTTCTGCGATCCCAGAACCTTTGTGGCCGTGGGCGATGCGCGCAAGCGCATTCTGGAGCATATTGAAGAACGCGCCATCGATCTCCTGGTGCTGGGCATTCGCAAGACTTCGCATCTGGGCATGGAGATGAGAACCTCGCGCGCCTTCCAGATCATCGTCGATGCAACTTGTCCGGTGCTGACCATCAGAAGCTGAGAAGCGGACCGATCCACCGGCGATGCGGCGGTCCAGTGCACGAAGCAGCGTGGCCGCTTGGACTTCCTGGTGGCGAGTTTCTGGCCGGATAACCTTGCCGCCGCGGTTCGTGCATCCGGCCGCGCAATCAGCCCGCGCTCTGCACTTCTCGGTTCTGAATCTCCGTTGCCGGTTCGCCCCTGCCTCCGGTCGCGTAGAGATACCAGCCCAGCCAGGCAGGCACGGTCCACAGGTAAAACGGGGAAGTGACCTGGACGACTGCCAGCACCTCGATCAGCGCGGCTCCGGCAATCAGCCCGAGCGGCACAAGCGAGCGCCCGGAGTTCGCCGCCCGATAGAGTCCAGCCAGAACGGCCGGAAGCAGAATGGCTTCATCGAAGAAAAAAGCATAGGGCGCGCAGGCCACGGAGACGATCAGCAGCAGTAAGCCCTGATCCGTCCACTCCCAGCGGCCGCGCCGCGTCCAGTAGTACCAGAGCGCCCAAGCGCAACCGGCGGCCTCGGGAAGAAACTGCAGCCACACGGCTCGGCGGTCGACGAGAAAGCGGAAGGCAACGCTCAGGGTGGGAATGAAGACATCCAGAACCCTGGTGCTGTGCATCATGTGTGCGTATTGCGGCCACACATGGGGGTCGAAACAGAGCGTGATCGCACAACTGCCCAGCAGCGCCACGCTGAACCCACCCAGGAGACGGTATGCCCGCCGGCTCACTATCCACAGCAGCAGTACGATGGCGAAGGGCAGGAACAGGTGGGGCTTCAAGGCGCAGGGCAGCAGAGCCGCGCCGGCAAGAAATGGACGGGAGCGGTAAAAGTAGAGAAACAGCACGATGCCCAGGAGCAGAAAGATGCCCAACTGCCCGGCCATCAGGCAGGAGAGCGCGGGGGCAAACGCGTAGCCGAGCAGGTGATAGCGGCTGTCCGGGCGTCCTTGCAGAATCCAGAGCATCCAGATCGCCACCGAGAGGCCGGCCAGCAGAACCAGGAGCCATGCTATGAGGCCGGTCTTTGCGCCAACGTAGCCGAGCGGCAAAAAGAAGAAGAAGGCCACCGGCGGGCTGAAAGTGACTTTCGGCTGGTTGACCTCCAGTCCCGCCGTGCGCTCAATCCGCAGAATGGCCTCGACATCGTAGGGATCCGCGCCGTGAACGAGCTGCTGTCCTGCCGCCCAATACTGGATAAAATCCCGTTCCGTGGCGTTCTTGTCGGTCAGGCCCAGGACATAGACGCCGGTGACAAAGCAAAAACCGGCAGCGACGATCAGGGCGGCGGCAAAGGCGCGCCAGGGGCTTTTCTTCATCGGATCGCTCCGAAGCCACAGCCAGGCGCTGCCTCGGCTTGCCCCGGCCGGGGCAGATCCAGGAGCTTCAGTCTCATCCGGGCCGGTCTGTTTTGCACTGCCTCCAGTATATGCCGCCGGCCGGCCGATTGCCGCTCCAGCCGGCTTTACTGCCGCGGCGCCTGGCGTAGCGGCTTTTCGTTGACTCTGGGCCACGATTCGGGTATTCTGGAGTCCTTGCGCGGTGTTGCGCCTGGGGTCTGTGTGTGCGTCGGGGCCCCCAACGACAGGACTTCGTCGATGGGGCGATCTGCTCACCCGGACTCGGCTGGTGGATTTCCCGATGGGACCCGCTGGAACAGGCCACCGGCTGCTGGAAACGCGTGTTTGGCGCGAATCCAGGCGAGCCAGAGCCCCTTTGAGGGCCAGCCCCCGCAATCCTCACCCGAACAGATTTGTTTGGAAGTGGGTGGAAGTCAGGCCCGTGCGTTTTTTGCGTGGGCGATCGTGTTTTGCGCCGCGGTTTCCTGGTTGGAACAGGCTGGGCAGATGTGTTGGAAGACCGGTTTTTAGAGGGCAGGAGAGAGATGGGTACCTTTGTTCCGAGCGGCAAGGATATTGACCGCAAGTGGTATGTAGTGGATGCCAGCGGCCAGACGCTGGGCCGTCTGGCGACTAAGGCTGCCAGTGTGCTGAGCGGCAAGCTGAATCCCCAGTATGTGCCGTACATCGATATGGGCGATCACGTGATCGTCATCAACGCGGAGAAGGTGCGCCTGACCGGCCTGAAGGCCGAGAGCAAGCTCTATCGCCGCTACACCGGATTCCCCGGCGGACTGCGCGAGGAGTCGTTCGTGCGCTTGCTCAACCGCAAGCCGGAAGCGATTCTGGAGCAGGCCATCAAGGGCATGCTGCCCAAGAGCAAGATGGGCCGCCAGATGGCCACGAAGCTCAAGGTCTATCGCGGCGACAAGCATCCCCACGCGGCGCAGATGCCGGTGGCATTGGAAGTTGCATAACGGGTTTTTGCCGGGTTCCGGAAATGGAGCCGGCGGAGAGAGTCAAGAGAGAATGGCAGATCTGGTTCAGTATTACGGTACGGGGCGCCGCAAGTCGGCGATCGCCCGCGTCTTTCTACGTCCGGGAACAGGCGAGTGGAAGGTCAACGGCAAGGCATTCGAAGAGTACTTCGTGACCGAGCAGCAACGTGTGTCTGCAAAGCGCACCCTGGCGCTGGTCGAACTGGCTTCGAGCTTTGACGTGGTGACCACCGTGAAGAGCGGCGGCGTAGCCGCGCAGGCCGATGCCGTCAAGATGGGCGTTGCCCGCGCGCTGGTCGAGTTCAATCCCGAACTGCGCAAGACGCTCAAGGCCGAAGGCCTGCTGACCCGCGACTCCCGCATGAAGGAGCGCAAGAAGTACGGTCAGAAGGGCGCCCGCGCACGGTTCCAGTTCAGCAAGAGATAGCGAACAGTGCGCAGTGAACAGTGGACAGTGCCGACGATTCTGGGTACTGACCGCTGTTCACTGTAAGCTGTCCACTGAGTTCCACCAATCTCCCGCATCAGCGGGATCAATCCGGGACAGGGTAGGACCAGCCCGGATGCAATCCACGAAGGAGGCCAATGGCCACGATCACAATGAAGGAGCTGCTCGAAGCGGGTGTTCACTTCGGGCATCAGACCAAGCGCTGGAATCCGAAGATGAAGGAATACATCTTTGGCGAGCGCAACGG
>Ga0181517_10000213_pt1 | contig 83431 bp, 83 predicted proteins | sample PEATcosm2014_Bin_31_FD_119748 | JGI IMG/M metagenome (GOLD analysis project Ga0181517, IMG submission 119748) | Peatland microbial communities from MTU Mesocosm Facility, Houghton, MI, USA - PEATcosm2014_Bin01_30_metaG | ecosystem: Environmental > Terrestrial > Soil > Wetlands > Peat | place... | reverse complement strand
TGAAATAGTTACTTATGATAATGCCGGTTATAGATTACAACCGAGCTAACCACTTGTCAGTTGATTGACTTACTATGCCTTCGGGCGTAGAGTGAGCCATGGCCTCGACAGCGATCACCGTCATCGAACCGGCACCGTACTCAGAACCGAACCCCTTGCGCAACGCGATGCAGTCGCTGGTGCTCGATGGCTTGTCGTCGCCGCACACCCGGCGGGCGTATGAGCAGGCCCTGGAGGAGTTTCTGATTTGGCTCTGTGCGGACAAGGCGCATCCGTTCACCAAGGCCGTGGTCCAGAGATATCGTACCGAGCTCCAGGCCAAAGGCCTGGCATCGGCGAGCGTCAACGTTCGCATCTCCGCCATCCGGCGGCTGGCGCTGGAAGCCGGCGACAACGGACTGCTGGCGCCCGAGATTGCGGCGGGCATCGGGCGCGTGAAAGGCGTCAAGCACGCCGGCGTGCGCTTGGGCCGCTGGCTCACCCGCGAGCAGGCCGAGGCGCTGCTGCACGCGCCAGACCTATCCACGGTCAAAGGTGTGCGCGACAGGGCCATCCTGTCGGTGCTCCTCGGATCGGGGGTGCGCCGCAGCGAGGCTGCGTTCCTCGCGTTCGAGCATCTCCAGCAACGCGAAGAGCGTTGGGTTATCGCCGATCTGATCGGCAAACACGGCCGCATCCGGACAGTTCCGATTCCCGACTGGGTGGACGCCGCGATCAGGCTCTGGGCCAATGCGGTAGGCCTGAGCAGTGGCCGCGTGTTTCGAGCACTCGACAAACGAGGGCGGGTTCGTTCGCAACGGCTGTCCGCGCAATCCGTATTCAACATTTTGAAGATATACGCGGCCAAGACCGGGGTTCTCGTAACGCCCCATGACGCACGTCGTACCTACGCCCACCTCGCTTACAAAGGGCATGCTCCCCTGGAGCAGATTCAGTTCTCCTTAGGCCATGCTAGTATCGTGACCACTGAACTCTATCTGGGCATTCGGCAGGACCTTCGGGATGCGCCCTGCGACCGTTTGGGAATCACCCCGTGATGATGAGGCGTGTCGTCTTGCAGTAAGCGTCCGCCGAACCCCACATGGAGTCGGCACGCGCGGAGCGGGTTGACGGTGAAGTCATGAAAACCCGGACCATCCCTAACGTAATCCGCGTTTTCTCGGCGACTCAGCGCCTCGGCGGTGAAGTCTTGATTTCCTCCCCCCGCCAGCCGCCTGTAAATCTCCACCAGTCTCCGCATCCGCCCCTCGGGCGCATGCCGTTCTAAAACAATCTCCCGCGCTCGCGCCGCCAGTCGCCGCGCCAACTCCTCATCGTTCAGCAGCGCCGCAATGGCATTCGTCATCGCCTCGCAATCTCCCGGCGTCTCCTTCGGCTCCTTTCGCGCATCCTCAAGCCCGGCTCGGCGCCGGCGTGTATATCGGCAGCTACTGCATCGTCGGGAAGGCCGTGATCGGCGCGCGTGCGCAAATCGCCTCCGGCGTTCAGATTTTGAGTGGAAGCCGCCAGCACGCGCGAAAGTCAACCGGTGAGATTCCCGGTGCCGAAGAGGGTGCGTTTGCCACCGTCACCATCGGTTCCGATTGCTGGATCGGCGCGGCGGCTGTGGTCATGGCGGACGTAGGGCAGGGAACTACCATCGGTTTCGGGGATTAAGCCAGGATCAGGCGGAAAAGTAGACGGGAGGCCAGCCCCCAACTGAGGTGTTGGCTTCCATCTGTAATCTGCTGAATCAGCGTGGCTTACCAAACATTTCCAACGCAATTTCGTATGCGTCCAAAGACCGGCGTCACCCACAAAGGCGAGCTTTTTATGAGAAAATCTCCCGCACCGCCCCACTATGATTACATTGCATATGCCATGGACTCACATTTCAGATGACGATTTGGAGCGGTACTACCTTGGAATGATAGCAACCGAATCCGAATTGGCCCCGCTTGAAGAACATATTCTCGCTTGCCAGTTGTGCGTAAGCCGGGCCGAAGAAGCGCAATGCTATGTAGATACCATCCGGGTAGCCGCCTTAATGCTGCCAGAGTACCGTTGAACTCAGGGAACGCGGGTCAAACGCGCATTTTCACGGCCTGCCTTTTTTCATGCAAGATGCGAGAAACGAGAATGCCGTCCGGCTCACGACGGAAGAACACGACGTGCCTGCCTTGCTCTATGCGGCGACCAGAGGACGGGTCGTTGGCCAACCCCTGGCAACACGCTTCAAGGTCGTCGGTCTTTGCCCCACGTACGCTGGGTGTAGGCACCGATGTCCACCAGGTCGGCCTCAGCAAGGCGGGATAAACGGAATGCAGCCAATGGCTAGCGCTTCTTCCCGCGAAGCTTGAGTGCTTGCCGGACGCGATCGAAAGGGTTCCCCTCGCCAACGCCGCTGCGGTCGCCTTCATCAATCGCCGTTCGAAGCGCGGCGAGCTTGGCCTCGTACCGGAGCTCCTCGCGCTCCGCTTGCCGGCCTGGGCCGCCGACAAGACCGGCAATCCTTGCGGCACGGGATAGCGGCGCACCTTGATCTTGCTCTCGTGCTTGCGGGCGGCGGGCCAGGTCGTAGGCGAGCTGCATCCGCAACCACGTTTCCTCGGTGCTGCCGAAGGCCTTCGTGAGCCGGATGGCCATTTCCGGACTGATGCCGGACTTACCGTTCACAATCTTGGTGAGCGTCTGCCGGGTGACGCCGAGAACCTTTGCTCCTTCAGGCACGGACAAGCCCAACGGCTCAAGGCAATCATGCTGGACGATACGGCCGGGATGAACTGGGTTTATCATGGGCATGTCGTTTCCTCCTAGTGGTAGTCGATCAATTCAACATCGAAAGCGTCCGGGCCTTCTGAGGGCGTTCCTAGCGCTGATTCTCTTCCACTCCTTCCTGTATCTCAACGTAAAGCCCCAACTTAGCGAAGGCAAGTCCAAAGACTTCCTGGGCCAGTGTGCTGCAGCGCGCGAGGAGACCGCGGCTCTTGCTTTAAGGTCACAACTGTGACCTTAAGGAAAAGGCCAAGACCCGCGATGGGAGGACGTAGGCGGTAAGGATCATTTCTTCAAGGGCGTCCAGACGCTCATGCGCGGGCCGATTTTGCCAGTATCGATACTCGTCCGCCTTCATTTCATCGAAGTTGGTGTACCTTGCGTATGGTGATCGGCGCGTCGTCCATGTCTCTGTTTGTAGCACGAGGGAAGGGCAGGGTGGCAAAGGCCCGGCCTCATGCCATGTCCACTGCTGGCTGCCCCGTAAGGATATCGGCGATGCGCTGGCAGGCGTGACCGTCGCCGTAGGGGTTGGGGATGCGGGTCATGCGGGCGTACTCGACAGGATCGTCCAGGAGGCGGGCGGTTTCCGCGACGATGCGGCGCTGGTCGACGCCCACGAGTTTCACGGCGCCGGCTTCCACGGCTTCGGGGCGTTCGGTCTTGGCGCGCAGGACCAGCACGGGCTTGCCTAGGGAGGGGGCTTCTTCCTGGATGCCGCCGGAATCGGTAATAATCAGCTTGCAGCGGCGCATCAGATCCACGAAGGGGACGTAGGGCAAAGGGTCGAGCAGTATCACGTGGGGGAGACCGGCGAGAAGGGCGTGTGCCGGGCCGGTCACGTTGGGATTGCGGTGAACAGGGTAGACGATTTGCACATCATCGCGCGAAGCCAGGCGCGCCAGAGCCAGCATGGCGTTTTCGAACCCCGGCCCGAAACTTTCTCGCCGGTGGCTGGTAACCAGAACGAGGTGCTTGCCGGGTTCGAGCCAGGGCCAATCGGGGGCGGGCAAGGCGCCGGAATCCAGGGCATCGCGGACATAAAGTACGGCGTCGATGCCTGTGTTGCCCGTCACAAAGATCTTCTCGCGCTCCGTACCTTCACGTAAGAGGGCCTCGGCCGCGCGCGGTGTGGGGGCGAAATGCCATGCCGCCAGCCGGGAGGTCAGGACGCGGTTCATTTCCTCCGGGAAGGGTTGCGTCATATCGCCGGTTCGCAGGCCGGCTTCGACGTGCGCCACCGGGATTTCACGGTAGAAGGCCGCCAGCGCTCCGGCCAAGGTTGTGGTGGTATCGCCTTGGACGACAACCAGATCGGGATGCTCGGCCTCAAGAACCGGATCGAGCGCTGCCAGGATACGCGCCGTGAGAGCGGCGAGCGTCTGGCGGGACTGCATGAGGTCGAGATCGTAATCCGGCTGGATGGAGAATGTTCGGAGGGCGTGGTCGAGCATCTCGCGGTGCTGCGCGGTGACGCAAACTTTTACCGTGTAAGCATCGGGCGACAAACGCAATTGGCGCACCAACGGGCAGAGCTTGATGGCTTCCGGCCGGGTACCGAAGACGATCAGGATATGTTTCAATTTACAGGCTGCCTAGCTTGCCAGGCGGTGTTCGTAGCGCCGCACTTTGATCTCGTCCTCATACTGGCGGGCCTGCGCAAGATCGTAAGCAGCTTGCAGGCGCAACCAGTGGCCGGCGTTCGACCAACCGGCCTTCTCCAGCCGGATGGCCATCTCAGCCGATATCCCAGCCTGGCCGTTCAGGACGCGCGAAAGAGTGTGGCGCGCAACGCCTAACACTTTGGCTCCGCTGGTCACGTTTAGGCCTAGCGGATCAAGGCAGGCGTCTTTGATAGAGCGGCCAGGGTGCGGAGGCGCCTTCATTGGCATTGAGAAACTTCCTCTCTTAGTGATAGTCCACCAAATCAACGTCGAAAACGTCGCCGTCTTCGAGACAAAAAACAATGCGCCAGCTACCGCTGATGCTGACGCTCCAGTGCCCCTTAAGACCGCCTTTCAGCGGGTGCAATCGATACCCGGGAAGATCCACGTCCGCCGGCCGCTGCGCCGTATCGAGATGGGCTAACACATCGGCGATGCGCTTGAGTTGATCCGCCCGGACCTTGCTAGCATCCCCGCCCTCGAACAGCCGCTTTAGGCCTCGATGACGGAGCGTCTTTATCATCAGCATACCGTACCGCGTATCGGTACAGGCGTCAAGACGACGGTTGGCTTTTTCGCCCTTGGTATTTCGGGGGAGTACTTAGCCGCGTGGGCGCGCGCGTTTCAAACGGTTGGCGTGGTATTGCTCGTAAGGAGTGGGATTAGCGCAATCGCGTAAACCAGTGACAACATTGCTTCGAAGCGGCTCGAGGGGCTTACCATACCCGGGCGGCACATTTTCCTGAGATCTTTCGTCCTATTCGCCCACTACTTTCCTTGATAAAGCGTTTCACCCATACTACTGCCACTGAAGGTGGCAAGCTCACCATCCTGATTCCCAGCCTGAACGAGCGGGTGAGCATCGCCCAGTTTATCGAATGGTGCCGCATCGGGCTGCGGAAGGCCAACATTGCCGGCGAGATTCTGATTGTGGACAGTTCGACGGACGAGACGCCTGAGATCGCCCTTGCGATGGGCGCGCGGGTGTTGCGCACGCCGAAACGGGGCTTGGGCCGCGCCTATATCGACGCGATTCCGTACATCCGCGGAAAGTACGTTCTGATGGGCGATGCGGACTGCACGTACGACTTCCGTGAAATCGAGGAGTTTGTGCGGCAGCTCCGCGCCGGGTATGAGTTTGTCATGGGTTCGCGGTTCAAGGGATCGATCGAGCCGGGATCCATGCCCGCCCTGCACAGATATTTTGGCACGCCGTTCACCACAGCCATTTTGAACGTCTTATACGGGACGCATTTTTCCGATATCCACTGCGGGATGCGCGGCATTTCCACGGCGGCGCTGCGGCGCATCGACCTGGAGTCGCAGTCCTGGGAATACGCCTCCGAAATGGTGCTGAAATCGGTGCGCCTCGAGTTGAAAACGGTGGAGGCGCCGGTCCGGTTTTTGAAGGATCCCGAGGGACGGCTCAGCCACATGAAGCGAAACGGGTGGCTGGAACCCTGGCGCGCCGGCTGGATGAACTTGAAGGCCATGTTTCTGTATGGCGCGGATTTCTTTCTGCTGCGTCCGGGACTGCTGCTGTTGACGCTTGGTCTGGCGCTCTCGCTGCCCGCGACATTCGGTCCGGCGTCGGCCGGTCCGCTGGTTCTTTCGATGAACTGGATGATGCTGGGCATGACGCTGGCCGTGCTGGGGCTGCAGAGTTTTTATCTGGGCTGCATCGTTCAGGTGATGTACGACTACTCGCCGCGCGCGTCGGTGCAATGGGTGCGCCTGTTCGCCTACGACCGCGCCATGGCGGTAAGCGGGGGACTGATGGCGGCGGGGCTGGGACTGAGCGTGCCGCTATGCGCCCAATACATTCGCCTGGGACTGCGCCTGCCAACCGTCAGCGGGCGGCCGAACCACATGGCTGTCACCGGACTGCTGTGCGTGATTGCGGGTTTTCTCACCTTCTCGAACACGTTGGTTATCCACGCTATCAGGCTGCGGGCCAAGCCACGGCCGGTCAGTGCGGTCAGCGCGGAAGAAAGCCTGCCGGAATGCCAAGAGGTAGCGCGCTAAAAGGCGATCCGGACCTGCGATGAACGACAGGGCTGAAACCTATAACGAGCATGGAGCCACCTTTTTGGACCGGCTTCGGACGCGGATTGTGTTCGGCAGCATTCGCCGGAATCTGCCTCCGGGCGGCGGCCTCAGCATACTCGATATCGGGTGTGGATTCCATGCCCGGTACCTTGTGAACTTACAGGACAGACTCGGGCACGGCACCGGCATCGACTTCCGCGTAAGCGAGGAATGCCTGAAAAACCCGAAGCTCTCGTTTGTCCTGGGGGAGGCTGAGCCGGCTCTAGCTGGTTTGCCGGACCAGGGGTTCGATGTGGTGCTGTTTATCTCGGTACTGGAACATCTCTGGGAGCCTTTGGCGGCGTTGACCCACTGTCATCGCGTCCTGAAGCCCGGAGGCGTGCTTCTGGTGAACGTCCCGACTTGGGCGGCAAAGCCGGTGCTGGAGCTGTCAGCGTTCCGCTTGGGAACCAGCCCGGCCTGCGAGATGGACGACCACAAAATGTACTACGGAAAAAGGGATTTGTGGCCGCTGGCGGTACGCGCGGGTTTCAAGCCCAGCCTTGTCAAGCTGAAATACGAGAATCTCGGAATGACGCTTTTCGCCAAGGCGCAGCGCGCCGGAGGGTGAGCCAGGCGCTTTCCCGCGCGGCGCTATTGGCGCTCCACCGCCGGCGGGATGCCGCCGGCAGCCGCGTAGGGGACGAGCGCTTGGGGGTCCACATCCGGCTGCATGAGCCAGATCTTGCGGCCGGCGAAGTATTGAACCAGCTCGCGGTTCTTCTCCTCGCCCATGTCTTGAGCCCACACGACAGGCGAGGCGTCGATATCGGCTGCATTGTAGACCCACTCCTGGTGAATATCGTGCGCTGTCGAATAGCGCACGATCACCAGATGGCGGCCGCCCTGACGCTCGAGACGGGCGATCACCAACGGCCGCTGGAGGATGCTCAACCCGGTCTGGCGCGAAGCACTGGTCTGGCGCGAAGCGCTGGTCCGGCGCGAAGCGCTGTGCGTTTGCAGCGCTCCGACGAAGCGGATTCCGAACATTAGGGCGAGACAGAGAAGCCCCAGCCAGACGCCGGCGCGCCGGATGCGCGGCAACCGCCGCTCAACGGCCTGCATGCCGGCCGCACTCAGCAGTAGCAGGGCCCCGAACGCGGGCGCGTAATAATGCGGCAGGACGGATTTGGCCACGAGCAAGCTGAAGAGAACCGGGAGCGCGATTGCTAACGCCATGGCCATTTCCACGCTGCCGCCCACAGCGAGACCTAAGAGCACCGGGATGGCCAAGGGATTCTCAAAGTAAAAACTCGAAATCCGCCTCAGCGAGGTTGCCATGGCTTGAAACGGGTGAGACCGCGCCCGTAGATATTCGTTGCGCTCAGAGACGGTCCAAAACCGGCGAATATTTTCGTGGTGGTATACCGGCTCGGCAGGGAGCGGAAGCGGGTAGAAAGGCGGCGATGCGGCGTAGGTTCTTTGGTTCAGGGTATAGGGAAAGAGCGATGCGCTTCCGGTTAAGCGGTAATTGTAATAAGCCATCGCGGCGCCGCAGGGGACCATGACGAGGAGGAACGGCAGGATGGCCCGCCGGCAGAATAGCGCGCTCACGGGCCGGCCGGAGCGGCGCATGCGCCAGAGCAATACGGCCGCGGCCGCCACGGCCATGACGGCTCCCTCGTAAGGACGGCTGTTGGCTACGACTGCCAGGCCCAGCGAGCCGAGCAAAGCCGGCGCAACCGAGATGCGCCGCGCCAGACGGGGTATGGCCCCGATGACGAGCGCGCCGCCCATGGCGGCCACCGCTCCACCCCAATAGGAATTCATCCAGTAACCGGGAGCTGTGTACCAGTAGCCGACGAGGCCCCACTGCAGAACGGCTATCGCCGCAGTCAGCGCGGCGTAGGCCGGCGCCACCCAACCCTGCAACATCCAGCAGAGGCTTGCGAACATCAGCCCCATGCTCACACACACGCCGAACCAGGGATGGCCAAGGAACTTCTGTCCGAAGGCGAGGAAAAGAAATTGCGCCGGTGGGTATTTGGAAGCGTAAACAGGCTGTTGGTTGACGTGCAAGGTCTCGAAATGGACCCACATGGGATGAGGCGGGTTGGCAATGCGGCCCGAAGCGAAGGTATCGGCGCCCAGCAGATAGCTGAACTCATCGTGGATGGTCGGGGTGGGAATCGGCAGCAGGGGCAACAGGAGGAGGCGAAACGCCACGGCCAGGGTTCCAATTGCGGCGCACGCGATTCCCGGGCGCCGCACGAATTGGAAGACGGCGTCCGATTGCGCAGTCCGGGATGTCTGGGCCGCCAGCATGAGCGTACTGTAACTTGCTTTGCCGGACGCGGGCAATGCCGGACCGGCGCATGCCGGGGCAAGGATAAGAACGCGGCCCCGTGCGCCAATTGCGCTTGTCGCCGGATGCTTACACGGTAAAAGGTTGTGTCGCGCCGGGCTGGCGCCCGGCCCACATTTCACCGCGGGAGAAACACCGCCGGAACCGGCGAGGGTACGCCGTGTTGACATACATTTCATACCCCGGATAAACTCGGCATTCGTCGACCGCATCGCTCGCCACCCTGGACTGCGCGGGTTTATAAAATGCAGAAAACCGAGCCCGAGCCAGCCGACCGGGGGGAAACCTACTGGATCGCCATACCGCTCTTAGCGGCAGTGCTCGTACTCTGGTTTCTACCGGCGCGGTCGAGTTTCTGGCTGGACGAGACAGCCACTTTCTGGGCGATCAAAGATGGGCTGAGGTCCACACTTACCCGCCCGATGTACTGGTCGGGGCAGTCTCCCTTGTATTACCTGACCGCCTGGCTCGCTTTTCTGGTGGGCGGGCGCAACGAGTTGATCCTCCGGATACCCTCTCTGGCGGCAATGCTTGCGGCCGCCTGGTTTCTGTTCAAACTGGCGGCGCGTCTCTTCGGCCGGACGGCCGCCATGTTAACGGTTGTCGTTTTTGTGTGCTCGGAGCAGGTGGCTTTCGCCGCGGCCGATGCGCGCCCCTATGCGCTGGGGCTGTGCTTCCTGACAGGCGCAGCTCTCATGCTGGTCCGGTGGCTGGACTCGGGTCTTATACGAGACGCAGCAGGTTACTCATTGTTCTCGGCCCTGGCTATCTATACCCACTATCTTCTCGCTCCGGCCTTACTCGTCCTGGCCGTTTACGCCGTGTACCGGGTGGCGAGGGGCCAGGGCGGAACGAAACTCCGGACGCTGCTGGCCGCCTGGATTCTGAGCGGCGTTTTGATGGCGCCCCTCGTGACGCAATTTCTACAGTTTTATCGGAACCGTACGGCCCACTCTTTCGCGGGCACGCCGGGATTCGGCGACCTGCTCATGGGCATCGCACCCCCGGTTCTTGCAGGCCCCGTGGTTTTGAGCGTGGCGGCCGGGTGGTTTCTTTCCCGCGGCCCGCGGAGCCGCGGCGATTCGGAGAGGGCAAATGTCCTGATGGCGGCCGCCTGGGCGCTGCTCCCGCCGTTGTTCTGCTTCCTGGTTTCGGTCTTTACCGAGACCAAGCTGTTTGTGCCGCGCTACTACATCGCCGCCGCGCCGGGCCTGGCGTTGGTGGCGGGCTGGGCGATCCGCTCGGCAACAGCCGGCGCCGTGCGGCGGATGGCGGCCGCGGCGATATTCGTAGTCGCCGTCCTGAGCTTCGGCAAACCATTTCACGACGGGGATGACTGGGCCGGCGCGATGCGGACCGTCCGCTCCGTCGCGGGCGACTCCGGCATGCCCGTCCTGGTGTCCAGCGGGTTCGTCGAAGCCACGGATCCCAACGCGCTGGACGACCCCAAACTCCGGGAGGTTCTGTTCGCTCCTCTCACCATGTACCCACCCGCCGGAAGAATCGTTCGGCTGCCCTACCGCCTCGACGGACCGTCCCGTGCGTATGTAGAGCGCATCCTTCCGGACGCGCTGGAGAATCAAAGCCGATTTTTGTTCGTCGGCAGATGGGAGGGACTGACTTTCGAACCGTGGCTCGAGAAGCGGCTGGCGAAAGACGGGTTCCGGGCGAAGAGCCTCGGCAATTTCGGAAATGTCGGCGTTTTTCTGTTCACCCGCGGCGGAAGCTGAGGCTTATGCGGCAGTGCTGTCCGCTGTTTCCAGAGCCGCCGTTCTGATGCCGGATTGCCGCAGGGCGATATTCAGGAGGGATTGCAGCGATGGCCGCGGCCTGACCCGCACGAAGATCTGATATGCGAACAAGCCGCGCGAGAGCCGGATGAGAAACGCGTTGGCCGCGACCAGCATCTTGCTGAAGACGTTGTCGCCAGTCGCCAGCGGAAACGGCGTGGGTACGCCCTTGGTTTCCAGGATCTCGAAACCGGCCTGCAAGAGGGCGCGCCGCAGGGATGCGAAGGTGAACAGGCGCGTATGGGTAAGATCCAGAATGCCCCGCTTGCCATAGTTGAACTGGCCGAGCAGGAGCATCGCGCGCGTAATAAAGCACCCGACGTTGCCCGTGCTGATGAGCACCTCTATCGACGGGTTGGGACCCAGGGCGAGCCGCAATTGTTCGAGGAAAGCCTCGGGCGCTTTCAGGTGCTCGATGACATCCAGCAGGAGAACGGCGTCGTACCTATCCGCACGGATAGGGGGAACGCCGGCGTTCAAATCGTGAAATCGGAACTCGTCGAGACAACCCTCGGGAACAGGGGTCACATCGACGCCGGAAACGAAGCATTTCTTCTGCGTTTTTAGAACCCGCCCCATATAGCCGCCGGCGCAGCCGAGATCGAGGACCCGGCACCCCGGGCGAAGGCGGTCGCGGGCTAACGTGTGAGGGCTTGTATAGCCGAGTTTGAGGGTATACGGAGAGTAGGTTTCAGGGGGCGCGCAGTCGAAACGCCTGTCGTAGAAAAGGCTCAACTCCTGCAGCCTGGCTTTCAGCGCGGCGCCGACCACATCGGCAGCGTACTTGACGCCGTTGACGCGGCCGATTTCGTCGCTGTAATAGGTGGGAATGGGCAGTTCCTCGATCGGCCGCCCGGCAATCAGCAGTTGGATGACAACCTCGGCATCGAAAGAGAACCCATTCGCATTCCGTTCAAAAGGGATGGCTTTGAGCGCTTGAATCGAGTAGATGCGGTATCCCGAGTGAAACTCGCTGAGATGCGCGTGCAGAAGTTTATTTTCGATCCACGTCAGGATCTTGTTCCCCAGGAACTTATAGATGGGCATCCCGCCTTGGCGGGCGCCTTTCGGCGTGAGCATCCGCGAGCCGAAGACCGCATCCGCTTCGCCCTTTCGCAGCGGTTCGAGGAGCATGGGCAGGCACTCGGGAGCGTACTGCCCGTCCCCGTGCAGGAGAGCCACGAAGTCGTAACCTTTTTCAATTGCGTACTGATATCCGATTTTCTGGTTCCCGCCATAACCCTGGTTTACCGGGTTATAGAGCACGCGAATCGGGAATGGGGATTGGCCGGCTTTACTCGCCCGATGACTCAGCGCAAAGGTGGAATCGTGGGAAGCGTCATCGATGATGAGGATTTCGATATTGTAGGCTTCCGAGAGCTCGACGGGAATGCGGCCGAGCACCTGGCAGATGGTAGTTTCGGCATTATAGGCGACGATCAGGACCAAGACCCGCGGCTTTCCCCGCGCGCGGCCGGCGGGGAGGGCCCAGGCGGTTCTTGGCGAGGCGAAGTCTTTTGCCGGCACGTATTTACAAGAATAGGTCCGGATTTCATGGAAGCTCAATGCTGAATATGGTTGACGGGGAAGGGCTGCCGATTGTTATCAACTTGGACGGCATACGGACCACTTAGACTCGGATGAGGTGCTCAACCCCGGAAAAAACACTAAATCGGCGCGAACGAAGACGATTTGGCTGCTGACGCTCGGGCTGGCTGGAGTCGCCGTGCGCGTGTGGCTGTGGTGGTTTTCCATCGGCAGCAATGACGTACTCCTTTGGAGGTTTCACGGACTGCATGTATTTACCGAAGGGTTGGCCTCCACATACAGGAATTACCGCGATTTTAACCACCCGCCACTGATGGGCCTGTATGCCAGCCGGGCATGGGTATGGTCGGGCGGCGACGTCTGGACCTTTGCGCGTCTTATTAAGCTGCCGGGTTTGGCCGGTGAGGGTCTGACGCTCTGGGCGCTGTGGCGGTTCGCCGGGCGGCGGGCGTTTGTGGTTTACGCATGGCTGCCGGCGGCGATTCTGGTCTCCGGATTCCACGGCAATACGGACTGCCTTTACGCCGCGATTATCCTGGTAGCGGCGATAGCCTTCGATAAAGGGAAATACTTTCTGTCGGGCGTTCTCTGGAGTGCGGCCCTGAACGTAAAACTGCTGCCCGTCGCGCTACTCCCACTGGTATTCCTGGGCGCGCCGAGCGCGAGGGCGCTCATGCAACTGGCCGCCGGTCTTGCCATCGGCGTGGCGCCATTTCTTCCACCCGCGCTGTCCGCGGGCGAGGCCATGCGCCACAACATGCTTGCCTATAACTCGAGGCCGGATAACTGGGGCCTGGTGGCGTTGCTCAACGGCGGCATGGCCATTCCCAGCTTGCGCCGGGCGGTCGAGCCGGCGCGAGATATGTGGCTGGCGATCGGACGGTACGCGATTCTTCTCACCGTCGTCGCGGTGGCGCTGCTATCGAGATTCCGCCGACGCATGCCCATGACGGAACAGGCTGCTCTCGGCGCCGCGCTCTTCCTGGTGCTGGCGCCAGGCTTCGGCGTGCAGTACGTGATGTTCGCGGCGCCGCTGCTGTGCGTGGTCGATTTGAAGCACGCGATGTGGTGGGGGTGCGCTTCCGGTATTTTCCTTGCCGCCTTCTACTCGAGGTTCTTAGTCTCGTGGATGCCGCCGCAGTCGTTCCTTTTCGGTTATTATCCATTCCCCGCCAGCGGGTTTGCCGTGGTGGCCTGGGCGGTCCTCGTGCATTTTATCTGGAGCCGGCTGCGCGTGCTTCGCGCGGACCCTCAGCCAGGCAGTTTCAAAAACGCCGCTGGATTAAGTTAGACGGGAGTGGCGGGCAAAGGTGGACGGCTATGGTAACATGCGCATGGAGACAGTCCTATCCATGGCGAGCGACTTCCCGTTCTCATATAAGGCCGCGCTTCTGAATGCGATCGAGGCGATCGACCTGGAGAAGGTCGGGGTGGCGATCGAGACGCTGCGGCGGGCGCGGGAGGAAGGGCGGCGGATTTTCGTGTGCGGGAACGGGGGCAGCGCCTCCACGGCGTCGCATTTCGTTTGCGATATGGTAAAAGGGGCGAGCTACGGGCGGCCGTCGCGCTTCCGGATCATGGCGCTGACGGATTCCCTGCCTACGCTCACGGCGTACTCCAACGACGTCGGCTACGAATGCGTGTTCGCCGAGCAGTTGAAGAACTTCGCGGAGCCAGGAGACGTGGTGATGGCGATCAGCGGTTCGGGGAACTCGCCCAATGTGCTTCGCGCGGTGGAGTACGGCAACTCGATCGGATGCCAGACGATCGCGCTGACCGGCCGCAACGGGGGCGAACTCGGGCGCATGGCGCAACTCAATCTGCAGGTTTCGCATCCTCACATGGGACGGATCGAAGACGCCCACATGATTGTGACGCACATGATCTGCTATTACTTCATGGATGAAGAAGGGCGGGGAACCGCGGCCGGGTTGTGAAGAGCTGTCGCCGCCGCGCCGGAGAATCACCCGCACCAGGTTCCAGCGGCCGCGCTACTGCGGAAGGTGCGTGACGGAGATGCTTCAGGACCCGGGGCCGTTAATTAATCTTCGGCCATGAAGCCGATGCGGCGCTTCGGAGAAACGGAGGGCTGCTTTAGCTTTTTAATCTCGTCCACCAGGACGCCAATAGCGGCGCCGTGGCGCTGTAGCTTGGCCTCAACCTGTTCGAACCGGTGGGCCAGTTCCTTACTGCTGGTTACAACTTCACGAAGCTTAATGAAGGCGCGAACGATCACGATGTTCATCTGGACGGCGCGCTTGCTGGAGAGCACAGAAGAAAGCATCGCTACGCCGTGCTCGGTGAAGACGTAGGGCAAGTAGCGCCTGCCACCGCGCCCGGCGTTTGAGGTTGCAATTTGCAACCTCAAAGCGTCGGTTTCTTCCTGGGTGAGTTGGAACATGAAATCCGGCGGAAAGCGGTCGATATTGCGGTGCACAGCGAGGTTGAGGTTTTTGGTGAGCACTTGATAAAGCTCGGCCAAATCGGCATCGAGCATGACCTTTTGCCCGCGGATCAGGTAGATCCGGCGCTCAACCAGTTCCAAGGGTACGGTTGACTGGGCGGTAGTTGGGAGGTTTTTCGACATAGACGATGGTTTCTTAGGACCGTTCTACTCCTGCCGGACAATGGGCATACGCCAGCCGGTACCGAAGGCGCGGGAAGTGACTTTGAGAGCGGGGGCGGCCTGCTTGCGCTTGAATTCGGCGGCGCGGACCAACTTCAGGACCCGGCGCACGGTGGGTTCGTCGAAGCCCTGGGCTATGATGTCTTCGGCCGACTGGCACTGCTCGATATGCAGCTCGAGGATTTGGGGGCCGGTGGCTGGTTCGAAGTAGCGGTCTTCATCGAAGACGTCGTAAGTGGGGAGGAGGGTTTTATGAAAGACCGGGCCGGCGGCGCCATCTTTCAAGAGCACGGCGCTGTTGAATAAAGGGCGGCCGCCGTCGCCGGGATTGGGAGTAGCGAGGCCCACCAGCAAAGGGGGGCCGTCTTTCAATTCCGCGGCCAGGGCGTCGAGCGTCTGGCCGGCGCGGCGCACGAACCCGCGGTTCATGAGGAGGTCGCGCGGGAGGTATCCCATTAAGCCCAATTCGGGGGTTACGGCCAGGTTGGCGCCTTGGGAGCGCGCGGCGCGCACGCCGCGGGCAATCAGCGCGGAGTTACCTTTCAGATCGCCCGCGGTAGGGTTGATTTGGAGAAGCGCGATACGCAAGGCCGAAATTCAGTGTAACAACAATTCGGGCGCCGCCTTGACTTATTTAAGCCATTGTATATTATTGTTATAAAGGAAGATACGGTTCGCACGTCGCTCGATGTCCCGGTTGGGCTGCACCGTCGCCTGCATGAGGCAGCGGCGCGGGAAGGGTGTTCTGCGCGCCAGCTTATCTTGCGCGGCGTGGAGCGCGCGATCCGGGAGGTGGAACCGAAACGGCCGCGGAAACGGCTCTCGCTGGACGTTCCCATCGTAGCCTCGACGGGCAAGCCATTCGATTTGACGAACGAACAAATCTATGACCTAACGCGATGACTTCGGACGTATCGGACTTCCACCACACAATGGCTGACGCCCGGTGGGTATGATCTCCCGGTTCACTCAAATTGGCGTGCTGCGAATTCTGACCACGGCCGCGGCGATGAGCGGCAAAGCTTTGGGGATGGATGCGGCTTGGCTAGCCTACGACCGACTGTTTGAAGACGACCGCGTGGCGTTGTTGCCCGAGCCGGATACGCTCGAACCGCAGTTCCGGTCCCTTTCGCGTTCGGGGATGGCTTCTCCCAAGGTTTGGGCTGACGTCTATATCGCCGCGTTCGCGGCGCAATACCGTGGGACGCTGATCACTTTCGACCAGGCGCTCGCAAGCAAAGGGACGAAATGCCTGGCGCTCGGGTGACAAGGGTGGCCGGCAGGCGGCCGGCGGTCGAAGAAGGCCGTCCAGGAGGCCCACCCTACCGTGAACCGCGCGTCAATACCAGGGACTTGACGGCGTGGAACATGATAAAGGTGTCCATGCCTAGTGACATGTTCTTGATGTAGTAAAGGTCGCGTTCCAGCTTCGCGGCGGCATCCAATAATTCGTCGTTCAATATGAAATTGATTTGAGCCCAGCCGGTGATTCCAGGCCGCACACAGTGGCGCTGCCGGTAGCAGGGGATATGCCCGGAAAGCGCGACGGCGAACTCCGGCCGTTCGGGGCGCGGCCCCACAAAAGACATGTCGCCTTTCAGCACATTGAAGAGCTGCGGTAGGTCGTCGAGCCGCAACTGGCGGAGGATGCGGCCGACGCCGGTCAACTGGGGGCCGTGTTCGGCATCGGCTCGCGTCGAACGGAATTTATAAAGCGTGAAGACGGCGCCGTGCAAGCCGACCCGCGTCTGGCGGGACAGGACCGGCCCGGGCGACGAGAGTTTCACAGCCAGCGCGGCGACCGCCATGATGGGGGCGGCCGCGACGGTCCCAATAGCCGCCAGGGATACGTGCCAGAGCCTCTGAGACAGAACGTTCTGGGGACGAGGGTCGAAATCGCCGGATTGCATGAGCTGAGACGTCCGTAGTTCCGCGAGACACACGCGCCCCCGAATCCTTTCATAGGCGCTGGCCGCTTCTTCCACGACATACCCGGCAAAACGAAGCTCCAGGAGTTCGACGAACGGCGCGTGGCTGCCGCGCTCGGACAAACCGACAAGGATCCGGTCGGGGTGCGCCGTTTCGACCGTCTCCCGCAGTGAGGCCATGGGGCCGAGGATCTCTCCGCCGGGAAGCGCCGGTCCGGCATCCTGGGAATCCCGCACGTAGCCAGCCACCAGGAGCCCCAATTCCGGATGTTCGCCGACGTACCTGCCGATGTTTTCCAGCAGGGGGCTGCCGCCCACCAACAGCAGGCGGCTCCGGCCGAGGATTGCAAGCGCATAGACGCCAAAAAACACATGCCAGAGGAACAGTGCAACCAGCGTCAGCAAGCTGCCCCACAGGATCACCGGCATCGGCGCCTTGATGTCCGGCGCCAAATAGCTGATGAGCCCCTGCAGAACAAAGGCCCAGCCCATCGCCACGAAGAGATCCTGGAGCAGCACGACGCGCGACTGGACGCGGAAGCGCGAATAAAAATCCTGCAAGTACAGGCCAATCAGGATTGTGAGGGCCACTACGGAGATGCGCACGATCCCGCCATCGTAAAGGAGGTACGGCGCGGGGTCTACCTCCATGACAAGGTAGGTGGTCAGAATAAACGCCGATGCGATCACCAGGATATCGACCGCGAGCAGCGCCAACACGCTGGTGGGGACGAAAACGCGAAACAACCGAACCATCCGGATTTATCCTTCAACGCGCGCGAGCCGGTAAGCCGTCAGGTCCGGCGGCATCGGCGAGCGTGCTCTCAACCCTACAGTGTATTTGGATTCGCGACTGGTTGTATTGACAAGCGCGCGACGTTCGTCGCAGGATGAAGTCTAAGCCGTCTCAGGCCTTCAACGCAACGCCTCGACCGCAGCGTTATTCACCGTGATTGACCGTGCTCGCTTATATCGCGCAAAGACTCAGGGTGGCGGCCGCCGAGTTTAGCCGTCTTCCCGGGGCCCTAAAACTCGCGTGGGCCGCGGCGCGGGTATGGACAGCCCTGTGGGCCGTCCTCCTGGTTTTGCAGGGGCTGCTCCCGGTCAGCAGCGTATATCTGACCCGGCCTTTGGTGAACCGGATCCTGGCCGCGATCAAGAGCGGCGGAACATGGGAAAGCATCCGGCCGGCCGTCGCGATCGGCGTTTTGATTGCGGCGATCGCAGTGCTTGCCGAGATTCTGCGGCCCGCCACAGTTTGGGTGCGCACCCATCAGTCCGAGCTGGTCCAGGATTACATCACGGCTCTGATTCAGCGCAAATCCGCGGAGATCGATCTGGCTTTCTACGACTCTCCGGAGTTTTACGACCGGCTGCACCGGGCGCGCGGCGAGGCGTCGTATCGCCCGGTGATGCTGCTGGAGAGCCTGAGCGGAATCCTGCAGAACGGGATCACGCTGACAGCCATGCTGGCGGTGCTGGCGCCATTCGGCGTGTGGCTGCCGGTAGCGCTGCTGACGAGCACGCTGCCGGCGCTGTACGTGGTTTTGCGCAACACGGTGCGCCAGCACGAATGGCGGCTGCGAACGACCGCCGACGAGCGCCGCACCTGGTATTACGACTGGCTGCTGACGGGCCACGAGGCGGCTTCCGAGCTGCGGCTCTTTGCGCTCGGAGACCGGTTTCAGGCGGCTTACGGCGCATTGCGGAAGCGGTTGCGGGGCGAGAAGTTCAAGCTTGCCCAGAGCCAGGCGCTGGGCGAATTCGCGGCCGGCGCACTGGCGCTTTTAGCGGCCGGCGCGAGCCTGCTCTGGATGGCATGGCGAGCCATTCGCGGATGGATCACGCCGGGCGACCTGGCGCTTTTCTATCAGGCTTTCCAGCAGGGCCTCGGCCTGATGCGGTCGCTGCTTCAGAACCTGGGCCAGCTCTACGCCAGCAGCCTGTTTCTGGGAAACCTGTTTGAGTTCCTGGCGCTGGATCCCACGGTGCTCAGCCCGCCTTCACCCAGCCCCATGCGTTTCCCGCTCCAGAGCGGAATCCGTTTCGAGCGGGTCACATTCCGATATCCGGGAGCCCAGGAACCGACCCTGAGCGACTTCAGCCTCACCATCCCGGCGGGCCGAATGGTGAGTCTGGTTGGCCCGAACGGCGCGGGCAAGAGCACTTTCGTGAAGCTGCTATGCCGTTTTTACGATCCGGCGGGCGGGCGGATCGAACTGGATGGCCGCGATCTGCGCAGTTTTCAGACGGAAGAACTGAGACGCCATATCACGGCGCTATTCCAGGAACCGGTTCGTTACAACGACACGGCCAGCGAGAACATCCGGCTGGGCGACCAAGGAGCGTCCGAGGCGGAGATTGAGGCCGCGGCAGTGGCCGCCGGCGCCGATGAAATTGTCCGGCGGCTGCCGGCCGGTTACGCCAATCCGCTGGGGAAGCTCTTTAACGATGGAGCCGAACTCTCCACCGGCGAATGGCAGCGGCTCGCTTTAGCGCGCGCATTTCTGCGCCAAGCCCCGATCCTGATTCTCGACGAGCCCACGAGCGCCATGGACCCATGGGCGGAGGCGGAGTGGATCAACCGCTTCCGTTCGCTTGCCCAGGGCCGCACCGCCATCCTGATTACGCACCGGCTGACTACCGCGATGCGCGCGGACGAAATCCACGTCTTTTCCGGGGGGCAGGTAGTCGAGTCCGGCTCGCATGAAGAGCTGCTGAGACGCGGCGGCCTCTATGCTCAGTCCTGGGCACGACAGCAAGAACCGCAGCACAGCGCATAGCGGCGGCTCACAGCAACCCGCGTGCTAGGATGGGTTTCGCGCATGGTCGATATCCACAGCCACATCCTCTGGGAGTTGGACGACGGCTCGGGCAGCGTGGAAGAGAGCATCGCGATGATGCAAGTCGCCAGGGAAAGCGGCACGACGGACATCGTGGCGTCGCCCCACTCGAATGCGGAGTTTGCCTACCAGCCTGAGTTAGTGGACCAGAGGATCCGGGAGCTCACGGGCATGACCGGCGGTGAGCCGAGGGTCCTGCGGGGCTGCGATTTTCATCTGAGCTTCGACAACATCGACCACTTGCTGGACCAACCCGGCACATACACCATTAACGGAAAGCAATACTTGCTGGTGGAATGCCCCGATTTTCACGTTGGCAAGCATACGGAGACGGTCTTGCGGCGGCTGGTGGACGCGGGGATTGTACCCGTGGTGACGCATCCGGAGCGCAATCCGGTGCTGCGGCGGGAGCTAAGCCGAGTGGCGGAGTGGGTCGAGCTTGGATGCCTGGTGCAGGTGACGGCGCTTTCCGTAACGGGCGGCTTCGGCGGCGCGGCCGGCTCCGCGTGCAACAAATTGTTAGACCGCGGCATGGTGCATGTGGTGGCCAGCGACGCGCACGATCCGACGCACCGCAGTCCGAACCTGGAAAAAGCGCACAAGACCATCCGGTCCCGCTATGGCGACGACGCCGCGGAAATTCTGTTTACCGAAAACCCGCGCAACATCATCGAAGGCTTCCCCGTGGCGGGAGGAAAAGAGGCGTGTCTGGAAGAGCCGAAGCGATGGTGGCAGTTCTGGAAACGGTAGGCCGAGAGTCGCGAACCTGGCGGTGCAGCAGCTTGGCAGCGTCCAGGCAAGCGTCGATCTAACCTGGAAAAGGTACTTCGGCATGGTAGTCCATGGGTCGGAGCAAGGACTCCTTGAGGAGCATCTGGTTGGTCTGTCCGCCGTGTATCAAACGAGCCGAGGAAGCCTCGGCTTACGTGGAGCGATTCGCGGTGCGATCATCGCAGGACGACTTCGATTTAAGACTACAGGATTAGGGATCCACCCAAGGGCTCGAGCCTTATCCTGACCGCTCAACATGCCCGCCCTGCGCGTTGCGGCAGAGTTCGGTGAACCGCGCTTTGGCGCGCCACTTTATCAACCGGAACAGCGTTGGCGTGATGTGCAAAGCCGCCTGGATCACTTCAGGCCGCTGTTCCTCAAGGTAATACCGAACTAAGATCTCTCGATCAGTTTTCGGCATCGCGTGCAGGACCCGCCGGGCAATCTCCCGCTGTTCTCTTTGTAACAACCGACCCTCCGCATTTGGCGCGCGGTCCCGTAACTCGATGTCGTCGGCGCGCACACAATGGCTGCGCGACCTGATTCTCACCCGAATTGTCTCTGCCACGTGTCGCCTGGCGATCGTCATGACATAACCGGCGATTCGCTCAGGATTGCGAAGCCGGCCGCTCCTGATGTGCACAATCAAGGTAAGGATCACTTCGTGGAACGCATCTTGAACGCATTCAGCGCCAAGCTGCCTGTCGAAGTACCGTCTCAACCCATTGAAGGCCGCATAAAGCTCCTCGGTTGCCCCGTCATCGTCGGCAGCCACGCGCCTGATCAGCGGGGTCCATTGGGGAAGAGTAGCTACGCCTTGCGCTGTTCCTTCGTCGGTGATTTGCCTGTACATCAATTTTGGCCCGTTCTTGAGACATGACCGAGTGGCACACATGTCTGGAAAATTATAAATAATTCTAACTATAATTTCTAATTGCGACCCAGGGTCCCGTCTCCAAAACATATGGAAAGAAAACTGAGGGGTGGTCAATCCCACCCACAACTGCGGGTATTTAAGGTCCGTATGTTATAGGAACCTCACAAGACTTGCTACCAAGAGCGCAAGTGCAAGGCACGACTCCCGCTGGCGCACATTATAAGTACTGGTACCGTAATAATAATAGTTAATAGTATCTAAGATTCAGACCCGTCCTGACATGGTGGTTGCCAGTCGGAAAACCCGTGGAGTTCTGTCAGGATGCATGCACCCGTGCCCGGCCATCCAGATTGGAGTCGAATCTGTTCAATTCTGAGTCTGGTGCAGCGGCTTTCCTCATGGGCGCAGATCGCATAGTAGACGTCGTTACGATGCACTTTGGAGGGCCGGACGGCAGCCTGCACCCCATCGCCGTTTTGGTACTTGATCTCGATGCCGATCGGCTCTACATTCGAGCCCGTTGCGATTGCTGCGGAGTTGCTGGGCCCGAAGGCACCGGCGTATTGGAGGCGATTCTGCTGGATCTCGTAGCAGACGCCAGCCAAAGGAGCGGCAGCGCGGTCCTTGGCGAACTAGAGGATATTCTCTCGAACTCGATTCGCCTCAGCGAGCGCACACGCTTGAAAGTGGACGACGTTCAGGGAGCCTTGAAGGCGCTCTTTGCACAACACGTTGGCGGTGGCGATGGGCCCGTCCCAAAAGACTTTGAGATTTGATCGCTGTATCCGCACTATCAGAATGTACCTTTTCATATATTACGAGGTGCCCTACGAAAGTGCGATCAGTCAGTGCTCGACGTTTCGTTCGGAAAATGCGCGGCGGCGCACAGGCGCACTTGCTGAAGTGCGATGGTGGGCTCCACTACGTTGTGAAATTCTCCAACAATCCCCAGGGTGGCCGCAGGATTCTGCTGAATGAGATCATCTCGTCCGTTCTCATGAAGAGGCTTGGCATTCTTACGCCGGAGATTGCGGTGGTCAACGTGGACTCGGATTTCATAAAGGCCAACCCTGAGGTGCTCCTTTCTTGGGGACCGAATCAAAAGTTTGCGCCGGACGTCGGACCCCATTTCGGCTCGCTGCACGTCGGCGGCGCTCTCCCTGCGACCGTCTTCGATTTTCTGCCCGACACCATACTGCCAGAGGTTGTCAACCGCGAACATTTCTTTGGAGCACTGGCATTCGACAAATGGGTGTCGAACGCCGATAGCTGTCAGGTGGTGTTTCATCGGGCGCGGATCAAGACCAAGAGGTTGGGATGCCCAAGCGTCGGATGGCTGGCGCAATTCATTGATCGTGGCTTGGCATTTCAGGGCAGGCACTGGACATTTCACGATTCGCCAATTCAGGGGATCTACGGGCGACGGATCGTCTACGGCCCGAAACCGTTGCTTCACGACTTTGACTTCTGGGTGAACGCAATTGAGGAGATCCATCAGAATCTATTCCTAGAACGAGTGTTTGCGCTATTGCCGCACGCATGGATTGAAGGCCAGGAGGGCGAGCTTCAGCGGGTTCTCGACCGACTTCAAGGCCGTTCCAAGCGCATCCCGGAACTCATGGCCGGCACCGTCAAGTGCCTTCAGGCGATGCCCGAGCGCAGGGTCCCCTACCCCTCGCGATGCGCATGAATCCCATGAACCTGCCGGGTATGCCGCCAGTATGAGGCGTGTTCAATCCAGATAATACCCGTTGAGTTGGGGAATCGCCCAGTCCCTTAATCGGCCTTGGTGTCGTCGGCCAAGCTGCGCAGGGCGTCGCGAAACGCGCGGGCTTGCTCGACCAGTAGGGCGCAACGCTCACACTGCGCCAAATGACCTTCATATTCTGCCCGTCGCACTCCGGAGAGATGACCGACCACATAGGAGTCAGCCATCTCATCGGGGGGTGAGGACATGTGTCCTTTGGCTGCTTCAATTAACGCATCCCGTACGGCGTAGATTTCAACCGTCTATCAAGTATATCGGCTTGGATGACCCAGGCTTCCGCGAATTAATTTAGATTAGCGAACTCGGCCCGCCGAGATCAACTGGGGGATCACCTATTACGAAATTCCGGTTCCTCCGCCGCCAGGCCGCGAAGCCGGCACCGGATTTCAACACCTGGTGACCGAGAGCCGTCAAGTTTTGTCGCGACGACGCAGAGACGAGTGGCCTCGGCCCGTTGTTCAGGCCAGTCGCCAGGCGGCGCGGCTCGCCATCTCCGCCGCCATCTCCAGAGGCGGCCGGCACCTGCCGCATCTCACAGCTCCGCTTGCCGCTGCGTTATGAAGAACAGCACGGGGTCATCGGGCAGGCGTTCGGCACCAGATCTATTAGGCATCTCTTCTTGCCGGACGACGAACCCGCGTTCAGCGGTGGCGGCGGCGACTTTTCGGGACGTTCGCCCTAAGGAAACATAAACAACACCCGATAAGTAGCCATGGCCATTTGTCTGACCGATTGGAACGCCGGTATGGACGATGCGGAAGCTGGTTTGCTCGCGCAATCCGGCATGCCGCCCGACTACTATGGCGGCTACCACTATGCTTGTGCTCTCGACTATGAGTACATGGGCCTGGGCCCAAAGCAGGTTTCGGAGACACATGGAGGCACGCTGGAGATCCCGCATTCCCCATCCTTCCAAGAGTCCCTTTCGGCCATGGCTCACGCAACCGAAGAACTGGAGAAGTGCGAGAACATCCCGCCGTCAGAGGTGCCTAAGATCATCCAGCGAACCTTGGCTCCGATCCCCGGACACGATCAATCGATCACCGAACATGGATCTTTCCCACGTGCAACTTCAGTTTCACCGCCGTGAGATCGAACAGAATGGCTTCCCTGATAGGATGGCCATGCTATCGCGAATTGTGCTTTTCAGCCCATCCGCGAGCGCCGACTGACCAATCCCCCCAGGCGCACCGCCGATGAGTCAGTTTAGCGCCAAAGAATATTGCGCTAGAGAAACAGAGGCAGCGGCCCAGTCCTCTTCCTCTGTTGTTCACCTGACTTAGGAGTGGAAGGGGAGGTACAATGCTCAGATACATCACTTTGTTAGTTATTTGCACTGGCTTGGTGAGAGCGCAAGAACCTGCGCTCTTGCCCGCAAGAAATCACCCCGGAGCGCCGAAGCGGCTTCTCTGGAAGGTCAGCCTCGGGGCGCTCGTCGCGGCGCAGATTATGGACACCAACAGCTCCTGGGGATACCGCGAGTTGAACCCGATCCTTCGCTCACCATCCGGCGCATTTGGTGCGAAGGCTGTCGGGATTAAGGGTGGGATGACTGCGGCAACGGGCCTAGCCCAATGGCGAGCGCTTCGGAATAGACCCTGGGCATCGACGGCGCTTTATACTGTCATGAATTTCGCAGGCGCTGCTTTAACTGCCGGGATCGCCGGACGAAACTACGCAATTAGGGGACCGTCCTGCTCACATTGAGCTCGGAGGCCGAGCCGAATCCAGGGATCTGAGGCTTGTTTACGGAATGTCGGCGCTCCCGCTCCTGGGCGTCGGTGGAAAGGCGCAGCAGCATGCAGATCTCGTTCGGCCGGCGATCTTTCAGATATGGGATCCAGAGGCGGGAAGCATCAACGCTTTTGCTGGCGAAACAAGGTTGCGACGCCAGAACTTAAGCCGGGGCGGCGGCCAAGCTGGATGGTCCACCACGACACTCGCATCAAGTTCGGCTGGCGCAAGTTCAAATCGATTTCGCCATTGGCTCCGTCGCCGGATGTCCAGAGCAGAGCCGCCGACTGTCCCCCGGACGATTTGCCCTGGACTTGAAAGACCACATCTTGAGACACGGCCGTATCGGGAATTCTGTAGGTACCACGATATTGGCCTTCCAGCATTCCGTCCTTTTCGGTGAGCTGAAATTCGATATCCACCGGCGGGTAGAGATGCGGGTCGGGCTTGTCGGTGGTTGGCACATAGAACCACTCCCCGGCGAACGAGGATTCTCGTATGCCCGGAGGGGAAGGCGCTTGTTCTGGCTCCCGGGCTTCGGGCGTGCGCGCCAGATAAGCCGCGGTTGGAACCGGCCCGGAAGGCGCAAGCGGCGCCGGCGCTGGAATATCCGGACGAACAGGGGTCTCGGGCTTGGAAACGCCGCTATCGTCCGGCGAAGCAGCTTCGGCCGTGGACGATGAGCGAGGTTCCAAGAACGAATGCCTGGTTGGACGTTTGACGGCCCGTTCGATGGACGGGAGCACAGGTCCCGTTCCATTCGGCAGCGGGGTACGGGAGAGGCCATCCGGCGTGGATTCCACCGGGTCGGGGGCTCGAGCCGTCATAAACCAAAGGCCGCTGCCAAGAATCATGCACCCCATCAGGATCCAGTACCAGCGCCGAAGGGCGAATTGCGCCCACTCGGAGTTTCCCAGGGGCCGGACACGCGGCTCCACGGCTTCGCGCCGGGCCCAAACCAGGGCGGCATCCGGATAATCCGGCGCCGCAAGTCCCTCATCATAAGCGCGGCGTTTGCGGGGGTCCACAAGAACATCGAGGACCTCATGCAGCCGCTTCATCTGGCACGCGGCTGCGGCCCTCAGTTTTTCGTCCGTCTGGCTATCGGGATGTAGAACACGGGCCAGTGTTTTGTAGGCCTGGCGAATTTCTTCAACCGAAGCATCCTGGCAGACGCCGAATTCCTCGTAAAAATTCATCATGGGAGCGTCATGGCCCGGAACCGCTGTATTTTAGCACTCCCCCATGGCTGAAGTTGGGTCCGGCCCCACTGGCCGCACTGGCAAGGCTGCCAATTGCCTGCATGCGACCGAGAGTACTAGTATCCCCTAAGTATTGCTAAGTATTGCATTGGTAAGATGTTCGTGGTACATATTCTCTTGTACGGAAGCGCACAAATCAGGCCAAAAAACCCGAAAACTTACTGAGTTCTGGTTGTGCAAGTTCGCCGATTTTAGCTGAATCCAGAGCCGGGAATGGGACTCAAGAAGCGTGAGCTTTGCCCGGCTGAAGAACTAGAAGCAAGTCCATCCGTTTTCGTTTTTCCCTCCCTTTACCCGATGGACTTCGATAAGGGAGTTCCAAAGTGCAAAAAATCCGAAGCCGTCTTGTCAACTTCCGGGTGACGGACGAAGAACTCGATCAACTGAAAGCCGCCGCAAGCGTCCGGGGATCACGCTGCCTGTCGGAGTTCGCGCGTCTTGTCATGCTTGGAAGCGCAACCGGCGCGCAGTTCCCGGCAGTTTCGGAATCCCTGAATGGCAAACTATTGCTATTCGACCGGCGCTTAAACGTTCTCGAAGCCGACGTGGCGCGTCTTGTGGACGCGCTTGGCGGGCGAGACAACGACGGGCATCAGGCCTGAGAATCGAGGCGTCCCCATGCGTATGACGTTCGTAATTTGCCTTTTTGCCGCGGCTGCCGCTGCGCAGCAACCGAGTCAGGACCGCGTTTTTACGGTGCCCCAAAACGAGGCCAATCTGCCGACGCAGTCGATTGGGGCAAACGACCTTGTTTCGGTGTCGGTTTACGGGGCGCCGGAACTCACCCGTACAATCCGCGTCGGGGCGGACGGATATATCCGGCTTCCCATGCTCAAGCAGCACATTAAGGCCGATGGCTTATACCCCTCCGACCTGGAGACGGCTATCGCGGGAGCGCTGCAGCAAGAAGAACTGTATCCGGACCCGTTCGTCACGGTAACCATCGCCGAGTACCATAGCCGGCCGATCACGGTCTCCGGCGCGGTAAAGTCGCCGCTGGAGTTTCAGGCGGCAAGCCCAACCACGCTTCTCGATGCGATTTCGCGCGCCGGGGGGTTGAGCGACAGCGCGGGACCGGAGATCCTGGTGAGCCAGACGGAACCTGGGCCGGACGGCAAACCCATCACCCACACCCGTCATATTGCCGTTCATGGGCTCATCAACGACGCCGATGCGGGCCTCAACTTCATGCTCACGGGGGGCGAACAGGTCCTGGTGCCGGAAGCCGGCAAAATCTACGTGTTGGGATACGTTAAAATGCCGAGCGCCTATAAAGTGCAGGATGGCTCTGAAATCAGCATCATGCAAATTCTGGCGCTTTCCCAAGGGCTGGCGTCGTACGCCGGCAAAGTGGCTTACATCTACCGGCCGGATGGCGCCGGCGGCAGAACCGAAATCTCCGTGCCGCTGTCAAAAATCCTGAACCGCAAGGCGCCGGACGTGCCGTTGCTGGCCAACGACGTTTTCTACGTACCGGATAACAAGGGCAAGCGAATCGCTTTGACGGCCTTGGACAAACTAGCGCCGATTGGCGGCGCCGTTGGAGCGGCGATGGTCTACACCCACCCATAGCAAGGAACACCCGATGCCTGAAAGAAGAGAACCTCTCGCGCTCCCCTCTCCCGAATTCAGCGGCGCGGTTCCGGCGATTCCCGTTACCGTACAGCCGCCGGCATACACCTATACGGAGCCTGAGGAAGAGCAGACGCTTCCGTTGTCCCATTACCTCTGGATTTTGAAGCGGCGACGCTGGGAAATCCTGGCATTCGTGCTCACCTCGGTGCTCGGTACGATTGTGGTTTCATCCCGGCTCACGCCCATTTACGAATCCACCGCCACGATCGATATCGACCGCGAGATTCCGGCGAATGTGGTCGGCCAGAATTCCGAGATGCAAACGGATAATTACGATGCCGACCAGTTTCTGGCGACCCAGGTCAGCCTCATTCAGTCAGACTCGGTCTTGCGGCCCGTGGTGCAGAACCTCAAGCTAATGGATCCCGCCAAGCGCGGTTCGCGCGATGCGCAACTTCCCACGACGCGCGTGGAGGAAGCGCCGATCCACCTGAGTAATTTGAAAGTGACGCGGCCTCCGAACACGTACCTCCTGAAGGTAGCCTACCGGTCTCCGAACCCGCAACTGGCCGCCGAGGCGGCTAACCAAATCGCGCGCAGCTACAAACAGCACAGCCAGGACATTCGTTTCGTCGCGGCCCAGGACGAATCGAAGTACATGGAGAAACAACTGGACGCGTTGAAAGCGAAGATGGAACGCTCCTCGCAGGCGCTGGCCCAATTTGAAAAGGATCTGAAGGTCATCGACCCGGAGCAGAAAACCAACATTCTCACGGCGCGGCTGCTGCAACTCAACACGGACCTTACCAACGCCCAAACGGACCGCGTTCGCGCGGAAGCGGCGTTCAACGCGGTGAAAAGCGGCTCTCTCGAAGCGGTGCAGGCATCCGCCGCGGGCGAGCAACTCCGCAAGCTTTCCGACAGCCTCGGCGAAGCGCAGCAGAAATTCCAGACGGCAAGACTGCAGTACGGCCCGGCTCATCCCGAGTACAAGCAGGCCGCGGAAACGGTTACGGAGCTGACGCGCCAGCGCGATGCCCTTAAGGACGGCATCGTGGAACGGGTGGCCGTGGAGTACCATCAAGCCCTTGAACGGGAGGCGGCGATCAACAAAGCGATGGAGGCCGCCAAAGACGAGTCGGATAAGCTGAACGCAAGCTCTTTCGAGTACAAAGCGGTCAAACAGGAAGCCGATAGCGACAAGACCTTATATGAAGAGTTGTGGCGGAAAATTCAGGAAGCGGAAATTAACTCCAGTTTTCAAAACAGCTCGATTCGCCTGGCGGATCCGGCCCGCCCCGCTCTCCTGCCGGTTTTCCCGAACATCCCGCTGAATGCGGCTCTCGCGTTGCTGTTTTCCTCGCTGATGGCGGTTGGCGCCGCGGTTTTGGCCGACACCCTGGATAACACCATTAGCGATCCGGAACAGATCCAACGCGGGATGAGAACCGACGTCTTGGGATCCCTGCCAGTGGTGAAGGCGTGGCGCGGGCGCCTGACGGGGCCGTCGCGTGGAAAGGACGGAAAGCTCACGACCAGCGGGCAAACCTCGTCGTTCGACGAGGCGATCAGGACGCTGCGCGATTCGATTCTCCTTTCCGATCCGAACCGCCGGCCGCATACCTTGCTAGTGACATCGGCGGTGCCACGCGAGGGGAAGACCACGACTGCGGCGCGCCTTGCGTCGGCCCACAGCTTGCAACTGCGCAAGACGCTGCTGATCGACGCCGATCTGCGCCGGCCAGGCGTTCATGGCCGCTTCGGTCTGAAAAACGAAATCGGCCTCTCTTCGGTAATCCATAAGCAAATTGAGTGGCGGGAGGCAGTCCAATCAGTGGAGGATTATCCCGACCTGGCCGTCTTGCCCGCCGGGCCCGCCTCGCGGCGAGCCGCCGACCGGGTGGGCGCGGTGCTGGAAAAGATCTTAGAGGAGGCCAAGCCGGAATACGACCTGATCATTGTGGATTCGCCCCCGCTGCTGGGTTTTGCCGAGCCGCTTCAAATGGCCGCCATCGTGGACGGCGTGGTCGTGATCACCGTGGCCGGCCAAACGAGCAAGACCGCGGTGGCCAGCGTCCTCAGCAATTTGAGGCGCCTCAGGGCGAACGTAATCGGCGTCGCGCTCAATGAAGTCCGGGAAGACATGAGCGATCGGTATTATTATTACGGATATTACGGCAAGTATTATTCGAAGTATTACAAACCCACCAAGGAATTGTGAGCGCAACCACGCAATAATGGCCGCTCAACACATAAGACGATGAAAGTACCGCTCCTGGACCTTAAGGCGCAGCACGCCGCTATCCGCGAGCAAGTGTTGGCCGCCGTCGCGGACGTGCTCGATTCTCAGGTTTGCATCGGCGGACCCAAGGTTTCGGAGGTCGAGAAGCAGATCGCCGGGATCAGCGACTGCAAGTACGCCGTCGGGGTTTCGAGTGGCACCGACGCGCTTTTGTGCGGCATGATGGCGCTCGGTCTGGGCCCGGGCGACGAAGCCATCACCACGCCGTTTACCTTTTTCGCGACGGCCGGCTCGATCGCCCGCACGGGGGCCACGCCGGTATTTGTCGACATCGATCCGCGCACGTACAACATCAACCCGGAACTGATCGAGAGGGCCATTACGCCCCGCACCAAGGCGATCGTGCCGGTGCACCTGTTCGGCCAAATGTGCGATATGGACCCGATCATGCGGATTGCGAACCGTCATGGGCTTGCCGTGATCGAAGACGCCGCCCAGTCCATCACCGCGACCTACAAAGGACGCAAAGCGGGGAGTATCGGAGCCGCCGGTTGTTTCAGCTTCTACCCCAGCAAGAACCTCGGCGCGGCAGGCGACGGCGGCATGGCGGTCACGAACGACGTGGCGCTGTACGAGCGCATGGTGGCGCTGCGCAATCACGGATCGGAGCGGAAGTACCACCACGTCTACATCGGCGGAAATTTCCGGCTCGACCCGATTCAAGCGGCCGTCCTGCTGGTGAAACTGCCGCACCTGGATAGCTGGTCGGAAGGCCGGCGGCGCAACGCGGCGGTTTACGACAAAGCCTTCGCGGGGACGGGCATCGAAGCGCCGTTTGCGATGCCCGAGTGCGTCAGCATCTACAACCAATATGTGGTTCGGACGCCCGAACGCGACAAGTTGGCCGAGGAGCTTCGGCGGCAGGACATCGGGTGTGAAATCTACTACCCGTTGTCCTTGGCTTTGCAGCCATGCTTTGCGCACCTGGGGTACAAAGCCGGTTCGTTTCCGGAAGCGGAGCGCGCGACGGCGGAGGTTTTGGCGCTGCCGATTTATCCGGAATTGAGCGCCGAACAGCAGCAGAGCGTGATTCGGGCGACGCTGGCGGGGGTTACGAGCGGTTGCACCTGAGAGAAAAAGGGATCGGTTGATGGTTATCAAAGAGACGTTAGACCCATGGGTTCAGGCAGTCCTATGCGATCCGCTCAGCAAAACTCCGCTGCGAAGAGAAGGCGACGCGTTGGTTTCCGACTACGGACGAAGTTATCCCATAGTAAATGGGATGTACGATCTGCGGCTCTTGACGCGGTCGCGCGGATCCCTCGCCAAGCGGTGGCGCTCGGGGCAAGACGGCTACGAGCGATGGAGCGCGCACGCGGCGGAGCGGCCGGATGGCGAAGACTACGCGCGTCAGAAACAGGGCGTCGAAGAGGTGTATCGCGCCATTCCTATTCAGGGGCGGTGCCTCGACGTGGGTGGGAACGACGGCCGCCTGCGAGCTTTTCTAGATCCAAACCAGGAATACATCAGTATCGACCCGTATGTCGGAATCGTACGGGAGGAGCGCTCCGAGAACTACAAAAGAGCCTATCCATTCGCTGACGATCCGATGAACTTCCTGGGCGCCCTCGCCGAACACCTACCCTTCGCCGCGATGAGCTTCGATACGGTGCATATGCGGTCGGTTGTCGACCACTTCCTAAACCCCGAACTGGCGATGCGCGACGCATTTCGCGTGCTTAGGGGCAAGGGAACCTTGATAGTAGGCCTATACGTCACAGACGGGGAGCAGGGCGCCCTACGCGAAAGCGCAGCTTAAGGAAATCGTTAGGACTGGGCTCGTTTTTTGCGGATTCAGGCGATTTCGGGATCACCACATATGGCACCCGTCATACGACGAACTGTGCCGGTTAGTATGTGAGGCCGGATTCGTCTTAAAGCACACGCACTGGCAGAAGAGCGAGGGGAATCGCGTGTGCTATATAGAGGCTGTGAAGCCGAGCGTCGCGGAACCGCTGTGATGCCCGGTGTCGGCGGCGTACGCTTCTATGAGCTTCGCCTATATTCGGGAAACGAGACCGGAACCGCGCCTCTGTGCATGGCGCTCAATGAAGTCGCGAGGGAAAGGTTTTCATGAGACGTGTTCTAGTAGCGGGCGCCGGGGGATTTATCGGCGGCCATTTGGTAAAGCGGCTGACTGCCGAGGGCTTCCGGGTTCGCGGCGTGGATCTGAAGCAACATGAATTCTCCGCATTGCCAGCGGACGAGTTTATGATTGGCGACTTACGCGATCCACGCGTCGCGGCGGACGCCGTGCAGGAAATCGACGAGGTTTATCAGCTCGCCGCGGACATGGGCGGCGCGGGATATATTTTCACCGGCGACCATGACGCTTGCGTAATGCATAATTCCGCGACGATTAACCTCAATCTTCTCGAGGCGGGCAGGCTCGCGGGCGTGCGCAAGTTCTTCTACTCGTCGTCGGCGTGCATCTATCCCGAACACAATCAGCTCGATCCCGAGAACCCAAACTGTTCGGAGGACTCAGCCTACCCCGCGGCGCCAGACAGCGAGTATGGTTGGGAAAAGCTATTCAGCGAGCGTTTGTATCTTGCCTACATGCGCAACTACGGCATAGCAGTCAGGATCGCCCGTTTCCACAATATCTTCGGCCCTGAAGGCTCCTGGATGGGCGGGCGGGAGAAAGCGCCCGCTGCGATTTGCCGCAAAGTGGCTGAAGCCGAGAACGGCGGTTCCATCGACATTTGGGGCGATGGCAAACAGACGCGATCGTTTCTCTACATCGACGAGTGCCTTGAAGGCGTACGCCGTCTGATGGAATCGGACTTCACCGGGCCGGTCAACATCGGATCTGAAGAAATGGTAGCGATTAACCTGCTTGCGAGCATGGCAATGGATGTCGCCGGCAAGGAACTTCGAATCAACCACGTTCCGGGCGCGTTGGGCGTACGGGGCAGAAACTCCGATAATCGCCTGTGCCAGCGCCTCTTTGGGTGGTCGCCTTCCGCGCCTCTCCGGGCCGGTCTGGAAAAGACCTATGGTTGGATAGCGGGGCAGGTTACTGCGCGGCAAGTTGCGCAGGATAAGTGATCGATCTCTTTTATATTAAAGCCAACGACGCCGCAGGCACTTGGTGTGATCATGATTTACGCGGTCCGTCACTTGGTCTCCAAGGCGCTTCCCGTGAATCCTGGCCTCCATCCACGAACTGATCTTTTGGCAAGATGCCTACTACTCCGGCGGCGTCACAGCGAAATGGGCCAGCGAGCGTCCTCATGACGGCGCACTGCGTTTCCGGCGAGGACGCGTACGGCGACAAGTTGAGGCGGCTGGGATCACAGCCAGCGCTGTTGCTCCGGCTGCGCGGAGGCCTGGGGAATCAGCTTTTCCAGTACGCCGCCGGGCGCGCCTTGGCCTTGCGAAACCATGTCCCGCTATGGCTCGACACTACTTCCGGCTTCCGCGGCGACCGATACGGCCGCTCCTACGAGCTCGGCGCTTTCCGTGCGCTGGTTGCGAGAGGGGAGCCGGAATCCTCGGCGGACCTTGGCCTCCGGGCAGAGTTGTTAAGGGAATTCTTCAAACGCCGGGAGTTGTTGAGAATGCGATCTTTCGGGTGGTATTTCGACCCGGCCATTTACAACTTGCGCATCAAGCGGCCGATTGTACTCGACGCATACTGCCAAAGCGCCCGATACTTCAGCAAGATCGAAGATCCGGTGCGCAAGGATCTGGAGTTTAAGAGCATCCCGCCCGGCCTGAGCGATGCGACGGCCGGGGAAATCATCGAAGGGAACTCGGTCTGCCTACATATACGGCGGCGGCATGCAGAAGAGGCGGATGGATCTAGGTCTCGATCCGTAGCGGAGTATTTCGGCGCATGCGATATCGCGTACTATCGCCGCGCCATCCGCGCGCTGGCCTTGGAGCACGGGAGTCTTGTGGTTTTCGTTTTCAGCGACGATATTGGCTGGGCTCAACAGAACGTACGGGTCTTCGAAACCGAAGGTTGCAGCGTGAAGGCGATAGACGAAGGGCCGCTTCGGAGCTTCTATCTCATGCGGCTGTGCAAGCACTTCATCATCGCAAACAGCACGTTCAGTTGGTGGGCCGCCTGGCTCGGGGGGCATCCGATGAAAACGGTGTGCGTTCCGGCGGTTTGGAATCGCGGGGAGAGACGCCCTCCGCACGATCTCTTCCCGCCAGGCTGGAGAGTAATTCCCGCAGGCGCGCCGCCGACCGGCGATATACCTCGATGAGCGCCCGTAGTCCCACATTCAGCATCGTCTTGCCTTTCAGAAACCCCGGCGTCTGTTTCCCCCTCGCGCTGAAATCCGTCTTCGAACAGACATTCGAGGACTGGGAAGTTCTGCTGCTTGACGGCGGTTCCACGGACGGATCGCTCGGCGTCAAGCCCACGCACTGGCAAAGGAGTGAAGGATATTGCGTGTGTTACATAGAGGCCACGAAAGGCGAGCTTCTGTAATGGAGGTGACGAGGTGCCGGGCCCACTGAGCCTTCGAGACAGGCATGCGAAGACGGACGCCCGTCAGGTTGCCGGGGGAGGAGCGACATGACCGCCCGACTACAAACCAACGCTGCGCGCGTTCGGGCTGTCATCGTAAATTACAACGGGGCAGACCTGACGCTGCGTTGCGTGCAATCGTTAGCGGCGCAGGACTGCGCGATCGAGTTGGAGACGATCGTGGTGGACAATCACTCCAGCGAGGAGGACTGGCGGTCGCTACGACATAAAGTGGCGCCTTACCCGGTCATACTGCACCGGTGCGCCAAAAACCTGGGATATGCCGGCGGAATCAACGCCGGAGCCAGCCTACAGACGCACCATACGCCGGAATATATCCTGGCGCTCAACAGCGACATCACGCTGCCGGGAGCGGACGCCGTCCGGCAGCTCGTTGCCGCCCTTCGTGAAGATCCGCGGCGGGTGGCCTGCAGCCCGTTGATCCGCGACCGCGACTGCCCGGCGCCACCCGCGGCCACCGTTCAGGTCCGGCGCGTGCCGGATTTTCAGACGTTGCTGGTGACGCACAGTTGTTGGTTGCGCCGAACCGGACTGGGCCGCCGGCTGCAGTACGCATACCTCTACAAGGACTTTCTCCCATACCCGCTTGGGACGACGCTGGACTGCGAAACCATAAACGGCGCCTGTTTTATGCTAGACCGGCGGTTCCTGGAAGCAGCCGGCTACCTGGACGACCGCACGTTCCTGTACGGAGAGGAACTTACCCTGGGCGCGCTTATCCGTGCACGGAATGCAACCGCCTGCCTATGCACGACGGTTATTGCCGATCACATTCAGGGCGCCAGCACAAACCAACGGCGCGGGACCTGGCGGCTAAAGATGCTCAGCCAGCAGGTCCGGAGCGAATTGCACTATGCGCGGACATACCTAAACGCGGGACCAGGCAGCCGCTTGCTTCTGCTGGCAGTGCGCACTGTCGACATCCTTATTAAAGGCGCTGCCCGCGTTCTTCGCATCGACACATAGGCGCCGGCCAGCCGCTATGGCAGATTGGATGGCGCTCCGAACAATCTTCGGGGAGGCCGCCAGGAGTTGGACGGGGCGGCTTACAGAGAACGGGCGCCTAACTCGTCAATGAACTACGCCCTCATCAATGCAGGCTGCCTCGCCATAGTGGCGCTCCTCCTGTTCTGGCTGTGGCGACGGACGCGCGACACCTGGTCGTGCGCAAACATTTTGTCCGGTTGTTTCGGCCTCACCGTGCTGGGCAGCCAAGTGTGGTATGAACTCATCGAGAGCCCATTCGCGCCGACCCCGGAAACGGTGCTGTTGCTGTACGCCGGCTGGATTGCATTTCTGGTTGGGATGGCGATCACGGCTCGACGGCGGCTATCGCAACCAATGCGCGTGGCGAGAATCACGCCAGTCAACCCGCGCCTGGCGGTGCCGGCTCTCGTCGCTCTAATGGTTGCGCACCTCGCCTACACCTTCGCGGTGATCCGCTCCGTGGGGCTGATCGGCATCTTCAATGCGGGCCAGTTCGGCGTGATCGAGTCCTTTGCCTCCAATCGCCTCATCGCCGGGAACACCGAATCGCTCACTAAGGTCGGCTGGTACCTGGAGGCTTGGCACATCGCTTACGTGTACTACGTGCCGCTGGCCTTATATCTGTACCGGCAACGGCACTTGTCGAAAAAACTTCTGTTGTTCGTGTTTGGCTTTGCCGGCGTCTTGTCCCTTGCGATGTTCTCGCGCGTGCATCTCTTGATGCTGCTCATTTTTGGTCTGGCGGCATGGACGGTGCTGTTCCGGCCGTCAGGGTGGAAGATCTTGCGCACGGCGGGGCCGCTGCTGTTCGCTGCGATGGCGCTGTTCATCGGGATGCAGTCCGTCCTGGCGCGCGTGGATTTTAATTCCAAAACCCTATTAACCGATGAATTGGCAACGTACGCCGTCGGTTCGGCGGCGTCGTTCCAGGAGTTGCTCAACGGCAACTACCATCAAGCCAACCCTCACGGCGCACTGTATGTGGGGGAAGGCATCTACTATGTACTGGGGAAGCTTTCGCTACTCAAGGCGGAAGAGTACCCGATTGGTTACCGAATGTTCGTATTCGTGCCCCACCCCTCGAACGTATATACGTTTTTGGACGCCTTCGCACTCGATTTCGGCACGGTAGGAATAATTCTTGGGCCATTCGTGATGGGGGTGGGGATGGCGTGGGTCTACAACCGTGTACGGGTGCGCACCACGTACGCGCTGGTGCTGCTCTACGGTCTCTGCGTCTATTCGTGCGCTGTTGCGAACCTCGCGAACTTCCTGTTCACACCCGCGGTCCCCATCTTTCTCGGCATCGCGTTCCTTCTGCAGCCTCTGGTATCGGCGCGCAAACGACCGGCAGCACTCATGTCGCGCACATGACACCCGCCAATCTAGAGAGTGGCGCCGCGACTCTGAGCTTGGCCGAACCGACGGTTCGCCGGAACATCGCTTCCACGCTGGCAGGCAGCCTTGTTTTCTCAGGGTCGCAGTGGCTTATCACGGTGGCGATCGCGCGACTGGGGAGCATGGCGATGGTCGGCCAGTATGCGCTGGGGCTGGCTGTGTGTAGTCCGGTCTTCGCATTTACCGGCCTTCAAATTCGAGCGGTTCAGGCCACCGATTGCACCGGCGCATACCGCTTTTCGGACTACCTGACCGTGCGTGCTGTTGGAACGGTTTGTACGCTCGCCGCCGTGGCGGCAATGGCGTGGCTGATGCCTTGGCACCGGGACACGGTACTGGTAGTGTTGGCGGTCACGTGCGCGAAGGCGGTTGACTCGTTCAGCGATGTGCTGTACGGGCTGTTCCAGCTTCGCGACAGGCTGGACCTGATCGCGCGGGCGATGTCCATCCGGGCCGTAGGGGGCTTGGCGGCGCTGACGCTGAGCGTGGCGGTGTCCCATAGCGCCGCCGCGGCGGTGGCTTCGCTAACTGTGGTGTGGTTGGCGGCCTTGCTGCTCTATGAGCGGCCGATCGCGTCACGAATGGAAGGAGGACAGAGCGCCACGCCATTTCGGGCGGCAAGCGCCGCCACGTGCAGACGGCTGACGGTCCTGTGCCTGCCGCTGGCGTTCGTGCTGCTGCTGCTCGGCGCGGCCTCCAGCCTGCCCCGGGTGATACTGGAGCGCCACGCGGGCCAAGAGTCTCTGGGCGTGTTTGCGGCCGTCGCCGCCATGTCTGGCGCCATTGGTCTGCTCTACTCTGCGTTGGGACAGACGGCGCTGCCGCGCCTGGCGCGGATGTTCACCGGAAACCGCAAGCAGTTTCGTAGCGCGATGGGCAGGATGATGCTCTTCTCCGCGGCGGTGGGTCTGGCAGTGATGGCCGGGGCGTGGTTCTTTGGCGTCCGCTTAGTGACCTTGGTCTACGGGTCCCAAAGCGCCGTAACCCCGGAACTGGTGACCGGCCTGGTCGCGGTCGGGGTCCTCAGCAACACGTCCTCGCTGCTGGGCGCCGGCCTGACAGCGTCCCGGCGGTTCTGGTCGCAGTTGGTGGCGGCTCTGATAATTTTTTTGATTACCGCGGTGGCGAGCGCCTGGCTGATACCGGGCTGGGGCGTCAGAGGCGCGATGTACGCCGGCCTAGCCGGTGCCTGCTTCCAGATGGCCGCATTGGGATGTCTGTGCTTGCAAGAATCATGATCGGCGGACATGAACCGGTCTGGCGTCTCCGTCCATCTAGGCCGCTGCGTTCTCGCAGCGGGCGGCTTCATCCCGCAGTGACGGCCTGAAAGCTCGATGCGCATTCTTAGCGTAGTCCAAAAAGGCTACTACGGCAGTACCCGCGCCGTCGAGCCGTTGTTCCTCTATTTCACGCGCCCTCTTCAGAGGATGGGGCACGAAGTCGAAACCTTCGATCCCGCGGCTGTCGCGCTTGAATTTGGAAACAGCCAGGCAACGGACCGGCTCTTGGGCCGAATTCGGTCTGGCGCTTTCGATTTGATCCTGTACCAGAACCGCTCCAAGCCAGTGATCGACACTTCGGCTTTTTGTCACCTCAGCCGCCATTTCTGTATCGTTGCATGGAACAGCGACGATGACTGGCAGTGGGAATCTTGTACCGCTCGCTCAGCCGGGCACTTTACGTACGTGGTTACGACGTATCCTCAGATCTTCGCAGCATTCAGCAGTTCCTATCCAAACCTCCTGCTTAGTCAATGGGGCTGTTACTCGGAGTTTAGCCATTTCGATTGCTCAAAGGACATCGGATTTTCTTTCGCCGGCGCCGTCTACGGAAGCCGTAACCCCGCCTGCCGGTATCTTCGAAAAGCGGCCGGCCTGACGTGCTTCGGCCGAGGCGCACGGTTGGTTAACCTCCGCCTGCCATACTTTCGAGGAGCCTTTAAATTGCCATGGCTTAGCGGCTTTCCCCTTGACTTCAAGACCATCAACGAGATCTGGAACCGCAGCCGCGTATCGTTCACTCCGATGGCCGGCGGCCCTTCGGGAAAGGTTCTCTCCATCAAGAGCCGGGCCTTCGACATGGGCCTGTCGGGAACTCTGATGCTCTGCGAGAACAGTCCACACCTCGAGGATTACTACGAACCCGGTATGGAGTTTGTGCCCTTCGAGTCGCTTGAGGACTGCGCAGCCAAAGCGCGTTTCTACTTGAAGAACGAATCCGCGCGGAGGCGGATCGCCGAGCGCTATCGCGACCGGACCCTGAGCGAACACCTCTGGGAACATCGCGTCGGCAGGCTCTTCGCCGAGCTTCGCCTCCGCGCAGGGACGCACTGACGGCCCCACGCCTGCTCTGGCGATTGCATGGCGCACTCGGATTGAGAGTATGTCTCAGACGCCCAAGGTTACGATCGGCATCCCCTTCCGGAATCCCGGAAAGTACTTCGCCCTGGCGCTCAAGTCCGTGTTTGCCCAGACGTTTAGTGACTGGGAGCTAATTCTGATGGACGACGGGTCGTTGGACGACGCGCTGACGCTGGCGCGGAGCGTCAACGATCCGCGGGTCCGGGTGTACAGCGACGGCATAAATAAGCGCATGAACGTCCGGTTCAACGAACTCGTGAGTCTGGCCCGGGCGCCGTATTTCTTTCGCATGGACGCCGACGATATCATGCACCCGGAACGCATCGAGCGGCAGTACGAAGTATTGGTACGCAACCGTGGCAACACGGTCGTCGGATCCGGCGCCTACTCACTCGATGCCGGCTCGAACATCGTTGGCGTGCGGCGGACCGGCGGCAAGCGGTCGGGCGTCGGCGTTTGCCAGAGCTTTATCCACCCTTCTGTAGCAGCCGCAACGGAGTGGTTTCGGCAAAACCCGTATTCTGAGTCTATCGCGTACTACCGGTGCCAAGACTCAGAACTCTGGTCTCGCACCGCATCGAATAGCACGTTTATTACCATCTCCGACCCACTCCTTTACTACCGCGAGGCCGGAGTCTTTTCATACGAGAATTATGTCGGGGCACAGATGGGGCACCTTGTCCTACTACAGGCGAGATTCGGCCGCCCTCGACTGAGTTACTTCGTTGCCGTGGTCAAGTGTCTCGCTAAAACCCTGCTCGTGTGCGTAGCCGATGTACTAGGCTGTGAGGACGTTATCGTGGCCCGCCGGTACACACGGCTCACCTCCGGACAACGACGACACGCGGAGGAAGGCTTGGCTAGGGTCCTTTCTTGCCCGCTCCCGATTTGACCATTCGGAAACAGCCCGGATGCGCATGTAGTGAAAGGCATGCGCCCGGGCTTCGGAGGCTAGGGATCTTCTGTGTTTTCCTTATGACGAGCGCGCCCGCCGACGCCAGTGTTATGCCTGGAATTACCGGCCGCGCCGTTCGCGTGCTCCACGTCACGACCGTCGCAAAAACCCTAAACTTCCTCAGGGGGCAGGTTGAGTTTATGGCATACCAGGGATTCCAACTCTACTCGGCTGCTGGGGAGGGGGTTGGACTTCCCGCGCATTGGCCGCTACCGTTTTCGCCCGTCGAAATGCCGCGGCGAATTACGCCGTTTCGGGACCTCATAGCAATCTACCGATTGGCCAGGATCATGAGGCGGGTCCATCCTACTATCGTGCAAGGACACACACCCAAAGCCGGCCTCCTCACGATGATCGCGGCCGCATTGACCCGCGCCCCCGTCAGAATCTTCCAAGTACACGGACTGCCCCACGTGGCGGCGCGAGGCGCCAGGCGAATTCTGTTGGTTCTGGCGACGCGGGTGGCGTGTTTGCTTGCCGATCGGGTGTTCTGCGTCAGTCACTCCATGCGGAGGATATTGGCCGAGGAAAATCTCTGCCCCCCGGACAAAGTCTTTGTTCTTGGAAATGGTTCGTCGGGTGGCATCGATACACGGGCGTTCGACCCCGCGGCGCATCGCGCTGACGGTTTGACGTTTCGGCAAACGCTGGGTATTCCTGGAACTGCCGTGGTGGCCGGCTTCGCGGGGCGCATTGTACGGGATAAGGGAATTGGCGAACTGGCTTTAGCGTGGCGCGACCTTCGGAGCCGGTTCTCCGATCTCCACCTGGTCATCGCCGGCGAGACTGAGGCCCAGGACCCAATTCCCACCGCTGCGCGCGAGGTCCTCGAGAACGACCCGCGAGTCCACCTGATTGGGCTGTGCCATGAGATGGCCCGGTACTACTCCGCATGCGACTTTATCGTCCTCCCCACATACCGCGAGGGTTTTCCGAACGTCGCGCTCGAGGCCGCCGCCATGGGCATCCCTTGCGTAGGAACTCGCGTTCCCGGGTGCACGGACGCGGTTGTTGACGGCGTAACCGGGGTTCTCGTACCTCCGTACGATCCGGTTGGGCTTGCGACTGGTATTGCCGGGTACGTGGCCGATCCCGGCCTTAGCCGGAGACACGGGGCCGCGGCCAGGGAACGCGTGCTGCGCGAATTTCAGCCGGACACCATTTACCTTGATCTGTTTCGCCATTATTGCGATCTTCTCCTTTCCGCGCCGAAAGTTAGCGCCCGCGCACCGATTCTGTAAACCGAGCATGACAACTTTAGTGAAAAGGTCGCTCGACCTTACCGTTGCTGCGCTTGGGTTGATATTGCTAAGCCCTCTGCTGGCCTGCGTGGCCGCCCTTGTCCGCGTCCGCATGGGACCTCCTGTTTTGTTCCGTCAACTGCGGATTGGCTATGCGGGAAGACCGTTCTGGCTCTACAAATTCCGTACGATGTGCGATGCGCGGGACCGCGGTGGAAGGCTTTTTTCCGACGCGGAACGTTTGGGCGGCATGGGTAAGGCCCTCCGGGCCGCCAGCCTGGACGAACTGCCGCAATTGTGGAATGTACTCTGTGGCGAGATGTCGCTGGTGGGTCCACGGCCGTTGCTTCCGGAGTATCTCCCGCGATACAGCCCGCGCCAACTCCGCAGGCATGAAGTCGCGCCTGGCATCACGGGTTGGGCGCAAGTGAATGGCCGCAATGACCTCACTTGGGAGCAGAAGTTCGAGTTGGACGTGTGGTACGTGGATCACTGGAGCCTGTGGCTGGATGTCAGAATTTTGTGGATGACTCTGAGCAAAGTGGTTTGCGGCGAGGGAGTCAGCCAGGAGGGGCATGCAACAATGCCGGAGTTCATGGGAAGCCCAGCCCAGCCGAGGCGGGATAAGTGAGCCGGTATTGCGGGACGCCGGTTTTCCTCAGCCTGGCTGTCGATAGCGCGCCGGAGCGCGGATTGCAAAAATGAAACGGCTTCTAATCGTTGGCGCCGGTGGCTTCGGCAGGGAGGTCCTATGCTGGGCTCGGGACGTGGAGACCACCCAGTCGGAATGGAGAATCGGCGGGTTTTTGGACGCCAACCTCGCCGCTCTCGACGGCTTCGGGGTCCCTCTGGAAATCCTGGGGGATCCTGCAAAATTCGCGCCCGATGAAATGGACCTGTGCATCTGCGCAATCGGCGATCCGACAACCAAACAGCGCGTTACCGCCGACCTCGCAGCCCGCGGCGCCAGGTTTGCGACGTTGATACATCCCTCCGTAATTATGGGAGCGGATTGCCGCCTCGGCACCGGTTGTATCGTGTGTCCGCGGGTTGTGCTGACGACAAATGTGACTTTGGGCAAATTCGTCGTTCTTAATTTCAGCGCCACAGTAGGCCACGATGCCAGAATTGGCGACTGGTGCACCATCAGTTGTCACGCCGATATTACCGGGAAAACGAGGCTGGGTGAGGCGGTCTTCGCAGGCAGCCACGCCTGCGTCTTGCCCGGTCTGACGGTCGGCGACCGCGCAGTGGTTGGAGCCGGCACCGTCGTTACCCAAAATGTGCCTACTGGGAGCACCATGTTCGGCGTTCCCGCCAAGCTGATTTGGGCTGGAACCGCGAAGCAGCACCCGACGCGCTCCTCATGAAACGAATTCTTCTCTCCGTTCCCCACATGGGCGCCAATGAGGAAGCCTATGTTCGCGAGGCCTTTGCGACAAACTGGCTCTCCACCGTCGGCCCGAATTTGGCGGCTTTCGAACGCGCATTCGAGGCTCGCGTGGGGCTTCCAGCGGTGGCGCTGGCCAGCGGAACCGCGGCGCTGCACCTGGCGCTGCGCCTGGCGGGAGCCGGCCCCGGCGATGAAGTGTTCTGTTCCACGCTGACCTTCGCGGCAGCGGCGAACGCGATCGTCTATCAGGGCGGCGTGCCGGTCTTTTTGGATAGCGACCGCGCGACCTGGAACCTGGACCCGGATGTCCTGTCCCGCGCCCTGCGCGAGCGAGCCGCCGCGAACAGGCTGCCCAAGGCGTTGGTAGTGGTCCATATCTATGGCCAAAGCGCCGATATGGATCCCATCCTGCGGACGTGCGCCGAATACGGGGTGGTTGTGGTCGAGGACGCCGCCGAAGCGGTTGGCGCGATGTATAAGGGAAAGCCGGCGGGGACGCTTGGCGCGGCCGGGGTCTACTCTTTCAACGGAAACAAGATCGTCACCACGACTGGCGGAGGCATGCTGGTCTCGCAGAATCAAGCCTGGGTGGACAAGGCGCGCTTCTGGTCCCAGCAGGCCCGCGACGCCGCGCTTTGGTACGAACACTCCGAGCTTGGCTACAACTACCGCATGAGCAATGTGCTGGCCGGGATCGGAAGGGGTCAATTGGAAGTTCTGGACCTTCGCATCCAACAGCGGCGGGCCATCGCGTTCCGCTATCGCGATGCCTTCGCGGACCTTCCCGGCATCTCGCTCATGCCGCAAGCGCGTTACGGCCTGCATACCAATTGGCTGAGCTGCTTCCTGATTGAAGAGCGGGGATTCGGTTGCTCGCGCGACGAACTGATCCGCGCGCTGGATGCCGCAAACGTCGAATCCCGCCCTGTGTGGAAGCCCATGCACCTGCAGCCTTTGTACGCCGACAGCGAGCATCTTGGCGGCGCGGTCGCGGAGGACTTATTCCGGCGGGGGATCTGTCTTCCCAGTTCGAGCAGCCTGACCGATGAGCAGCAGCTACACGTCGTAAACGTCGTGCGAAAAACGGCTGGCCTAAACAAATTGGACGATTTGATCGAATATCCAATTACGGAAACAGACTTGTATGCCCGGACTTGATATCTTATCCAGGTTCCAGCGCTTTGGGTACCATTTGAAGCGGTTTCGGCGGTGGCCCGTGCGCGTGGTCCAATTGGCTATTTTCCTGTTTGCGGGAATTTCGGCTTTCCTGCTTCGGTTCGACTTCACCATCCCGAAGGAGTACCATGCGCACCTATGGGCAGGTCTCTGCATATGGGCGATCGCCAAGATTCTCGTTTTCCAGTTGCTCCGTCTGGATCGCGGGTGGTGGCGCTACGTTTCCGTCCCGGATCTGCTTCGGGTCGCCTGCGCTAATCTTGCCGGATCCGCGCTCGGCGCCGCTGGCATCCTGCTGTTTGCGCCGCCGGGCTTCCCGCGTTCCATTTATTTCGTGGATTTTCTGGTCTGCTCGATCACCACCGCGGGAGTTCGCCTGGGCGTGAGGATCGTCTCGGAGTTCTCTCGGATCGTGCCCCGAAGCGAAGAAAAGCGCGCTCTCATCTACGGAGCGGGCGATGCGGGGACATCCTTGTTGCGCGAAATCCGGCAGAATCCCGCGCTGGCCTACGAGGTAGCCGGTTTCATCGACGACGATCCGGTAAAGGTCGGAGCCACGATTTATCGGGCCAAGGTCCTTGGAACGGGCGAAGCCCTGCCGTCGCTGGTGAAAGTCTACGGCATTGACATGGTGCTCATTGCCCTGCCCTCCGCCACCGGCCGGGAAATGACCGCAATCCTCAAGCACTGCCTGGAGTCCGACGCCGCTTACAAAACCGTCCCCAGTTTTTCGGAAATCCTCGAATCCGGCAGCCTCGCCTTGGGTATCCGCGATGTCAACGTAGAGGACCTGCTAGGCCGCAATCCCGTTCATCTCGATGAATCGGAGATCCGCGAGAAGATCGAGAACAAAGTAGTGGCCGTCACGGGCGCGGCCGGGTCCATCGGTTCTGAGCTATGCCGCCAGATCGCCCGTTTCCACCCGGCGGCCATCGTGGCTTACGACTGCGCGGAAACCGCGCTATTCTATATCGACCGCGAGATGAGCGAGAGCTTTCCCGGCCTCGAGTTCCTTCCAGAGATCGGCGATATTCGCAACTTGCAGCGCTTGAACGAGGTTTTCGCAAAATACCGTCCTTCGATCCTCTACCACGCCGCGGCCTACAAGCATGTTCCGATGATGGAGGCCCACGTGTTCGAGGCTGTCGAGAACAACGTAATCGGGACCTGGAATGTCGCCATCGCCGCCGCCGACAACGGGATCGCCGACTTCGTGATGATTTCCTCGGACAAGGCGGTCCGGCCGACCAGCGTCATGGGCGTTACCAAGCGCGTCGCCGAGTTGTTGATCCACGCCCTTCAAAACGGCCGCACGAAATATGTCTCCGTCCGTTTCGGCAACGTGCTCGGCAGCAACGGAAGCGTGATTCCGCTTTTCAAACAACAGATCGCGGCGCGCAAGCCCGTTACCGTCACGCATCCGGAGATGCGCCGGTATTTCATGACCATCCCGGAAGCCGCTCAACTGGTTATCCAGGCCTCCACGATGGGAAATGGCGGCGAAATCTTCGTTTTGGACATGGGCCAACCGGTCCGGATTTTAGATTTAGCCAATAATCTTATCCTGCTCTCGGGCCTGCGGCCCGGCGAGGATGTCAAGATTGTCTTCACCGGCATCCGCCCCGGCGAGAAACTCTACGAGGAACTCGCCCACCTGGACGAAGAAATGCAGCCCACCTTCCACCAAAAGATCAAAATCTTTGCCCACCACGCTCGTCCGGCGCACAACGCACTGGAGCGGATCGAGAAGCTTCGGAGCCTTTGCGCGGAGCGGAAGACTTCAGATATAGTACTGGAGTTAAAGAATTTAGTTATCGATTACAATCCCAGCACCCACCTCCTGCGGCAGATGATGAATCTGCCCGGCGAACAATTGGCGAAAGACCGGGCCGCGATCATTGCAAGTTGAGTGACGAAGACTGTCCGCCACCGAGGCGATCTGCTGGCGTTTTCGTTTGTTTTACCGTTGTAATGCGATCAGTCTTGCATTGCCACGCCTAGGGAATACTAGTACTATATAGTGGGTAAAGGCTTAAAAAACCTATATATATCCTTCCATACGGGAGCGTATAATCATGAAAGGTGAGAGCCGAATGAACAGCCAAGAATCGGATGCGCGGAGTGAGCGTCAAGAGCAAGGGCGTCCGGTTGCGCGCCGGCCGTACGTCAAGCCTGAGTTTTCTTGCGAACAGGTTTTTGAGAGTACGGCGCTGACATGCACTACCAAATTGCCGAGAGCTAATTCTTAGCGGACGCTAACGGCTCGGAGTGAAGATTCAGGATTCATGAGGTCGAGATGAAAAACGTCGTAGCTATGTTGATTTTAGAGCTCGCGTGCTTGAGTTTCGCTCATGCGAGCCCAATCACAACGGTTTTCGACAATTTGGGAGGGGCCAACACTTACGACGGCGCAATCGTGTACGCACCTTACTACTATGCCGTGTATGCCAGTTTCACGACTCTCGACCCCGAGTTTGTGCTGGACGACGTAAAGGCGGATCTGCTGCTGGTTGGCTCCCCTACCGGTATGCTGGACATCGCACTCTATTCGGATTCGGCGAACGCCCCGGGCTCTTTGCTAGAGTCGATTGGAACGATTGACGATTCCTCCCTCACGGCGACACCGGCCATCTACGATTTCCCTGTGTCCCCTATTACTCTTGCTCCCGGCGAGTATTGGTTTGGGATCACCTCCGCCGGGTCCCCTACCGACAACTCGGATGCCGCGTGGGTTATGACTAACGACCTGAGCGGCGGGGTTGGGAGTCAGTATTACTATGAGAGCTGGGATCATACGCTTTCAAATTCCAAGATTGGCCTCGCCTTGAAGATGGATGTCAGTGGCTACGATGCGCCGGAGCCATCGACCATTCTGTTCGGCGCAATCGGCCTGGCGATGTTGGCTGCCTATCGGCGCCGGGTTGCTTCTTAGCCGCCATACTTCGTTTCGGGTTCTCTTTTCCAAACGCGCCACTCGGGCGTACCTGCATTTTTTACTGCCCTCAATCCCGTTCGACTGCTAGCGTCAACCCCTGGGGCGCGCCATGCACTTGTGCTTCTCTGCGATAATGGCTTAGCATCACGTAACATGGACTGATTTCAGATGCGTGGCGCGCTTGAAAAAATGGCAGCAGGGGATTCCGCCATCGGGCAAGCAATCCGGTGTGAAATTGCGGCGGAGGCCTTGCACGCCTCCGGCAAACTTCGCTTGCGTGTTTTCGGAGGCAGCATGCTTCCATCGATTTGGCCGGGCGACGTTCTGCTGATCCGGCGCGCGGATCCCGCCAATATGGAGCTTGGCGATCTCGTACTATACGCCAGAGAGAAAAGCTTTGTGGTCCACCGGATCGTCAGGAAATACGGAGATCGACTAGTCACTCGCGGCGATGCTCTTTGCGTGGACGACGAACCGGTCCCGTTTAGCGTGGTGCTTGGCAAGGTTGCTATGATCGAACGCCGCGGCGCACAACTCATTCCGAAAAACAAATTGCAGGGCCCCGCGGAATTCTTGTCCTTACTGGTGCGGCATTTTGACATGCTCAAGGGTCTCGCCTTGCGTTTGAATTCGCTCCGCCTGAAGTTGGACCGCGCGGGGATCAGCCGGGAGACAGGAGCGGCATGATTCCAGGAAGGACTGTCGAGATCGGAGGACTTCCCGTGCTGCTGCGCATGGAAGATCGCGCACTCCAGGAGGCCGTTGAGAAGTGGTATGCCGGCTATCTTACGACTACGCCGTCCGCCGAGCCTTTCGATCTGACCGTGACGGTAGGTCTAACCGGAGGTGGCGCCGCCGACCATCAGGCGCACGTCGAATGGCGGGATGGGCGATGGCTATTCGAACGTTTCGATTTTCAGGCCGAGTGGTTTCCCGACTCCGGCCGCGGGTGGGTAAGGCAGGAGGGGGCTGTACATCAACCCATCGATTCAGTCCTGCGCATCCTCCACTCGATCCTGGTGGCGTCCCAGGGCGGCTGCCTGATGCACGCCGCCAGCGCCGTGCGCAACGGGCGCGCTTTTGCGTTCACCGGGGTATCCGGCGCCGGCAAGACCACGCTCTCGCGCCTGGCGCCACCCGATGTCGCTCTCCTCACGGACGAGATCTCTTACATCCGCTCCATGGACGGAATTTACAGGGCGTTCGGCACGCCTTTCGCCGGCGATCTAGGCATAGCTGGAGATAACATCTCGGCACCTCTCAAGGCCCTGTATCTGCTTGCCAAAGGTCCCGAGAACAGGATCGAACCCCTCTCTCCCAAGCAGGCCGTTAACGTTGTGATGCGGAACATTTTATTTTTTGCCAAAGATCCGAAGCTGGTCGAGGCTCTGTTCGAGACTGCCTGCCGAATGGCGGCTTGCATACCGGTTTACCGGCTGATTTTTACACCTACCCCCGCTGTCTGGGAGACGATCGGTTTAGCATGTTGTACATAGCAAGAAGCCGCTCGATCGCGGCGCGGGCCCTCGACGGGGAGATGGTCATCATGTCCACGTCGGACTCGATGCTATTCACCCTGAATGAGGTTGCCACTGAGATCTGGCTGGCGGCCGATGGACGCACCCCCCTCTCACAGATCGTTCAAGACAAAGTGTGCGCGAGATTTGAAGTCGAGCCGGAGGCCGCTTACGCGGACGCCGAGGATCTCTGCCGCAGGCTGGCGGAGCACGGCATTTTGGCGATCTCCGATCGACCCATTGATTCGCCGCGGTAGACGCCGATGACCGATGTAGCCTCCCTCACAGCAGCCGGGGCGCGGACCTCTTTGCTGAACCGGATCGGCGCAAAGGCAGAGGCCCGCGGGATTCCAATCTCCGTCCATCTGGATCTCACCTGGGCATGCAACGAGGGATGCGTCCATTGCTATCTCGACCATACCGCAGGCGGCGACATGAACACCGTGGAGATTAAGGGCGCGCTTGACCAGTTGGCCGCGGCCGGAACGATGTTCCTTACGCTGAGTGGCGGGGAGATCATGCTGCGGAAAGACATCTTCGAGATTGTGGCCTACGCGCGGTCGCAGCTTTTCGATGTCAGGCTGAAGACCAACGGCATCCTGATTGGCGAGGGCGAGGCGGACCGTTTCGCTGAACTCGGGGTCCGCGCCGTCAACATCAGCATTTATTCCCACTTGCCCGAGGTTCACGATGCCATCACGCGGGTACCCGGATCTTTCCACCGTTCCATTGAGGCGGTGAAGCGGCTGAAGAGCCGTGGCCGGGCGGTGGAGATTCGCGTTTCCGTCATGAGGGGCGGGGCCGACTACGGACGCCTACGCGCGCTAGCGGAAGAATTAGGGGCCGGCATCCTTTACGATGCCACCATCGTGCCCATGATAGACGGCGACCGGACGCCTGTCCTGCTCAATATATCCCCCGCGGAACGCGCGGCATTTTACTCGGACCCCGCAGTGCTGACCGGTTTAGAAGACGTCTGCGCATCGCTCGCGCCGGCCGACGAAGAGCTGCTGAACGCGCATTCTTGCGGAGCGGGGCATAACGGGTGCTACATCTCGCCGCAGGGAGACGTCATGCCATGCGTGCAGTTCCCGCTGGTTTGCGGCAGCCTGCGCCGCAGCCGTTTCCTGGAAATCTGGAGGTCGCCCCAATTCGCCGAAGTCCGCGGCATTCGGAACCGCGACCTTGATGTGTGCGGTTCCTGCTCGAGCCTCTCTTCCTGCGACCGATGCCCCGGCTTGGCCTTCCAGGACGGCAATATGCGCGGAGCGTCCCGCCAGACTTGCGAGAACACGTATTCCCGGACGAAGGCCCCCACGCCTTTGTATCCCGTTGCGACGCCCGACGGCGCATGATGTGATTCCACTGCTTATTGAGTGCGCCCGCGCTCACCCCGATCCCGGCGAGCTCCGCCGCCTCTCCGGTGTTTGTTCGGATTGGGACGGCCTTGTCCAGTCCGCCTCGGAGGAGAGGCTCGCTCCCATGGTGTTCTGGGCGTTGAGCCGAGCCTGCCCGGACGCGGTTCCACGCGAGGCGCTGACGGCGCTTCAGAACCGGTTCCGGGAGGGCATGCAACGAAGTCTTCTCTATACGAAGGAACTTTTCCGGCTCCTGGATCTGTTCGGCCTGGCGGGCATCGAGGTTCTTCCATTCAAGGGTCCCGCGCTAGCCTGGTCGCTATACGAGACGCCTGGGCTGCGCTTTATGTCCGACCTGGACCTGCTCGTGTCGCGACGCGACGTGAGCCGCGCCCTTGATCTTCTGCTGGCAAACGGTTATCTGCAATTTGACCCAAGCCTCGGTTTGCGATTCTTCTCGGACGTCGGCACGTTAGGTCCCAGGAGCGTCGATGGAAGATTCTCAGTCGGTCTCCACTGGCAACTCTCAGCCGCCCACTTCGATCCGCTGGATGCCGCGGAAATTCGCGCCCGGCTCGTGTCCATCGATGTTGCCGGGCGTCAGATGCCGGCGTTCTGCCCGGAAGATCTACTCGCCTACCTGTGTGTGCATGGCGCAAAACATGGTTGGGACCCGCTGGCCAAGTTCTGCGATCTGGACCGGCTCATTAATGCCGGCCGGTTGGATTGGGACACGATTCTGTCGCGCGCCGCGCAGCAACGCATGTCGCGAATCGTCTTTATGGGTCTCTGTCTCGCGCAAGACTTGCTGGGATCGAACCTGCCGCCGGAGGTATCGAGCCGAATCCACGCCGATGCCCGCGCCGTGGCGCTCGCCGCATCGGTCCGCGAGCGGTTTCAGGATGGGCGTGCATGGAGTTTGCCAGACCTGATGATTTTCAGATTCCGGCTGCTGGAAGGCGCCTGGAGGAAAGTCCGTTTCTTCTGGTATCTTCTCCAGCCCACCCCGGCCGACTGGGAATCACTCCACATTCCCGAATCCATGTTCCCTGTTTACTATCTCACCAAGCCGGTTCGCCTGGTCTGGAAGTGGTGCGTGCACCCGATTTTCGATCCGAACCGCCACGACGGATCTTTGTGATTTCGACGCTCAGAGGCGGTCCTCGGAGGTTCGGTCCCGTACCGCTTCCCGCGCAGCCAGCATACCGATAACCAAAATCGGCCACGACCCCAGCGCGGGTCTTGAAAAAGGGTAATCCACGGCGGCATGCAGAAAAACGGCGATGGCGCCCAGGCCCCAGACCGAACGGCACGCCGGCGGAACACACCAGCAAAAGAGCGTGGCCATCGCAATGCCAAACGGTATCCCGCCTTCCGCGGTCCACTGGAGCCAGTCGCTGTGCGCTTGGTTGGCGAAGGTCCCAGGGTCGAGGATGGCGTAACGGGGATACGCCGTGGGCCATGCGCCCAACCCGACGCCCGCCCAGGGGTGCGCCGCAATCATGTGCAACGAAGAAACCGCAAATTCGCGGCGGATGGCCACCGGATCGGGCGCCAGGAAACGGTCCCAGACGTGTTCCCATCCCACCACGGCGCTAAACGCAGCGAACAGGACGGCCATCCGAAGAAGGGCCGCGCCTACCGCACGGCCGCCGGCAAGCCCGCGCACGCACAGGAGCACAGGCGTCACCACGACTTCGGCGGTCGCCAGCACAGCCCCCGCACGTGAGGCCGATGCGATCACCGAAGCGTACATCGCCGCCGCCATCCCGGCATAGAGCAGGCCGCCGCGCTCCCGCCGCACGGCCTCGTAAAGCGCGAAGGGCAGCACCACTTCGATGAACACGGCATAATGACCGTGATTCAGAATAGGCCCCATCACGCCGGTGTATGGCGTGGAGAAGACCCAGAATATCTTGGCGGATGTGAAAGTCTGGACTGTGGCTAGAACTGCGACCGCGAAACCGAACCAAAGCATTGCGGAGCGCAACCAGCTAGCCATGCGACGGTCGCGGCACAGACTGAAGCTAACCAAAAAGACCGCCAGGAAAGTAGCCCATCTCACGATCGCGGATTGCGTATCGAAGCCGTAGATGGTATTACCTGTAGCCCATTGCAGCAGCCCCCAGGCAACCGCCGCCAGCAGCGGGAACAGAGGATAAGGAAGGCGCGGAACAGAACGGCGGGATCGCCAAAGCGCAACTCCGGCGAGCGCAAAAACCCCCACTTGAAAAACGGTGACTGGCCAGTAGGCCGGAACCCAAAGAGTCAGGATTGCGAAGAAAAAAAGCGCCGCCAACGCGACGTGCATGATTCAGTATAAGGTTGGCCCGGCGGTTTTCCCCGAGTTATGGAGTCGAGGTCGAAAATGGCCCGGCCCCGGAAGCCGCCAAGCCACCGAGCGTGCCGCCTACAAGTACGACGCCGATGCCGGCGATCAGCCACCCGTTGCCTCCGCCCGCAGTGGGGGCCGCTCCGCTCCCTGAGACGCCCACTAAACCGGCGGCCTTCCGGCTTTCGGAAGTCAGCTCAATCTTGGTGACCTGAATTACCTGAGAAGCTCCACCGGTCGCCGTCGCGCCGAAAATTACCGAACCGACGACCAGAACGCCCTTCCCCTTGAATTTCACCAGGTCTAGTCCCCGCAATTCCACTCTGGTTTTGCTGGTGGCATCGGTCAGGAAATATTTGCTGTCCGTAAATTCCAAAACGCCCATCATCTGTATTGCCGTGGCGGCGCCCGCCTGAGGGGTGAATGCAAGCCCCATGCCGGGACTCAGCCTGGCCAACAGAACGCCAGTCGCGGTCCGCACTTGGGCGGAGCCGCTGCTCGCGAAAACCTTAATGTTCTTCGGGCCACCCATCGCGACCAGCACTACGCCATCCGTCCCGGCCGACGCAATTTGCAGCGTTGCCGCTTCGATGGTGTGCGCCTCGCCGTTCCGCATCAATTCGGAGCCACTCTCCAGCACGGTGCGATCCCGATATACCCGTACACTCGAATTCGGCAACAGTGTAATCTGGGATCCACCGAGACCGACTGTGGAACGCGCCGCAGTCGTCTCGATAAGGCTGCCTTCGAATACAGTGCTATTCCCGCGGATTGTAGAACCGTCGACCCGGAAGTCTCCGACCGATTTGACGATTCCAACGGAAGGCGCGGATCCTGTGAGTGTGACGACGCAACCCATGAGGATCAGGCAGATGAACAGTTTCACTATACCTCCGCTCCTAATTAATACGGATACGTCTTATTATATCCTAAGACCGTGGTTAGCGTTAAACCTTTTTATCTGTGCAAGTTATGTCATACGCTCGTGTTACAAATGGTCGCACGCCGGCCCAATAACGTGGTCCGCGGACCAGTAGGATGGCTTTGAAATACTCCATGGGCGTCGATCGATCTCGAAGCTTCGTTCCGCACTCGCTTTCAGCCGACATGGTACGCTCCGTTGTCCTCGCGATCGCTCTGGCGGGTCTGGCGGCCGCCTCGGCTTGGTCCATCCTGATCGGATGCGCCGATTATTCGGCGCGGCTGCTAACCGTCGCCGGAACCGAAAAGGCGCTGGCGCTTACGCCTTGGCAGGCGGCCTATTACGTTCAACTCGCGGCGCTGATATCGGACGACGATCCCAAGAGGGCCTCCGAAGCGCTGCGGCGCGCCGTCGCCCTGAACCCTTCCGACTCAGTCTCCTGGATCGAACTCGGTCTTAGAGTCGAGGGCGACGGCCATGGCGCGGCCGCGGAGCCATACTTTCTGCGGGCGGCCGAGGTGGACAAGGAGTATCTGCCCAAATGGACCCTTGCAAATTACTACTTCAGGCGCGATGAAGAATCCAAGTTTTGGTTCTGGGCAAAGGCCGCCGCGCAGATGCTTTACGGCGACCCGCAGCCGCTATTCCGTTTGTCCGGCAAGGTTGTGGAGGATGGGAATCTGATCGACCGTCTGGAAATCCGCCGTCCGGACATCCAAGCGGCGTATCTGACGTATTTGCTCTCCCAAAGCCGCGTGGATCTGATCGGTCCCGCCACCGGCCGGCTACTCGATCAAGGCCGCGAATCGGATGTCCCTCTGCTGTTGACGGCTTGCGACCGCCTGATTGAAGCGAAACTCGTGAACGAAGCTTTGGCGGTATGGAACCGGCTTGCCAAAGCACGGATGATTCCCTATGCGCGCCTGGATCCCGACGCGGAAAAACTTTTGTCCGATGACAACTTCCTGCCGGACCCCACGGTGAAGGGCTTCGCCTGGCAAGTGCCCGCGGCAGATGGGATCAGCGCCTCGCGCGAGGAGAACCCCTCTGGCCTGCGCCTCATGTTCTCCGGCGGGCAGCCCGAGAATTGCGAACCCCTTTTTCGGGTTTTACCAGTTCGGGAAAAGACCGCATACGAGTTCACCGCCTTGTATCGTACCGCTGGGATTCAACCGGATGCCGGCCTCGGCTGGCGCGTGACGGATATCGAGGGCGGCAATATTATGGGGGTGCCTGAAAGCCTGGCTTCTGAGGACGGCGCACAAACTAAAATTCGTTTCGTCACGCCATCCGGCTGCCACGTGGTGCGAATCGCTCTTGCATACCGGAGGGCCTTGGGGACAACCCGCATCGAAGGCTCAATCGTCTTACGAGGCGCTGGGCTGCAGCGCACCGCTCAATTTCCCGAAAAACTGCCGGGACGCGTAATGTAATAGAGAAAGCTAAGGAAAATCAAAGCGCTAAAACCATAGAGCAGGAGGGCGCGCTTTTTCCGCTTCCAGCGGATGCGGACGCGGGTCGTTCGAATCTCCCGTTCGGTCTCAGAATGCTTTCCTGAGCTTTCGGGGGGCATCTCGTAGCGGAACTGCGAAAACCGATGGCCGCACTCCCGGCAGCGGTACGGATAATAGCCGAGCCAACTAGCCACCCGCTCCACGACGCCCTTACGATGAGAGCGGTGCGCGTGATCGATCTTGCACTTCGGACAAAGCATTTAATACAGACTTTCAGGCCTCCATTCTAGTTCAAATCGGATCACTGCGTGGCGTGCGTTACAAGGCTCGCATTTGGGCGGTTTGCCCAAAATCGCATCCGAAGAGACTTTTGGCAGGCGTTGTTAGGGTTTAGCAGGCTGCTGAAATAGGCATAGGAACCGGCCGATTGGGGGCATTTTGCCCAAAAGTCGAAGGTCCCAGCCATTTAGAATCAGCGCGTTACGCTCAGATCTGGGCAATTTTGCCCAAATCGTATCTGAATAGAGCGTTTTTAAAACAGCCTGTTAGGGCGCCGCGGGAGTGCCTGTTATTCTCCTCCGACCATCCCTGCCCTCCCCGCGTTCGCTTCGCGGTATAGCTTTGTTATACGGTGTATGGAATTTATACGGGATGGTTATCTTATACCGTAACGACTTCTGGTACGGTATGCACGTGCCTGGCCCTTACTTTCTGGTACGGCGGACAACCGTGCACTAGACGCTAGACGTTCAAGCTTTCTTCAATACCGTATATAAAGCTTATACCGTGTTGGATAGCGCTACCGTGTTACTTTCAAGTACGGTGTGAAATCGGAAAGGCGCCGCCGGAAGCATCCGCCAACAGCTCTACCCCTCGCGTTCTTCTGACCCACAGTAATCCGGCCGATTGACGTCTCGCCCAGATGGCGGCGGTCGAATAGACCCGGTATTGTTTGCCTTCCCTGTTGGCGGAATCCTCGGCGGCGACCACTTCAATGGCGAGTTTCTTCTCCAGGCTGCGCAAGTTCGCCTTTACGGTCACCCAACTCAGCCTGACCAGGCTGGCTAGCCGGTCATAGCCGATCCGAACGGTCCGGTTGGCCTCAGGATCGTCCCCTTCAGGCGCGCCGACTTTCCACAGTGTTCGATAAACCTCTTGCTCGGCCAGCGAATGCCCGTCTTCAACACCGAGGGCCCTTTTCACTCTCCATCGCCGGCCGTCCTGAAACGATGGGACTGGTACGGTATAAGTTTTCTCTACGGTAACGGACTGATATACGGTGCTGGTTTTACGTTGTTGTACGGAGGTTGTTTCTTGTACCGTACCGGGATCTATCACCGTATCGGACGCAATGACATCCGGCGGCACCGGCGCATCGGCGAGCTTCGTAGTGACCGGCTCAGACTCGGCAGCGTCGAGGAACGATACAAAGCCGGACATGCCGGCATTGCCCATGATTTCCTCGTAGCTGATGGGTTCAAGTTCTGGCCGGGCTGGCGGCTTCTTGGCTTTCGTCCTGGTCCTTGCCTGGTTGTCCATTGAGCAGATTCGATAATTCCTCGAACGCCACGTTGTAGTCCTCAAGGGCCTTGGAGCGGGGTTCGAAGTCGGATAGAAATCTCTTTGCCCTGTTGCATTTTGTTACGGTCGTGTCGGTGCGGATTCCGTGCAGCATGGGAATTTTGGTCCGCGCCGAGAGGTCCTTCAACGATTCCATGACGACCTCGGTGATTTGCAGCCGCCGGTCGACCATTACGGGCAGCAGCGCCACGGGTTGAATGTCGATCCCGATCAGGGAACTCAACATCCTGGCCGTCTCAATACTGGCGGCGGCGCCTTGCAGGCTCAGTGGATCCATACTGACGGGAATCAGCAGGGATTTTCCATACACCATGGCGCAGGTCTGCAACAAGTTGATTGAAGGCGCCACGTCAATGAGCACGGCGTCGTAACCCTTCTCGACCTGGGTGAATAAGTTGTTGAAAACAAATTCCCGCGCCACTTGGCCCATCAAATGTCCCTCGGTCTTCACGGTTTCGCGGTTCCCGCATAAAACGTCCACACCTGGGCAGGCCTCTACAATGCAATCCTTGAACAGGTGGTTGTAAACGACAAAGTCGTGCAAGTACTTTGCCGGCTTCAGCCCCAGAACTGTTCCTATCGATCCCTGGGGGTCGGTATCGATGACCAGAACCCGCTGGCCGCGGTCTGCCAGATAGCGCGAATAGTTCGCCACCGTGGTAGTTTTGGCAACACCGCCGCGCTGGTTTGAGATCACTAATCGAGTCACCTGGCGCCATCCCTCTCTTGCAACAATCGCCGCACGACCTCAATATCCTCCAGAGTCCACTGGCGGTACCCGTTGGAAGGGTTTCGTTGGGGCTCCGGAATGAACTCCTTCTGAAGCCAGTTCTTAAGGGTCCTTTTCGTCACTTTGAGAATGTCGGCTACTTCGGCGGTGCGTAAGTAGGGCATCGACGCAAGATTTCTCTTCAACATGTAAAAAACGATGATACGATGCTTCTTTGGTTCTGGTCAAGGCAAAACAGGCAAACTGGGGAAAGTGTGGCGGGATTAGGTTAAGCTGTAGATTATATACGGTATTTATTAAAGATACCGTATATATACCTTATACCGTTAAAACTCCGTACTTTAACGTAAGGAGCTACTCGGAGGCGTCGCGCAGCGCATAGGCCGCGACGCAATCGTTCGTCGGGAACAAAAGGCACTCTATTCCCGGATGGCACTGATCCGGATATCGCAGGCTCATGCCGCGCGCTCGTACCTCAACGTAAAATATGCCGTACCCCAAAGGAATATCCCCGTACTGGAACGTAAACCATTCCGTACTCCGACGTAAGACGTTCCGTACTTCAACGTAACGAAATGCCACATAAGGCTTTCTATTTCAATATCATACGAGATGTCATAGGTTTTATGTGTTTATGTTTATAGTATTTACATACAACATTCACAATCGTTCTTGTCTTGCTGCGTGCCCTATGACACGATGCCTAAAGAACTAAACCTCATGCGCCAGTCACGTTCCCGTCAGGAGCAACTCCTCCTTCCCAATCCTTCAGCTGCACCCCGAACGATTGTGCGAGTGGAGAAAAATCTAAACACGTTTGGCTTTTTCACGCCGTCCAGTAAGCGCTTGCGTACTTTGTCAAAGACCGTGACGCTTCAAGTTCGCACCGACGAGGGGCAGCGTGTGCAGGCTAAAGCTACGATTTATCCGGCCGCGGAACTCGGCCTGCCCACAACAGCCGATCAGGATAAGTACTTTGCTTTTCAGAAGATCATTGAACAGATCCGGAAACGGGATGGACTGGTAGTCAACCCGGTGCGTTTCTCTTCCGCGGCTATGATTGAGACGCTCAGAATGACCGACGGGGGCCGCAACTACCGCGAAATCTGGGAGTGGCTGAGGCGAATGACGCTTACCGGCGTCGAATCGGAAGGCGTTGTATACTTCGCTGGGCGAAAAAAGTACGCCAGGGATGTATTTCATGTTTTCCAAAGGTCGGTTGCAATGGGCGAGGTTCTCGAGGACGGCGCGATCGCCGAGGAAAACTACGTTTGGCTGAGCGAATGGCAACTCGAGAATGTCAACAACCGGCACACGCTGCCGATCGACTACGACGTCTATCGAACACTCCAGTTGCACATTGCCAAGGCCCTGGTACCACTGCTGCAGATCTGGTTCTACGCGAGCCGGCGCGAACAATGCGCCGAAAGGAAGTACTCAGACCTGTGCTTATTACTGGGTCTTCAGTGCTTTAAGGCCTTATCGCGCATTAAACAACAATTTGGACCCAGTCTCGACCATCTCAAAGAAAAGGGGTTCCTTTGGAGCTGGGATCTGACTAAAACCACGGACGAATCGGATTACAAACTCTGTTTGTGGGCCGGCAGCGCATTTGTGAGCGCAGCGGATATCCGCGCGGCGGAAAATCCGGAGAGGACGGTTTTGCTCAGCGCCAGGCAAGGCGAGATTTTGAGGGCGCTTGTGGACCGGGGCGTTCGCGAGGACCGGGCCAGGCAACTTCTGATCGACTTACCGGAAGAACAACCGGCTCTGGATCAGGTCGAATGGGGCGATGTGGAGGTGAAACGGAAGGAACGCACCCGGGAACCGATCCAGAATCCACCGGGGTTTTACGTATACCTGCTGACCTGCAATTATCCAGTGCCGGCGAGCTTTGAGACCACGCGTAAACGCATGCTGCGCGAACAGGCTCAGCAGCGCGACGTGGAAGCTCGGGCCCGCGAAGCGCAGCAAGAACTAGAGACCTACGAGCAGCGGGAACGCTATGATGCGTTTCTGGTAGCTGAAACCGATACCCACATGAAGAACGGAATGGCGCAACCTGCCATTGACCAGCGGGTTCGGGATCACATGGCGCGGATTCAGGAAGGCGCCCCACAATACCGCTGGCCGGAGACGACGCTTCGCGGATTCGCCTTGCGAAAACTACGCGAGGAAGTTGCCACGGAGCTCGATCTTCCCAGTTTTGAAGAGTTCACGCGGCGGAAAGCGGAGACCCTGTTCTGAACGCGCCGGATCCGGGCCGCCTGGCTCGCGCAACGATGGGCTTAAGTATCCGCATATGATATCCACCGCAGTTTCTCTCGCCGCGCGGCGGGCCTACGCTGAGCGCATCGGGAACGAAGCCGGACAACCGCCTTGGTGGGACATTGTGGTTCTCACGGCGAGTTCTCAACAACAAGCCGATTGGTATGAAGATGAGATCGGCCGCCGCCGGAGCCAGGGGAAGATTCCTCGGGCGCTCTATCTAGTGGCGCCAGATCCTTCCGGTCGGCGCATTGGAAGCGGCGGCGCCACGTTGAACGCCTTATGTGCGCTGGCACCTCGGTTGTCGCGCGGATGGCGGGAATCCCGCGTCCTGATTGTGCATTCCGGGGGAGACGCCCGGCGCCTTCCGCAATACTCGATTTCCGGAAAATTGTTCGGCCCGCTGCCAGTGAAAACGCCGTGGGGCGATGTCAGCACCGTTTTCGACGAATTTCTGGCGCTTTCCTGCGGCTGGGTTGACCGGCTGCCATCGGGGCTGGTGGTGGCATCCGGCGACGTGGTGCTTACCTTCGATGCGGGATCGCTGAACTGGTCGCGACCCGGTGCCACCGGCGTGGCGCTCCGGCAGCCTGTCGAGGTCGGCACGCAGCACGGGGTCTATATTGCCGACCCTGGCGGGCGGGTGTACGCCTTTCTGCAAAAGCCGACGGCGGCTGAGATTGCCGCAGCCGGAGGCATGCTGGCGGGCGGGACGGTAGCCCTGGACAGCGGGTTGATCCGCTTCGATCCGGATATTGCGGCGCGTCTGGCCAAGTTGGGGGCCGACACGGGCGCCGATGTCCCGTTCATGGACCTGTACCGGCATTTCACCCTGGCCTTGAGCGGGCAGTGGAAGCTGAGCGAAGACGAGCATTGGGCGATCCGCGAGTTGCACGCGATCCTGGCCGGCCAGCCTTTTTGGTGCTCGGTTCTGGACGGCGATTTCACCCACGTTGGCGCCACCCAGGCGTTTCACAAGCTACTAACCGGCGACACGGGTTTTAGCCGCCTCTACGAAGCGCGCCAGCGGATCGAAATCGCCCGGCCTGAAGGGGTCCGCTCCGCGGGCATCATCGTCGATAGCGTGCTGGCACCGGGCAGCGAGCTGGGAGTCAACGCGGTTGCCATTGAATGCGACCTCAAAGCGCCCGTCACCATCGGGCGCGGCGCTATCCTGCATGGAGCCTGGGGTTTGACTGGCGCGGTCGAAGTACCGGATGCCACGGTTGTTCACCAGATCCCCGTGGCGGCGCCCGGACAGCCCCCCGGCGTGGTGGTTCGGGTTTATAGCGTAGAGGACGATCCCAAGTCCGCGGACTGGTTCGGCCGCCCGCTGACAGAGCACCTCACCCGGCTGGGGCTGGACGCAGAAGCCGTCTGGCCGGGCGTCCCCGACGCGGAACGCATTCTCTGGAACGCCGAACTGTTCCCAGTTGGGCCGGTGGCGGATGCGTGGCGCGCGGCTCGCTGGCTAATCGGGTCAGCCGGTGGGTATTCGGCCGAGGAGTGGCTGCGAACGCCCCGTCTCTCCTTGTCCGGCAGCGCGCAGTGGGCCGACCGGCGGTGCGCGTCCGAACTGCACCTGCGGCGCATGCACGCGGCGTGGGAGCGGACGGCGGTGTCGCTGGCGCGCAGCGGCGCGGATATTGGGCCGTTGCTGTCCAACGCGCCAGGAATTCTGCCGCTAGCCGATGCCGGCCGCGAAGTGGAGGCCGAAGCCGCGCGGATGACGGAGGCCTCGGCAACCGCGGCGGCCAGCCACTATTACCGGGCATCGCTGTTTTTTGCCAAGGCCGGCTTACTGGAGGAAGCCGACCGTCTGCAAACGGTCGCTTTCGAGCGCGTGCGGGACGCGGTACACGCCGGCGCGGCGGATGGCAGCGCTTGGGGTCCGCTTGCAGAATGGGCCTGCGATGAGGTGTCCGTCGAAGCGCCGCCGCGCGTCGATCTGGGCGGTGGCTGGTCCGACACGCCGCCCTTCTGCCTGGATTGGGGCGGAACGGTACTTAATATCGCGATCGAACTGAACGGAGCGTGCCCCATTCGGACGTCGATGCGGCGCATCGCCGAGCCGGAAATCCGCTGCTCGGTGCGTGAATCCGGCGAAACCGCGGTATACTCGACGGCCGAACAGGTGCTGGCGCCGGCCGATCCCGGGTCGCCATTTACAATCGCACGCATGGCGCTGGTTTTGGCGGGCATCGTTAAACCTGGCCATGAATTGCGGCGCGTCCTGCGCTCCCACGGAGGGGGCCTGGAGATCTGTACGAGCGTCGGCCTGCCTATGGGCTCGGGTCTTGGAACCAGCAGCATCCTGTCCGCCACGGTGCTTCGCGCCCTCGCCGCGATGGGCGGCGTAACGCTAAGCGATGTCGCCCTGACCGATGAGGTTTCGTGCCTGGAGCAGATGATGACAACCGGCGGCGGCTGGCAGGACCAGGCTGGCGGCATCTTCCCGGGCGCGAAGGTCGTGACCTCCGGCCCCGGCTTGCGGCAGCGCCTGCGTGTGGAGCCGATACGCTGGTCCGCAGAACGTGAGCGCGAGTTTTCCCAACGACTGGTGCTCTACAACACCGGTATCCAGCGCATGGCCAAGAATCTGCTGCGCCAGGTAGTGGCCCGCTACCTGGCGCGGGAAGGGGAGACCGTGCAGGCGCTTCACGGGATCAAGACTCTGGCCACCGAGATGGCCTTCGCCATGCGGGATGGCGAATGGGACTATTTGGGCGATCTGCTCTACCGGCACTGGCGGCTCAACCAGATTCTAGACCCGAACACCACCAACGCGCCCATCGACAACCTTCTGGTACGAGTACGGCCATTCGTCTCCGGCGCGAAGCTGGCCGGCGCGGGCGGGGGAGGCTATCTTATTCTCTTCGCTCGCGACCCGGAGGCGGCTACCGAGCTGCGAAGAGAACTGGGCGAGGTGGAGTCCGCCGCCATCGCACAACAAGGGCTGCGCGTTTGCGCGCGTCCGCGCTGAACGAGGCTTACAGCCCCAGCTTGCCCGCCGGGTTGTCGCGGAATAGAGACTGTTCCCGGATGTATTTGCGGACGGTGGCCAGGGACCGGTGGCCGGTTTGCTGCATGATGGCCAACTCGTTGGCGCCATTCAGGTAGGCTTGGGTAGCCAGCCCGGCGCGCAAACTGTGGCCGGCGTATTGCGCGGCGTTCAGGCCGATTCGAGCGGCGGCCCGTTTCACGATCAACCCCACCGAGTCTTTGTGCAGGGGTTTAGCTCCCAGCCGCCCATGCCGGTCGATTTCCCGGAAGAGCGCTCCTTGCCGCAGACCTGCCGCCTCCAGCCATTCCGCATAGGCGCGGACCGGACACGTTTCCGGCTTGGAGCCATACGGCAAGGCGACTTTCCGGCCGCGGCCCTCCGGGTCGGTCTTGGAGCGGTGGAGGGCGATCACCAGCCCGTCTTTTTCGAGGGCGATGTCTTCGACGGCCAGTCCCGCCAACTCGGAACGCCGGAAGCCGCCCGCGAAGCCCATCAATAGGAGCGCCCGATCTCGCACTCCTTGCAGGTTCGCCGGCAAAGCCCGGATCATGGCCCGGACCTGCTCGGTGAAGAACGGCCGTTTTCCGGTTTGAGCGGTCCCCAGCGTCCGGCGGATGCCTTTCAGGGTCTCGCCGACCAGTGTTTGCTGCATGCTCGCCGGCGAGGGATGCCGGGCGGCCTGATGGGCCAGGCCAATCACGGTTAAGCGGCGGCGTAACGTGGCCGGTTTATGGCTGGCGGCTAAGGCCGTGATGTACAGGGCCACCGTTTCGGGCGTGGCCGGGAGAGCGGCCAGGGAGTGGTGGCGGCACCACGCTTCGAAGTGGTCCCAATCGGCGCGATAGGCGCGGCGGGTGCTTGCCGCCTTGGAAGCCGCAAGGAACTGGCGGGTTTCGCCGGCCAGGCGGACCAATTCCGCGGCGTCGGGGGCGGGAATCACGTCGGAGCGATCTTCCATGACTCAGAATAGCCCCAAACTATGGAATCTGAGAACTCCTGCTTATCAGATGTTAAGAATTCAGCAGTTATGCGCTGATGCGCATAATCGCTTTTAATCATGGTAGTCTGAAAAGCGGACCATGCCCGATAAACCGACCTGGTGCGGACATCTTGAGGAGGTCTGCGCGGAGCTCAGGGCGCTTCCATATCCATGGGTGGACCGCCCGACGCTTGAACGTATGCTTCGGGTCCGGCGCCGCCGGGCCCAACAGATCCTCCAACCCTGTGTGCATCAACAGGTAGGAACAAATGGCGTCGCCGATCGGGAAGAGTTGATTGCCCATCTCCGGCGGCTTGCCTCGGGAGAATCCATCTATTATGAGCGCCGGCGTCGAGAACGGTTCGCACGGGTTCTCACGAACCTCAACCAAGCCTGGACGGAGCGGGCCAAGACGCTCGTTGAGGCGCCCGTAGGGATTGTAAATCAAGAACTTGCAGACCTACCCGCGGGAATTAGATTACGCCCCGGCGAGATCACCGTGCAGTTCTCGACCACTGTGGAAGCGTTGGAAAAACTGCTGGCGATCGCGATGGCCGCCGGCAATGACCTCGATGGATTCGAGCGCCTGATTCAGAAAGGGTCGCCGGGTTGAGCGGCGCTGGTATAATCCTCGTTCTGAAACTTCTTCCAGAAGCGCGGGGGCAGGGAATGAAGCGGGCGGGCGTAAGCGCATGAAGTTGTCCATCTTGATGCCGGTTTACAACGAGGGCGCCGCGGTAGAGCGGTGCATTTCACTCGTACTGACGGTTCGATTACCGGAGAACATGGAGCGGGAGCTGGTGATCGTGGACGACTGCTCCACGGATGGCACGTGGGACACGCTCCAGCGTCTGGCCGCGCAGTTTCCCGAAATCCAGCTATACCGGCAACCGCGCAACCGGGGCAAGGGCGCGGCCGTGCGTGCGGCGATCGAGAAGGCCGCGGGTGACTTCTCGCTGATTCAGGACGCGGACCTGGAATACGATCCCGCGGAGTACCCACGGCTTTTGAAGCCGCTGCTGGACGGCCATGCCGACGCGGTCTTCGGATCCCGTTACATGGCCGGCGAGCAGAGCCGCGTTCTCCCTTTCTGGCACTCCATGATCAATAAGGGCCTCACGCTGGTTTCCAACATGTTCTGCAATCTGAACCTGACGGATATGGAAACCTGCTATAAGGTTTTTCGCACCGACCTGCTGAAGAGCATACCCATCCGCTCGGACCGTTTCGGCCTGGAGCCCGAGATTGTCATGAAGAGCGCCAAACGGAAGCTGCGCATTTACGAAGTGCCCATCAGCTACCACGGACGGACCTACGAGGAAGGCAAGAAAATCGGCTGGAAGGACGGCGTCAAGGCGCTAGGCGTCATTTTGAAGTACTGGGTTATCGATGATTTGTACTCCGCGCCTTTTGGACGCGGGGTGCTCAACAACCTGACCGGCACGCCTCAGTATCTGAGTTGGCTGGCGAGAGAGATCCGTCCGCATATTGGCGAGGAGGTGCTGGAGGTTGGCGCCGGAATCGGGAACATCACCGCCAGGCTCATGAGCAAACGGGCGCTCTACGTAGCGGGGGAGAAAGACCCACTGCATCTGCACGCGCTGCGCAACCGTTTTCTGCGGACTCCCAACGTCGCGGTGCGCCGCCTGGATCCGGAAATTCCGGGAGATTTGGCCGGCTTGGAGTGCGGTTTCGACACTGTCCTTTGCCTGAACGTTCTGGAGTATTTCGAAGAACCGGGCCACGTGCTCGCTTCGCTGCGCGCGGCATTGAAACCGAATGGCGTATTGGTGGTGCTTGTTCCTAACATCCCAGGTCTGTTCGGGACGCTCGATCGAAGGCTGGGACACAGGCGCCGGTACAGTCTGGAGGAAACCCGCCAACTGCTGGAAACGCACGGATTCGCCGTCGAATCCATTCGCAGCTTCAACAAAGGCGGGGCGCCGCCGTGGTGGATTTACAGCAAGGCGTTGGGATCGAAAGACATCAATAAGGCGGTGCTCAAGATCTTTGACAAGACCGTCTGGCTTTGGAGTCGCCTGGACTGGCTTATGCCGTGGCCGGGACTGACTTTGATCGCCGTGGCGCGCAAGCAGGCGGATCCGGCGCCGGCGGGGAGTTAAACGCTGTTTGTTAAACTCGTTTAGTCGCCGGGGATCCGGCGCGCCGCAATGCAAACCAAACCCGGCTCCGCAAAGGAATGGATCGCCGGCTTCGCAGGCAAGCGAATCCTGGTAATCGGCGATCTCATGCTCGACGAATTCATCTGGGGCCAGGTCTCGCGCATTTCTCCGGAGGCGCCGGTCCCGGTGGTGAACGTAACCGGAGAATCTTATTACCCAGGCGGCGCCGGTAACGTGGCGCGCAACGTCCGGGAATTTACCGTTGGCGCCGCGGTCATGGGAATCGCCGGGGCCGACCCGCAGGGGCTGCGCCTGCTCGGGCTATTGGGGGCCGCGGGAATCGATACGTCCGCGGTGCAGCAGGACCAAGCCTTGTCCACGACTGTGAAAACCAGAATTGTCGCGCGCAATCAGCAGGTGGTGCGGGTGGACCGGGAACGCAAAGGACCGTTGTCCGCCGAACAGACCGAGCGCGCCATGCGGCTCCTGGACAGGGCCATAGACGGCGTGGACGCAATCATCGTAGCCGATTACGGCAAGGGCTTCCTGACACAGCCGCTGGCCGATTACATTTGCCGGACCAGCAGCGAACGCGGCAAGACCCTGACCGTGGATCCGCACCCGCACACCTGGCTGCGGTGGACCCACGCAACGGCAATTAAGCCGAACCGCACGGAGGCGTTTCTTGCCGCCGGGCTGCGGCCTTCCGATCCGCTGGAGCCGGTTCTGTGCGACGGGCCGCTGCTGGCGGCCGGGGCGGCGCTGTTCGGCAAATGGGGGACTCGGAACCTTCTAATCACATTGAGCGAGCAAGGCATGCTGCTCCTCGATCGCGAAGCGCCCCCTTACCATACGCCCGCTCGCGCGAAAGAGGTCTTCGACGTGTCCGGCGCCGGCGATACCGCCATCGCGGTTTTCACTCTGGGACTTGCGGCAGGCGCCTCCCCGGCCGAAGCCGCCGAGTTAGCCAATTGCGCCAGCGGGATCGTGGTGGGCAAATTGGGTACGGCGACCGTAACCGGCGCCGAACTCCAGGCGGCTTGCGCCGGTCTATGAGCGGGGTGAGAGCCGTTTTCCTGGACCGTGACGGCACGCTGATGGAGGAAGTCGATTACTGCCGCGATCCGGCCGAGGTGCGCGTCTATCCAGGCGTGCCTGAAGCATTGCGTAAAATCAAGGCGGCCGGCTGGCGCGCGTTCATCGTCACCAACCAGAGCGGCATCGGCCGCGGCTTGATGACGGAGGGGGAGTATCGGGCCGTTCAGGAGGAATTGTTGCGGCAACTCGGAGCGGGCGCCATCGACGAGGTTTACTTCTGCCCGGATCCGCCCGGGATTCCTTCCACCTGGCGGAAGCCGGCGCCGGGAATGGTGTGGGAGGCCGCGGCGGCATACGACATCGATCTCCCGAATTCTTTTTTCATCGGCGATAAGAGCGCCGATATCGAATGCGGCCAGCGAGCCGGCGTGCGGACGATCCTGGTGCTTACGGGATATGGAGCGCAGCAGCGCTGCCGCCCCGATTTCATCGCCCGGGACCTCGCGCAGGCCTTGGCATTGGTACTTCAGCCGCCCGACGCCCGAGCGCCAGGCACCGGCGAAGAATGACGGCCGTCTACCAGACTCGAAGAGGAAGATTTCCCGGTGAGAACGCCAGGCCAAGGTTCGCCGTATAGGTGAGCCGGTTGTATCCAGCGAAGTTCGAACTCCGATATTGGATGGCGCTCATACTGAAAGTTAAGTGCAGAAACCGGTCGAGCGCCCGGGACGCCGAAACCCTGCCGGTGATGTCTTGATAAGAGCCGACCACATTGGCGACTGAGTAAGCACGGGTATAGGAGGAGGTAACGCCGAAGCTCCAGCGCCTCACCCCGGTATAGTTGTAGCCCGTCGCGGCGCTTAATGCGGTCGATGTGAGAAACAGGCCATTCCCCGGGGTCACCATGTAGGAACTGGAAAGGAACGCCACGCCGTGTTCGAACGACTGAGAAAGGCGAACGCCATAAGTCGGGTGATAAGTGGCGGTATAGTTGATGACCACGCCATTCTGCAACCCAATCAGACCGGCGAGGACAGGACTGAGAGGCACGGTGCGAAGAAACTTCGTCTCGGCTTGCGAAAAACCGCCGTAACCCGTGAATTCCAGTGATCGTGTAAGTTGGAGGGCATACGTTCCCGACGCGGTGTGGACATCCGTGGCGTTGAACGTACCGTGGTATTCGAAATGCATATAGTTGTAGCTGGCGCCGACCGTCGAGCGGCGGGTCCAGCGGTATTGCATGTCGCCATTTGCCCCAGCGCCAGTAACCGAGTACAAGCCCGGCCCCTGACGGTCGGTCAAGCTGCCATGGCCGCCCAGGCTGAAAGAGAGGCGCGCGCTTTTCTGAAAGATGAGCCCGGCCTGCGTGTTTAAGAAAAGGGTTCGGTTATCGTAAAAGTCGGTCGTGGGATTGTAGGTCAACGCCGGATCGAATGTCACGGTTTGAGGGAGGCCCGGCGAAGCTAGCGGCTGCGATACGATGGAGGCGTTCTCCCCCAGCGAGAACAAGGCGTGGGGGGAGAATTGGTGGGTTACACTGAGCAGAAAAGATTGGTTGTCGTAGCCGCCGTACGTGGTCTTGTCGTAGTGAGTAATCGATCCGACGTAGTCCAATCCAACCTTCGTGTGCTTCCAGCTATGTATGCCGCTGAGGCCGAAGTTAAGCAGCAGTCCGGCGGACGAAGCGTTGCCCAAGGTTGTCCCCTGTGAGCTGGCCACCAGGCCGGAAAGCCCGGTAGTGTAAACCCCGGCTATATCGACAAACGGGCGGAAATCGACTTGCGAAGTCGCCATGGCGGCGGGCGCGTCGCCGCGAGAGAGAATTGCGGGGCCGGCGTATTGCGCAAAAGCCGGCATCGCGGAGACCATGATCGCGAGCGCCCACACGAGCTTCACGAGTTTTTTCCTCCACACCGCCACGCTATGCAGCCCATTGGGGGCTTGGCGGACGATGAGGTCGTCCTCCATCCGTTGCTGGCACCTTGGAAGCGCGCTTCCAGGACTTCCAAAAGAACCCATAGGATCTCCGCGCAAGACACTCATAATCGCCGACGGTTTTCAGGAGGCAACCCACAGATCCCGATGCCCCTCGTCATAGGTTTCCGATTCGAAATCGTGGAATAGGCCGTTCACCGAGTGGTGAAACTCTTCGGGGCTGCAGCGGACGCCGTGTCGATCCATGATCCCGCGTATGGTGGAATGAGATTGCAAAACAGATTGGGAGCTTGCAGGCATGGGTCGAATTGAAGGTTTACTGTAGCATGTAACATCGGAGCACCATGGATCGCGACACAAGGAGAGCGCTTCCAAGCCTATGCTAACGTTGAGCTAAGAGAATCATAGTGCGTTACCCCGTCAATCCCCGCCGCATGCCGGTGCCGTCAACCCCGCCACGGGCAGCTTCCGACGCTGACCAAATTGCCCCCCCCCGTTCGGCGTGGGAAGTCGAGGGCGCCGACCTGGCGCAGAGTGTGGCGTTCAAAATGGGGCTGGTCCTGATATTTATACGCTTCAGCATCATTCATCAACTCTTGACTTCTGTTTTGCACGTCAATTTATATCTGCTATACCTTTTTGGAGTTCCCACGTTGGTTGGGCTTGCGCTAGTCGGGGGAATTCAGCGCACGCTACGCGGCTGGCCGGCCATATTCTGGGCCCTCTTTACGGTCTGGCTGTTCGTGGAACTGCCGTTCAGTTCGTGGCGGGGCGGCTCCGCCGGCGCTCTCAACGCTTATGTCAGGACCGATTTCCCCATGCTATTTGTGATTGCGGGCCTGACTCTCACATGGCGGGAGTGCCGATCCATGATGCGCGCGATTGCCTGCGGCGCCGTGGTAATCATGTTGGCCGCGAGAGCATTCCATAACGAAGGCGCCAACTACGCGGACCGGCTGGCCCTTAATGCCGGCGCGATTTCGAACTCAAACGATTATGCCTGCCATTTACTCCTGGTGCTGCCGTTTGTGATTTGGGTGGCGCTTGTCGCTAAGTCCAAAGTGTTCCGATTGGCGGCTTGGGGCGTGGCAGCCTACGGCGTTCTCCTGGTTGTGAAGACCGCATCCCGCGGCGCTCTGGTGGCGCTGGCGGTGGGTGCTTTGTACTGGTTGATTCGCGGGACGCTGCGCCAACGGATCGCTCTGCTTGCCGCCGTTCCGATTGCGGTCGCCGCGCTTGTCGCCTTTGTGCCGCGGAGCTCGTTGATTCGCATCGTTTCGTTCTCCGCCGAGGAGTCGAGTGCATCGCAAGAAGCCCTCGATTCATCGCTGATGCGATGGTATCTGCTGCGGCAAAGTATTGTCTATACGCTGCAGCACCCGCTTTTTGGGGTTGGTATGGCGCAATTCAGTACCTACGAAGGAGAGCACAACCAGATCGTAGGCGAGCACGGGTATTGGCACGAGGCGCATAACACGTACACGCAGGTTTCGAGCGAGTGCGGACTGCCCGCGCTGGCGCTTTACATCGCCGGAATCGTATCTACGTTCGTTTTGGTGAACAGGGTATTCAAGCGAGCTCGCGGGAGTCCGGAATTCCAGGAGATCCGGACCACGGCGTTCTGTATCCTACTCGCCCTGGTAATGTACTGCACGGCGATCACCTTTGTGAATTTCGCTTACTTTTTCTATCTGCCCGCCATGGCGAGTCTGGCTATTGCAGTCTCCAGAGCGGCGGAAAGGGAGCTTAACCTTAACCGCCTGCCAGCGGCGCCCCGGCAACTTTGGGCGCCGCAGCGGAAGCCAGTTACGCCCGCAGCAAGGTAAGCGCGAAGTCAATGCAGAAACAAATGCTCGGTGGGGTATCGATGGTGAATGTACTTGTACAATAGTCCCGGCCAGACCCGCAGCGCGAGGATCGCCGCGCGGAGCTTCCGATTATTCAGCGTCTTGTTCGCCAGCGTCAGCCGCCGCAGGGCTTCGTCACGATGGCAAGCGTAGAGCGCTTTACGCCCCAGAATAAAGTCGATAAAGGCCTCCTGGCCCCGGATCGCATCTTGAACCTGCCGCTTCTCGTCTTCTCCGATTGGATTCAGGGCCAACAACTTCCGGTAGACGCGTATCGCGGCGTGAGCGCAGCCGACTTTATTATCGCTAAGGTTGCCTTTCCGAATCCGATACCGGAACAATGGCTGGCGATTGTAGCTGAACTTGGCGCCCGTCCTTGCCAGTCGCAGCCAGAGATCCAGATCTTGCGCTGAACGCAACTCTGCATCGTACATGCCAACCCGTATCAGCGCGTCCCGGCGGACAGTTGAAATGTTAGGTACCACGCACTGGCCGGATAGGATCCTCTGAAAACTCGGTTCCCCGGTGGGAGGGAACATATCCATGCCTTTCCTGCCGCTCCATGCGCCCGCGTCTGCGCCGAAATAGACGTAGTTTGAGCAGAGAACATCGATTTCGGGGTGGTCCCGAAGAATGCCAGTATGCACCTCAAGGTAAGTGGGATCCAAAAGGTCGTCGGCGTCCAAGGGCACGATGAGCGGAGCTCGCGAGGCCGTCATCCCCCGGTTACGCGCGCCCGCTGGCCCGGTATTTTCCTGTTTGATGTAGACTATTTCGTCACGGTATGGCTCCAAAGCGCGCTCCAGATTCTCCGAATCCGGGCAGCCGTCATTGATCACGATAACTTCGAAGTTCCGGAAGGTTTGGACGCGGAGAGAATCCAGCGTCTCCGCGATATACTCAGTAACTTTGTAACAAGGCACAATGACGCTGACCGCGGGCTGAGCGGCGGTCATCGTTTCAGAGCCTCGCTTGCAGGAAGGAAGGGCATGTTTTGTTGAAGGCTCTATTTTACCATTCAGGCAGGGATCGAATCGTTTCTCCAGCCCGCCCTTGAGTACCGCCAGCGCCGCGCGATGAGGCCGTACAATTATTCTTAGGTTGTCTTTGCTGGTCTCTAGCACGCTGCTGAAAGAGGCCTCTAGCAGGCTGCTGAAAAAGGCCTAGGAACCGGCCGATTTTGGGCATTTTGCCCAAAGCGAAGAATCCCCGCCATTTAGAATCAGCGCGTTACGGGCTCAGTTTGGGCATTTGCCCAAATCACATCCGAATCAGAGCGTTTTTCAGCAGCCTGCTAGACTAGCTAGGAGCCGGCCGATTTTGGGCATTTTGCCCAAGTCGAGGATCATCCCCGCCATTTAGAATCAGCGCGTTACGGGCTCAGTTTGGGCATTGCCCAAATCGCATCCGAATAAGAGCGTTTTTCAGCAGCCTGCTAGCCTAGCTAGCTAGGGGCTGACGCAGCTTCAACCCGCCAATATCGATCAGACCGGCGCGACCTACTGGCTCAAGGCTGGCGACGCGAACACCGGCGCGACAACCAGTAATATCGGACTGGGTGCAACGCTAAGATATGCATCGTGCCAACTTTGCCACGCAGTTAAGGATGGATTGATCAGTTGCGCGGGATCGCGAGCGAAAAGGCCGCATCCAGCAGCGCTTGATTCCTGTTGGTCCGCAGGATCTCGGAGAATCCATCGGTGCCACCGAAGGCATTTCCCAGATCCAGTTTTTCAACAAAGGCGTGGAAATCCGCCCATCGTATTCTGGGGTCGTCGCCTTCGACCCATTCCCATGCTGGGTCCGGCGCATTGGCGAGAAAACGGTCGGTGATCCAGGCTTGGCCGCCATTTTCCCAAGCGGCATGGACGCGCCCAGCTAGGTGGCGAGGCCATAGCTCAGGATGCGCGGATCCCCACGGCACTGCGACGTAGAAGAGAAAGCGATTCTTACTTAAAGGGCTGAACGGTCGGGCATTCACGAAGACCATTACAGGGTCCTGGTAGGACTGAATCAGTATCCAGTCGTTCGGCGAGACCCTACCGTTCAGCGCCTGCACTCTCATCCTGCCGGTTTCCAAGTCCGCTGGTTCCGAGAAACGGGAAAGCGCAGTAAGGTTCACGGCCAGAGCGGATGCGAAGAACAGCGGCAGTATCCCCTTGGCAGTCCTGCCGGACCGAGGGTCCGCCATGATCCAGGAGAACCCCAGAAAGAGCAAAGGGAAGGCCGGCATATATCTTTCCGGCGGGGTTGCCTCGAACAGGAAAGCCGCGAAGATGGCTAACGGCACCACGGTTGCGAGCAGGCAGACTAGGTGCCGCCGACCCCAGGAGGAACGCCCCAGTACGAATACCGAAACCGTGAGCGTCAGATACACCCAGGCTACTTTCCATATTCCGCTGCGTAACAGGCCGCCCAACGAGAGTAGTCGGTGCTCGAAGAACATCCGCTTCCACTCTGTAGGCTCCGAGCCGAGCGATAAGAACCCCCTGGGCACGGACCCCAGCATGCGCAGTATGCCTCTATTGGGCAATTTGTCGTAACGGGATTGCGCGATCCACTGCGATACAGATTCTATGCTCGTGTGATGTCCGGCGAGCAGTGCGCAACCGTAGACCAGCATAACGACCGCCGCGGTGCCTCCGGCTAAGCCTGCGAGGAGCGAAGACCTTTGTCGAATACCGGGGCCCTCCTCGCTTTCGCGCACGCATGCGGCGTAGCAGGAAACTCCCAAAGCCGAGAGCGCATACGGGAACCAGATGACCACCGAAAGAGCGAACAGCAGGCCCGATACAGCGCCGCGAAACAACGTGAGCCTCCCTTCGGCGATGGAGCAGTGCAAGTAATAAAGCCCTGCTATCTGGCACGCCAGACCGGCTACGTAGGACATTCCCGTCAACTGGTAATGCAGAATTGCGTTAGTGCTCAGGTAACCGATGGTAGTGATCGCTGCCACGAACGGACTGCGAGTGGTGTTGGCGGCGAATAGGAACATATAGACCACGCCGGCAAGCCCGGCCACGATGCTGAGGGCAATCAGAGCGACCCCGGCGGCCAGCAGACGATCACCACCGCACAGCGTTGCCAGCGGGCCGCCGAAGCAGCGCCAGACCACGTACCCCATGGGGCGCCACAGCACATGACCGAAGTCCCAGAATGGGTTAGTTTGCGCGAGCGGCGGGTGGTAGCGCTGATCTACCAGATGCTTTGCGTAATTGAACGTGTCCGAATAGTCTTCCGGGCGGATGAGCAGGAGCGTCACGATATAGACGCCTAAAACGCCAGCCAGCCATCGGGACCACATCGGCGGAAGTCGAGCGCGATTCTTCAACGCGACGGAAACGGAATCCCCCGAGGCGGTCCGGGTCACGGCTGGTGCCCCTGGCCCGCGCCGCGCCTTATAAGTTCCTGGACCAGTGGGTCGATCTGCCGCTTCCACAGAAGGTAGCCGGTGCCATTCAGGTGAAGACCGTCGAAGGTGTAGTTCTTATTCATGAGGTGATTAGAGTCGAGGAATTGGGGCCTCAAATCGACGAACGTTACGGAGTCTCCATTCGCAAGTTGGCGTATGCCGCGATTGACTTCTTCGCTCCACTTGTTGAACTTCGGCGATCGCGAGGGGAGAAGGCTCTCGGCATAAATGCGCGTGCCAGGCGAGGACCTTCGTAGGTCCTCTAGGATGAGCAAGGTAATTACGCATCGTGTCGGCAGGGGCGTAACCAAGTGCTTGTGCATCATTCGTACCGATCATCAAGAACACGGCCGCCGGACGCAGCACGGCAACGGTAGGGATGCGTTTCAATACTCCCGCGCTGGTATCGCCGCCGATGCCCCGATTCAGGATTGTCAGGTTGTTTCCGAACAGTTCGTGCCACTCGCAAGCCGACGTAAGGCTATCGCCGAGAAACACGATTGCCTGGGGCCCGGGAGAGAGCAGAGTTCGGAACAAATCCTCTAGCATTACCGCAAATTGGTCGATGTTCGCGTTTGGATCTTTCCGAAGATATGCCTTCAAGTATGCGATTCCGCCCCTGCCCTGAACCACATTGACAACTCCGTAGATGCCGCATAGGTTCGCCAGGAGGGATGCCATCAACAGGTGGCGGATTAGCGAACGCGGCCTTGCGGACGGGCGTCGGGTGTTCATGTTTGGCATGGTCTGAAGTCGCAGCCCCCAGATGATTTTGCCGCCAACGGTTCAGGGATTATCGACGTACCTGGGGAATGACGCGCATGCACGTCCCACCAGAACGCGTCTTCCTTGGCAGCCTTGCGATAGTTGTCCTTCAGGGCTCCGAACCAGCGGAGGGCGGCAGCGCAAGTCCGCCACGAACCGGCGGCCTGCTCTCCGAAGGGGCCGGAACTGTAACGCCCGAATGGATACCCAGCGGGGCTGTACTTACACGGCGGATCATACTCGGAGTTGGGACGAAACCTCTGCGGAAGCCTGCTGATCCCGTTCCGGACGAATGGAGCGAGCCGCCCGATTTTTCTTAGAAGCCGCCAGCCGATCTGGTGATCGAATATCGGGGGCGAGGACCAGTAGGTCTCGCCGTTCACGAACTTGAAGGCCGAGTACCCCAGCTCGATCAATCTTTCCAGAATAGGATCAACGCAATTCAGTTCGAGGCTGACATAGGCAGGGGCGGTCGCGGGCGTTATCGAGTGCAGAGTCTGGAGATCTGTACCTTCGATATCGACCTTCATGAAGAACGGCCTTCCGTGCTCCTCTATGAGCTGCTGTGTCGTGATGCAGGGGATTGTTAGCTCTTCCCACTCCCCCCCATGCCTCCCCTTTTCCGGCAAGAAGGAAGACCATCCGTCGTCGCGGAGATTACGATAAAAAGTGAACTCTCCCGGTTCCTTCAAAACCCCAGCATTGACAACCTTCATTCGCCCTTGGCGGATCTCGTTTTCGAGTCGCAGCGTGCATTGGGCTGCTAGTAGCGGATTGGCCTCAACTCCGACAACAATGTATCCAAGGTTGAGGTAATAGGCAGCATCATCACCATTGTTAAGGCCAATATCGAAAACAAGCTCTCGATCTCTGCAATTCGAACCATCGATTCCGGCCGTCGTCGCGCCTGTTGCCATAGCGCTATCTTAGCGATATCACACGACCTCTGTCACGGCGCGCCGACGCCGCCAGAGGCCTCCGTGGTGGAAATCGCGGGGCCGCGGCTGAGGAAGTCCCCTTTGCACGCCCTAGACTAGCCTAGTCTAGACTAGGAGGCTGGATGAAAGCGTGGGTTTACGCCCCAGAACCAGGCGCGCGGGTGCTGTGAGCACGATGGCGAGGCCGTGGGTGCTGTTCCGTTGTGCGTGAACGGTAGGGCGATGATCGGTGATGCAGGGTTGATTGCAGGGATGTAGAATGCGAACAGCCGCGGTTAGAGCGGAGTTCATCGGGAGAACACAAAAACGTATGATTCGAGGCGACAACCACTGCCCCGGCGTGAGGCTTATGTTCATACCGGCGCTCATTCTTGGAGTGGTTCCGGCATTAAGTGCGGAGCAGTCCGTGCAGGTCACAAGCGGCGGGCCGTTGGTAACGCTCCCCAATGCCAGTCCATGGAATACCATCGGGAGTAGCGGCAGTCCCATGCGCTGGGAAATGCGAATCCATAATTTCGGTTCGACGTTTCCCGTTTACCCGTCTTTTCTCGTGAATCTCGGCCCGGTGCGCCTTATAGAAGGCTACCCCGCGAATGAAACAGTCATGGCAAGCATGGTGTTCAACCCCGTGGGCACGTTCGACGTCATATACAACAACGGTCCCCAGATTATCGGGTGCTGCAGCGCCTGGACCGATATACTGGTTCGCGTGCAAAGGGATGTCGCCAATACCCGATACAGCATCGAAGCCTGCCCCGTCACCGGCGGTAGTTGTATGTCCGGGACCTCGCCGATTATCTCTTTTGGTCCGGCGTCGTGGGTGGGAAAAACCTTGGGTCTGGCTAGCGGCGGTCAGGTCGCGTTTCTTCGATGGTATTCGAGCGTGGTGCCTCTAGGAACGCCCATCCCCGTGAATGGCGCCGCTGGCGATTTGGCGGACTGGGAATTCGAAGGGAACCTCCAGGATTCAAGCGGCCACGACCTTAATTTCAGCGGGGGGGCGGTAAGTTATGTGGTGGCACCTATTTATCCGCCCGTATGCAACCCTGGAACTCAACAGGGCTTTCGCGCCGGCTACCCCGGGGCCTTGGACGGCTCCGCCTCGGTTGCGCTGGATGGCGGGACGTTCCTTTCTTACGTGTGGCAGTTGGTGTCGGGACCGCCTGGGCTGAATTGGTCCAGCCACGGCGCGGCGCGCCCCCAAGTTAAAGGATTGGTGTTCGGGAGCTATGTGTTCCAATTGACTGTCACGGACAGCAGCAATCAGTCGACCGCGTGCACGGTAAAGGACGGCGCGGTAGCGACCGACGACAATAATATTGTCATCACCAACAATCCGGCTCTGGACACGCTGTTGGGACCGATGGTGCGGTACGGCGCGAACCCATGGCCCTGGTTCGACAACCGCCATAAGCAGGCGGCCGACAACCAGAACTCCATCATGGACGTTTATTTCCCGGCTTGGTGGGATACGCCTGGACCGGGAACGATCACGGTGACTACCGGCAGCACAATTGTGGTGGGTTCCGGAACGACCTTCACCACCACCTTCTGCCAGGGACCGGCTTCGCCTACCGTGCCGCAGAGTGGGTACCCCATGATCGCGGTGTGGCATCCTCTCGGCTCGGGAACGGGACGTCGAATGTTTAGTGTGACTTCGTGCACCGACGATACCCACCTGACGATCACCGATCAGTGGAATGACGATGGGAAGACGCCGGGAGCCTCGGGGCTGAACTACGCGGCGGATGACCAATACGCCACGGTTTGGGAATGGTCCCAGATGCAAGCTCCGGCGAACTACTATGACAACGTGGCGGCGTATTACGCGCTGTATTACCGCAGCGGAATCGACGACTATCTGACGGCCGCACGCAAACTAGCAGACCGGTTTTGGGAGAGTCCCATGATAGACCAGGGAGTCCATCCGAACTACTACGGGTATACCGGGCGTTCGGTATCGGCGCTGGGGCTGGTGCTGCGGGCGCTGGATGGACGGCCGGATATGTGGGCCGCGCCGGCGGGAGCCTACGGGGGCTATGGGGGGCTGCACACGATTTGGAACGACTATCTGATGTATCTGAACGGCAATGACGTCAGTTGGGGCATGTGGGATGTCCGAGAGGAAGCCTACCATCTGGCGATGATTTCCTACTGCGCCATGTTCGATACCGACCCCACCTATCAGAGCAAGTGCCAAGCGTCGATCGAGACCTCATTTCCGAGCCTTTGGACGCCGCACCGGTTTGCAGACGGCAGTTGGCCGCAGATGTACACAAGCAGCGCGTCATGGACGACCGGCAGCAGCGTAACGCTGACCAAGGGGTCGGCCACGGTAACCGGAGTGGGACCCACCGGTTGGACGGCCGCGGCCTTCCCAATTCGGATCTGGTTCACCAATTCACCATCGACTCAACCCTCGAACAACTCGGCTGGCGACCCGGTTTCCTATAACGCGACGTTCGTGGATTCGATGCACCTGACCCTGGACAGTCCTTATCAGGGAACCAGCGGCGTTCATGGGTGGGAAACCGCCGGCATCACGGGATGGGGATCGCAGCCGTTCATGATGGGTATTCTTGCGGGGGCGTTCGATCTGGCCGCAAAGGCCATCGCGGATGTGAACCCTACTTTGTCAACCCTGGCGTACAGCTACAGCGTCGGCGCAGCGAACTGGATCAAGGATTACGGCTACTGGCCGGATAGCAAAGGGCTATACTACTTTGCCGACGGCATAGAATGTCAAGCTCCCATCGCCGACAGTAATACCCTCTGCACCGGGGGAAACAGCCCCGATCAGGCCCGCACCTTGTCGGCCGAAGCGATGCGCGGCATTGGCGGCGCGTACTCCTACGGACATGACGTAAATCTCAAGAACTTTGGCGACACGCTATACAACGCGATGTGGGCCGCGCCTGCCACGTGCCCAACCGGATCGGAGGTATGCGTTCCGGACGGAACGTACATCGACATGATGAACGACGGGCAATACATGATTGCAGTTCCGCCCTTGAGTTCGCTGGGCACTGCGACCCCCTGGAAGTGGTTTGGGATGTTCTTCGGTTTCAGCGCGCAATCCTCTTGGCCGGGATACCGCGTCGGAGGGGTGCAACCCAGAGCCGCGGAGCCGTTCTACATAGGGGGAAAGCTGTCAGGTGTTCCCGGCGCCACGGCGGCGCGGATTACGGCCACCGATCCGAGCGGGGTTATCTACATCACGAACTGCAACGCCTTGCGATGCGCGGTGACCGTGGACAATCGGCAGGGCGGTCATCTAGTATCGATCCAGTACCTATCCGCTACCGGGGCGGTGCTGGCATCGAGCAGCGTTCCCCTGATTGGCGGGCAGTAAGGCTACTCGCCAGCCGCTATGCGGAGTGGCGTGCCCAGTGTCCGCCCGCACGGCCAAGGCGGCCGAAACGTAAAACACCGCGTCGCCCCTGAACGGTGGCACGGTTGCAGCAATACTAGCCACGTAGAATGCTACCGCGACAAAGAGCCACCAACGGGTTCTGGTGGTCTTCGCTAAGGTCTCCGGGGTTTTAGTCGAGGGCGTGGCCATCCTTCAATTCTACGGCTCCTGGGTGCGGCACCCGCGAAGACATGCAACTCGCGGAGCAAAACGCGGCGGTTGGCATGCCAAATTCAATGGAAGCGGCTGAATTTGATCCCATGTTCTTATTCGTGATGCTAAGATGGCCGGTACCTTCATGAGGTCTGTTGAGAGTCTGCTCCGGCGCCGGATTTGGTTCGCGTGTGCATCGATTTTCCTGGCCGGTGCGTGTGCGAGAGTCGCGCTGCTGGCGCTGATGCATTGGCATCCGCAAGTGGAATTCTTCGAGATGGAGCGTATCGCCAGGAACCTGGCCGAGACCGGAACGCTTGGCAATCCGTATTCCGTTCCCACGGGTCCCAGCGCGCATCATGCGCCGTTTTATCCGCTGCTGCTTTCACTGATCTACCGCGGTCTCGGCTACGGGCGCGGTGCGGCGGTCGCCACGGCGGCGATGAATATGGTCTTCGCCTGCGCCACGGCGGCCCTGTTGCCGCTTCTGGCCCGCGCGGCCGGTCTGCCGGTGTCGGTGGGAGTGGCCGCCGGGGCGCTGACCGCCGTTCCAGCTCATATCCTGAAGGAGGTTTGTTGGGAGACCGCCATGAACGGTCTTGTCCTCCTGGCCTGTACATTCCTGGCGATCGCTTGGCTGCGCAAGGCGGCACCAAACTGGACGCCGCGGTCGGTCGGCATGGGCGTGCTGATGGGTTTCGCCATGATCGCAACGCCCCCTGTTTTGTGCGTGCTGCTTGCGTTCGCGGCGTTCATCGTCGTCGCTTCGCTCTGGCGCCGGAAGATCTGGCTGTGCTTCCAGGCCGCGCTCCTGTTGGCTGGAGCGGCGGTGGGCGTGTCCCCCTGGATTGCGCGCAATTACATTCAACTCGGCGCGCCGGCCTTCGTGCGTGACAACTACCCGTTGGAATTCAGCCTCTCAAACCATGATGGCGTCTACGCTCTGGCGCAGTACAACGTCTTGGTGGGCTACCCCAACAATGCCCAGGTCATGCGTCATCCCGAGTCAAACCCTGCGGAAGCGCGCCTGGTGCGGCAAATGGGAGAGATCGCCTACCAGCATGCGCGGTTGCAGGAGGCGCTGCGTTGGTGCTCCTCGCATAAGGCCGTTTTCGCGCGGCTGACGATGGAGCGTTTTTTCCTGTTCTGGTGCACGGTCGGCTCGACGCAGGTCTACAAGTCTCTGCTGATAGGACTGCTCCGCATCGCCGGGCTTTGGGGCGCCGTCCTCATGCTGCGGCCGTGGGACGCCAGTCGCGCCGCCCTGTTTGCGATCGTGCTGGCATACCCGTTGCCCTATTACCTAATCCAGATCGATACCCGCTACGAGTATCCAATGGACTGGTGCATGTTTCTTTTCGCGGCTTACGCCGGATACCGCGCGATGCGCCATTACGCGCCGCGGCCCGCCGGCGTGTGAGCCGGCCTACGGAAACGTCATCGTCTTGACGCCGGAGTCTCGGCCAGACTCCAACCCGCTGGCCACGATGCGATCAACTGGACCGACGAAGGGAACACCTGCGAGCCCGCCGGCCGCATCGGCAGCACGCCTGATGGCTGAGTCGGGCCAGCGCTGGAAGCAAGGCTGGTCGCTGGCGGAGATGGAGCATCGCTTTGGTTACGGTCTGGATGGAACTGGCTCGGCGGTTTGACCGCAGCGTGAGCAAGTGCCGCGACGGCAGAATCTCCGCGCACTTGGCCATGAGGTATCCGAATGCATCAGTTGGCGGTACGCCAGATCGCTTTGCCGTAAGATATCCTGGACAAGAGCGCCCGTACGGATCTGTGATGGGGGCGCTATGCAATTTGCATCCCGACCGCGACCCGTTAGGAAGCAGTGCAACCCGGAGAGGACGGCTATGGAGCGAAGGGGCGTCTTTGTGATTGTCCCGGCGTACAACGAGGGTCGAGTCCTCCGTTCCACGGTGTCCGGCCTGTTGCCGCGGGGCTACACGGTCGTGGTGGTTGATGACGGGTCGCTCGTGCCCGCGCACCAGTTTCTTGAAGGTTTGGATGTTTACTGCGTACGTCACAGCGTGAATCTCGGGCAAGGGGCAGCTTTGCAAACTGGCGGCGAGTTTGCACTTGCGCTTGGCGCGGACGTCATCGTGCATTTCGATGCGGATGGACAGCACAGCGCGGACTTGATCGAGCGGCTGATCGCGCCGATACTTCGTGGCGAAGCCGATGTAACCCTCGGATCACGCTTTCTGGATCCCGCCGACCGCAGGGAGGTTCCGGTGCGAAAGCAGGTGCTCCTGAAGGCTGGGGTGTTCGTGTCGTGGGCATTCACGAGAGTCTGGCTCAGCGACACGCATAATGGCTTTCGCGCCCTTTTCGCGCACCGCCGCTGAACGGATCCGGCTGCAAGAGAACGGGTTTGCGCACGCGACCGAGATTCTGGACTTGCTGCGGCGTTCACGGTTGCCTTACGTCGAGGTGCCGACTACGATCCGGTACACGGATTACTCAAAACAGAGAGGGCAGAGCGCGCTCAACAGCGTTAACATCGTGATTGATTTGGCGCTCAGGAAGCTATTCAAGTGACCTCAATCCAAGGGATTCTCATCGCGTGTTGCCTGCTAGCTGCGGTCTTAGGAAGTGTCACATTCCGCGCCAAGCTCGCCTACCGCATGCTAGCGCTGTTTCTCGGCGTCACGGCGACGATTTTTGTTCTATTCCCAGAGTTTACGACCGTCATCGCGCATGCCTTAGGCGTCGGCAGGGGCACCGACCTCCTGTTGTATCTTTCGCTCATCGCCGGAGTGCACGCGATGCTTCTCCTCTATCTGCGTATTCGTGAACTGGAGCGCAAGCTTACTGAGCACGTTCGCGCGACTGCGTTGCGCGGTGCCAAGCGCACCACCGTCTTATGATTCCCCCCGAAAATATGACGCCACCCGATGGTGGGGCGGGCAGGCAGCGCCTAACGCGGGCGGACGCCGCGTTGCGTGCGCTTGCGTCCCCTCCGGTTCTCCTGGCCACGACCGCGATTCTGGTGGTAATTCTGTATGGGCGGCTGCTCGGGCGCAGCTTCTGGGTTGACGAAGCCGGCACGTTTTGGATGGCTCACGAGGGCCCGCTCGCCGCGCCCTTGGTGAACACCCAAAACCGGCCATCGATGATCGCCTGAAAACCGGCCAACGATAAACCGCCATCCAGGACGTTAATTCCGGCCCGAGGGCCGATACCCTCGGCGATGTGAGTAACGTCTTGACCGAAGAAAAGAAACAGCAAGTCCTCGCTTTGGGGCGGTTGGGCTGGTCGCTGCGGCGCATCCAGCGGAACACCGGTGTTCGGCGCGAAACGGCGGCCACCTACTTGAAGGCTGCCGGGATCGCCTTGCGGCCGCCCGGCGGTTGGGGCCGGCATCCGCCGGCAAAACCGGCCAACGAAGTGATCACCGACTCCGGAGCGGAAACACCGCCTGGGGAGGCCAGCGTCGACCCGTCCGCCGCAAGACCGGCCAATGAGGTGATCACCGACTCGGACGCTGGGTTGGCGGCCGGCGCTGCCGTAACTGCTGAACCGCAGCCCGGTCGAAGTCCCCGTGCAAGCGCCTGCGCGCCCCACCGTGAAGCCATCGAACTCGGCCTCTCCCGTGGCCGCAACGCGATGGCCATCTGGCAGGATCTGGTGGACGCCTGCGGCTTCGCCGCCAGCTACCAAAGCGTTCGGCGTTTCGTCTCCGCGCTTCACCCCAGTCCGTCGCCGGAAGCGCGTGCGGTGATCCAGACCGCGCCCGGCGAGGAGGCTCAGGTCGACTACGGCACCGGCCCCATGGTCCGCGACACGCACAGCGGCAAGTACCGGCGCACGCGCCTGTTCGTGCTGACGCTGGGCTACAGCCGCAAGTCGGTCCGCCTGATCGTGTTCCGCTCCAGTTCCCAGACCTGGGCCGAGTTGCACGAGAAGGCCTTCCGCCGGCTCACCGGGGTAACGCGCGTGGTTGTGCTCGATAATCTGCGCGAGGGCGTGCTGGTCCCCGACATCTACGACCCCGCGCTTAACCCGCTCTACCGGGATGTGTTGCAGCATTACGGCGCCGTCCCTCTCCCCTGCCGCATCGCGGACCCGGATCGGAAGGGGAAAGTGGAACGGGGCGTCGGTCATGCCAAGAATACGCCGCTGAAGGGCCTGCGATTCGAAAGCCTGGAGGAAGCCCAGACCTACCTGGATCACTGGGAAACGCGGTGGGCCGATACGCGCATCCACGGCACCACTAAGCGGCAGGTGGCGGCCATGTTCGCGGAGGAGAAGCCCGCACTGCTGCCGCTGCCCGTCGAGCCCTTCCGCTACTACCAGTACGGCGAGCGCACGGTGCATCTGGACGGGTGTGTGGAAGTCGAAGCGGCCTACTACGGGGCGCCGCCGGGCTGGATCGGCCGGCGCGTCCAGGTGCAGTGGGATCTGCGGCAGGTGCGTCTGATGAACCCGGCGACTGGCCAGTTGCTGCGCGAGCACTTGCGCCAGGCGCGCGGCGGCCATCGGATTCAGGACCAAGACCGCCCCACGCACACGCCGCTGGGCACGTTGGCATTGCTGTGCCGCGCCGACAAGGCCGGACGGGAGATCGGAGCGCTGTGCCGCCGGATGCATGGCGAGCACGGGGAAACCGTGTTGCGCCGGATTCAAGGCGTGCTGTCGCTGACCAAGAAGTACGGCGCGGCCAGCGTCGAGGAGGCTTGCGCCACCGCCCTGGAAATGGGCGTCTGCGATTCCCGCTTTGTGCGCCGATACCTGGAGCGGCATCCCCAGATGCCGTTGAGCTTGCGCCAGGTCGATCCGCTGATCCGCCAGCTTACGCTGTACCGCGACTTCATCGAGAACAAGACCAAGGAGAGCGAAGCATGAACCTCATAGAGCTTGAACGTGC
>Ga0181517_10000212_pt1 | contig 83433 bp, 76 predicted proteins | sample PEATcosm2014_Bin_31_FD_119748 | JGI IMG/M metagenome (GOLD analysis project Ga0181517, IMG submission 119748) | Peatland microbial communities from MTU Mesocosm Facility, Houghton, MI, USA - PEATcosm2014_Bin01_30_metaG | ecosystem: Environmental > Terrestrial > Soil > Wetlands > Peat | place... | reverse complement strand
GGGACGTCCCGCGCCTACCGGTGTCGCCACCGGAACCGGAGCGCCGTCCACGCGGTTGAAGTTCGGCTCGGTTTCTTCGTCGAACTCCTCGCCGTCTTCCTCGTCAAAATCATCGCCGCCCTCGATGAGGATGGTGCTCTGATTTGACGTTGGCTGGCGCTCGTCGAATTCGTTGCGCGGCCGAGCCGGAGCAACCGGAGCGGCGTGCGCTTCAGCGGCTTCGATTTCAACTTCGCCTTCCTCGACTGCAGGTGCTGCCGGAGCCAGCTTGGCCTTCTGCTCCTTGATGAGCGCCTTGCGGCTGAGCTTGATGCGGTTGCCTTCGATGGCCAGGACCTTCACCATAACCTGGTCGCCCTCGCGAAGTTCGTCCTTCACTTCCTTGACGCGATGCTCAGCGATCTCGGAGATGTGGAGCAGGCCATCGGTGCCGGGGAAGAGCTCGACAAAAGCGCCAAACTCGGCGAGCCTGACAACCTTGCCCAGATAGACCTTGCCGACTTCAGGCACGGCGGTGATGTTGCCGATCATTTCCAAAGCCTTTTTGAGGCCATCGGCATCGCAGGACGAGACGTTCACGCGACCGGTGTCATCGACATCGATTTTGGCGCCGGTCTGCTCGATGATGCCACGAATGGTTGCGCCACCCTTGCCGATCAGGTCGCGAATCTTGTCGGTGGGAATCATCACCGTCTCGATCCTTGGTGCATAAGCCGAGCGCTCGGTGCGAGGCCCGTCCAGCACGGCGTCCATCTTGTCGAGCAGGTAGATGCGGCCGCGACGTGCCTGTTCCATGGCCTTCTCAAGAATCTCGCGGGTCAAGCCGCCGATCTTGATGTCCATTTGCAGCGCGGTGATGCCCTTGCGGGTACCGGCCACCTTGAAGTCCATGTCGCCGTAGTGGTCTTCCGCTCCGGCGATGTCGGTGAGGATGGCGTAGTCGTCGCCTTCCTTGACCAAGCCCATGGCAACACCGGCAACCGCGCCCTTGAGCGAGATGCCCGCGTCAAACAGTGCCAAACTGGCGCCGCAGACAGTTGCCATCGACGAAGAGCCGTTGGACTCCAGAATGTCCGAGACAATACGGATGGTGTAAGGCGACTCTTCGGGACTCGGAAGGACCGCTGTAATGGCGCGCTCGGCAAGTGCTCCGTGGCCGATTTCGCGGCGCCCGGTACCCGTCATGCGGCCCGTTTCGCCCACGCAGAAGGGCGGGAAGTTGTAGTGGAGCATGAAGGGCTTTTTCTTCTCGCCTTCATAGCTCTCAAGCCGCTGGCCGTCGTCGGTGGTGCCCAGCGTGGCGGTTACCAGCGCCTGGGTCTCGCCGCGGGTAAACAGCGCCGAACCGTGAGTGCGGGGCAGAACGCTGTGCTCGATGGTGATGGCGCGAATCTCGTCAAACTCACGGCGATCGGGACGGATGCGATCCTTGGTTACCTGCTCGCGGAAGATACGCTCGCGCAGCTTCTCAAAATAATGAGCTAGCTTCTTCTTGGCCGCGGGATCGTCGGCAGCAAGCTCGGCGGCCAACTCGTCCTTGATCTGCTTGACGAGCATCTGGCTTTCCAGCTTGGCGTGGGTCTTGGTGTCAAGCGCATCCTTGAGCCGCTCACCGGCTTTGTTCTTGAGTTCAGCAAAGTAGGCTTCGTCGAACTCCGGCGCAGTGAAGGCCCGCTTGGGCTTGCCGGCTACCGCTACCAACTCATCAATGACCGCAACGATCTTCTTGATTTCGACATGCGCAAACTCGATGGCAGCCAGGATGACTTCTTCCGACTCTTCCTGGGCACCCGACTCGATCATCACGATGCCGTCTTTGTGGCCGACAACCATGATGTTGACCGTGGTGGCAGCGCGCTCAGCATAGGTGGGATTGATGACGAACTGCCCATCCACGCGGCCTACGCGAACCGCGCCAACGGTGGCGCTGAAGGGAATGTCCGAGAGGGCCAGGGCGCAGGCGGCGGCATTAATGCCCACCACGTCAGGATCGTTCTCTTTGTCAGCGGAGAAGACGAGTGCAATGACCTGTGTCTCGTTTCGGAAGCCATCGGGGAACAAGGGACGGATGGGGCGGTCAATCTGGCGGCAGGTCAGTACTTCTTTTTCGCTGGGCCGGCCTTCGCGCTTGATGAATCCGCCGGGAATGCGTCCACCGGCATACGTGTACTCGCGGTAGTCCACCGTGAGGGGAAAAAAGTCGATACCTTCCCTGGGGTCGGGAGAAGCCACAGCGGTGGCCAGAACAACGGTTTCGCCCGTGGTGACCAGGGCGGCGCCTGAGGCTTGCTTGGCCATGCGTCCGGTCTCAAAAACCAGCCGCTTGCCCCCGGCAAGCTCGACAGCTACTTCATGCTTAGACATAGAGTCCTCGATTCGTTTTGTTCGCTTGGGAAACTTGTAGGTAGGATGCGCCGGGGAATGTGGCGAGGCAGGCGACAGAGATGGCGGAGGGCAGGACGCGCGCAAAAGAGTGGCCAATTGCGTGAAGTGTGCGCGGGGGAGCGGATTCTCCCGGCCTGCGGGCCGGCCAACGCGCCAAGGCCGCGCATAGGCAATAGCTATGCGCAGGCCCTGACGGCGGTTCGAGTTCGCCAGGTACACCAAGGCCCCAGGTTCTGGGTAGAACGGGGGCCGTGACCAATATCCGGTCTGGGCGCTTCCGGTTCAAGGTGGGCTTTCGGATTACTTGCGGATTCCGAGTTTGCCAATCACATCGCGATAGCGGTCGGCATCGTGAGTCTTCAGGTAATCCAACAGACGCCGACGCTTGCTGACCAGTTGCAACAGACCGCGCCGCGAAGCGTGATCCTTTTTGTGCGTCTTGAAATGCTCGGTCAGTTCTGCGATGCGTGCACTCAGAATCGCGATTTGGACCTCCGGTGAACCGGTGTCCGAATCATGGGTGCGAAAGGTTTCGATCAGGGTAGTTTTCTTAGCAGTCGCCAGCACGGCGTGTGTTACTCCTCTTGTCTTCTCAGGTCCACTCTTAAGTGTCTAAAGTGAGATTACCATGAACGGACGGGGCGGCGCTATTCGCCTGCCAACCGGAACCAGAATGCAAACCTGTCCAGTTCAGCGCAGTCCGAGACGGAAGAGCCGGTTGTCGAAGCGCTCGTGGATGATCTCCGCAACCTGGACGAGCCTTGCATCCGGATGTTCAGGGTTAGCAAGCCTAAGGCTCCTGTATCCGCCAATAATTTGCCCGCGCCACCACCCGCGCACCCAGGTCCTCCGTCGTTTGCACACGGATGGTATGCAACCCTGGGGATGGGTCGGAAGGGCTGAATGTGATCAGGTAGCGGTTCCGGGCGTGCTTGGCGCTCTCAACCACGCGGCTCTCGAAGCCTTTGTCGCCGGTGAAGGTCGTGTACTCACCGCCGCTCATGTGGGCAACTTCTTTGGCCACGTTCTTTTTGAAGGCCTGCACCAGCATGAACAGTGCCGAAATCGGGCTCATCACGCGGTTCTCGCCGCTATCTTTCATGTCATGCAGCAACTCGGCCTTGGCCGGCGAGAACGAGACGCTGAGCACCAGCACGTCGGAGCGGCCGATCTTCTCAATCAACTCTTCGGTCTTGGTGTGCTTGCTGCCGTGGTCTCGTTCTTCGCCGATCAGCAGAAGAACGCGGCGGTACTCCTTGGGTTGCGATTCCAGAAGATCGACGGCATAACTCACCGTATCCAGAATCGCGTCGCCGCCATCGCCCGGGTCGAGATGTTTCAAGGCCTGGTTGATCTCCTCGCTGGAGTGCGTGTAATCGCGAATCAGGTGCGGTTTGGAATCAAATCCCACCAGAGCCGCCTGGCTTCTACCGTCGGCAAGAAACAGGTCGAGCAGCGGGCCGAGTTTGGCCAGCTTGTCGAATTCCAGTACGCTCACGCCGCCCTGCTCCACAGCCACGACCAGCGAGACCGGCGCTGAGTCCATCTCCTCCTGGACCCGGATCTTCTGCGGAACGCCGTTATCTTCAAGGACAAAGTCATTGGCCCGGAGCCCGTAAACCACTTCCCCGTCGTGCTTCTCAACCAGCGTGGGCACCAGGACCTCGTTGGCCTGCACGCGGAGGGACGGTGCGTCGGAATGCAGGCCGGGCATCGGCAAAGGAGGCTCCGCCGGAGGCATCTGTTGCGCAGCGCCTCCAAGATTGGTGGCAAGCAGCGCCGGGAGCAAGATACGAGGGTTGAAATGAAGCGTGACTTTCATGGGAGACGTCTCTCCAATTGGGGAGTATCAGCGGTTTCGGGTTGGTCTGCGACAGCATTCAGGCGGAACGGACGTCGCTCCCAAAGAAAGCATTGTCCTCGCGAACTGCCCGCGCGTTAGGAGCTGCATGTTGGCCTGGGTTATCTGCTCTTCCGCTCCTGGATTCATGGCACGAACCCCGGCACTGGAATCCAGGCTCTCCAGGTTAGCTGTGCTTGTGCACTTCGCGATCCAGCCGCCCAATCCATCCCAGATACGCCAGAAGCTCCCAACGCGAGATCCAGACAAAGGAAAATATGTCCTTTGTTGTCAGCTTTTCTGCCCTCTTGCCGGAGTAGGTTTCTACCCTCCAGCGAAAATACTCGCTACGCCAGGGAGCCAGCCGGTGGCCGCGCGTCGCATTCCACAAAAATCGTATTGGAGCAAACAATGTGTGTCCCTTTAACCCAGTTCAGTATAGACGGCCCCGGCTTTGAGGGGATTGGCCGATTCGGGCCGGGCGATCGCATGAAGAAACCCGCTGACAAAATGACTCTCCGAGAGCTTCCCGGAGTCTGCAGATTAATTCGTGAAAAGGGAGACAATCAATCCTATGGCCTCCACCGCACCACCAATACCGCAGCGCACACAGAGGGCGATTTACCCCACCCCTCCCCCCTTTTTGCTCCATGCATTTGAAAACAATGACGTTACATCAATAATGACCCGAAACGCCTGCCAAAACAAAGAACTTACGTCCCGGAGCCTGTCGAAGATCAGCGATGTTTCACCGGGAATGCACCGGTCATTGAGCGCCGGCGAAGCGCGGATGACTTAGGCCGCCATCGTGTCCAACCATTCATGCGATTTCCCGGCCGATTCGGGCGGGAAAGCGGATTCGCAGCGGAGAACAGCGATGTCGCTGCCGGGTGATCGTTGCCGGGACGAGGGGAATTACAGTTTGGTAAAGAGATTGTTCGAGCCCAGTTGCGCGATGATGTCTTCAAGCGCCGTTTGCTGCGTCTCGGCCAGCGAAAGCTGCGTAGCCACCTGGGGCACATCGGCCTGCATCAGATTGGTCTGCGCAGCCGTCAACTGGGTCTTCTCGCTGGCAACCGAATCGGTGGCAGCCGTCAGTCGCGAGATCGAATTATCGATGACCACCCGCTGCTGGGAAACGTAGTTGAGCGCCGTGCCCAGAGCGACGGTGTCGGCGACCGCGGATCCGCTGGGGACACCGGTGGCATAGTCGGCCACCAGGTTGTTGAGGGCCGCAAACACACTATTGCTGCCTGCGGCATCGAATATTTGGTCCCCGGGCACATTCAACTGGATGCTTTGACCATTGGGCGTCTCCAGGGAGTTGATGTCTTCGTCGCCATTGTAGGTGGTCGTGGCCGGAGAGGTGCCACTCGACAGCGTGAAAGGGGATACGGAGGTCTTGCCTCCAGCAAAGATGTATTGGCCCTGGTAGCTGGTGTTGGCCAGCGCCAGAATTTCATCGCGAATGCCGGCAATCTGATTGGAAGCGGATTTAAGGTCGCTTGCGTTCATGGTCCCGTTGTTGGCGCTGGTGGCTGCAGAGATTGCGGAGGTCAATTGCGAAACCACACTCCCAAGGGCTGAATCGGCCACCTGCAACTGGCCCTGCACCAGGCTCGATGATTGCGTGAATGAATCGTCTCGCTGCATCTGGCTGAGCAGCAGCACGTTCTCACCCGATGCCAGCGGATCCTGGCTCAGCGAAGTCACGCGCACGCCACTCGACATTTCTTGGGTTAACGACTGCTCCCTGGCCTGGGCCTGGTCCAGCGAACCCACCAGATTGGTCACAAAAAATGGATCTACTTGCATTCAATTCCCCCACCCGCTCGAACGGCGCAGACTTTTCGCGCTGCCTTGGTTGCCCCCTGGAGCTTTAGGTGACCGTTGTTTCCGTCCCCAGATTCATCGCGGAAGCCATCAGGGTGTTCAGCATTGTAAAAACCTGCGAAGCAGCCTGATAACTGCGCTCAAACGTAGTCATGGCGGAAGCTTCATCGTTCTCATTCACGCCCGACAATGCATTGTTCTGCGTCTGCAACTGGGTCACCGAGGCATTCTGTGCGGTATTCTCGGTTTCCACCCCGGAGACGGTTGAGCCCAGCGTGGTCACAAAGGCCGAGTAGTAATTGGTCGGCGTCTGGCCGTTTACGATCGACTGATTCGCAAGATTGGCCATCGCCGTAGCATTTGAGTTGTCGCCTGTTCCTTCGCCCGCACCTGCTGCGGCAATGTGGTTGGGATCGGTCATCACCACGCTCATTGAGGCTGCACTGCCCGCAACCTGCGTGGGCTCTGCGAAGATGTTCCCTGCATTGCCGTTGTCCCCGTCCAGATCGGTCCCCTGGTTGTTTAACGCGTTCACCTGGGTCGACACGCTGTAGGCCAGTTGATCGAGCGACGCCACTGCATTGGGGATATCCTGGTCGCGGGCAGTGAGTAATCCGCCCAATGTGCCCCCCCCGCCGGACAGTTGCGAGGTCACATCAGTTGTCCCGACATAGAAGTGGGTCACGCCACCCGACATCCCGGTGGTCAATTGATAGCTGGATCCCTCGGACACCAGCAATTGGCCCGAGGTCGTGGTGATCGAGAGCCCGTTGTTCTCCGTCGTTACCTGGTTGATCCCGATCAGTTGCGAGAGACTGCTCAGATCCTGCTGGCGCTGATCCTCAAGCGTGGCTGCATCGCCATTGGGCGAAGTGGACTGGATCTGTTTGTTCAACTGGGCAATCGCCCCGGTGAGCGCGTTCACCTGGCCTGCGACCCCGGAGGCTTCCTGGTCCAAAGCCGATCGTTGCGAGTTCAGGCTGGCCGCGGCATTCGAAATGTCGCCCGCCAGCGTAGATGCCGTGGAAAGTACATTCGTGCGCAGAGAAGAACTGGAAGGATCGCCGCTATTCGCGAGCGACGACAAGGAATCGAAAAAACCAGTGATGTCGCTGCCGATATCGCCAGCCGTGGAAGAGGACGAACCTGAGGCAGGCGTAAATAGCGCCTGGAGCGTATCCAGAGCGGATAGGCGCGAGCCCGAAGCCGAAGCCAATTGCTGCTGCTGGGCCAGCCTCTCTTCCAGTACGCGGTCCCGCACTGAAGTCGGGGTGACGTCGCCAACTCCCGCTCCATAGGAAACGCCATTGATGTAGAGCGGCTGGGCCTCGCTAAAGTTAGCTGTTTCTTTTGTGTACCCGGTGGTGTTGGCGTTGGCCACGTTGTTGGCAACAATGTTCAGCGCCGACTGGTCAGCGTTCAGACCTTCTGAAATCAAGCTCAACGCGGAACTAATCGTCCCCATAACCGCTCTCCGTCCGCACCCACCCGGGGTCAGCCCCACCATACTCCAGCCGGCCCCGATGCAGTTCACGCAACCGGTTCATCACGTTCAGGTTGGCCCTAGACGCCTCAAGCACCCGGGCGAAGACTGCCATTTCTCCGGCCGCCTCCCGCGACTGGAGAGCCAGCCGCGAGCGTCCTTCGGAATCCGCTGCCGCCAAATTCCGATTCAATTGTTGGCAGGACAGGGCCAGTTCTTCAAGCCGACCCGCATCCAGCCGGGCCAGCGAGCGCGAGGCCTCCGCCACCAGTTCCTTCAAGGCCGGATGCACCCGGCTCTGGTCACCACCCTGCATTGCCTGCTCATCCTTTCCCGAAGGCCAAAGTGGCCACGGAGTCCAAACTATTGGCCGCCACCGAGCATGGAATCAACAAGCTTGGCGGCAACTGCCGATGCCGGAACGTTGTAGGTTCCCGCCGCCAGCGCGGCCTGAATGCCGGCTACCTTGTCCATGCGAACGCCGGCGTCGGCGGCGGTAAGAGAAACTTCGCTGGCCGCGTTTGAGAATGTGGCCTGATCGCTCCCCATCGCGCTTCCCGCCGCAGTGGCGCCACTCTTGGCCGCCTGCGGCGCAGCCGGGGCCGCGGGGGCCGACCCCAATAGCGATTTCAATCCATCAAGACTGCTGCGAATATCCATACACTCTGCTCCTTGCTGGCCTTATCGGCGCTTCTTCTAATCACCTTAGTCATTCGAGAACTCTCATCGCGGTATTGCCGTGCAGATTTCCGGTTACCTGCCCAGTTGAGGACTTGTTACCGGAATGGGAGAGTTGCTGCACAATACGATTGGCAATTCCGAATCCCCCATGCTCGCTGAGCGAGCGCCCGAGACATTCAGATGCGTAATCGCCCAGCGCCCCCTCCGAGCCGGAGTCGCCTTCCCCGCCGGTAAGCGCATCGCCGCTGGTCATGGGCTTCAACAGCTCCTTCATCATCTGCGCTTCAAACTCATGCGCCGCCCGCACCAGGCGCGGCTGCGGAGTTGGCTGGTTTTCCTGGTTCCCGGTTTGAATTGCCGGCCCAACTGCCTGCATCACAGCACCTCCAGGTCGGCCTCCAATGCGCCGGCCTCCTTCATGGCCTGAAGGATCGAGATAACGTCCCGCGCCCCCGCTCCGGTCCGTTGCAATTCCTGGACCAGATCCTCCACCGTCGCTCCTTCTTTCAGGTCGATCCGATTCACTGGCCTGTCCTGGGCTTGCACCGATGTCTGCTGAACCACTTGGGTCGTGCCGGAAGAGTAAGGTCCGGGCTGCGAAACCTTGGTTTCCGAGATCACGTTGACCGAGAGACCGCCATGCAGAATGGAGACCGGCTGTAACCGGACTGTCCCCCCAATCACGACCGTTCCGGTGCGCTCGTTGACCACCACCCGCGCCTTGGGATAGACCTCCACTTCGACTGCCTCCACGCGGTCAAGGAGGGCCGCGATATCCTCTCCCTGTGCCGGAATAATCTCCACACGGCGGCTGTCGATGGCATGAGCCCGGGCCGAGCCAAGCGCCACGTCAATCGATGCCGCCATCCGTTCGGCGGTATGGAAATCGGCATCGTTGAGAACCACGCTGACCGTGCGCATCTGCTTCAGGTCGAAGGGCACTGGCCGCTCCACCAGCGCCCCCCCGGGAACCCGCGCCGTCGTTGGATGGTTCATCTGCTTGCTGTTCCCCCCCGACGAAGCCATGAAGCCACCCAAAACCAGCGCCCCCTGCGCCTGCGCATAAACTTGTCCGTCGGGGCCATAAAGCGGAGTCATCAGCAGGATGCCGCCCTCAAGAGAGCGGGCGTCCCCGGCCGACGAAACCGTAATATCCACCTTGTAGCCGGGCCGGCTGAAGGGCGGCAGCGTGGCCACCACAAAGGCCGCGGCCATATTTTTTACCTGCATATTGCTGGCGCTGTTCGACCCGGTCTGGGGAACGGTAATGCCCATCCGTTCCAGGGCGGAGATCAGGGTCTGCGCCGGAAAGACCGTCTGCGAACTGTCTCCGGTTCCGCGCAGCCCGACCACCAGCCCATAGCCCACCAGTTGGTTGTCTCGAATCCCTTCGATGGTCGCCACGTCCTTCACCCGGGCCAGCTGGGCTGCAGGCGCGCTCTGGACAACCGTCTGCGAAAGAAGCACCGAAGCAGCCACGGCAAGTTCCAGCCAAAGAGAAGCGCACAGCCGCTTAGCCATTCCCGGTCTCCAATGATGCGAGTTGTCCCGTTCTCCCATAGGCCCTTCTATTCCCTGCTCCCTAGTTCCTGTCCTTAAAAAACCAGCAGCTTCTCAAGGAAGCGCACGACTGGGTTTTGCCGGTAAGTCGAGTCGTTCACAATGCCCTTGCCGGTGACTTCCAACTCCAGGTCGGTCATGGCCGTAGACAGCACTTGGTTCTGTGCGCTTACGTCTTCCGGCCGCACCAGGCCTCGCAGTTTGATCAGTTGCGTCTGCTGCGAAAAGGTCAACTGCCGCGTGGCTTGCACTACCAGCATTCCGTTGGGAAGCACGTCCACCACCTCGCCGCCGAAGGTGGTGGCGAGGCTCGAGTTAGTTGTGCTCTGTCCTTGCGCGGTCAACCCGGAACTCGCGGTCATGCCCAGCAGGTTCTGCAGGTTGTTGGAGGCCTTCAACTTGCCGAAAAGCGAGGTCAGCCCGGAATTGGCGTTCGAGGCCCTGGAGTTCTTCACCTGGCCGTCGGTCGAAGCGGCCAGACTCTCCGTGACCACGATCGAAACCACGTCATGCACCCGAACCGCCTTGGCATCGGTTCCCAGGCGTACCAGTCGGCCTTCGGGGCTCCAGATTGAGCCCGGCGTTAACACCTCCGCCGCTTGTTGCGCCTTTACCCGCTCAACATAGGCCCGTAAAGCCACCTCGGGCGGGGTGCTCTTGAGCCCAGGCGTCAACAGCTTCGGCTTCTTCGCGGCCGCTGGCGCCTGGAGGAGCAACAACAAAACAACCAACGCGCCTGCATTGAGAGCTCGGCTGAGAATGGCTGTCATCGCCCTGCCCCGTCTTCCGGTTGAAACGCTGCGCGGCCGCTGCCAACCGCGACTACCCGCAGCACCCTGCCGCCAATCTCCATCCGCGCACGGAAAGCCGATCCGATGGTTGCCGACTCCAGAGCCACTGCTCCCAGGCGCGCTTCCGCCACCGCCGAGTTCTCCTCCACAACCAACCGGTCTCCGGCGCGAATCGCCGGCCGGGTCGCATCCTTGAAAGCCGCCACCACTTCCGCCCCTGGCCCACCGGCGTTCAGGCTGCTCCCTGCAACAGGTCGGTTTGCCTCCACCAGCAACAGGCGCCCCGGTCCGCCCGGATGGTCCAGGTTGCGGCACAGAAGCCAGTGGTCCCCCAGATTCGGATCCTCAATCACGCGAATCAGGTGGCCGGACAACAAGGCCGGCATCCGAACCGGCGCCGTCGAACTCAAGACAATGCGGGGGCCTGGGACTACGTTTCCTGCAATCGGAACCGCAGCCTCTTGCGCACCAGCCGAGACCGCCGCCATAGCGACAACGAGCGTCACAGCCAATTCGCATCGCAATCCAGTACGGTCCGTCATCCTGCAATCCCTCATACAGTGTTTCAAGTTCAACGCGTCATGTTATTGACTTGTGAATACATATCGTCGGCAGCCTTGATCACTTTGGAGTTCGACTCATAAGCCCGCTGCGCCAACACCATCTGCACAAACTCGGTGACCACATCCACGTTCGAGTTCTCCAGGTACCCCTGTTGCAGAGTGCCAAGCCCTTCGGCCCCGCCGGGATTGCCCAGCACTGCGTCGCCGGAACTAAGCGTGGCCTGCAGCAGGTTTGCACCCATGCTCTCCAGGCCGCCGGGGTTGGGAAAAGTCGCCAGTTGAATTTGCCCCAGCTGCGACGGGTTCTGCTGTCCCGGAAGTGTGGCGTTGACCACTCCATATTGCGTGATGGTGACCGCCGTGGCATTGGGAGGGATGGTGATGTTGGGCAGAACAGGATCGCCGTCGGTGGTCACAATGGTTCCCTGATTGTTCAGATGGAACTGCCCCGCGCGGGTATAGGCAATCGTCCCGTCCGGCCGCTGCACCTGAAAGAATCCCGCTCCCTCGATGGCCACATCCAGAGGATTGCTGGTCTGGTTCAGCTCGCCCTGGGTCATGATGACCTCGGTGGCCGCCGACTTGGTTCCCAGGCCGATCTGCAGGCCGGCCGATACCGTGGACTGGCTTTGCGCCGCTCCCGGCGTCACCAGATTCTGATAGACCATGTCCTGGAACTGGAGTCGCAGTTGCCGGAATCCGGTGGTCGAAGAATTCGCCAGGTTGTTGGCGATCGTATCCAGGTTCAACTGCTGCGCGCTCATGCCGCTGGCGGCTGTATACAGGGCTCGAATCATCCTTTTCCTCGTTTCGGAACAGAGTTCCGGCGCATCTCTAAACTTTTGGCAAATCCTCGGTGGCTATCTTGTTGAACTCGGTGTGGAAGACGGTCAGCGCCTTTTGCATCATCTCCGCCTGGCGCTGCATAGCCATAAGGTCCAGAGTCCCGGTGATCATGTCCTGGTTGGCCTGCTCGACGACTCCCTGGCGAACCGTCGCGTTTTTTGAGACGACAGCGGTGACACCCTGCGGCGGCGCATAGCGGTTGGCTCCCTCAGGAGTCAGCCTTACGCCAGCGGAAAAGGTGAAGACCCCCACCGTGGAGCCCGTTCCGCCGGCTGCGGAAAGCACCCCATCGGAGCCCACCGACACGTCTCCGGGCGGGACAGGGATTGGCTGGCCAATCGACGAAAGTACAGGCTCTCCTGCGGCTGAAACCAGTTGCCCGCTTTGGGTGCGGTGAAAGGAGCCATCGCGGGTGTAGCGCACGCCTCGGGGCGTCTGAACAGCAAAGAACCCTTCTCCCTCGATTGCCAGGTCCAGCGAATTGCCGGTTTGCTGCAACTGACCCTGGCCAAGATACAGCTGGTCGCCGCCCAGCATGCCATAGTTGTTCACGGTGCGCCCCAGCTGCGAATCCTGCGCGTCCGGCCCCAGCAGCGCCGAACGAAAGTACTCCCGTTCGGCCCGGTAGCCCGGAGTCTGCGCGTTGGCCAGATTAGCGGCCGCGGCATCCAGCGCCTGGTTGCGCGCCACCAGACCGGTCATCGCCGCGTAGTATCCGCTGTCCATGGGAGGCGCCTCCTGTCACCCGGGATGGAGTGCAGATAGAGGGCCGAAATTGGGGGAGGGGAGATTAGAGAGAAATCAGAAATGGGCGCCGGGACGCCGAGAAAGCTGGGGGAAACAGTTCGCCGCGAGATTTAGGCAAGGGCGCGGGTCCGGTTTCAACGGCCTTGTCCCCAGGGAGATCCTCTATTGCAAACCGTCGCAGACGATGGTGACGGCAAAGGAAGCATCTTCAAACCGATAGATGTGATGCACCTGGAACTCCGGCGCCTGCACATGGAGGTTGTAATCCCGGCCGGTGATCACAGCCGGTACCGACAACCCGCAATGGGCCGCCAAGCCCGGAACTTTGCCCTTCCATGCTCCGGCCAGCATGTTGCATATCTCGCCGATACCGTCCTTCACCGTGTCGTCAATCGAGGTAAATTCCATCCCTGTCATTCGTGCGGCGATTTTCTTGGCCGCCGCCCCCCCGGTGCGGAAGACACAAGCTCCGCTCAACAATCCGCCGAAACCCACTACGGCAGTGACCGACTCGCGCTCCTCATCGGCCGGCCCCGCGCCACGTTCGCAGCGCACCCCCAGCATCAGGTGAAAGACCTCTTCTACACTCGCATCCAGGTTCTTGGGGTCGGAAACCAGGTGCACGGACTCTCGCAGCGATAGCGTCATCGTATGCTCCATTTCGTTCATGCCGGTCCCTCGCCCGCGCGCGATCGCGGCATTCCTCACTCCATTCAAAAGCACATCGACTCTCCCCCGGCTACGCTCTGCCCAGCAGCGGCAGCACCCGCTCCTTCACCTGCTCGGCCGTAAACGGCTTGCGGATATATCCCTGCGCTCCAGCCTGAATCGCCTGCTTCACATGCTCTTCACTCGATTCGGTGGTGATCATGACCACTGGAACTCCTGGAGCCAGATTCTGCGCCCGGATCTGGCGCAGGAATTCCAGGCCATCCATCATGGGCATGTTGATGTCGGAGAGGATCAGGTCGACCCGGTTCTCCTTCAGCATCTCCAAACCCTCGGTGCCGCTGCCCGCCTCGCGCACCACCAGCGCGTCCAGGCCCGCCTGGCGCAAGGAGCGCTCCACAATCTTGCGCATTACGGAGGAATCGTCAACGATCAAGGTTCGTACTTCGCTCATGCTCCGGCTCCCCTCTCGCTGTTCCTATCGGCCCCGGCGTCCAACTCATGAGCCAGGCCAACTCTCAGCAGCCGCTCCTACTGAGAGCCGACCGAGCAGATCAGGTCCTGAACCGCGTCACGGTCCGGCAGCGGCCCACGCTGCGGCCGGCGCCACATCCTCAACCACAGGCAGTCATGCACCCTGGTCAGCCGGGACTCGACTGGCCGCGCCCGTTCAATGGCGCTGGCCAGGGCATGCACGACCGCGGGCTCAGAGCCGGCCTCAATCAGCTGCGCCGGGGGATAGCCGGCGTTCAGAGCGCGGGTGTGGGCCACCCTGAAATGGGTTCCCTGCACCAGCCCGCACTCCACCCTCAACCCGGTCATTCGCTCCACAGCCAGCGCCAGCACTGTATCCAACCGGTCCTCAAACCCCATGTAGATGAGCTTTCCCGCGGCCACCCGCAAAGGCAGCGCTCCAAATGCGTCCACGAACAGCCGCGGCACCAGAGCCGCCAGCGATTCAGCATCGTGGTACTCGACCGGCAGCACCGGACAGCTCCACTGCAAACCGAGAGCCCGGGTGACCAACTGCTCGCTTACCCCCTGATGGCGCACCAGCCAGTTTCCCAGACGCCCGCCCCCGGCCACCCTCTGCGCGTCCAGAGCCTGGCGCAACTGCCCGGAGGTGATCCAACCCTGCTCCAGCATCACCAGGCCCAGCGGTATCCGGTGACGGTGGCCCACCTGGGCGTTGACTCGCCCGTCCAGTTCGCGGCGAACCGCCTCCGCGATGCGCGCCCGGGTGCACTCCGACGAGCAGCTCCATCCCTGCTCAAAGACCGGGGCCGATCGGCTTCGCCAAAGATGCAACCATCCGGAGCCGCATCCCGGATTGGCGCAGGTCTCAAAAAGCCCAGGCCGGGTATGGGATAACCCAAAGGCCTCATCTTCCCTGACATCGGGAGAAAACGGGCGTTCGCCAGCGGGATGATCATTGAAGGCCAGCTTGCGCGTTCTCACTTCGCCCTGGTCTGCGGGCCTGCGACCTAAAAGAGGCATCGGATGCTCTCCAGCCGCTTTCTGGGCGCGGCCACCTCGGTGACCCGGAGGCCGAAGTTGCCGTTGACCAGGACCACCTCGCCCCGGGCCACGATCTTGTCGCCGACCACCAGATCGACCGGATCGGCAACGTGACGATCGAGCTGAACCACATCCCCGGGGCCCAGGTCAAGAATCTGACTCAGCGGCATCTCACGGCAGCCAAAACGCAAAGATGCTTCCAGTTCAATGTCCATCAACAGGTCGATTCCAGGATTGATCGACGGCGGTATTGCCGGCTCCGCCTGCTGGCCGGGGGCCGAAGGCTGGAAAGGGATCTTCTCGGATTTTCCCGTGTGCACCTGGTCGAGCACGAAAATGCTCCATGCGCGCTCTCCCGACTGCAGTTGGAAAGCACACGAGACCCCGTTCTGGGCGCTGATCTGTTCGAACTCGGTTACCCGGCACTTGCTGCCGGTTGCGGCCAGCAGTTCCCCCGCCGCTGCGTCAGCCACCTCGCGCAACAGTTCGCCCCAGCCCGCTTTCTGGTCCATTCCCTCGCCCACCAGGGGCGATTCGAGAAGACTTGCGTCGAGCAGGACCGAAAAACTGCCTGCCAGGTCGCCGGTCAGCGTAGCGGAAAAACCAAAGCCCCCCGCCGGCATGGGCCTGGGCAGGGATTCGGTCAGCTCCGGTTCTCCGGCCAGGGCTTGGGATAACAGGGACTTCGCCGCAGCGGTCCAGCACTCCAGATAGGTCTTCAAAGGCCCTCCCCCTCTGCAGGCCGCTCCAGGCGAGCGGCACGATGGGCTCCCTGCCGCACGGCCTGCGCCCGACTGAGCGCCTGTCCGCCCACGCGCCACTCGGCGAGCGTGTTGGCCGGTAGGTCAAGGCGCAGGACGGTGCCCGGTTCAAGACTCTCTAGAACACTGGCCGCAAGCCGCACCGTTGGCAACTGCAACGCCCCTCCGAACCGGATGCGCCGCGCCGCGGCTTCCATCCGCACCCGGGTGTCTCCGGCATGGCGGCGCCCGCGGCCCCAATCCGACGTGAGCCGGCGCAGAATGGTATTGGCGACCACTGCGGGAAAGGCCAGATTCAGAAGCCCGGAACTGTGCGGCATACGAATCTCAAAGCTCAAGCATAGGGTCTTCTCGGTCACCGACATGATGCGAGCTACCTGGGTCTGCATTTGCCGCCGCTCGAAGTTGAAGCTCAGACCCACAGGCTGCCAGGCCGCGGTCAACTCGCGGCAGATGATTTCGACCACCGAGCCCAGAATCGACTCTTCAATATCCGTCAATTCACGCAACGGGCCGTCGCGCCCCTCGCCGCCCAGCAGCAGGTCGATAATCGGTGGGGCCAGCGCCAGGTCAAGCTGCAGCACGGAAATTGCGCCCAGCGGCTCCAGCCGGACCGAGGCCACGTAGCTGATTTCGGGTATGCGCAACAGGAACTCGTTGAACTGGATTTGCTCGGCGGAAACCAGGTTGACCTGAAAGCGGCTGCGTAGCCAGGCGGCCAGGTTGTGGGTCAGGTTGCGAGCAAAAAGGTCGTTCAACATGCTGATGGCACGCAACTGGTCGTTTGAGATTTGCCCGGCCGACGAGAAGTTATAGGGCAGGATGCGGGCCCGCACGTCGCCCTTGGCGCCCTCGGGCATCGAACTGCGGGCGGCCTGAAACAAGGCGTCGATCTCGTCCTGCTTGAGTGTCTTTTCGATCATGGTCTGTGCTTACCCTCTCCAGCTTTCATCGCTCTGTCCGGGCCGCCTGCAATTCTCCTCCGCAGCCTGCTCAACGCCGCGCCCGCTCCTGCGGCTTGCGTTGCCGGCCCGGCGCGAATGCACCGCGCGCGGCCAGATCCTTGAGCGCAACCCTCAGGTGAAGCACCGCCGAGCCGTGCACCTGCGAAACCCGCGACTCCACTACCCCCAGCGCCAGGCCAATTTCGCGCATGGTCATCTCTTCGTAGTAGTAGAGCGTCATCACCAGCCGCTCGCGGTCGGGAAGGTTGGCAATGGCCTCGGCCAGCCGGTCCTCGAGTTCGCCGCGCAGGCAGCGGAACAGAGGGTCTTCCTCGGGGCGGCCCGGCACGTAAGCCAGCTCTTCCTCGCCGGAATCCTCATTACGCTCCATGTGCAGCGTGCCGATCTCAAGGCCCTTCAGATCGCCCAGCAACTGCTGGTATTCCTCCAACCCCAGCGCCAGTTCGGTGGCCACCTCGGCCTCGCCCGGCGCATGGCCCAAGCGGGCGGTCAGCACCCGGATCGCCTCTTCCACCGCCCTTCCCTTGCGCCTTAACTCGCGCGGGCTCCAGTCCAGCGTCCGCAAGCTGTCCAGAATCGCTCCGCGAATGCGGAACTGCGCGTAGCTGCGGAATTGGACTTTTTTTGCCGGGTCGAACTTTGAGAAGGCATCCATCAGCCCCACCACCCCTGCCGAGACCAGGTCCTCGATGTCCACGTGCTGGGGCAGGCGCTCGTGGATGCGGCGCGCCAGAAAACGCACGATCGGCAGATGCTCGAGCAGCACCCGCTCCTGCTCGCCGGTGAGCACCGCGGCCACCCCCGCACCGGGCGGATAACCGCCCCCCCGCCCGCCCCGCCGCGATCCTGCCTGATGCGCCACCATGCCCGCCGTCTCGATCGCCATCGCACTCCCCTTCGCCGTACATCAAACCTTGCCGTTCCGCGCCGGAGCCGGCCATTCAAACCTGACTACAACCCTTGAACCGTCAACGCACGGTTCCCGCCGGGCGCAGACGGATCTCGGGCGGAATCTCTCCGGCCGCGACCACTGCCAACCGCGGCAGCACCGGCTCCAGCCAGCGCTTGACGTAGTAGCGAGCCGGACTGGGACAAAGGAGCACGGGGAGGACCGCGGAAGTGGCCGCGCCGATAAGTTGCTTCAAAGAATCGGCCAGTCGGCGAACCAGTGGAGCCCCCGGCGTCGCCGATGAGGCCAGAAGGCGCTGGCCCGTCTCGGGCGCAAGCGCCGAGAGAATCTCCTCTTCCAGCGCGGGATCGAGCAGAAGAACCGGCAACTGGCCGTCGGCATCCAGCAACGGGCGGACGAGACGTCGGCCCAGGGCCACACGGGCAGCCTCGACCAGCGCGACGATGCTTTTGTTTACTGGCGCAGTCTCAAGCAACGCCTCAAGGATGGAACCCAGGTCGCGAATCGAAACGCGCTCGCGCAGAAGTTGCTCGAGCACCCGGCCCACCTCGCCGAGCGTTAGCAGTTTGGGCACCAGTTCTTCGAGCAATTTCGGATGGCTTTCGTTGAGCGCATCCATCAGCCGCTTGGCCTCCGCCCGGCCAAGAAGTTCCCAGGCGTGCTGGCGAATCAGTTCTCCGAGATGCGTGGTGATGACCGTAACCGCGTCCACCACCGAGTAGCCGGCGGCGATGGCCTGTTCTTCAAGCGCCGGGGCAATCCAGATGGCGGGTACGCCGAATGCGGGTTCCCGCGTCTCCTTGCCCGTCAAAGGCCGCCGGCCCGGATCGCCGGAAACAGCCAGCAGTTGCGGGCCCTCGGTTTGCCAGCGACCGATTTCGATGCCGCGCAATGAGAACAGGTACTCGCGCGGGCGGAGGCGCAGGTTGTCCGAGATGTGCACCGGCGGCACCAGGAATCCCATCTCGGCGGAAAGATGGCGGCGCAGGGAACGCACCCGCCCCAGCAGTTGCCCGCCCTGTTTTTCATCGACCAGCGGAATCAGCTGGAAGCCGATCTCCAGCGTCAGATCTTCCAGGCGCAGCAACTGGGCAAGATCCGAGCCCTGGGCTTGTTCAGCTTTCTTCTTCTCGCTGGCAACCGGTTCCGGAGGAGCCGTCTGAACGCGGGCGGAAACCCGGCGTCCGCCCCAGAACAGGCCCGCGGCCACGGCCAGAAAAGCAAACTTGGGCAGCCCTGGGATCAGGCACATGGCGCCGGAAACCAGGCTGGCCAGATAGAGCGTGGCCGGCTTGGCCAGCAACTGCTGGCGGATTTCGCCGCCCAGCAGGCCGGCCGAGTTGGCGCGGGTCAGGGTGATGCCGCCGGCGATCGAAACCAGAAGCGAGGGAATCAGGGTGACCAACCCGTCGCCCACTGTGAGAACCGTGTACGTGCGCGCCGCTTCGCCCAGTTCAATGCCTTGCTGCAAGGTGCCAATCAACAAGCCGGCGACGATGTTGATGGCGGTAATCAGAATCGTGGCCAGCGAGTCGCGCTGATTGAAGCGCGCCGCGCCGTCCATGGCGCCATAGAACTCAGCCTCGCGCGCGATGGCCTGGCGGCGCCGCCGGGCCTCGGCCTCGTCAATCAGGCCGGCATTCATGTCGGCGTCGATGGCCATCTGCTTGCCTGGCAGGGCATCGAGGGTAAACCGGGCCGTGACCTCCGCGGTGCGCACCGCTCCATGTGAAACAACCAGGAATTGAATCGCGATCAGGGCCAGGAAGAGCACAAAGCCAACCACGTAATTACCGCCCACCACGAACTGACCGAAGGCCTCGATGACTTTGCCCGCGGCAGCCGTGCCTTCGGAGCCATGCAGCAGAATGCGGCGGCTGGAGGCGATGTTCAAGGCCAGACGGAAGAGCGTCAGCAGAAGCAGCAGGGTGGGAAAGACGCTCAGTTCGACGGCCCGCCGAATCTGCACCGCGGAGAGGAAAACGATAATCGATGCCGCCATCGAGAGCGCCAGCAGAAGGTCGAGGCCGGCTGCGGGCAGCGGGACCAGCATGACAAAAATCACGCTGATGGCGGCCAACGGCAATACGTACTCGCGCAACCGCTGAAGAATCGATTGAACCCCCAGTGAATTGGCGGGAAGAACGGCGGAACTCATCGCGATGCTCCTCCAAAAGGTGAAACCGCGGAGCGGGCGGCTTCGCGGGCCCGGCGGTCGCGCATCTCAGCCTCTACCCGTTGGCGGTAGAGATAGGCCAGAATGGCGGCTACGGCGGCGTAGAGATCTACCGGGATGGGCTGGCCGACTTCCACCGAGCGGTAAAGCGACCGCGCCAGGGGCGGGTTTTCAATGATCGGAACCCCGGCCCAGCGAGCCTCGGCCTTGATCTCCTCGGCCAGCAGGTTGCGGCCTTTGGCGACCAGCTTGGGCGCGTCCATAGTGCCGAAGTCGAAGGCCAGGGCCACGGCATAGTGAGTGGGATTGGTCAGGACCACGGCAGCACGCGAGACATCGGCCTTGACCCGGCGGCGACGCATCTGGCGCTGCAGGCCGCGGATGCGCGAGCGAATCTGCGGATTGCCTTCCGTCTCCTTGTACTCGTCGCGCAGGTCCTGGCGGCTCATCTTCAGGCGCGACTCGCGGGACTGCCACTCGACCAGGTAGTCGATGGCCGACCAGCCGAAGAGAAGCCAGGAGGCGGCCACCAGCAACCCGTACACATCCGAGCCCAGCATTTCCAGCCGGGCCGTCGAGAACGGAGGTATGGTCAATTGGCGGCCGATACGCTGCACAGCGAAGACCCCGAGCAGTGCGGCGGGGAGCAGAGATTTCGCGAGCCGGGATGCGGCGCGCAGCGAGAAGAGGTTTTTCAGGTTGGTGATCGGGTTGATCCGGTCCAGCTTGAAACCGATTGCGCCGGCGTAGAAATTGACCCCGCCGGTCTGAAGAATGCCCACCGCCAGTGCAGCCATGGCCACTGCGGCCATCACTGTCCCTAAAGGCGCGAGCACCAACAACGAGAGCCGCCGGAGCGCGTAAAGCGTGGGCTGGATCTCGGCCGGCTCCCAGTGAGCCGCGGCTCCCAGGTCAAGGAAGTTGGCAAAGGCTCCCCGCCAGGCCTCCAGAGTCCGCGTGCCCACCATCCCCAGGGCGAGGACTCCGGCCAGTGTTCCGGCCGCGGCCGACAGTTCGCGGCTGTGCAACAGGTCGCCTTCTTTGCGAGCCTTGTCGCGGCGATGCTGGGTTGCCTGTTCGGTGCGCTCTCCGGCCATGGTCTAGCCCCCCAACCCAGGAAGCGGCCCTTGCGGATGCGCGGAGATCAACCGCTCAGCCAGGTCCAGCAGTCCTGAGAAACGCGCCTCGATGAAGCGCGGCCACAGGGCCAGCGAGCCGGTCAGGATGGCAAAGCCGGTTAACGTCTTCAGCGGAACAGTCAGCGACATCACCGGCAACTGGGGGCTGAGTTTTCCCAGCAGGGACACGGCCACCTCGACCAGCAGAGTGGCTGCCAGCACCGGAGCGGCAAGTTCGACGGCGGCCAGAAAAACGCCCCCGGCGGCGCGCACAATCTGCGCGGCCGACGTGGGCAGAAGCACGTAGCTGCCCAGCGGGGCGGCGTGAAAACTGCGCACCATCGAGGCCAGCAGGATACGGTCCAGCCCGGCAGCCAGCACCACCAGTGTGCCCATCAACTGAAAGAGTTCACCCATCAGCGGAGTCTGAATGGCCGAAGCCGGGTCGAGCAGATTGACCAGCGAGAAGCTGAACTGCAGGCCGGCGATCTGACCGGCGAAGAGCAGCATCTCATTCAGCAGCGCCAGCGTAAGCCCATAGACCAAGCCAACCGACAGTTCGCCGAGCAGAGACGAGAAGCTCAGCGTGGCCTGGGCATGGGGCAGGGCGGCCACCAACGGCGCGAGTAGATACGCCACCGCCAGCACAAAGACTGCCTTGGCGCGCACAGGCAGCGCGCTCGATGAGAAGAACGGAGCAAAGGCCACCATGCCGCTAACCCGCACCAGGGCCAGCGTCATTGCGGCAAGAAAGCTGCTCCAATTCGGCATTGATTCCCTTTCTCCTATCCCAGGTAGCGGTGCAGATCGATCAGCAAGTGCCGTGTATACTCCGCCATCCGGCCCAGGAACCAGGGCATGCCGGCCAGCAGGATCAGGGCCACGGCGGCCAGTCGAGGCACCGTGGTCAGCGACTGCTCCTGCAAGCTGGTCAGGGTTTGAAAGAGGCTCAGGACGAAACTTAGAAGGGCGGCGGCAATGAGTACCGGCGCGGCCAGAATCATGGCTTCCTTCATCAGTTGGCGCAGCAGTTCGGCGACCAGGTCGGGGGTCATTGGGCAATCCCTCAAAAACTCTTCAGAAGCGATCCAGCCAGCAGGTTCCAGCCGTCCACCATCACAAACAACAGAATCTTCAGCGGCGTTGAAACCACCACCGGCGGCAGTTGGAACATGCCGATGGAAGTAGTAATTGCGGCGGTCACCATGTCGATGAGCAGAAACGGCAGGTAAAGCACCGCGCCAATCGCAAAGCCGGCCTTCAACTCGGAGAGAATGTAGGCGGGAATCACCACCTGCATGGGTAGGTCTTCGGCCTTGTTGGGGCGCGGAATCTGGCCCGCCGCGGTGAACAGGGCCAGGTCTTTCTCGCGTGCGTAGCGCAGCAGGAAATGCTTCACCGGCTGGGCTCCGCGGTCGATGGCCTCCATGCCCGTGACCTGTCCGGCGCGGTACGGCTCCACGGCCTGCTGGTCAACTTGCGTCAGCACCGGGGTCATCAGGAACCAGGTCATCATCAAGGCCAGCCCCAGCAGGGTGGGATTGGAGGGCGCGGTCTGCGTGCCCAGCGCCTGACGCAGAAAGTGGAAGACCACCAGCAGGCGCACCAGGGGGGTCATGGCCATCAGGATGGCGGGCAGCAGCGTGACCAGCGTCAAAACAAAGAGAATCGTCCACGGAGTGGAATCGGAGGGGTGCAGCCGGGCGTTCAGATCGGGCAGCAGGGGGACGGTGGCCGGAGCCAGAAGGCCCAGCGCCACGGCTACCACGAGACCCTCGCCGCGGAACGTGACAGCGTGGCGGGACGTGCCTGTTCATCAAGGGCATAGAAAGCTGGCGCGCCCTCAGCCGACGTGGCCACCAGCAGCCGCCGGCCTTCGGCCTCGACCAGGGCGAGCGACTGGCGGGGGGCAAGAGTGATTCGCTCCAGGAGCACCAGGTGCGGCCCCGGCCGGCGATGGCCACGCAAACGGGCGAGAAGCCAGCCAGTCAGTCCATTCGTCCCTAGATTCTCCAAAGCCACCTTTTTTCCGATGTCCAATCCCATTCCTCAGCTCTTCCCAAGTTCCGGATCAATTAAGTGTCCCGACTTTTTCAAATCAGGCGGGTCAGGCGAACCGCCAGTTGTGAATCGACAACTTCAAATTCGCTCCACGCCAACCGCACCTCGCCGCATGCCAGAGGCAAATCCTGGCCCTGCCCCCACTGGCTCTCGATCACCTGGCCAGGCTCAAGGGCGAGCAGATTGCGGACCCTGAAGTCAGCCACGGCAACCGAGACATCGAGTTCCACGGGCAGCCGCGCCACGGGCGAGCCGGGCGCAATGAGAGCACTTTCCTCTTCCGGCGGCAGGTCGGGCGCGGGTGGCTTCTCCAAGGCGGTTGGGGCTGGAGGAGCCGGGACCGGGGAAAGCCCCTGTCCGGCGGGCGCTGTTAGTGGGAGTGCGGTAGCCATTCGCCCCAGAGAGAAGCAGAGAGGTGACCAGTTTTGGGACGGAAAGATTGGAATGGCCTAATGATTGCGCCGAATTCATCGAAGCCGATCACCCCGGGCGATTCCCGCCATCCACTTCGCTGTTACACTGGTAACTGATATCAATCTGCGGTTTTTCCGGGCCATTCAGGCGCACGGAGACAGCTCGAAGCGAGGTTTTGTCTATGTCGGATTCAATCGAGAACAAGAGCTTTACGGGGACCGGGTTGCGGCTGAAAATCGGGCTGGCGGAGATGCTCAAGGGCGGGGTCATCATGGACGTGATGAACGTGGAGCAGGCACGCATTGCTGAAGAGTCGGGCGCCACCTCGGTCATGGCGCTGGAGCGGGTGCCGGCGATGATTCGCGCCGAGGGCGGCGTGGCCCGTATGGCCAAGCCGAGCCTGATCAAGCAGATTATCCAGGCGGTCTCCATCCCGGTGATGGCCAAGGCTCGCATTGGCCACTTTGCCGAGGCGCAGATTCTGCAGGAACTGGGTGTTGACTTTATCGACGAGAGCGAGGTGCTGACCCCGGCCGACGAGGCGCACCATATCGACAAGCATGCCTTTACCACCCCCTTCGTCTGCGGGGCGCGCAACCTGGGTGAAGCCCTGCGACGCATTGCCGAGGGCGCAGCCATGATTCGCACCAAGGGCGAAGCGGGCACCGGCGACGTGGTTCACGCCGTGCAGCACATGCGGCAGATCACCAGCGAGATGCGCGGACTGACCGTCCTCACGGAGCAGGAACTCTATAAAGCTGCCAAGGACCTTCAGGCGCCTTATGAACTGGTTCGCATGGTCGCCAAAACGGGCAAGCTGCCAGTACCTAACTTCTCTGCCGGTGGCATTGCCACCCCGGCCGACGCGGCGCTGATGATGCAACTGGGCGCCGAGGCCATCTTTGTTGGATCGGGCATCTTCATGAAGGAGCGGGCAACCCCCCTGGACGTCGAGAACGACCCCAAGGAGCGTGAAGAAGCCGTCTCCCGTGCCAAGGCCATCGTGATGGCCACCACGCACTTCAACGACCCCAAGATTCTTGCCGAAGTCTCCGAGCAGGTGACCGGGACCATGAAGGGGCTTGCCGCCGCTGCCATCGAAGAGAAAGACCTCTTGCAGACCCGCGGATGGTGAGTCGGCCGTTCAGGCGGACACAGGCTGCTCGCTTCTAAAGGCTTCGTCCCTTCCCCGGTTTGCGCCGGGCAGAGGCCATGGATTGACGCCCAGCCGCCTGCGATGAGGCTGGCCTCGTCGACTATCAATCTCAATCGCAGGAGTCAACTGCCGTCATGAAAGTGGAGATTCCAAAGCAGGCGCGCGCCGCCGCGATTGCTTCTCTGCATCGGTACTTCGAAGAGAATATGCCGGAGCCGATTGGCGATCTGCCTGCCGGGTTGCTGCTGAACTTCTTCCTGGAAGAAGTTGGGCCCGTAATCTACAACCAGGCGATTCAAGACGCACAGGCCAGGATTCAGCAGCGGGCGGCCGATCTCAACGGCGAACTTTTCGCCGATGAGTTTCAGTACTGGCCCAGAATCGACGCCAAACGCAAGAGCCGTCGGTAACGAAGATCGAAAAGGCGACGAATTACTGAACGCGGGAGCAAGAATTGAAGAGTGCAGGTGAATTGCCACGCATCGGCGTACTGGCCATTCAGGGCAATTTTGCCAGCCATGCCGAGGCATTGACCGAGGCCGGCGCTGATCCCATTGAAGTGCGCAAGCCAAGCGAACTGGCGGGCTTGGACGGACTCATTCTGCCCGGCGGCGAATCCACCACAATGCTCCGCTTTCTCGAGAAACTCCGTTTTTTTGATCTTTTGGAAGAGTTCTGTGGAAACCACCCGGTCTTCGGCACCTGCGCCGGCGCGATTCTGCTGGCGCGCGAGGTGCACAATCCGTCGCAGCGCTCCCTGGGACTGCTCGATGCAATCGTCGAGCGCAACGCCTATGGGCGCCAGATTGACTCGGCCATTCTGACCGCGGAAACTTCCCTCCCGGGCGGGCCATTGGAGATGGTCTTCATCCGCGCTCCCCGCATTCTGGAGGTCGGTCCCGCCGTCGAAGTCCTTGCCCGGCGCGATGGATACCCCGTGCTGGTTCGCCAAGGCGGGCTGATGGCGGCCACATTTCATCCCGAGCTTTCCGCTGACCGGAGGGTTCACCGGCTGTTTGTGGAATCTTTGACCTCTCCCACTAGAAAATAAGCAGTTGCTCACGAACAAAGCGCCCGCTCGCGACAGATGAGACCATCTTCTTGCAATCTGGATGCGTCCAATCCAAAATGAGAGTAATCTCATCCCCGTGAGAGGCCCTGGAATGCCTGCCACTTTTACGCGCTCCCCAGCGGAAACGGAACGGAAAGAGCCGGGAATCGGCGGCAAGCCCCCTGTGACCAGGCGTCCGACCGGCGGGGGAGGCGGCGGAGGCGACGACGACTCGAACCACGAGCGGCGGGGGCCGCGTGAGCTTTTGCATCGCGTTCGCTTCTTTGTGTTCTCAGCCCTGGCCGGCGACATGCTGTTCTTTGCCGTGCTGGTTCTGTTCTTTTTTGCGCGCCAGGCCGGCCTGCGCATGGACCCCCGCACCCACGAGTTTGCAGGCGATTGGCATCCGGTTGTGCTACCGCCCATCCTGTTCCTGAATACAGCAGTTCTGTTACTGAGCACCTTGACCATGGAAGTGGCCCGGCGCAGCATTTTCCGTGAAATTGACGTTCTTGAAGAATGGCTGGGGCTGGGACGGCCGGCGCTTCGCCGCACAATCCCCTGGCTGGCGGCAACGCTGGCCCTGGGAGCGCTGTTTCTTGCCGGCCAGTGGGTGGCCTGGAACCAGTTGACGGCGCAGGGCTTTGCCTTCAATCGCTGGTCAACTCCGGCCAGTTACTTCTTTTATGTCATCACAGGACTGCACGCCGCTCACCTGGTTGCGGGCGTGGCGGCACTGGTTGTGTGTCTTGTGGCACTTGGCTGGCTCAAGCGAGTCGAGTTTCGGCAGATTGCGGTGGACTCGACGGCCTGGTACTGGCACGCGCTAAGCCTGGCGTGGATGTTGCTGCTGGCGGTGCTGGTCTTCGGACAGTAGGAAAGTCTGATAGGCGGGCGATGGAGAGAACTGATGCGCTTGGGAATTGACAGGCTGGGCAATCTGGCGTCGAGCCCCTTGGACTTGTTGCCGGGGTCTACGCACGATTCAGGTGGAAAAATGAACGGCAGCGCTCGCCAAGAGTGGGAACTGCGGGACACTCGAAATAAACCTGGCGATTGAGCGCCATGAGCAACTGAACGGCCTGCAACTGAGCGTCGTTGGATAAAAGCGATCCACCCTGATGCACATACTCATCGGTGAGATACTCGATAGCGTGACCCAGTTTTATCAGCGCGTGCCCTGCTTGCGGAGTGATGCGACGGCGACGACTGGGGACCAGACTGGCGGGAAGAACTGCCGTCGATGGGGCGGGGATCGGAAAGGTTGTTGATACAGTAGCGACCATGCTTTTCATCCTCACTCCTCTCTTCGGCATCGAAGACGAGCATTTTAGATGACGAACGTACTGTGACCCATTCAGAACCGACCGATTATGCAGTGCCGATTCAGGAATATTCTTTGATGAAGCGCAAAGTTCAATATTTCTGCGTTTTGCGCCCACAATTGCACCAAATCCAGGTCAATGCAAACCTCTCACAGTGCCCCTGTTTATCTTCAATCGGCCCCCTGTCCACACTCAAAATCGAAAAGCCGGCCTTTCTAGCGCCATTCATGTCTCCGCGGGGGCGATTGTTGTTTGCCTTGACGGGACGAGGCTTAAAACCTAATCTCAATCAAGCATCCTGTCGAATCGGAGTGAACGTGGTTCCGGCGGACCGGGTGAAATCATTTGGAATTTTTCAGACTGGACATCGATGGTTCCCTACCACTGGCAATATCTGCCTCTCCTGATGCAAATCGTTGCTGCTTTTGGGCTTGGGCTGCTCATGGTGGGTGCCTCATGGCTCGTGGGGCGTCACCGAGATACCAAAACCAAGCTGTCAACGTATGAGTGCGGCATCGTTTCAGTGGGAGATGCGCGGGGGCGGTTCAGTGTGCGCTTCTACATGGTGGCCATGCTGTTCATTCTGTTCGACGTGGAAACGGTGTTCATGATGCCTTGGGCGGTGATCTATCGAAAGCTGCCGGGCATTACCGGCAACAGGCTTTTCGGCTTTTGGGAGATGGTGGTGTACCTTGGCTTTGTAGCCGTAGGGCTTTACTACATTGTGCGCAAGGGCATCCTGAATTGGAGCCAGGACAAGGCGGATCTCTAGGATGGATAAGCAGAAGCCCCTGATGGGCAAGGCAGATGTGCTGGAAGGGCTGGCCGAACACCCGGCGATCAAGGCGATTTTGTCCTGGAACCCCGAGGCCCTGCTCGATGCCAAGTTCGACCGCGGCGAGCTGACGCTGACCATTGCGGCTGAGAAGATTTGTTCGGCGGCTGTCGCGGTGCAAACGGCCGGATACAACTTTCTTGAAGACCTGACCGCTGTTGACTGGTTCCCTTCCTCGCCCCGTTTCCAGGTGAGTTACCACATTCTGTCGCACTCTTTCAAGGAATACATCCGGCTCAGCGTACTGCTGGATGGGGCCGACCCGGTTGTGGAGTCGATGACTTCGGTGTGGCCCTCGGCAAACTATTATGAGCGCGAAGTTTTCGACCTGTTCGGCATTCAGTTTAGCGGGCATCCCAACCTGCGCCGCATCCTGATGCCCGACGAATGGGAAGGCTACCCGTTGCGCAAGGACTATCCGGTGGAGGGGTATCGCTAAATGGTCTCTATTGGAGATACACGGATCCACCAGGCGCCGCCGGCTGAAGGCGCCAAAGACCAGCACATGGTCATCAACATGGGCCCGCAGCATCCAGCTACGCATGGCGTTCTGCGCCTGGTGCTGGAGATTGACGGCGAAATCGTGGTCCGCCTTTACCCGGAGATCGGCTATCTGCATACCGGCATCGAAAAAACCTGCGAGGCCAAGTTCTACCAGCAGGTGGTGCCGCTGACCGACCGCATCAACTATCTAGACCCGATGTCGAACAATCTCTGCTATTGCTTGGCCGTTGAAAAACTGATCGGGCTGGAGATTCCAGAGAAGGCCACATGGCTGCGGGTGCTGCTGGCCGAGTTGAGCCGCCTCAATTCTCATCTGATCTGGCTGGGCACGCACGCCATGGACATCGGCGCCCTCACCGTCTTCCTGTACACCTTCCGCGAGCGCGAAGAGATTCTGCGCATCTTCGAAGGTCTTGCCGGACAGCGGATGATGACCAGCTACATTCGCATTGGCGGCCTGTCGATGGAGCCGCCGCTCGATTTTCTCGACCGGGTGCAGGGCTTTATCAACATGCTGCCGGAGAAGATCGACGAATATGCGAATCTGCTCACCGGCAACCCCATCTTCCGTAACCGGCTGAAGGGCGTAGGGTATCTCTCGCCGGAAGATGCCGTTGCGCTGGGCGTCACTGGCCCCGTGATGCGCGCCTCGGGTGTGGATTTCGATCTGCGACGCGACATCCCCTATTGCGGATATGAAAAATTCCCGTTCCAGGTGCCCATCTCGACCGACGGGGACTGCTGGGCGCGGTACGAAGTCCGGCTTGTGGAGATGCGCGAGAGCATCAAGATTATCCAGATGGTGCTGGACGGCATGCCCGAGGGGCCAGTGAAGGCCGACGCTCCGAAAATCGTGCTGCCCGACCGCGAGAAGATGAAGACGCAGATGGAGGCGCTGATCCATCACTTCAAGATTGTCACTGAGGGCTTTGCGGTGCCGGCCGGCGAGGTTTACCAGGGCATTGAAGCAGGCCACGGCGCCACCGGATACTATGTGGTCTCAGACGGAACCGCCAAGCCTTACCGGGTGCACATGCGGTACCCGTCGTTCGCAACATTGCAGGCGCTAGAAACCATGTGCAAGGGAAGAATGCTGGCCGACGTGGTGGCCGTGATTGGGTCCATCGACATTGTGTTGGGAGAGATTGACCGTTGAGTCCTGAAACCATGACCCTCTTTTCACCGCGACTGGCGGCTCGTCTCGATGCACTTGTCGAGAAGTATCCGCTGCGCCGTTCGGCGCTGGTTCCCATGCTGCTTTATGCGCAGGACGAGATCGGCTACATTTCCGACGCCGCGGTTGCCGAAGTGGCCCAGCGTATCGGCATCACCGAACTCGATGTGCGCAACGTGGCCACCTACTACTCCATGCTGCGCTTCAAGCCGGCAGGCAAATACAACGTGCAGGTGTGCACCAACATCAGTTGCATGTTGCGCGGGGGCTACGAAGTCTACGAACGCTTTCAGCAGGAGTTGGGTATCGGTCACAAGGGTGTTACACCGGACGGCCTCTTTTCTCTGGAAGAGGTGGAGTGCATCGGGGCCTGCTGCTGGGCGCCCGCCATCCAGGTTAACTACGACTTTCACGACGAGTTGAAGCCCGACCTGGTCCCCGGCATCCTGGACGGTTATCGCGGCAAAGCCTTGGCGGAAGGGAAGGCTCCCCATGCCTAGGCTGGTTTCGCATCCCGATGAAGTGAAGATTGTGACCAGCCGCTTTGGCATGGGCGCAGCCAACATCGAACGCTACATTGAACTGGGCGGATACGCCTCGGCAAAGAAATGCCTGGAGCAGGGACCTGACTGGATCATCAATGAGATGAAGGCCAGCAATCTCCGCGGCCGCGGTGGCGCGGGATTTCCGGCGGGCATGAAGTGGTCGTTCGTGCCCAAGCAGAGTGCCAAGCCAAAGTATGTGCTGGTCAACGGCGATGAGAGCGAGCCCGGCACCTGCAAGGATCACCTGATCTTCCTGCATGATCCTCACGCGGTGATTGAAGGCACCATCATTGCTGGCCTGGCCATTGGCGCCAAGGTGGGCTTTATCTACCTGCGCGGCGAGTACCGCTACCTGCTGGAAATCATGGAAAAGGCGGTCGCTGACGCCTATGCACGCGGCTTTCTCGGCAAGAACATCTTCGGTTCCGATACCGAGTTCCAGGTGATTACGCAAACCGGTGCGGGCGCTTACGAAGTAGGCGAAGAGTCCGCGTTGATGGAGTCGCTGGAAGGCAAGCGCGGCGTGCCGCGCATCAAGCCTCCCTTCCCCGCTGTTGTGGGCCTCTATGGCGGGCCAACGGTCATCAACAACGCCGAGACCATCGCTACCGTACCCCACGTGATTGAAATGGGCGCTGCTGCCTATGCGGCGGTGGGCTCGGAGCGCAACGGCGGTACGCGCCTGTTCAGCATCAGCGGCCACGTCGAGCGCCCCGGCGTCTATGAACTGCCGATGGGCTACAACCTGAAGAAGATGATTTATGAAGTAGCCGGTGGCATTCGCGGCGGACGCAAGCTGAAAGCCGTCGTTCCCGGCGGGTCATCGACACCCGTGTTGTTGCCGGAAGAGATCGACATCGGCATGGACTTCGACCAAGTGGGCAAGGCCGGGTCCATGCTCGGCTCGGGCGGTGTAGTGGTCATCGACGACCAGACCTGCATTGTCGAGTTTGCACTGAGGACGATCAGCTTTTACCAGCACGAGAGTTGCGGCTGGTGCATTCCCTGCCGCGAAGGCACGGATTGGATCAAGAAGTCGCTGACCCGGTTCCACGCCGGATTCGGCGAAGCCAAGGACATCGATAACATCCAGTACTTGGCCGAGAACATGATGGGCCGCACCTTCTGTCCGCTGGGCGACGCGGCGGCCATGCCTACGCTGGGCTTTGTGAAGAAATTCCGCAAGGAGTTTGAGGACCACCTGAACGGCAAGCCCTGCCCGTTCGCTAAACATGTAGATTTGGCCGTGGTGTAATGAGCGTTGGAGACGAATGGCAGACGTAAACTTCATAGTCGATGGAAAGAAGCTGACGGCTCCCGCGGGGACGCTGCTGATTGATGCCTGCCGCAAAGCGGACATTGAGATTCCGGCTTTCTGTTATTACCCCGGCCTTAGCCTGCAGGCTGCCTGCCGCATGTGCGTGGTGCGCCAGGAAAAGGTCGGCAAGCTGCAAACGGCTTGCACTACCACGGTGGCCGAGGGCCAGGTCTTCATCACCGAGTCAGCAGAGATTGCCCAGGCGCGCAAGGCTACAATTCAGCTGCTGCTGGGCAACCACCCGCTCGACTGTCCGGTCTGCGACGCCGGCGGCGAGTGCGAATTGCAGGACATGACGTTCAAGTACGGCGCGGGCGAGAGTCTCTACACCGAAGCCAAACAGCATCGCGAAGAACAGCAGTGGTCCCCTGCCGTCTACTACGACCGTCCGCGCTGCATCCTCTGCTACCGCTGCACGCGCATTTGCGGCGAGGGCATGGACGTATGGGCGCTGGGCGTGCAAAATCGCGGCGTCCGCTCGGTAATTGCGCCCAATGGCGGCGACCAACTCGACTGCGAACAGTGCGGAATGTGCATCGACGTGTGCCCGGTGGGCGCCTTGACCAGCGGCAGCTACCGCTACAAGACGCGGCCGTGGGAGATGAACCACGTATCGACCGTTTGTACCCACTGCGCCGACGGCTGCAAGGTGACGCTGGGTGTACGGCAGGTGAATGACGGGTCGGAGATTGTCCGCGCCGACAACCGCGACAAGAGCGGCATCAACGGCGATTTTCTCTGCGCCAAGGGGCGCTTCGGTTTTGACTTTGTTGACAGCAAAGAACGGCTGACCAAGCCGCTGGTGCGCAACGCAGCGGGCGAACTGGAACCAGCCACGTGGGAGCATGCCCTGCGCGTTGCTGCGGCCAAGCTGAAGGAAGTCCGCGACAGCAAAGGCGGCGCGGCCATCGGCGTCATCGGCTCAAACCAGACCACCAACGAAGAGAACTACTTGCTGCAGAAGTTTGCGCGGACTGTACTCAAGACAAATAGTATCGACCACGAACGCACCGCGGACTACGTGGCGTTTGCAAGCGCGCTTGCCGGGCACCCCGGCAAGGGAGCGAGTTTGCGCGAGGCGGGCACTGCGCCTGCGATTCTGCTCGTCGGCGGCAACCCCACAGAAGAACATCCTTTGCTGGCGTGGAACCTGCGCACCAATGTGCGCTTGAATCGTGCACGGCTTTACATCGCAAACTGCAGCGAGATCAAGCTCGAGCGGCAGGCTACGGCCGTTCAACATCTCACTGAGGACGGCTACCCGGCGCTGGGCGCCTATCTCGATCTGAGCAACTCTGATTTCAGCAAAGCTGTGCTGGCCGAGGAGTCGCTGTTGGTGATCTTTGGCCAGGAGTATCGCGGACTGCAGATTGCCTCGCTGGTGGAATGGGGCCTGAAGCGCGGCAACGTGCGTTTCGCGTATCTCGGCGACTACGCCAATTCGCGCGGCGCGGCGGACATGGGCCTGCTACCGGATTTGTTGCCTGGCTACGTACCGGTCGCAGAGCCGGGAGCCTTTGCCGCCGAATATGCAGGCCTGCCCGCAACCTCTGGCAAGACGCAGCCGGAAATGTTTGCCGCTGCGGCAAAGGGTGAACTGGGAGCGCTTTTGGTGGTAGGCGCGAATCCTGTCGCAAAGCTCGGCATCGACGCCATCGCGCTCAAGAACACATTTGTCATCGTGCAGGACATCTTCCTTACCGAGACTGCGGCCCTGGCGGATGTGGTGCTGCCCGCCGCCGGTTTGTACGAGAAAACCGGAACGGTGACCAACACCTTTGGAGATGTGCAATTGGCCAGGAAAGCCGCCGATCGCGCCGGGGTGAAACCGGATTTCGAAATCCTGGTCCGGCTCGCAGGGGCTATGGACGTGGACGTCAAGACGCTGGTTCCCTTCGGAAAGAGCGGCACTACGGCTGACCTGGGCCAATCGCGCGGTGCGAATTCAGGCGAGGCCGATCGCCACGCGGTGTGGCTTGCGGCCAACAACCTGGAATGGAAGATGAGTCCATTCGATCCGCTTGCGGTGTTGGACGAAATCGAGCGGCTCGTTCCCGGTTATGCGCTGGACCGGACCAATCTCCTCGGCGGCAACGATGTTGCGACCGAGCCGGGATTTGTTCCAGTCTCGGCGCTGACGGGATCGGACCTTGCGGTTCCCGCGCACGATGGGCTTTTCACCTCGGGAACATTGGGACGCTACAGCAAGGCGTTGAAAGAACTTGAGGAGCATCAAGCGCGCGAAGTGGTAGAGGCGGTGGTGGAGTAGGAATTCGTAAGGGTGAGCGAAACGGAAATGCAGGTCCTTCGACTCCCTGCGCTTCGCTGCGGTCGCTCAGGATGACAGATTTGCGGGGAAGCTTCGAAGCTTGATTGGAAGAGGTTGAAGGCAAGTGACTATTTTGCAGTTCTTTTTGTGGAGCGCGCTCAAGGTAGCCGTGGTGACGGTGGTGATGCTCTTGGGTGTCGCCTACACTGTGCTCCTGGAGCGCAAGCTGGTAGGCCGCATCCAGAACCGCTACGGACCCAACCGCGTAGGCCCTTTCGGCCTGCTGCAGCCGCTGGTGGATGGAGCCAAGTCCTTCCTGAAAGAGGATATGATCCCCGCCGGCGTCTACAAGCCGCTCTATGTGCTGGCGCCCATTCTCTCACTCGGCTGCGCACTGATCTCTATCGGCGTAGTGCCCTTTGGCGAGCCAAAGATCGGACCCGGTGGTCTGGACCTCTTCGAGATTTCCAACGTCAATATAGGCCTATTGGTGATTCTGGGCATCACCTCGATTGGCGTCTACGGCATCGCGCTGGCAGGCTGGTCGTCGAACAACAAGTATTCACTGCTGGGCTCTCTACGCTCGTCGGCGCAACTGATCAGCTATGAGTTAGCGCTCGGACTCTCGCTGGTTGGCGTGGTGCTGCAAACCGGCTCATTCAACCTACGAGTCATTGTGGAGAAGCAGGCCGAAAAAGGCATCGTCACTTGGAATATTTTTGGTGGACTGCAGTTTGTGGCCTTCTTCATTTACATCATGGCGGCCTTTGCCGAAACCAATCGCTCCCCTTTCGATCTGCCGGAAGCGGAAAGCGAGTTGGCCGGCGGCTACAACATCGAATACAGCTCCATGAAGTTCGCCATGTTTTTTATGGCCGAATACGGCAACATGATTACGGTTGGATGCGTGGCCACTCTGCTTTTCTTCGGCGGCTGGACCAGCCCCTTCGGCAACTTGATTGACCCGCCGCAGAACATTTTGGCCCATGCTCTCTTTCCCATGTTCTGGTTTGTTTTGAAGGTCTTCTGTTTCCTTTGCTTGTATGTCTGGGTGCGGGGCACGCTGCCGCGCTTCCGTTATGACCAACTGATGAGATTCGGATGGCGCATTCTCATGCCTCTGGCCATCCTCAACATTGTGGCCACGAGCCTTTGGCTTGCCTACCACTGAGATACAATCGGGGAGGATTTTCCGCTGCCAACGCGGCTGCTGCTCAACTCCCCCTTAACCTGCCGGTTTGTACAACCGTGAACGGCCCGAACGTGACGGCACAATGCATCTAGTTTTGTTTATCGTCTTTGCCGGATTCTGCCTGGCTGGAGCCATCAACCTGCTGCTCCAGAGCCATCCCATCAACAGCGCCTTGTCGCTGATTGTGGTGATGGCCTCGCTGGCCGTGCTCTACCTGCTGCTCGGCGCGGAGTTTCTTGCCGCCGCGCAGTTCATTGTCTATGCCGGCGCCATTATGGTGCTGTTCACGTTTGTGGTGATGCTGCTCAACGCTGGACGTGAAGAACGCACGCTGGGCAGCCGGGCGGCTCGCACCATCGGGTTTCCTGCCGTCGTCGCTATCCTCGCTGTTCTGGCCACCGTCATTCTGCACCTGCAAGGAATGGGCACAGCCGGCTTGAGCCAGGGCATCACGACGACCGAGGAGTTGAGTACAGTTCTCTTCACCAAGCTGCTGTTGCCGTTCGAAGTTACTTCGGTGCTGATTCTCATCGCCATTCTCGGTGCGGTGGCCTTGGCGCGTCACGGTCACGGAGAACGCGAAGACAGTCCGGCGCATCACGAAACCCCGGAAAGGACGGCTGCCAAGTGAACTCTTTTCTCTCACAGGAAGTTCCTCTCTCCTGGTATCTGATGTTGAGCGCGATTTTGTTTTCGCTGGGAGTCATCGGCTTCCTCATCAAGCGCAACTTGATTACCGTTTTCATGTCCATTGAGCTGATGCTCAACGCCGTGAATCTCTCCTTTGTGACCTTCGCCCACCAGTGGCACGCGGTGAAGGGCCAAATTTTTGTCTTCTTCGTGATGATGGTGGCCGCGGCAGAAGCTGCCGTGGGTCTGGCCATCATTATTGCCGTCTTCCGCGCCCGCGCCACCCTGGCCGTCGACAGAATCGACCTGATGAAACTATGAACGCATACCCACATCTTTGGCTGATTCCGCTGCTGCCCTTCGCCGGGTTCCTTTTCAACGGGCTGCTGGGCCGAAGGCTGCCCAAGTGGCTGGTCACAACCGTGGCACTGCTGACGCCGCTGCTTGCATTTGGCTTCGTAGTCAACGCATGGCTGTTCTCCGCTGCAAATTCGGGCGTCTTTCCACTTGTTGAAACCTGCCCGCAAGCCTGGATCAACGCCGGTGCGCTGCGCATCGACTTCAACCTGGTCCTCGATCAGCTCTCGCTGGTCATGCTGCTGGTGGTCACTGGCGTCGGCTTTCTTATTCACGTCTACTCGGTCGGTTACATGGGCGACGAAGAAGGCTACGCGCGCTACTTCAGCTACCTGAACCTGTTTCTCTTCTTCATGACGGTTCTGGTGCTGGCCGGCAATGCCCTGGTGATGTTTGTGGGCTGGGAGGGCGTAGGCCTGGCGTCGTATCTGCTGATCGGTTTTTATTTCCAGAAGAAGTCGGCTGCCGACGCCGGCAAGAAGGCCTTCATCGTCAACCGCATCGGCGACTTCGGCTTCCTGATCGGCATGTTTCTACTGCTGGCCAATTTCGGCACGCTCACCTTTACCGAGATTGCCACCAAACTCGGCCAGGACCCCGGCTGGCAGGGTGGTGCGGTTACCGTGATTGCGCTTTGCCTGCTGTTGGGCGCTGCCGGCAAAAGCGCGCAGCTTCCGCTCTACATCTGGCTGCCGGACGCGATGGAAGGCCCTACTCCGGTCTCCGCTCTTATCCACGCGGCCACCATGGTTACAGCGGGCGTTTACATGATCGCCCGAACGCATGTTTTGTTTGACCACTCACCCTTCGCGCTCGGCGTGGTGGCTGTGGTCGGCGCGGCCACGGCATTGTTTGCCGCCACCATTGGCCTGGTACAGAACGACATCAAGCGGGTGCTGGCTTACTCCACCATTTCGCAGTTGGGCTACATGTTTCTGGCCTGCGGCGTGGCCGCTTATTCGGCAGGCATCTTCCATCTGGTCACGCACGCGTTCTTCAAGGCCCTGCTCTTCCTGGCCGCGGGTTCGGTCATCCACGCTGTGGGCGGCGAGCAGGATCTGCGCAAGATGGGCGGCCTGTGGCGCAAGCTCCCAGTCACCTTTGCCGTGACCACGGTGGGTGTGCTGGCTATCGCGGGATTCTTCCCATTTGCCGGATTCTTCTCGAAGGATGCGATTCTCTACGCGGCCTTTCAACAGGGCACGGGCGGGAAAATGCTGTGGGCTGTAGGCCTGCTTACCGCGCTGCTGACCTCGTTCTACATGTTTCGGCTCTGGTACCTCGCTTTTCTGGGCAAGCCGCGCAGCTTTACAGGACATCACCATGCCACACCGTGGACCATGTTGGGGCCGCTGGTGATTCTGGCGCTGCTCTCGATTGGCGGCGGATGGATCGGCATCGAGCGTTTCGGCGCGTACCTGGCGCCCTCTACAGGCGCTCGGCCAGTTGAGGCTGCCGGAAATCTGGAGTTGCTCCTGGGTCTCGTGGCAGTCGCGGTGGCGCTTGTTGGCTGGCTTATTGCAGACCGTCTCTACCGTCAACGGCCTGCCGCACCTGCCGAACTTGCCGCGGCCCTTCCGCACGGCTACAAGCTGTTGGCCAACAAGTATTACGTTGACGAGATTTACACAGCCGTCGTAGTCAAGCCGCTGCTCGGATTCTCGAAATTCATTCTGGAGTGGGTGGTGGATGTGGCCATCCTGGGGGGGCTGGCATGGCTCATGGGCGGCATCGCCATGCTGACCGGATCCATCCTGCAACGCTGGCAATCGGGCAATCTGCGCTCGTATGCGGCGTGGCTGGCCGCCGGGGCCGCGGCTTTGCTGCTCTTTGTCCTGGTTCCCTGGGCCACCGTTCTGGCCAGTCTTTCAGCAATTCATCTTGGCGTGGCGGGGCACTAAATGAACGAAATAAATCAATCGATTCTTACGCTAATCTTGCTGGTCCCGCTGGCCGGAGCGGTGCTGGTGGCGCTCGTGCCCGACCGCTTCAAATTGCCCAACTGGATTGCATTATTGACGGCGCTAGTCACCTTTGGCCTCACGCTGCACTTGCCGGCGCACTTTCTGCTGGGCCACGGAGGCTTTCAGTTTGAGGTCGACCGGCCCTGGATTGAAAATCCGGCCATCAATTATCACATAGGCGTGGACGGGTTGAGCCTGTGGCTGGTAGTGCTGACCGGTTTGCTGGCTCCCATCGGTGTCGTTGCCAGTTGGAATGCCATCAAGGAGCGTCGCAAGGTTTTCTACTCGCTCTTCCTGGTGCAGCAGACGGCCATGTTCGGCGTATTCATTTCTTTGGATTTGATGGTCTACTACGGCTTCTGGGAACTGTCTCTGGTCCCCATGGCCATCCTTATCGCCATGTACGGCCGCAAGGATGGGCCAAAGGCGGCGATGAAGTTCTTCCTCTTCACCTTCGTTCCATCGGCGCCCTTGCTGGTCGCGCTTCTCTGGCTCTACATCCAGACCGGCAGCTTCGATTTCACCACGCTGCAGATTCTCATTGCCCATGGCTCGTTCCCTGCCGGAGCCATGTACTGGGTAGCCCTCGCGTTCATATTCGCCTTTGCGGTCAAGGTGCCCGTCTTCCCGTTGCATGGATGGGTTGCAGACACCTTCAGCGAAGCCCCAGTTGCGTTGGCAATGGTCGTTGCCGGAAAGCTGGGCCTCTACTCCATGCTGCGCTTCCACATCGGCCTGTTCCCCGAGCAGGCCCGCGCAGTTGCGCCGTGGATGATCGGTCTCGCGGTCATCGGCATTCTCTACGGGGCCTGCCTGGCGCTGGTGCAGCGCGACTTCTGGCGGCTGATGGCCTTTGCCGCCCTGAGCCATCTGAGCCTGATTACGCTGGCCATCTACGGCATGACTCTGACCGGTTGGGACGGCGCGGTCTACCAGATTCTCTCGCACGGCGTGGTAGACGGCGTACTCTTCCTGCTGCTGGGTGTGCTCTACGATCAATACGCAACCAGCCAGATCAATGCCTATGGCGGGCTGGCTGCCAAACTGCCGCGTACGGCTACGCTTTTTGTGATCGGAGCGCTGGCCATGATCGGCCTGCCCATGCTCAGCGGCTTCGTGGGCGAGTTCCTCATCCTTTCAAGCACCTTTACCGGCGTCAGCAAGGGCTGGACAATTGCCGCCGCTTTGGGCGTGATTCTGGGCGCGGCCTACATGCTGTGGCTGGTACAGCGCCTCTTCTACGGGCCTGAGAGCCAGTTAGCAACGTCAAAGCCGCCGCATGACCTGAGGTTCGGCCAGATGGCCGTGTTGTGGCCGCTGGCGGTGCTGATGCTGGTAATGGGCCTGGCACCCTCCCTCTGGCTGGCGTCGATTCAAACCGGCGTGCGTCCCCCGCAGCCGAGGATTCCGAACCCATCACTACAACCCGCGCTATCCATTACGTCCCTTGGGGAGGCTCAGCGGTGAATCCTGTACCCGACATCTTCCGCATCCTTCCCGAAATGATCCTCACGGTAACCGGCGTGGCTGTCATGCTGATTGACGCCTCGCTGCCTCCCGGTTGGGCGCGCCGCCCATTGGGCTGGGTTGCCGCCTTCGGAACCACCCTCGCACTCTGGGCCAGCCTTTGGCAGCTTTCATTGCCCGTAGGGACTGGCTTCTATTCGACCGTCGAAACCAGCCCCTTCACCGTCTTTTTTCACGTGCTCATCTGCGGGCTCGTCCTGGTGGCCTTGCTGCTCTCGCTGGATACCCTTCCGGAAGACAGCCATCATCAGGGCGAATTTTACGCACTGATCGTCTTTGGAGCGGTGGGCATGTGCCTGCTGACCGGCGCGGTTGAGTTGCTGCTGGTCTTTATTGCGCTTGAGATTTCTTCGATCTCCACTTACGTCCTGGCCGGCTACCGCAAAGACACGCCCCGCGGGCCGGAAGCAGCAATCAAGTATTTCCTCCTCGGCTCCTTTGCAACGGGTTTTCTCCTCTATGGCATTGCGTTGGCCTTCGGGGCCACAGGAACGACGCAGATTTACGAGATCGCCCATCTGGCTCCCGCAGCCGAGAATCATGGGCTGGTGCTGGCGGCATTGGCGCTGATGCTGGTCGGCATCCTGTTCAAGGTGTCAGCCGCGCCTTTCCACGTTTGGACGCCCGATGTCTATGAAGGCTCCCCGACGCCAGTGGTGGCGCTCATGTCTACCGCGCCCAAGGCTGCAGCCTTCGCACTGCTGCTACGCGTGGTGTATGAGATGTTCCCCACGCTTCACTCCACCTGGACGCCGCTGTTGTGGGTGATTGCAGTGCTCTCCATGACGGTGGGCAATCTGGCCGCGCTGCGCCAGGAGAACGTGAAGCGCATGCTGGCCTATTCTTCGATAGCCCATGCCGGCTACCTGCTGGCTGCCTTCGCCGGTCTTGGGTCCAGCGGGATCGCCGCGGCCAGCTTTTACACTGCCGCCTATGCGGCCATGAACGTGGGCATCTTTGCCGTGATTACGGTGGCCAGCGGATACGACGAAAAACGCCCCATGGTGAGCGATTTCCGCGGTTTGATCTACCGCTCTCCCCTGCTCGGCAGCCTGCTGATCTTCTTTCTGGTTTCGCTGGTGGGAATTCCCTTCACCGGCGGCTTCTTTGGCAAGTTCTACTCCTTCACAGCGGCAGTGGGTGGGGGCGCGGTATGGCTAGCCATCATCGGTTTGCTGAATTCGGGCTTGGCGGCGGCCTATTATCTGCGTCTGGCCCTGGCAGCGGCGCAGCACCAGACCGCGAAGGAAGCCAAAGATGCGGGCCCCACGCCGCAGGTGGGTATTGCTGTAGGCGCAGCTCTGGCATTCGCCGTTGTTGCAACTCTGATTCTGGGCATCAAGCCCAGTGAGGTGCTGCGCGCCGCCGAGGCGGGTGCGCACGTGCTTGAAGCTCCTCCGGCGCAGACCACCGTCTATGGCCCTGTGATCAGCCCGCCTGCACCTTAGCGATGTTTTCCGGGACTCTCGAATCGAGCAGTTTGCGGTAAAACTCAACGGTTAGCCCTACGACTCGGTCGTCCCCATAGTGCTCAATGACCCACCTGCGCGCCGCCTGCCCCATGCGGCGGCAGCGCTCCGGGTCACGCATGAGCTTAAGAATCGCTTCGCGAAGGGCTTCAGGGTAGCCGGGCGGAACCAGCAGCCCGGTCACCTCCGGCACCACCGCATCGCGTGATCCCGTTGAGAGGGTCGTCACCACAGGAATCCCCGAAGCCGCTGCCTCCAGCACAACATTTGGGAAACCCTCACGCAACGTTGGCAACACCATGACATCCATTGCCCGGTAATAAGGGGCTGCATCGGCCACAAGACCGGTGTAGTGAATGCGTGGATGGCTCAGAATGCGGGCGCGTAATGGCTGATCCAACGCGTCGTCCGAAGCGTCGAACCAACCCACCAGAAGCAGGTGCGCCTCCGGTTCGGTGGTCAGGATGGTTTCAAATACCTCGACCAGCTCCGGCACGCCCTTGTCGCGGGTGAGACGGCCTACAAAGCCCAGCACCGGAGCGCTTTGGCAGATCCCGAGCTTTGCGCGCACGTCAGTTTGCCCGGGAGAAAACCGCTCGACGTCGACTCCGTGGCTGCTGCCGTCACCCAGAACGTGCAGCTTGGCCGCCGGCGCAATGCGCAAGGCCAGAGCCTCAGCCCTTAAGCTCTCGCTATTGCACACCACGGCATGCGCACACGCCGCCGCAAGCCGTTCCGCCGCAAGCAACAAGTGGCGCTTCAATCCAGAAGCGGTTTCGAGTTTGAGCCCGCGCAGCAGGTAGACCCGCACCGGCACGCCGCAAAGCATAGCCGCCACTGTTCCCAATAGACCGGCCTTGGGCGTGCTGAACTCAGCCAAATCGGGCTTGTTGCGGCGCAGCATTCCCCACAGGCGAAGGAACGACACGCAATCCGGGAACGGCGCAATCGTCCGCTTCATGGGAATTGCGATTGGCTCAATGCCTTCGCTGGCGGCCGTTCGATCGAGTAACTCGCCGGGCCCTGAAACCAGCGTGACGCGGAACCCCGCCCCGCGCAGCGCGCGAAGCCGCCCTGCAAGCACCAGGCAGGTTTGCGGGCTGGTGATCCCCACCACAACGTGCGGCATCTCTGAGACCCGAGCCCGGGAACCGGGAACCGAAGGGCATGCGACCAGAGCCGACATTGAGGGTTTTCCTCTTTTGGGATAACTGGTTTCAATTATGACGCACAGCGACAGGATGCGGCATACAATGACTCATACACCAGGAACCAAGTCCGCCAACCACCTGCCGAATGAAGGCTGCATTGCGGACTCAGCAGGCACCGAGGTGGCGTATTCCTACGATGAGGCTCCGCGCATATCCATGGCGCATCGTTCAAGGGTTCTTTTGTTGATTCCTCATCTCGGCGGTGGCGGCGCAGAGCGGGTGGTTTCGCTGCTCGCGAACGGACTCTCCCCCGAAAGGTACGAGGTGCATCTGGGGCTGGTGACGCAAGCGGATTCGGCCGATCGAAGATTGCCGGAGTGGGTCACAGTTCACTCTCTCGGTGCACGACGGGTGCGCTCTGGAACATTCAGATTGCTTCGCCTGGTGCGCCGGCTCAAGCCGGATGTAATTCTCTCCGGCATGGCGCATTTGAACTTCCTGGTGCTGCTCCTGCGGCCTCTTTTTCCTGCACACACGCGCATACTGGTGCGACAAAACGGAACCGTCTCGACCGCACTCGCTTTTGGAGGCTTGCCCGCCTATACCCGTCTTGCCTTTCGCCAGCTTTACCGCCGTGCAGACCGCGTAATCTGCCAGACAGAAGCGATGGCAGAGGACCTGGCACGCGAGACTGGCACTCCCAAAACGCGGTTGGCAGTATTGCCCAATCCGGTTGATCTGGAGGGAATGCGCGCTGCCGTGCGCGGAAATCCGAAGGCTTGGCGTGGCCCCGGCCCTCATTTGCTGGCGGTAGGCCGCCTGGCGCGAGTGAAGGGATTCGACTTGCTACTGCAGGCATTGGCTAGAGTGCGCGGGCATGTTCCAGACACCGATCTGCTTATCGCAGGAGCCGGCCCTGAGGGAGCGGCACTGAAGGCGCTGTGTCTTAAACTCGGCCTGCAGAATGCGGTGCGCTTCGTCGGCTATGTGGATCGGCCGGCAGAGTACTTCGCTGGCGCCACGGTTTTTGTGCTCTCGTCCCGGCACGAAGGGTTGCCGAATGCGTTGATCGAGGCCGCTGCCGCGGGCTTGCCAGTCGTCGCCCTGCCGGCCTCGCAAGGCCTGGTAAATCTCATCCAGGGCCAGCCAGGTATTTGGCTCGCGCCGGAGGTCACTGCCGTCGCCCTTACCGATTCCCTGCTCTCTGCACTTCACGCGCTTCGGCCGGGCGAGCGCTTCACACATCCGTTTGTTGAGCAATTCCGCATCGATAGCGCCATTCACGCCTATGAGCAGCTGATCGACGCTGTGGCCGGGGAGAGCGCACCGTGAACCACATTGCTCTGGTAATTCCCGGAATTGACCGCATCGGCGGCGCGGAGCGGCAAGTGATTCTGCTTGCCGAAGGGTTGGTCAAACACGGCTGGAGGGTCAGTGTCGTTGCGCTGTCTGGAACGGGGTGCACGTCGGCAGGCGAATTGCGCACTGCCGGAGCCGCGTTTCTGAGCCTCGGGATGCGCAGAGGGCTGGCCGACCCGCGCGGCTGGCTTCGCTTTCACCGTTGGCTCAAACGGGAAAAGCCAGATGTAGTTCACGCGCATCTTCCTCACGCAGCATGGATGGCACGCTGGTCGCGGCTGGGCGCGCCGGTTCGCACGGTGGTTGATACATTGCACAGTTCCTCAACCGGCGGCCTTGGCAGGTGGCTAGGCTACCGCTGGAGCAACTGGCTCACCGACCGGGTTACCGCCGTAAGTCAAGCGGTGGGCAAAGCGCACGTGGACGTTCAAATGGTCCCAGAAGACAAGGTCACCGTGGTGCCCAATGGGGTGGACGTGGATGCATGGCGGCCGAACAGCGCGGCACGGGAAGCGATGCGCCGGGAACTTGGCCTTACGGACAAGTTTCTCTGGTTCGCCGCGGGGCGCCTGGATCAGGTCAAGGACTATCCCACGCTTCTGCGAGCGATGGCTGCAATGCCTGCGCCGGCGCGGCTGGTCATTGCGGGAACGGGACCGCTGCAGGGTGAACTCAATTCGTTGGCAACTGAACTTCGCATTGAGCGCAGAGTTCGCTTTCTGGGATTCGAACCGAATGTACGCGGGTGGATGCAGGCTGCGGACGGATTTGTGCTCTCATCCCGATGGGAAGGGCTGCCGATGGCGGTGCTGGAGGCTGGGGCCTGCGGCGTGCCAGCCGTGGCGACCGATGTTCCGGGAACGCGCGAGGTGGTTGTGAACGGGGAAACAGGCTTGCTGGCGTCGCCGGGCGACGTGGATGCATTGCGAGGAGCGATGGGCAAGTTGATGGAAATTCCGTCGGAAGAGCGCAGGGTCATGGGCGAGCGCGCACGTCAACGGGTCATCGAGCACTTCAGCCTGGAGAAGGTTCTTGACCGGTGGGAGGAGGTTTACACGGATTTGTTGGCTTCCAATCCGCGTTCCCGTCGCTGGGGCCGGGACTGATTCATCGGGAAACACATGCTCGACCCAAGAAGCGCTTCGCAATCCGGCTTTGCCTCAACCTCAACAGAGCCGCCGCTTCCGAGAGCCGCTCACCAAGCCCGAGCTGTGCGGGAGGAAACTCAGCGATAACCCGGTCCACGCAGGTGAATTGCGCGGCATGCTTGCGAACGAAGCTGTCAAGCTCCTGCACCAGGGCGTCTGGGGCGGTGTTTGAATGCAGCAGGATGGTCCAGACTCCCCCCGCCTTTTCAGACGGGCCCCAAAGCTGCTGAGGAATCCAGGTAAGGCCGCCGCGCGTGCAGGGCACCCGGGCCAGGCCGTCGGAGATGATTCCGATGCCCTCTTTGCCGAGGGCGCGGAGAGTTGCGCTGTCGAAGCCGTGCCGCGGCGCGACCCATATGCGCGGATTGAGCCCATGGGCGCGCAGGAGCTCGAGCCCCAAGCGAATCCACTCACGCTGCGTCCCTTCGGGAAGACCTGCGAACTCCGAGATTCTGTGGAACGGCAGCAGGCTCCGGCCCTGGCTCGCGCATAGATGGCGGTAGCCATGCAGTCCGACGGTGGCGCCGGCAGCCTCCATGGTCCGCATTTGCTCCCAGAAATCCGGGTCCGGCTCATCAAGTTGCAACTCCGGGTCCCGGTTCTCGGGAATCACGGCAAGAATCGGTTGGATGCCGAACTCTCGAATCAACGGCACAAACCGCCGCCACCTATCCCGCGACATGGTTGGGCAGAGATCGTCGAAGCGAAGCATGTACTGCGCAGGTTTGGGAATCATGCCGCGACCTCCGCAGGACGCTCCTTGGGCAGCAGACGCCAGGTCCAATACCAGAGGAAGAAGAATGTGCTGACTGTCCACAACGAAGTGGCCAATGCGATTCCGGCCACGCCAAACCGGCGCATCAGGATGAGGTTCAACACAATGTCCAGCCCCAGATTGAGGATGCCGCAATAGAGAACCAGGTCGGTTCGCCGCATGGCCACAAGAAACCGGTAAAACACGCGGCTCGAAGCAAAGAACGGAATCTGGATGGCATACATGGCCAGCACCGGCGTGACCGCTGCCGTGTCCGCTGGCCTAAACGCACCGTGCTGAAAGGTGATGCGAATCAGCAGGTGTGCGCCCAGGATCAGCCCTGCTGCAATCGGCGCAGAGGCCAAGGCTGTGAGCTTGGCCCAGGTGCGCAGCGTATGCCGGCACCCTGCCCAGTCATCGGCAGCGATCATGCTTGAAAAATACGGCACTACGGCCGTTGAGACGGCCCCGGCCATCAAGGTGAGCACCACGCTGACAAAGCGGCCGGCGTAGGCCAGCGCGGCGACACTCCCGGCCGGCAGCATGGCGGCCATGGATTGATCGACCAGCAGGCCGCCAGAAGCCACCACACCGCTCAGCAGCACGGGGCCGTACTGGCCGGCGACTTCGCGGGTGGACTCGGTCATTCCATGCCATCGCAGGCGGAAACGGTAGCCGAGCAAGTCCATCATCCAGGTGACGATGCAGACATGGATCAGCGCGCCGGCCAGGTAGCCGTAGACCAGAGCCCAGATGCCTATACGGTGGCTGAGAACCAGCGCGCAGGCCATCATGGCTACTGGCGTGGCTACGGGCGCTATAGCGGGCCAGGCAAAGCGCTCGAAGGTGTTCAGCACCGCGGTACAGTTGGCGGCGATACCGGAGAGCAGAACGATGGGCAGCAGAGCGTAGAAGAGGCGCACGGAAAGGTCGAGCTTGGCTGCCGGGAAATGGGAGGCAATCAGGGGGAAAAACCCGCGCGCTGTCAGGGCCATGACGGCAGACGCGCCGGCGAGCAGCAGGCAGAGCCAGAGCATGGAACTCGAAAGCAGTTGCTGCGCCCGCTCCTGACCTTCCGTTTGCCGCACGCGGACCAGGGTGGGGACGAGGGCCTGGTTCATCGACTCGGAGATCAGGTTGATGAGTAGGCCCGGGATCAGCGCCGCGGCCAGAAACGCGTCCATATCGTCCGACCGGCCAAAGACGCCGGCGACTGCGAACTCTTTGACGGTGGCGACAAGCTTTACCAGCACCACTGCGGCAGAAACGGAGGCGGCGGCGCGCAGAATACGCCGGTTGACACTGGCGCCGTGAAACGGCTGCGCGATTTGGGCAAACGAAAACATGAAGGCTGAAGTGGTTCCGTCAGTCTACAGGACAGGCATCAATTTTGGCGTGAAACTCGACGCCCGGCTCTTGGTGGTTTCCGAGATCCCATCATGCGTGTAAGAGGAGACGCACAAAGACCTAGTTCATTGGTGTCGATGGAAATCTGCACTGCGCATTCGCGAAGGCCTGCATCTGCCCTATCAGTTGCCCTCCGGCTTCAGGAGAGCTAACGGGAATCAGAAATCGGTCGGCACGGCCCTCGAAATCCACAAACTCGTTTGTTATTCTGCTTTCCTTGATAGACGAGCCCGATGCTTGAATCACAAGCCATGTGAAGGCGCAGGACGGCTTCTCAGTACAGACGGAGTTGGTTGCCCTTCCCAACTGAGCAGGCCGCGCTTCGATAAGCGCAAGAGCGCCAGCAATGTCACTCGTGAGGTTCAAACTGAAGGTGTATTGCTGGCTGTCCGCCTGGTCCCCGGTCAGCTTCTTGCCAACCACCCCAGAGAACCGGTCCACAATCACGACGTCGACCTTCAGCGAGCATCCGTCCAGCTTGAAGGTCTTGAGAGCGCCGTAGACCGATCCACGGTAGAAGGCCTTCTGGTTCTCCTTGTCAATGTAATGCTGGGCGTAGAAAACATAGGCGCCCTTTCTCGCTTCCGCTTCCGCTGCCAGTAAGAGATCGCGTTGCGCAGCAGCTGCATCAACGTTGCCGTTAGCATTTCTGTCCTGGCCATGCAGAGGAAGCGTTGACACGCTGAGAAGGACAAAACAGACAACGATTTGTCTCAACGACGCATTTGATCTCAGCATAAGTTCTCCGCGTTCCCAGAACCAGCCGTGCAATTTGATTCAAGCTACTTTGACGAAGCTTGCCGAAGCATAGCACGGGTTCTGGGACCTCTTGCTCAGCGCGCCGTCACGCCAGGGCAATCGCATGAACGGTTGGACACGATGAAGGCTTTGGCCAATCTGCGCTTCACCGGCTCTCAAAGGCCAGTGTATTCCCGGTGAAAAATGGCTGATCTTCGACAGGCTCCAGGACGTAAGTTCTTTGTTTTTGCAGGCGTTTCGGGTCATTATTGATGTAACGTCATTGTTTTCAAATGCATGAAGCAAAAAAGGGGGGCGGGGTGGGGTAAATCGCTCTCTGTGTGTGCTGCGGTAATGGTGGTGCGGTGGAGGCCATAGGATCAATTGTCTCCTTTTTCACGAATTAAACTGCAATCTCCGGGAAGATATCGGAGAGTCATTTTGCCGGCAGGTTTCTTCATGCGATTGCCCTGGCCGTCACGCCGGGAAACTGGATTCGAGCCCCTGCGGGTCTTCCGTGGCCAGGCGTCCGGCGAGTGCAATCAGGGCGAACAGCATCCACGTGGTGCGGCTCTCATGCACCGTGGCAACCAGAGAGGTGACTACCCACACCAGAAGCGTTGTGGCCAAAGCCACGCGCAGAGGTCCGCGCGTCCGCAACGCCGACCATGCGGCCAGCGCAACAATGGCCGTAGCAAGGAAGAGGGCACAGAGGCCGCCCTCTACAAGGATGGCCAGGGCGCTGTTGTGAGCGGTGTCAATGGGAGAGGTGCCGGCAGCGATCACGAAGCTGCCTGCTCCGCGGCCAACAAGTGGGGCCTGCGCGAAGGCATGCCAGCCCACGGACCAGATGTTCCATCGCTGGTTCAAGTCGCCGCCATGCAACTGCTCAGCGATGGTGGCCAGCCGTTCAAGAGTTTCGTGCGGCACCCAAATCCAAATGCAGGCGGCAAGTGCCGGCAGCGCAAAACTGCCGGCAAGCACCCGTCCCGCGTGGCCGCGCGCGAGCAGAATACCGCATCCCGTGAGAGCCACGGCGGCCGCGACGAATCCTCCGCGCGAGGCCGTGAGCAGCACCGCAACCAGTCCCAGCGGCAGATAGCCGCCTGCCAGAATCCGCCCGGGCCAACCGGATTCTCCATCGTAGAGCAATGCCGCCATGGGAAAGCCAAGGTCGAGGAAGCGGGCCACGTCGTTGGGGTCCTGCCCACTGGCGGCGAACCGGATTTGTCCCTCGGCAATGGCTTCTGGCGAGGCGAAATTGCCGAGAGTGAGAATGGCCAGCACCCAGGAACCAGCAACCGTGACGCGCAGCAGGGTGCGCAGATTGCCGGGGCTCTCGGCGAACTCCCAGACCAGCCAGACGATCATCATCTCCTGGAAGTAGCCGCGCATCTTCTCCAGGGTTGCCGTCGAGTCGATGGTCCAGAAGTACGAGCAGCAGAACCAGAGATAGAGGACAAGGACCATCCACTGCATAGGGCCTGGGGTGCGCAGTCGGCCGGATTGAAGGACGGCGGGAATGGCAGCAAGAAGCAGGAGCAGACCGGCGATGCGGGCCACGTGTCCGAGCGGCTCGCCCAGATCCAGGGAGTACTCCCACGGAACGGTGAAGGCGAAAAGAAGCAGCAGTGCCCAGGCTATTTTTCTCATTAGAGCAACTCTCCCGATGGTGTAAAGGTGCATTCCCTCAGGGGCTAAAGCCCGACTCTTCTTTGTTGGCATCTTGCGGCGCGGCTGAAGCCGCGCCCTTTCAAAACTGCTCTACACCAAAGGAATATCTGCTCTAAAATCAACTGCTTAGCGGTCCGACGAGTCAAGCCTTCTGGGCGTCGTGGTCGTGGTAGTTGTGGTCGTGGCGGGTCGATTAAACCATTGCGAATACACCAGCGCGCCGTAGATGGGCACGCCCGCGGCCGATTGGACGGCCGACTCCAGGAACCTGTTCAAGAGGTTCTTGGCCATTGAATCGGGCAGAAACAGGATGTCGCGGTCGTGAACCGGCTGATCTGGCTCCTGACCGTGAATCATGCGCTTGAGGTTAAGCGCGGTGACGGTCCTTCCGCCCTTTTGTTCGCGGATGAGCAGAGCCTTGCTGGTAGCCGCGTTTTGCAGCGGACCCCAGGCCAGCGAAATCGCCTGGACCACCGTGAGCCCCTGCGCGGGATCGACCGGGAAGCCTCCGGGACGAACCACGTCCCCAATGACGTAAACCAAACCTGCACGGCTCACCTGGACGGTGTCGCCGGGGGCGAGCTCGGGGTTGTGCTCGGCGGCGGAGCCTGTCCCGCTGGGGTCCAGCACAACCGAGTGCGGCATATTCATGTTGTCGCGATGGAAGACGTTGACCAGGCGTCCCGCATTGGGGGAGAGCCCGGAGGCGGCCGAGAGCAGGTCGAGGAGCCGATGGTGCAAGGTGAAGGGATAAACTCCCGGCCGCGCGACCTCGCCCAGCACGCTCACATCCTGGCCAACATAAGAGGTGACCAGCACCGACACGACCGGATGCAGCAGCATGCCCTGAGCCAGCAGCGCCGCTTCAATTGTGGCGGCCGCGCCTTGCTCGTCGAGCCCCACCACTTTCACCTCATGGATCATGGGCAGCGTCACCGTTCCTGACGGGGAGACACGCACGGCGGAGTGAAACTCAGGGGTGTGGACCTCGCTGACATCGAGAAAATCGCCGGGAGCGATGGGCGCGGGCATGGGAGAGGTCGATTGCGCGCCGGCCATCGCGGGCAATCCGGCTTGCCCCGCCCCGCCCGGGATATCCCAGACCGCCGGCGCATCCTTGGGATTGGGCAGCCGTTGCGGCTGGGATGTATCGGGGAGACGCACCACGCCACTGGGGATACCCGCAGTGCTGGGCGTAGGCGTTTGAGCGCGCATGGTTGTCCCGCCCAAAAGCACCGCCAAGAGGATGACCACCGCCCGAGTGCCTGGGTTGTCTAGCGATTCCATGAGGAGCGCACCTCCAAAGGCGAGCCATAGGCCGGCAAACAGGGTGATGGCCATGTAAAGGGGAAGATCCGGCGTGACCGGCTTGGCGGGTGTGCGGGCGTAATCCACAACCGTGATGTTGGAGGCATGAATGCCGGCGGAAAGGCCCGCCTCTTCCACCTTTTCCAGCACCCGCATATAAAGTTCGCGGCTGGAATTAGCTTCCTGGCGCATCCTGGCGTACTCGGTTGCGGACTGGTTGAGTTTCATGCCCTCGCCGGTGCGCTCTTCAAGGCTTTTGCGCACCATCTGTTCGCGGTCTTGTGCGGTCTTCCAAGCGCTGCGGAAGCGGTCAACGAGCTTTGCGTCTTCGGCCTGCACCTGGCGGTCAAGGTCCTGCAATTGGCCACGAATCTCGAGAACGCGCGGGAAGTTCGGTCCATGCTCGATCTTGAGCTGGGCCTGTTCTTGTTCCAGTTCGCTGTGACGGGCGTGTAGCTGCTGCAGCAACGCGGTGGTAAAGTTGCCGCTCTCCGATTGCAAACGCGGGTCGGAAGCGACCACCAATTCGGGATCGCCCTGAGAGGCGGCGCGGTACTCGGACTCGCGCAGAATCCGGTCAGTGGTGGCGGCCACCAACTGGCGACCGAGTTCGTCGATCTCAAGCAGTGCGGAGATATGCTGAGTCTCGCCCTGCTGGCCGTTGGCCAGGGTCTCCGGCGTGGAGAGAATGCCGTGGTCGCGCTGGAAGGCGGCCAAGCGCTGCTCGTCCTGGTCGACGCCTGCCTTGAGGGCGGTGAGCTGGCTGCCCAGCCATTCTGAAGCCTGGGCTGTGGCCTGAACCCGGGATTCGCTGTCCTGCTGGCCGTAAGCCTTGATGAGCCCGTTGACCACGGCGGCAGACAGCGCCGCGTCGCGGCAGCGGAAACGAATCTGGATGAGCAGCGTGCGGGGAAGCGTCTGCACGTGGAGCCGCAATTGAAATCTCTCCAACAGCCAGGCCTGGGCATCGGGGCTGGGCGCTTCGGGGTGGAAATTGGGAAAGCGGCTGTCGAATCGGCCTTTGAAACCCGGCTCCTGGTAGAGCTTGAGGTCCTTGATCACACGCCATGCCAACTGGTCGCTGCGGAAGACGTTAGCAAGAGTTTCCTGCTGCACCGGAGCAGAGAGGATGGAGGCCGCCACGTAAGGCTCGGCGGCCTCAAGGCTCAGCGAGGATGCGGGCGCGGTGCGCAAGGCCACCTTGGCACTGGCCTCATACTGGTTGGGCGCGATGATGCAATATAGCAGGCAAAGGAGCAGCAAGCTCCCGATAATAGCTGCAATCAGGTTCCGGCGGCGAACCATCGTGTCGGCGAGGTCGCGCAAGGAGACCTGGGATGCGGCCATCCGGGCGCCGGTACTGCTGTGAGCACCTGCATCGTGCTGAAGAACGGGAGTGTCCGCCACCGGCTGTCAACCTCAACAACAAGAGAGTCTCCGGCAGGGCTATCCCCGGGTTTGAAACCGAAACGACACTGCGGAGGAAATACCGGCAAGTGTGCTTCATCGGGCTCGATTCGTCAATAGGCCCCATCACTTAAGGAAAGAAGGCTGTGGAAAACAGGGCCGATTTTCTGGCTCTAATTCCCTCCCCCGGCGCGATACCACTCCACTGTGCGGCGCAAGCCCTCACGGAAATCGACTTGAGGCGTATAGCCGAGCAAGTCCTGCGCCAGGCGAATGTCTGCCAGAGAATCGCGGATGTCGCCGCTGCGCGCGGGCTCGTAGGCTGGTTTCCCGCTGTAGCCGGTGAGTTCGCAGAGAAGGTCGAATGTCTGGTTGAGTGTAATGCGCTGGGCGGTGGCGAGGTTCATCATCCGGCCGGAGACTTTGGCGGCGGGCGCCGCAGCGGCAAGCAGGTTGGCGTGGACTACGTTGTCAATATAGGTAAAATCGCGACTCTGCTCGCCATCGCCGTAGATGGTGGGCTGCTCGCGAGCCAGCATCCGGCGGCAGAAGATGGCCAGCACACCGGAGTAGTGGGATAACGGGTCCTGGTAGGGGCCGAAGACGTTGAAGTAGCGCAGGACTACCGTCTCGAGTCCATACACCCGCGTGAATGCGCCCATGTAGTGCTCGCCCGCCAGCTTGGCTACAGCATAGGGAGAGATGGGGCTGGGAAGCATGCCCTCGTGCTTGGGCAGAGTGGGCGCGTCACCATAGGCAGAGGACGAACCTGCGTAGACAACCCGGCGCACCCCGGCGGCGCGCGCGGCCACCAGCAGGTTGAGAGTGGCGTCAACGCAGGCAACATTGGTGGCCACGGGGTCAGCCACCGAACGCGGAACCGAAGCCAGGGCTGCCTCGTGAAAGACGATCTGCAGGCCTGCGCAGGCGCGCGCACAGGCTGCGGGGTCGGCCAAGTCGCCCTCGATGAAATCCATGGATTCGAGGCCGACGAGGTTTGATCGTTTGCCGGTGGAGAAATTGTCGATGCCGCGAACCGTTTCACCGCGGGCCAGAAGCGCTGCAGCGATGGAGCGGCCAATAAATCCGGCGGCGCCGGTAACCAGATAGCTTGCCAAAACGATCTCCTATAGGGTTGCGGTGTAATGGAATTCGGGATAGCCCACACCGGAAAGGATACTACCCTGCGCATCCAAGGCCGTGGCCCGCTGCAATCGAAAAGGCAGGTGTTGCCGCTTTTCCCTGGGTAGGCACAAGAAAGGCTCACGACAGCAATACATTGTCTCGCCAGGGCGTAACTGAATCTACAATCAGGAACATGACAACCGCGCCCGCAGGATCTGTGGCCGAACTCAAACTCAAAATGAAGGCTCGCGAGGCCCGCATCGGCATCATTGGGATGGGTTATGTGGGGCTGCCCCTGGCTCTGCTGTTCAGTGAAGAAGGCTTTCGGGTAACGGGATTCGATATCGAACCAGAGAAGGTGAAGGCGCTGAACGCGGGCGGTTCCTACATCGTACGCATTCTGCCCGACACCATCGAGAAAGCGCGGCAGGCGGGGTTTCGGGCCACCGCGGATTACTCGGAAATCGACGCCATGGACGCGGTCATCATCTGCGTGCCCACCCCGCTTGACGAGCACAATGAGCCCGATTTGAGCTACGTGACCGGAACTGTCGTGTCGATTGCGCCCTATCTTCGCGAGGGGCAGTTGGTGGTGCTTGAAAGCACTACTTATCCCGGCACGACGGAGGAGGTTGTGGTGCCGCTGATTGAGGCAGGCGGCAGGCACGGCTTGAAGGTGGCTCGCGCCGCAGGGCAGGCCGGCGTTCACGTGGCCTTCTCACCCGAACGCGAGGACCCTGGCAACGAGACGGTTGCCCGGCACGACATTCCCAAGGTGGTGGGCGGCTGCAGTGCGGGGGCGACAGAGTTGGCTACCGGCCTGTACGGGGCAATCTTCGCCCGCGTGGTGCCGGTGAGCAGCCCTGCGGTGGCGGAGATGACCAAGCTGCTGGAGAACATCTACCGCTGCGTGAACATTGCCCTGGTCAACGAGCTCAAGCAACTCTGCATGCGGATGGGCATCGACATCCACGAGGTGATTGACGCGGCCAAGACCAAGCCCTTCGGCTTCCAGGCCTTCTATCCAGGCCCCGGGCTTGGCGGACATTGCATCCCCATTGATCCGTTCTATCTCTCCTGGAAGGCCAAGCAATTCGACTTCCGCACCCGCTTTATCGAGTTGGCCGGGGAGATCAACACCGCCATGCCTTACTTCGTGATTGAAAACATTGCGGCCGCTCTCAATGAGCAATACAAATCCATCAAAGGTTCCAAGGTGCTGGTGCTTGGCCTGGCTTATAAGCGCGACGTCGACGACCTGCGCGAGTCGCCTTCGCTGACCATCATCGAGCTGTTGCGGGAAAAAGGCGCGGCCGTCTGTTACAACGATCCCTACTTCCCCAAGGTGGGCCACGGGCGCCACTACGACCTGAATATGACCAGCACGCCGCTTGACAACCTGGGAGAGTATGACGCTGTGGTCATCGTCACCGATCACTCCAGCTATGACTACAAAGGCATCGTCGAGCAGTCGCAGTTGGTGGTGGATACCCGGAATGCTACCAAAGGCATCGAATCGTTGAAGATTGTCCGCTGCTAGTTGGAGTGCCCATGCCCATCGACATGGAAGGTCTTTGCCCCCTGATCCAGGTGTTCGATATGACCACCTCGATCCGCTTCTACCGAGATGTGCTCGGCTTTGAGGTCTTCAGTTCCTCCCCGCCGCGCTCGACGGACGATTGCGATTGGGTGTGGCTCAAGTCGAACGGCACGGAACTGATGCTGAACACCGCTTACGAATTCGACAGCCGGCCACCGGCTCCCGATCCGGCTCGCTTGGCCGCACACGACGACACCTGCCTGTACATCGGCTGCCCGGACGTGGACGCGGCCTATCGGCATCTCCGCGACCTGGGCATCGACGTAAAAGAGCCAAAGATCGCCCCCTACGGCATGAAGCAGATCTATCTCCACGACCCCGATGGGTTTAACATTTGTTTCCAGTGGAAGGCGCTCCGTTAGTGTGGCGTCCAAGAAGCTCCTGTCGGAACCTGGAGAGCGCAGACGCAGATTCTTCGCTCACCACCCCCAAACTGAAGAGCGTTTGGGGCCCCGTTCAACCACCCCTGCGACGAAGACCTGTCGCCGGGGACCCCGGACTCAGAATGACAGCGGCAATTGTGGTAGGAGCATCGGCGACATGCCCCTTGTCACCGCGACAGAACCTCACCGAATCGTGTATCTTAGCTTGGCTCGACTATGACTCTCCTGGCCCTCACCCTGGCTGAACCTCAGCACTTCTCGCTCATCGAGAAGCTGCTTCTCGTCGCGCTGACCGCAACGTCAGCCACCCTCTTCTGGCGGCGCTTCGGCGTGGTTCTGGACAAGATTCTCAAATCGAAGAAAGACGCCGGATTCCGCCTTTTCCCACTCTGGCCGCGAGTGCGGGACTTTGTTTGGGAGGTCATGCTGCAGGCCAAGGTGATCCGGCAGCGGCCGCTTGCCGGACTGGCCCATGCCTTCGTCTTCTGGGGGTTCTGCGCTTTTGCTCTGGTGACGCTGAACCACTTCGCGTCCGGACTGGGCGTCGGCTTCCTGCACCCGGCGGGCCGCTTTGGGCGGTTCTATTTCTACTTTGCGGGAGCTTTTGCCGTGGCCTGCGCCGCGGGCATCGTCGGGCTGTTCATCCGCCGTTTCCTGGTGCGGCCGAAATGGCTGGGGAAGAAGCTCTCGTACGAATCCGGTTTTATCGCGCTGTTGATCTTCCTGCTGATGGCGACCTACCTGGCGGCGTTTTTCGTCGCCAAAGATGATTCGGCAGCGCGGGTTCTATGGTGGGCACACACGCTCAGCCTGCTGGTCTTTCTGCCGATTATTCCCCACACCAAGCATCTGCACCTGGTGCTGAGCCCGGCCACAGTCTTTCTATCGCGCGGCGGGTTTAGCCAGATTCCGGCATTGGTCGGGGATGAAGACTTTGGGCTGGTGGCCGGAACCGACCTGACCCGGCTGGTTACGTTGCAGGCCTACTCCTGCGTGGAGTGCGGTCGCTGCACCGAACACTGCCCGGCAGCCAACACGGGAAAGGTGCTGAACCCGAAGGAGATTATTCTTGGCCTGCGCGGGTATCTGAACGACCTTGGGCCGGCTTCGGACCAGCCGCTGCTGGGCAAGTACAACCCGCAGGAAGCTCCGTTCCAGTGCACCACCTGCGGAGCCTGCGAGTTCCAGTGCCCGGTGGGGATTGAGCACCTGCCGATTCTGGTTGGGCTGCGGCGCGGGGCGGTGAACACGGGGGCCTGGGAGGACGATTACGGGGCCAAGCTGTTCTTGGCGCTGGAGCGCGGCAGCAATCCGCTGGGCATGCCGGCGACGGAGCGCGACAAGTTCATTGAAAAAGCTGCGCTGCCCCTCTTTGACGGGACTCAAGAGTATTGTTTGTGGCTGGGCTGCATGGGGGCTTACGACCCCAAGGGCCGAGAGATCGTCGCCGACCTGGCGCGGATTCTGAACTTTCTTGGTGTGAGCTACGGAGTGCTGAAGAAGGAGAAATGCACCGGCGATGCGGCGCGGCGGCTGGGCAACGATTTGGTGTTTCAGCAACTGGCCGAGGCCAATCTTGAGACGCTGGCCCAAGCGAAAGTGAAAAAGATGTTGAGCATCTGCCCGCATTGCGTGCGGACGATCCAGGAAGATTGGAAGGAGTACGGCACGCCGCCGGCGATTGAGCATCACAGCGAGTTCATTGCGCGCAATCTTGACCGGCTGCCACAGACCCGAATTGAAGAAAAGATCGTCTATCACGATCCTTGTTATTTGGGGCGGTATCGGGAGGTTTACGAAGAGCCGCGCGCGGTTGTGAGGGCTGCTGGGGAACTGGTTGAGGCTCCTCGGAATCACGAGCGGAGCTTCTGCTGTGGGGCCGGGGGCGGGTTAACGTTCCTTGGGGAAGAAACCGGTGAACGGGTTAGCCATGTGCGGGCCGCTGAGCTGGTTGCTACAGGCGCGCAGACGATTGGGACGGCTTGTCCGTTTTGTAACTCGATGTTCCGGGATGCGGTGGCGGAGAAAGAAGGGGCGCCACAACTGCTGGATATTGCGCAGTTGGCGGCGCGGGAATTGCCGGACCGTGGGGTCAGTTAGGGTCTGTGGTTTGAGGAAGAGTGGGTGATTGAGGTTTGTGGTGCCCCACCCTTGCGACAAGAACAAGAACGTCGCAAGGATGGGGCACCCGGCAGTTGTGGCTCGGCAAGAGTGGCTCATTGGGATCTGTGGTATCCCAGGTCCCAGAATCGGGACCTGGGGCACCCGGCTTTTGTGATTTGGGAAGAATGGCTTGTTGGGATTTGTGGTATCCCACCCTTGGCGCAAGAACAAAGACGCGCCAAGGATGGGGCGCCCGACGGTTTTGGTGTGGGAAGAGTGGTCAATTGAGATTTGTGGCATCCCAGGTCTCAAAAACGAGACCTGGGGCACCCAGCTTTTTGCGGAAAGGTGCAGGATGAAAATCATCGTTGCGATTAAGCAAGTGCCGGAGCGGGATGCGCAGGTGCGCGTTGACGCGGCCGGAAAATGGATTGACGAGTCAGGTCTGCAATGGGCTCTGAACGAGTCGGACGCATACGCCTTGGAAGAGGCGCTGCAACTAAAGGAAAAAAACGGCGGCGAAGTGGTAGTGGTGTCTGCCGGGCCAGAGCGCGTGGGAACGACCATTCGCGAGGCGCTGGCCAAGGGGGCCGACCGGGCGATCCACATCGACTGCGACGATCTGGGCTCGCGGGATGCACTGGGCGTGGCGCGGTTGCTAGCAGCGGCCGTGAAGCCTGAGAACGCCGACCTGGTGCTGACCGGACTTCAGTCAGAAGACCTGGGGCTGGGACAGACTGGCGTGATTGTCGCCGAGTTGCTGGGGCTGCCGCACTCGACGCTGATCCTGCAAGTGGAGAAGACCGAGACCGGCCTGAAGGTGAAGCGCGAACTGGAGGAAGGCTGGTTCCAGACGATTGAACTGCCAACGCCGGCGGCGCTGACCATCCAATCCGGCGGCAACAAGCTGCGCTACGCGACGCTGATGGGGATCAAGAAGGCCAGGACGAAAGAGGTGCGGCGCGTGACTGCGGCCGAGTTAGGCGTGGACGGCGCACCAGTGGTGGTGTTGGAGCGCATTGCCCTGCCCCAGAAACAGAAGACTACCCAGATGCTGCCCGGCAACGCGAAGGAAGCCGCGGCGGCGCTGGTTGAAAAGTTGAAGTTTGAAGCGAGGGTGCTATGAGCGGCGTATATGTGGTTTTGGAAGCGCGCGAGGGCCGCACCGGCCGCACGAGTTGGGAAGCCGTGGCTGCCGGACAACGGCTGGGGGCGCAAATCAATGAGCCCGTTACCGCCATCGTGATGGGGGCAGCCACAGAGGGCCTTGCTGCCGAGGCTGCCGGCAAGGGACTGGGCAAAGTGGTGCGCTTGGAGCATCCGTTGCTGGCGCAGTACACCGCCGATGGATTCATCGTTGCCTTGCAGCAGCTCTTCGAAAAAGAGAGCCCCGCGGCAGTGGTTTTCCCGCACACCTACCAGGTGCGGGACTACGCGCCGGCGCTGGCGGCGCGCATGGGTCAAGTGCTGATCAGCGATGTGGTGGCGATTGGGGACGGGCCCACCTTCACGCGGCAACTGATGCAGGGCCGGCTGACCGGCAGTTACCGGCAGAGTGGAGGGACTTGCTTCGTTTCGGTTCAGGCGGGGGCGTTTCGCGCCGAGAGCGGGGCCGCGGGCAACGCAGAAGTGACTACGTTCTCGCCAACCATCGAGGAGGCGCAGATTCGCACCAGACCGGACGCGCCTTTCCGCGGCTCGGCGCAGACCGTGGATCTGGGTTCGGCGCAGCTCATCGTGTCAGTAGGCCGCGGCATCAAGGACGCAGACAACCTGCCCCTGGTCCAGGAACTGGCCACTGCACTTGGCGCGGAACTGGCTGCCTCGCGCCCCATCTGCGACAATGGCTGGCTGCCCATGGAGCGGCAGGTGGGCAGTTCGGGCCAGACTGTTGCGCCCAAGCTGTATCTGGCGGTGGGTATCTCCGGAGCGATTCAGCACCTGGTGGGCATGAAGGGCTCGCAGTGCATTGTGGCCATCAACAAGGACCCCGAAGCGCCTATCTTTGAAGTGGCTGACTATGGCATTGCCGGCGATCTGTTTGAAGTAGTTCCGGCGCTCACGGAAGCGATTAAAGCAGCCGGACAGTAGGCGAGGCGCAAGCATGGCATCAACCCGTAAGCCGATCGTGGTGGTTGGCAGCATCAACATGGACCTGGTGGCCCGGACTCCACGGATTCCGTTGGCCGGCGAGACCTTGATTGGGACAGACTTCGTGACCACCCCGGGCGGCAAGGGTGCTAACCAGGCGGTTGCCGTGGCCCGGCTTGGCTATCCGGTGGAGATGATTGGATGTGTCGGCGAGGACCAGTTCGGCGAGGCACAGCTCAAGAATCTGGCCAGCGCCGGCGTGGGAACCGCTTCAGTGAAGCGGGTCGCCGGTCCCACGGGCATTGCGCAAATCCTGGTGGCTGACAACGGGGAGAACACGATCGTCGTGGTTCCCGGTGCCAACGGCAAGGTGGACTCGGTTGCCATCGATCGGCAATCAGCGCTGATTTGCTCGGCGGGAATGGTGTTGTGCCAGTTGGAACTGCCGCCGGCTACCATCGGCTACCTTCTTGCATTTTGTGACGGAGCCGGAGTCCCGCTGATGCTCGATCCTGCGCCTGCCGCAAAACTTACGCAGGCGATCTGGCACCAAACCGCATGGCTCACCCCGAACGAGACTGAGGCGGCGTTCTACCTTGGCCACGAATCCGTGACGGAAAAAGGAGCAGCGGAACTGCTCGCCAAGGGACCCAAGGGCGTGGTGCTGAAGCGCGGCGGCGAAGGCGCGTTTGTGGCCGTTGCGGGTGGCGATGCGGCGTGGGTCAAGCCTTTCCGCGTGGAAGCGGTCGATACGGTGGGCGCGGGCGACTGCTTCAATGGAGCCTTTGCCGTTGCGCTGCTGGAAGGCTTGGATCCGTGGAAGGCAGCGCGGTTCGCTTCGGCCGCGGCAGCCATCTCGGTGACCCGGCGCGGTGCACAGGCCTCGATGCCATCAAGAGCTGAGGTGGACGACTTGATGACGAAACAGCCGTGAGACGGAATGGACGGACTACGTTTGGACCTGAGAGAAAGTGGGTAGGGACAAGATGCTCCGCATAATCAACCTTGGAATTCTGGCATCGGCACTGGCGCTTACAGCAGTAGCGCAGGACACACAATACCCGGCGAAAGGGGAGCAGATTCCTGCCCCGGACTGCATGAACCTGCACAGTGCCTGGGACGGGCCCAGAATCGCCGCGCCCTGCCCTTTCGATATGCATGCCCGCTGGCTCCTGGACCTGGAGCACTGGCGCACCGAACACCGCATTCGCACCGGCTACGATCCGGCGCGCTACGAGTCGCCTGCCCTGCACTGGACCCAGTCGAGTTTTATTCAGCCGCAGATGATGGTGCAGGACCGGTACTTCTACGACCCAGTCGCAGGCAAGTACACGGTAGACCGCTATCTGGATGACCTTGAAAAGCGCTACGGCGGAATTGACTCGGTACTGGTGTGGTCGACCTATCCGAACATGGGCATCGACAACCGCAACCAACTGGACATGGTCGCATCCATGCCCGGCGGGCTTGAGGGTGTGCGGCAGATGGTCGCCGACTTCCATCGCCGCGGCGTGAAAGTCTTATTCCCGATGATGATGTGGGACCAGGGAACACGTGAGTTGCAAGAGCCCTGGCCGCAAGCCATCGCCGCGCGGATGAAGGCGATTGACGCCGACGGCATCAACGGCGACACGCAGGACGGGGTACCGCTGACCTTCCCGCAGGCGGCGGAGACTGCCGGCCACCCGCTGGCTTTTGAGCCCGAGGGCGGCCCGACCGACGAAGACGTGAACTGGAACCTGATGTCCTGGGGTTACTACACCTATCCGTTCGTGCCAATGGTTTCGAAGTTCAAGTGGGTGGAGACACGCCACATGGTGAATGTGTGTGACCGCTGGAACAAGGACCACACCGACAACCTGCAATACGCATTCTTCAATGGCACGGGCTTTGAGAGTTGGGAGAACATTTGGGGGATATGGAACGGCATCAATCCCCGCGACGCCGAGGCAACGCGGCGCGTGGCCACCATCGAGCGCGCGGTGGCGCCGTTTATGGTGAGCCCGGAATGGGAGCCCCTCTACCCGATGCACGGTTTTGGCGTCTACGCCAGCCGCTGGCCGCTGGGACAGGAAACAGTGTGGACCATCATCAACCGGAACGCATATAACGTAACCGGCCCGCAGATGGATGTGCCGCTCAGCGAGGGGATTCGCTTTTTCGATCTTTACCACGGCGATTTGCTGGTGCCCGAAACGAAACCCGGAAGCGACGGGCTGACCGGCACGCTGAGCTTTCCCATCGAAGCTCACGGTTATGGCGCAATTCTGGCCACCCGCGGCGACCCCGGCGACAAGTTCCAGACCCTTCTGCGCCATATGAAGCCGATGACGCAGACGCCGCTGGCCGCACTGCCCCATGAGCCGGTTATCGTGCAGCAAAGCCTGGTGGAAATTGCGCCCACGCAGCCTGCTACTGAAGCGCCGGCAGGTATGATCCGGGTTCCCGGCGGCGCGTTCGACTTCAAGGTGCATGGAACCGAGATTGAGGGGGGCGATGACCCCGGCGTGGATGTTCAGTTTCCGTGGGAGGACACGCCGCGCCGCTTCCACGAGAAGGCCATGCAGGTGGCGCCGTTCTTCATCGACAAGTTTCCGGTAACCAACGCCGAGTTCAAGGCGTTTCTGGAAGCGACGCACTATGCGCCCAAGGACACCGGAAATTTTCTGCGCGACTGGAAGAGCGGCAGCTATCCGCAGGGGTGGGAGAACCGGCCGGTGACCTGGGTTTCTCTTGAAGATGCGCGGGCCTATGCCAAGTGGGCGGGCAAGCGCCTGCCTCACGAGTGGGAGTGGCAACTGGCTGCACAGGGCACCGACGACCGCGCTTATCCGTGGGGCAATTTCTGGCAGCCAGCCAACCTGCCGATGCCGGACCCAAGCCGCCAGATGCGCGGACCCGACCCGGTGGACGCTCATCCAGAGGGTGCGAGCCCGTACGGCGTGATGGACATGGTGGGCAACGTGTGGCAGTGGACCGACGAGTTTACCGACGAGCACACCCGCGCTGCAATCCTGCGCGGAGGAGAGTACTACCAGCCGCAAGGCTCCATCTGGTACTTCCCGCAGGCTTATCGCAATGACCAGCACAGCAAACTGCTGCTGATGGCGCCCGGATACGACCGCTCGGGCGGGGTTGGCTTCCGGTGCGTGAGGGACGCCAGATAGGAATATCCTAGGGGCCAGTTGCAGGATTGATGGGATGCTTCAGGAGAATCTTACAACCTGCACATAAATATAGACATATAGAAATGACCGCGCCGCTCTTTGACAGTAGGGGTAAATTGAGCGATTCTATAGCGAAGAAAAGGCGAATATTGTCGTATGCCCTCCGCCAATGCTCTTCGCATTCAAATCGAGCACACCCTAGAGAGCCGATTCCCTTCGGCCCTTACGCCGGTCCCGCGGACGATTCGCGAGGTTGCGGCTACCGGCATTCCAGAGGTGGACCGGCTGCTGGATGGCGGATTGCCGGTGGGGGCGATCAGCGAGATCACTGGACTTGAGTCCTCTGGGCGCACCAGCCTGGCGCTTGCGTTTCTTGCCGGGCGGACGCGGGAGGGGCTGGTGTGCGCCTGGGTGGATGCGGGCGACTGCCTGGATGCTGAGTCGGCAGCGGCCTCGGGTGTGCGCTTGAAGCAGTTGCTCTGGGTGCGGTGCAGGAACGCAGAGATGAGCGTGAAAAGCAAGCCCTGGACACGGCTTGACCAGGCATTGCAGGCGACCGATCTTCTGCTGCAGGCAGGCGGGTTTGCGGCCCTGGTTCTGGATCTGGGTTCGACGGCGCCGGAGTACGGATGCAGGATTCCGCTGGCTACATGGTTTCGCTTCCGTCAGGCGGCCGATCGCACGCGGTGTTCCCTGCTGGTCGTGGGACAGGCGCCGTTTGCGCAATCCAGCGCGGCGGTGATGCTGGAGTGCGCGGCACGGCGTGCTGGAAACGAGGCCGGGACGGTGCTGAATGGTTTTAAGTACGAAGTGCGCAGCGGGCGGCAGCGGCAGCCTGCCTCGATTGCTGGTCCGCGCAAACCGCCGGCTTCAACCTGGACCGCAACCAGTGCATGGGAAAGTGAGAAGCGGGCATGAAACAGGAACTCTACGCTTGCATTCACGCAGCCGAATTTCCTGCGCAAGCCTGGCTGCGTTTGCGCACCGACCTGGAAGCAGAGGCAGTGGCCGTGCTGGAAGGCCGTGCTCCTGGCGAGACGGTGTGCTCGGTGAACCGTCCTGCGCGGCTCAAGGGGGTCTGTATGGGAATGACCAGGCTGGAGGCTGAAAGTATTCCGGGGCTGCGCCTGCCGGCGCGGTCAGTCGAGACGGAGGCCGCGGCCCGTTTTGCGCTGCTGGAGTGCGCGGCGCATTTTTCTCCGCGGATGGAAGATGCCAGCCGGGGTACGGCTTGCGCGTGCGTGCTGGATATTGCGGGCACGGAGCGGCTGTTTGGTCCGCCGGAGAAATTGGCCGAACGGCTGCGTACGGCACTGGCATCGGCGGGCTTTCGGGTTGCTATTGCTGTGAGCACCAACTTCCATACGGCGCGTTTGAAGGCCGCCGCTACACGCGGTATCACGGTAATTCAGCGCAACGCGGAAGCAATTGCATTGAGCAGGCTACCTGTTTCGGCGTTGGGACTGGAAGAGCAACATGCCGAGACCTTCGACCTCTGGGGCATTCAGACTCTGGGCGAACTTGCGGCGTTGCCTGAAGTGGAACTGATTACACGGCTCGGCGCACCGGCTGCGGAGTGGCGCGCGCTTGCGCTTGGAACGCTGGCGCATACCTTTCAGCCTGCCGAGGCCGAATTCACGCTGAAGGAGTTCTACAAGTTCGACACGCCGGTGGACCAGACCGAATCGCTGCTGTTTGTTGCGGCGCGCATGATCGATTGCCTGGTGGCGCGCGCAGCAGCGCGGGCGTTTGCAGTGGCTTCGCTCGTGGTGCGCATGGAGCTTGAGGGCGGCAGCGTCTACCGGCGCGTGATTCGCCCGGCGATCGCCACGGTAGACCGGAAGTTTCTGCTCAAACTGCTGCAACTGGAGATTGCCGCGCATCCTCCGCAGGCCGCGGTGCTGCTGGTTGATCTGACTGCCGAAGCTGGACAGACCAGCAAGGTGCAACTGGGACTTTTTGCGCCGCAGATGCCCGAACCGTCGCGGCTGGATGTGACCATCGCCCGCCTCAAGGCAATCGCCGGCGAAGACCGTGTGGGCTCACCGGTTCTTGAAGACACACATCGGCCGGGCGCGTTTCATATGGAGGGCTTCGCCGTTACTGACTCTTCTGCGGAGATGCAGACTGAACGGCCGCGACTGGCGCTGCGGCGCATGAGGCCGGCGGTCCCCGTTCGTGTGGAACTGCGCGACATGAAGCCGGTGGCCTTTCGCGACAACGAACGCCGCTTCAAGGTTGCGGCGGCCTATGGGCCATGGAAGACGAGCGGCTGCTGGTGGTCATCGGACGAATGGAATGCGGAAGAGTGGGATGTGCTGGCCGAGACCAGCGGAGGCTCGCCGGTGGCCTGCCTGCTGGTGAGGAATCATGAGTTGCGCAAGGATGGGCGCAGCGTGTGGCAACTGGAGGCGTTTTATGACTGACGGCTGTATTTGTGGTATCCCACCCTTGGCGCAAAGACAAAAACGCGCCAAGGATGGGGCACCCAGCGCTGTGCTGATCCCGGGCACGGGCCACTGCCCGCCGCTATGATCGATGGCGATGCATATATCGAACTTCATGCGGCCAGCGCTTTCAGCTTTCTGGCGGGCGCTTCGCAGCCTGAGGCACTGGCCGAGCGCGCAGCACAGCTTGGCATGCCGGCTATCGCTTTGGCAGACCGCAATGGGCTCTACGGTGTTGCTCGCTTTTACACCATGGCTAAAAAGTGCGGCGTACGGGCGCATATCGGCGCGGGGGTAGCGGTCAGTTCCTTCGGGAGCCAGCTCACGCCGCCCTCGTGGCTGCCGAATCAGTTCCCTGCTGAACCACCGCGGTTGCTGCTGCTCTGCGCGTCGCAGACCGGCTATCAGAATCTCTGCCAGCTCATTACACGCTTCAAGATGCGCGAGACGACCAAGGCTGAGGGCGCGGCGACACTTGAGGACCTTGAAGAGTTCTCTGCCGGATTGATCTGCCTCACCGGCGGCGACGAAGGGCCGCTGGCGGCCTCGCTGGCTCAAGATGGCAGCACTGGCGCCCGCAAGCTGGCTGATCGCCTCAAGGCCATCTACGGGCGCGGCAATCTATATATCGAACTGCAGCGCCATCAGCAGCGCGAAGAAGAGTGCCGCAACCAGGCCCTGCTCGGGCTTGCGTCTTCTCTGGGCCTGCCTGTGATTGCCACCAACGGCGTTCGTTACGCGACAGAGAAGGACCGCGAGATTCTGGATGTGCTGACCTCGATCCGGCACCACACTTCGCTGGACCGCGCTGGGCGGCTGCTTGCCGGCAACGATGCTCGCTGTCTCAACGGTGCGCAGCATATGGCTGGCCTCTTTGCAGACATTCCAGAGGCCATCGCCAATACCCGCATGGTGAGCGACCGGCTGGAGTTCACGCTGGACAACCTGGGCTACGAATTCCCCCATGCGCAGGTGCCCGAGGGCGAGACGATGGACAGTTTTTTAGCGAAGCGCGTTGAAGAGGGAGTGCGCATGCGCTATGGTTCGCCGGCCAAGCGGTACCTGCTGATCAAGGCGCAGGCGCAGGTGGAGCACGAACTCAAACTGATTGCCAAGCTGGGCTTTGCGGGATACTTCCTCATTGTGTGGGAGATCGTCCGCTACTGCAAACAACACGGGATCCTAGCGCAGGGACGCGGGTCGGCGGCCAACTCCGCTGTTTGTTACGCGCTGGAAATTACCGCCGTCGATCCGGTGGGCATGGAACTGCTCTTCGAACGTTTTTTGAACGAGAACCGCGGCGAGTGGCCGGACATCGACCTCGACCTGCCTTCAGGCGATCATCGCGAGCAGGTGATTCAGCACATCTACGAGCGCTATGGACAGTTGGGCGCGGCCATGACGGCGAATGTGATTTCGTATCGCGGACGTTCGGCGGCGCGCGAGGTGGGCAAGGCACTGGGCTTTGACGACGAGCAGTTGGCGCGGCTCTCTGGCCTGGTGGGCCACTGGGAGTGGCGCGGCGAAAACGACACCATGGCGCGCAACTTTGAGCAGGCGGGATTCGACGTGCGCCATCCGCGCGTGGCCCACTATCTTGACCTGTGCATGCGCATGCAGAATTTGCCGCGGCATCTGGGGCAGCACTCGGGCGGCATGGTGATTTGCGCGGGGATGCTGAACCGTGTGGTGCCGATTGAGCGCGCGTCGATGCCGGGCAGGACGGTGATCCAATGGGACAAGGAAGACTGCGCAGACCTGGGCCTGATCAAGGTGGACCTGCTGGGGTTGGGCATGATGGCGGTGCTCAAGGATTGCATTGAACTGATTCCAAGCCATTACAAAAAAGAGATCGACCTGGCGACGCTGCCCGAGGACCCGCTGGTCTACCAGACGCTGTGCAAGGCGGACACGGTGGGCATGTTCCAGGTGGAGAGCAGGGCGCAGATGGCCTCCATTCCTCATAATGCTCCAGTGCGCTTCTACGATCTGGTGGTGCAAGTGGCCATCATTCGCCCTGGCCCCATCGTGGGCAAAATGATGCACCCTTACATGCGGCGACGGCAGGGGAAGGAGGAAGTGACGTATCCGCATCCTTCGCTGGAACCGGTGCTGAAGCGCACGCTGGGCGTGCCGCTGTTTCAAGAGCAACTCTTGCGCATGGCCATGACCGTTGCCAGTTTCTCGGGCGCTGAAGCGGAAGAACTGCGCAGGGCAGTGGGCATGCGCCGGTCGATGCAGCGGATGAAGGACCTGGAAGGCCGCCTGCGCGATGGCATGACGCGGAACGGCATCGGGCCGGAAGCACAGGACAACATTGTGCAGGGGATCTCATCGTTTGCCATGTACGGATTTCCAGAGTCGCATGCGGCCAGCTTTGCGCTGATTGCGTATGCCTCGGCTTACTTGAAGGTTCATTTTCTGGCGGCGTTTACCTGCGGCCTTTTGAACAACCAGCCGATGGGATTTTATTCGCCGGCGGTGTTGATTAAAGACGCTCAACGGCACGGGCTACGGGTGCGGCCGATTGATGTGCAGCGGTCCGATTGGCTTTGCGGGTTGGAGCAGGCTAAAGGCGGAGGTTCGGCGGAGGAAAGGCATTACGCAGGGGCTAAAGCCCAGGCAGATTTTGGGCGGCATTCGGCACGACTAAAGTCGTGCCCTGTTACAAAACCGGGCATTTCAGAAGCATGTGAAGAACCGAGCACTTCGGAGGCGTTTGAAGCCAAACCCGACACAGACATCTCGTTACGCATCGGCATGCTTTACGTGAAGGGCCTGCGGCAATCGACGGCTGAGGCGCTACTAGCTGCGCGCAATTGCGATGGAGCATTTAGCTCCGTCGAGGACATGGCACGACGCGTGCCGGAACTGAACCGCAAAGAACTGGTGGCGTTGGCCAGTGCGGGTGCGCTGAATTCTCTGGGCGCGGTTGAGCATCGGCGGGATGCGTTATGGCAGGTGGAGCAGGCAGGCAGGCCCGTCGGTCCGCTGCTGCGGAATGTTGGGGAGCCGGGCGCAAACAACGCCAACCCGCTGAAGCAGATGACTACCGACGAGCGTCTTGCGGCTGACTATGAGGGAACAGGCATCACAATCGGTCCGCATCCCATGGCCTACCAGCGGGAGGCATTGCGTGCGCAGGGCATTCTGTCGACCCATGAGTTGGAGAGCCGCAGCGGCAGCCCGTACGTCCGCATCGCAGGACGGGTGATATGCCGCCAGCGCCCGGGAACAGCGAAAGGTTTTGTTTTTCTATCGCTCGAAGACGAAACCGGCATCGCCAACATTATTCTCACGCCGGATGTATTTGAGCAGAATCGCCTGGTGGCGACGCGGAGCCGGTTCCTGGCGATCACAGGGAAACTGCAGAATCAGGATGGTGTGGTGCATGTAAAAGCCCAGTTGCTGACTCCGCTAGACGGGCCAACAACCGGGCTGGATCAATCGAGGGATTTTCACTAATCCCTAATCACTAACCCCTAATCCCTGTTTTTCTACCACCATTCCATCAGGCGGCCGGACTTTACCTTGACGCTGCTCTCAGGCTTTTCAGTGCGGACGAGCAACAGGGGAATATGAACCAACTTGACGAGTTTCTCGGCAATGGAGCCGAAGACCAGAGGATGCCAGCCAGTGGTGCCGTGCGTTGAAACGACGATCATATCGATATGATCGCGCTCGATGACGTCGAGGATGGATCCTGCCACGTCGTTCTCAGCTTCGATCTTTACGGTTGCCTTGATGCCCTTGGCGGCAAGCCCGGCGGCGGAAACGGAGAGATATTTCTCCGCCTCTTTCCTGGCTTCTTCTATATTGGCGGTCTCGGCGACTACGTGAACCAGAAAGAGCTCGGCATGAAAGTGCTGAGCCAGCACAGTGGCCTCTTCAAGGGCAAGGTGGGAAGAAGGGCTAAAGTCGATAGGCAATAGAATCTTTGCGGGTATGGTGCTGAATGCATGTGCTGCGGGCATCTATCTCTCCTCGCCTGACCACCAGGTGGCCGGCCTTTTATTTTCGTCTACCATCATACCAAGCCGGCCATCCCAGCCTTGCGTGACGAAATGCACACGCATAACGGGCGCGGCATGCTCTCCGGCACTTTGTCTTGCAATGTGATTAGTTCTTATGAGTTACCTGCACTTACGCTGCGATCTCCCTGCCCGCGATAAAGACACGCGGCCTGGCTGGCGAGGCGATGAAGTAGGCAAGTTCCCGGTAATCGGTGAACTCGTGAATCAGGAAATCGGCTTGCTTGCCGGCTTCGAGAGAACCGGTGCGCTCGCCAAGACCGAGGCTCCAGGCAGCATTAATCGTGGCTGCCGTCAGCGCTTCGGCGGGGAGCAAACCCATCTGTAGACAGCCCAGCGACATGACAAAGGGCATGGAGGCAATGGGCGACGAACCGGGATTGAAGTCCGTGGCAACGACAATCGCCAGACCCAGATCGACCATGGCGCGGGCAGGCGGGTAGTGCGTACGCCGGAGCGCAAAAACAGATCCTGGCAACAGAACTGGCTGGACGCGCGCGTCTTTTAGCTTATGGAGGGCATCTTCCTGCACAGCCTCCAGGTGATCGGCGGTTACCGCGCCCAGTTCCGCGGCCAGCGCGGCGCCGGTGCCGGGACGGAACTGTTCGGCGTGGACGCGCAAGCCCAAGCCATGGCGACGAGCAGCGGTTAGCACGGTGCGGGTTTCCTCCACGGTGAAGGCGTGATCGTCGCAAAAGGCATCGCAGAAGCGCGCAAGTCCGGCAGCAGCCACCTCGGGAATGAGTTCTTCGGCAATCCAGCGGACGTACTCGGCGCGGCGCGATTCGAATTCTGGCGGCACGGTGTGCGCGGCCAGCAGCGTGGGGACGATGGCGGCTGGGCCTTCCCGGTTGAGCCGGGCGATCACCCGCAGCATCTTCAGTTCGCTGGTGTCGTCGAGGCCGTAGCCGGATTTGGCTTCGATGGTGGTGGTGCCGGAGCGGAGCATCCAATCGCGATGGCGGCGGGCGGTGGCCAGCAATTCATCTTCAGTGGCCGCGCGGGTGAGAGCGACGGTGCGCAGGATACCTCCGCCGGATGCGGCAATCTGCTGGTAAGTAGCTCCGGCCAGGCGTTGCTCGAACTCCGCGGCGCGGTTGCCGGCGAAGGCGAGATGAGTATGGGCGTCTGCGAGGCCCGGTGTTACGCAACGACCCTCGGCATCAACCACTGCGTGGGTCGGGATTCTGGACTTGAGTTCGGAGTAGGAACCGGCCACGGCGATGCGGCCGTCTTCGATCAGCAGTGCTGCATTCTCGATGATGGCGAGTTCGCGAAGCTCTGCGCCAACGCGCGGGCGCGAGGGTCCGGCAAGGGTGACAAGCTGGCCGATGTTGACGATGGCGGTGGTCATCGATCCTCGTCGTTCTTGAAGCTGTTTGAACGGTAAATGCAGATCCTTCGACTCACCACCCCCAGGCTGAAGAACGCCTGGGGCGCCGTTCGCTCAGGATGACAGTGGCGTTTACGCAGCGAACTTCAGGTTAAATCTACGGTTCGAGCATTGGCATCCGGATACCACTTTCTTTGGCGGTCTGCCTGGCGAGCGCGTAACCTGCGTCGGCGTGGCGGACTACGCCGATGCCCGGATCGTTGTTGAGGACGCGGGCGATTTTCTGCGCTGCCATCTCGGTACCGTCGGCTACAGTGACCTGGCCGGCGTGGAGGCTGTACCCCATGCCTACGCCACCGCCGTGGTGGAAGCTGACCCAGGTTGCACCGGACGCCGTGTTGAGCAGGGCGTTCAGGATCGGCCAGTCGGCTACGGCGTCGGAGCCGTCGAGCATTTTTTCGGTTTCGCGATAGGGGCTGGCCACAGAACCCGTGTCGAGGTGGTCGCGGCCGATGGCGATGGGCGCTGAGATCTCACCTTTGCGGACCAGTTCGTTGATGGCGAGGCCCATCTTCGCGCGCTCGCCGTAGCCCAGCCAGCAGATGCGCGATGGGAGCCCTTGCCAGGCGAAGCGGCCGCGGGCCAGACGCAGCCAGCGGGTGAGAATTTCGTTTTCTGGGAAAAGTTCGAGGGCCAGTTCGTCGGTCCGGGCGATGTCTTTGGGGTCGCCGGAGAGCGCAACCCAGCGAAATGGGCCGGTGCCGGTGCAGAAGAGCGGGCGAATGTATTCGGGGACGAAGCCGGGAATGAGGAATGCGTCTGCGCATCCGGCATCGAAGGCGAAACGGCGAATGTTGTTGCCGTAGTCGAAGGCGACTGCGCCGGCGCGCTGCAGGGCCAGCATGGCATTGACGTGAACGACCATGGAAGCTGTGGAGCGGCGGACGTATTCTTCGGGGTTGCTTTTGCGCAGCGCCGCCGCTTGCTCCAATGAGAGTCCCTGAGGAACATAGCCATTCAGTGGATCGTGCGCGCTGGTCTGGTCGGTGACTACGTCCACTTGGACGCCGCGACGGACGATTTCAGGCAGCACGTTGGCGCAGTTGGCGACAAGTCCGACGGAGAGCGCGCGGCCCTCGCGTTTGGCGGCTTCGCAGAGGCGGAGAGCTTCGTCCAGGTCTTCGGTGACGGTGTCGCAATAGCGGGTCTCAACGCGGCGCTCAATGCGGGTGCGGTCCACGTCGATGGCCAGGACGACTCCGTCGTTTAGCGTTACGGACAAGGGCTGCGCGCCGCCCATGCCGCCGACGCCGCCGGTCACGACGAGTTTGCCTTTGAGCGAGCCGCCGAAGTGGCGCTCGGCCAGCGAGGCAAAGGTCTGGAATGTGCCCTGCAAAATCCCCTGCGTCCCGATATAGATCCAGCTGCCGGCGGTCATCTGGCCGTACATCATGAGGCCTTTGCGGTCGAGTTCGTTGAAGTGCTCCCAGTTGGCCCACTTGCCCACCAGGTTGGAGTTGGCAATGATGACCCGCGGCGCCAGCTCGTGCGTGGGAAAGACGGCTACCGGCTTGCCGGACTGGACGAGAAGCGTATCTTCCGCGCCCAGGTTCTCGAGTTCGCGAACAATGGCGTGGAAGCACTCCCAATTGCGCGCGGCCTTGCCGATTCCGCCGTAGACGACGAGGTCTTGCGGGCGCTCGGCGACCTCGGGGTCGAGGTTGTTCATCAGGCAGCGCAAGGCCGCCTCTTGCTGCCAGCCTTTGCAGCGCAACTGGTTGCCGCGCGGGGCGCGGATGGTTGGAGCTAGTGTTGTCGTCATACTGTCACCTGTATTGAAAATCATCTCAACACTAGACGATACCGCTTACGCCTCCAGACGGCCAGCGGACTGAGATATCCCACCCTTTCGCCAAAGGGCCGACGAAAGGATAGGGCACCCGCTCAGCATCGCCAAATGCAGGTCCTTCGACTCCCTTCGGTCGCTCAGGATGACAGTGTTGAGGGAGACGCAAGGCCGTTCGACTCCCTTCGTTTCACTGCGGTGGCTCAGGATGACAATCTGATTCTGAATGAATTGTGGAATAAGATGTTGGGATGAGTTACGAGAATATCCGCTTTGAGATCGACGGCAACATCGCTCTGGTTACGCTAAATCGGCCGCAACGGCGCAACGCCCTCTCGTTCGCATTGATGCAGGAACTGATCGACTGCCTGGACGTGATTAGCCAGCGGAGCTATCTGCGCGCGGTGGTTCTGGCAGCGGCAGGCAAGGTCTTTTCTTCAGGCCACGACCTTTCAGAGATGGTTGGGCGCAACATCAGCGAGTACCAGCGCCTGTTCGATGTCTGTACGGAGCTGATGACGAAGCTGCAATCGATTCCGCAGCCGGTGATTGCCGAAGTGCAGGGGATGGCCACGGCTGCCGGATGCCAATTGGTGGCCACCTGCGACCTGGCCATTGCTTCGGAAGAAGCCACGTTCGCAACGCCTGGAGTGAGGATCGGGCTGTTCTGCACCACACCGATGGTGGCTCTTACGCGGGCAGTGGGGCGGAAACGGGCCATGGAGATGCTGCTGACGGGTGAGCCGATCGATGCGCACCAAGCGGCGGATTGGGGCCTTGTGAACCGGGTGGTTGCCGGAGGCCAGTTGCGGGCTGAGACGCGCCGTCTCGCGGGACGAATCGCCGAGGCCAGCGAAATCGTCGTGGCCTTGGGGAAACAGGCGTTCTATACGCAGATCGATCTGGATCAGGCGAAAGCCTACGGGTATGCCAAAGAGGTGATGAGCAAGAATGCAGTCGCTGACGACGCGCAGGAGGGCATCTCGTCGTTCCTGGAGAAGCGGACTCCGTGCTGGACGGGACGATGAAGGGCATCTGATTCCTGGCGGGGCTCCGTTCGTGTAATTCAAGATGCGCCCTAGTTTGCCCTGACCCGCCGCCGGTCTTTATGCTTCTACCGTGCCCAAAACTCTAGTTGAATGCGTACCGAATTTCTCTGAGGGCCGCAATGCGGTCGTCGTCGATGCAATTGTTGAAGCCATGAGCGTTCCAGGGGTGTACGTGCTGGACCGGGAGATGGATGCCGACCATAACCGCTGCGTGATCACTCTGGTAGGCGAGCGAGAGGCGATCCAGGAAGCCGCGATTCGTGGGGTGGGCAGGGCCGCTGAATTGATTGATCTGACCCGGCACCAGGGGGCGCACCCGCGGATGGGCGCGGCCGATGTGGTGCCCTTCATTCCCATCGAAGGCGTGACGCTGGAAGACTGCGTGGCCATGGCCAAACACGTCGGCGCGGAGATCGCGCGGCGCTTCGGAGTCCCCGCCTACTTGTATGAGGCCGCAGCTGCGGTGCCTGCAAGACAGAATCTTGAAAACGTGCGGCGGGGGCAGTTCGAGGGGATTCGCGACGAGATTGCGACGAACCCGGCGCGGAAGCCGGACTTCGGCGAGGCGCGGGTGCACCCGACGGCGGGGGTGACGGCAGTAGGGGCGCGTAAATTCCTGGTGGCTTACAACATCTTCCTGAATACACCGGATGTGGCCGTTGCCAAAAAGATTGCCAAGGCGGTGCGGTTCTCGTCGGGCGGGCTGCGATATGTGAAGGCGGCGGGGTTCCTGGTACGCGGCATGGCGCAAGTTTCAATGAACCTGACCGATTTTGAGCAGACGCCGATTCATCGGGTTTTTGAATTTGCGCGGCGGGAGGCGGAGCGCTACGGCGTGACCGCGGTTTCAAGCGAGATTGTGGGGTTGATCCCCAAGCTGGCGCTGGAGCAGGCCTCCGAATGGTTCCTGCAAGTGGAGAATTTCGACTCCTCGCTGATTTTGGAGAACCGGCTGGCTGCAGTGAAGAGCGGGGAGGGTTCTGGGAGCTTGCGGGCCGGAGTCGAGACCTTTATCGACCAACTGGCCGCGCCGACGGCGACTCCGGGAGGAGGCAGCGCTGCTGCGGCTGTTGGAGCCATGGCAGCCGGGCTGACGGAGATGTGCGCGGCCATGTCGCGCAGCAAGAAAGCGTATGCGCAGCATGAAGCTCTGCTCGGCGAGAGCGTTGCACGGCTGGCGCAGCTACGCGAGGAGTTGAAGGCGGCCATTGATGCCGACTCCGCCTCGTACAACGAGGTGATACAGGCTTACAAGCTGCCGAAGGAGTCGCCGGAGCGCTCACGCGCCATCGCTGCCGGGTTGAAACTGGCAACGGGCGTGCCCCTGGGGGTGGCAGAGAAAGTTGCCGAAGTGAGCCGGATTGCCACCGGGCTGAAGCCGATTACCAGCCCGGGAATGATTTCGGACCTCACGACGGGCATAGCGCTGGCCAAGGCTGCGCTGGGGAGCGCGCTGGCCAATGTGGAAGTTAACCTGGTTGCGATCAAGCCGGAGACGACTGAGGACGAGGCTTTTGTCAGCCAGACGCGCAAGCTTGCTGCGGGGTTAAAGACGTAGGCCAGAAGGGCAGAGAATCGACGAACTCTCAGGCTGCCGCCGAGCTATCCGCCAGGTCTCTGCCCGCGGGATTTCGTCCCTCTCGGATTCGAGGTATCCCACTCTTTCGCCAGAGAAGAGGCGAAAGGATGGGGCACGGAAATAGTACAAGAACAAGCGGTAAGAGACCTAGCGAGTGGCGCTCATGATGGCTGGCCTATCGACGGCCGGCTGTGCCTTCTTGATGCGAGCGGCTTCAGGGAGATCGCGCAGGGCGGATGGCGAAGTGAATGTCGGACCCATCTTTGACTGGCAGGCGGGCGCCAGCACCGCCGCAAGGGTACGTGCCATGACGGCTACGTCGCTCCACATGTTTGCGCGGCGCATGTAGTCTTCTGAGATGCGAAGTTTGTCAGGTGTCACCACGGTCTTGAAATGCCGGAGCGGGTCGGGGACCAAGGCCAGAATTTCAGCTTCCTGGCAGTATTTGAGGGCTGCGGGGTCGGTAAGGCCCGGACGGACTTCGAGCAGGCGCTCGTAATCCTGTTTGAACTCCTCGGTCAACTCGGGAATGACCGGGCGCGGACCGACCAGGCTCATATCGCCGCAGAGCACATGCCAAAATTGGGGCAACTCGTCCACTTTGAATCGGCGCAGATAACGCCCAACGCGGGTAATGCGCGGGTCGGCGCCCAGAGTATACGGGGGGCCGGCGAAGGACGAGTCCATGGTGCGCAGTTTGAGAAGATGAAATCGCGTGAACTGGCGACCCATACGGACCTGGCGAAAGAGCACGGGGCCTTCGGAATCCAGCTTGATGAGGATTGCGGCGACCAGAATTAGCGGAAGCGAGATGGCAAGCAACACTCCGCCGAGTGTGACATCCACGCTGCGTTTGAACACGAGCCCTCCAAGCGAAAGGACCTTGGCGCTCCGGGCCGGTTGGGGCGGCGGAGACACTATGAGGAATCGTGCCAGGCGGTGCCGGAAACCTTGCCGACCCGAATCGCACCAAATTCGGTGCGCCCGGTTCAACTGCCCGCCTCAGCCGCTCCTCTCGTGACAACGCAGGGAAGGACGCGTAACCCCAGTCCTTCATTGGAGATGTACGGATTCAGTACTGACAGGAAACAACACAGCCCCGCTCGATGTCAAGCAGTTAATTCAGATTTGGAAAAACAAGATCCGAGCTGTGCACCAGGAAGTAGCCCGGTGGGTGAGTTTATGTTCCAGTGCGATTGGGATTTTCAACATCGGGCACCCGGCCAAAGCGCGTAACAATGTAGCTGTGTCTGGTTTGAGAGGAACCCTTTTGACTGCCCAAGTTTGCCCAGGCCGAATCGCCAGTCGCCGCGCGTTCCTGCGCGGCGCGTCCTTTGCTGCAGCAGGCGCGCTCGTACCTGGGTCTCACGGGTTGGCGAAGACCCTATCTGTGGGCACAACGCGCCAGCAAGGCGCTCCCCTGACCCGGAGCGCCCCGGTCCCTGACTACCGGATTGAGATTGCTGAGATCGAATGGGAGATCTCGCCCAAGAAGAAGATTCGCACCTCAGCCTACGGCGGCCAGATTCCCGGCAGGCTCCTCCGCCTCACTGAAGGCAAGCCGGTGACGATTGAGATTGTGAACCGGCTGGATCACCCCGAGATTGTCCACTGGCATGGGCAATGGATTCCCGTGGATGCTGACGGATCAATGGAGGAGGGCTCGCCGATGATTCCGGCGGGCGGGGTGGCGCGGGTAAGCTTTACGCCAAGACCCTCCGGGATGCACTGGTATCACACCCATGCCATGGCCCGTCGCGGCATGCAGCATGGGCTGTACACGGGCCAGTTTGGCGTACTCATGGTCGATGCGCCGACCGACCCCGGCCGCTACGACCGTGAGCAATTTGTTGTTTTGAACGATTGGGAACCGTACAACTCTCCAAGTGATGACGGATCCATGATGGTGCAGTATGTGTACAGTTCCATCAATGGACGCCAACTGGGCCACGACGTTCCTATCCAAGTGCGACCGGGTGAGCAGGTGCTTTTCCAAATTCTCAACGCCAGCGCGACGGAAGTCCATTGGCTGGCGCTCCCCGGCCACCAGTTTCAGGTTCTGGCGCTGGATGGATTCCCGGTTGCCACGGCGGCGAAGGTGGATACCGTCCGCCTGGGGCCGGCAGAGCGGGTCACCGCCCTGGTATCCATGGATACGCCGGGCGTTTGGATTCTGGGCGAGGCGCGCACCTCGTATTTGAAGGCGGGGATGGGGACCGTAGTGGAATACGCGGGCCGCAGTGAGAAGCCCAAGGCGGCGGAGGGGACAAGTCTGAAATGGGATTATCGCGCTTTCGGCGACCCCAGCCCGGTGATTCGCAAACCGGACGCAACGATCCCGTTGGTATTCACATCCCGCTTCAGAGGCCACGGCGCCCCGGATCAATGGTTGGTCAACGGCAAATCGTTTCCCGAAACCGATCCAGTTATGCTGAAGGAGGGCCTGCGGCACCGCTTGGTTTTCGACAACCGCAGCACGGACGACCACCCGGTTCATTTGCACCGGCACAACTTCGAGTTGGTCTCAGTGCGCGGTACGCCGATGAGCGGCGTCCATAAGGACGTGGTCATTGTTGAGGCGAACTCCAGGGTCGAGGCAGATCTGCTTGCAACCAACCCCGGCAATACCCTGTTCCATTGCCACCAGCAGGATCACATGGACGCAGGTTTCATGGCCCTGTTTCGCTACACATAGAGGAGCGCACTTGAAGTTCTTCGTTGCCGCTTTTTTTACGATTGCTGCAGCCGGCATCCTTGCCCACGCACAAGGCAACTACGAGATCCAGGTCTACGGGGCCGATACTATTCCTCCGCGCAGCACGATGGTCGAATTGCACTCGAACTTCACCGCCGACGGCGAGCGCCTTACAATCGGCGGGGTCGAGCCGACATATCACGCAGAGCACGAGACCATTGAAATTACCCAGGGCATCACGGCGTGGTCCGAGGTGGGCTTCTATGTCTTCACCAGCGAGACGACTGGCTATGGCGTACAGTGGGTGGGCGACCACATCCGTCCCAGGGTCCGTGTACCGGAAACATGGCGCTGGCCGGTGGGTGTGAGCCTGTCAACCGAAGTGGGATATCAGCGCGCCGTCTTTTCGCCGGATACCTGGACCTGGGAGATTCGCCCCATCGTCGATAAGCAGACGGGGCGCTGGTACTTCGCAGTGAACCCGGCACTGGAGCGGACCTGGCACGGCCCGGACGTGGCTCAAGGCATCGGCTTTTCGCCCGCGGCCAAAATTGGCTACGACTTTACAAAAAAAATTTCCGGCGGCCTGGAGTACTACGCCGATTACGGAAGCATCGCCAATATCGCCAGCCTCCACTATCAGCAGCAACAGTTCTTCCCTGCCGTGGATTTGAATGTGTCGCCGGACTGGGAAATCAACTTTGGGGTGGGGATTGGGCCGACGGCGGCCACCGATCACTGGATCGTGAAGGGGATTATTGGGCGGAGATTCAGTTGGCCGAAGAAGAAGTGATGGCTGCCTAAAAAATAGCCCGAACCGCAGGTCCTTCGACTCGCCCGCCGCGGCGGACTCGCTCGGGATGACCGTTTCATTTTTCAACGCGTCATTGAACCGGGACTAGCCCACCAGTTCAAGGGCGCGGATGGTTTCCTTGCGCACGGTGAGGCGCTCGATCAAGTCGGCGCGAACTTCGTAGCCGCGGCCTGGCGTATCGGGCACGGCGATTTCGCCCGCGGAAGTGACTTTTACTTCCGGCTCAATGATGTCTTCGGCCCAATAACGCGCCGAGGCCGAGACATCTCCCGGGAGCGTAAAGTTCTCAAGTGTAGATAGCGCAATATTGTGCGAACGGCCGATACCGGTTTCAAGCATGCCGCCACACCACACCGGAATGCCGCGCTCCTGGGCTGCATTGTGGACGGCGATGGCCTCTGAGAATCCGCCTACACGGCCCAGCTTGATGTTGATGATCCTGCACGACTCCATCTCAATAGCAGCCAGCGCGTCGCGGCGGTTGTGGATGGATTCATCGAGGCAGACGGGCGTCTCAAGACGCTTCTGCAGCATGGAGTGGTAAAAGAAATCGTCGTGCCAGAGAGGCTGCTCAATCATCAGCAGGTCGAATGCGTCGAACGAGACCAGGTGGTCCGCGTCGCCGAGCCGGTAAGCGGAGTTGGCATCGCAACTGAGCATGATGTCGGGCCAACGGGTGCGGACTTTGGCAAAGACTTCCACATCCCACCCCGGCTTGCACTTGAGCTTGATGCGCCGATAGCCGGCGGCCAGTTCCTTCTCGATGACGGCCATAAGCTCGGGAATCGAAGGCTGGATGCCGAGCGAAACGCCGCAGGGGATCACTTCGCGTTCACCGCCGAGCAGTTGGTACAGCGGAACGGCTTCACGCTGGGCTTCAATGTCCCAGATGGCATTTTCAAGCGTGGCCTTGGCCATGCGGTTGCCGCGCACCCGGCGGAAGATGCTGGGGCACTCGCCTCCATGCTGAGGCGGCTCCGCGGCAAGCACGGGGCCTAGTTCGTTCACAATCACGGCCCAGGCGCTATCAGTCGATTCTGCGGAAAAGAACGGGTGCTCGCCGGCAGTGCACTCGCCCCAGCCGGTCAGGCCTTCGGACTGGATTTCAGTAAGAATGACGCGCCGGTTGCGGGTGACGCCAAAGCTGGTCTCAAAGGGACGTACCAGCGGGATGTGCAGTTCGCGCAGGATAATGGCATCAATTCTCATAAGCTTTTTGCATTCCTTGAGAGGTGCTTTGCGAGATCAATCCAGCCCCGGCTGGGGTTGAGGACCCAATTGGAAGATTCCGTTGCCTTCAGAATCCCGGACGAAGCCAAGTACGGCCAACCCTCTTGAAAATGCCTGTTGAAACTTGCAGCGGTTCTCCAATTGTACGGCGAGGGCGCGTTCCCGCCCGGCTTCGGATGCTTTCCACTCGTAGATGGAGGCCGGGACCAGGATTTGCTCCTCTATTTCGTTTTCGATCCATCGATTGGCCGCAGATCGGCCTTCAAGAAGGTCTTCGACCCGAGGGGAGTCGAGCTGCCACTCGGCCACCAGCCGGTCAGTGGGCAGGCCAGCCTGCAGACGAGATGATGATACCCCATAGAAGTCCACCTGGTAGCTGCGAACGATGGCTCCCAACTTCTGGATATTGAGAAAAGCGTTCTTGATTTCGAGAGGATCAAAGGTCCATTCCATGTACCGGATGCCGCGCGAAAGAGCTTCCAGGCGTTGCTCCAGCTTCAGCCGGGTGCCAAGGCCGCGGTTGCGATAATCATCCCGCACAGCGAGCATGTGGGAGTGAAGGTAAGCCCGGGGCTCGCCGTTGCCTGTTTTCACCCCGGGGAGCGAAAAGACGAAGCCGATCATGGAATCGGGGCCGCCATCGGGCGGGGTTCCCGGGATTTCCGGGTCGAAGGCGCCGATGACCTGGCCGCCGATTTTTTGCGCCACGCGAAAGGTTTTGCGGCGGATGACATCGCCTTCTTCATATCCCCAGGTTTCGATCTCCATGCGCACGCAGGCATCCAACTCGTCGAAGCCGGCGCAGGGGCGGATGAGGGTCATGCGCCCACCTCCGGCAAGGCCAGTTTTCGCTTGGCCTGCGCCCAAAGCGCCTCCAACTCATCGGGGGCCAGTTCTTCGAGTGGCCGGACGGAGGCTATTTCCATTTCGTGAAAGCGCTGCCTGAAGCGCAGGTTGCAGCCCCGCAGCGCCATCTCTGCGTCCACGCCGAGATGGCGCCCGAGATTGACCACCGTGAAAAGCAAATCTCCGAGTTCCGCTTCGACGGCCGGCTTGCGGGCCGGATCGTCCGAGGCCGCCTCGGCCTCCAGTTCCGCAGTTTCCTCAACTATTTTAGGCAGCAGGTCGCGCCAATGCTTCCAGTCGAAGCCAGCTTTCTGAGCCTTGGCTCCGATTTTGGCAGCCTCGGCCAGGGCCGGCATGGCGCGCTGAACGCCATCAAGCCGCGAGGGCGGTCCTGCGCCGGCTGCGGGCAGCATTTGGGTGCGCGCCTCGGCCAGCTTGATCTCGTCCCAGTTGCGGAGCACAGCGCCGGAAGAGCCGGCAACATTGGCATCTACGTGGGCCTGATTTCCAGCGGCGCGGGATGCCTCTTCGCCAAAGACGTGGGGATGGCGGCGAATCAGTTTCCGGTTGAGGTGATCCAGGACGTCGGAGACGGTGAAATGGCCTTCGTTGGCCGCCATTTCGGCATAGAAGAGCACCTGCAGCAGCAGGTCGCCCAGTTCCTCGGCCAGGTGCGGGAAATCGCGGCGCTCAATGGCATCGAAGACTTCGTAAGCCTCTTCAAGGGTGTATTTGCGGATGGAGTCGAAGGATTGTTCGCGGTCCCATGGGCAGCCATCAGGAGCGCGGAGACGGGCCATGATTTCGACAGACTGCTGAAACAAGGCTGCCGCCCGCGCCGGATCGGTTGCGTGCTGGGGCGCCGGGATTTGTGCGGTGGAGCTCTCTGTGGGAAGGTCCATGCATCTCTAGTCTAGCGCGGGCGCGGACCGTGGGCGTCAGGGGCAATGGCCGAATGGTGCGAGGTATAGCATTTTCTGGTATGAGGCCGGACCAGGAATTGTATGACGAACTCGCTTTTTACACTTTGGCGCACACCGATCCGGTATTTCTGCATCAGCACATCGTAGATGCGTTTGCCGCACAGCACGCGGATGAAAAATCCAAGCCGATGACCGTGGTGTTTGCGCTGGTGGGTTTGTACTTGTTTATTGAAAAGGGCTTCACCGGGAGGCAGGTACAGCGAATCCATATGCAGCTTGCCAGGCAGCGCAAGCAGTGGCCGCGAATGAAGCTGCCGGAGGACAGAGGGACGATTACGGTTTTGGATGTGTTGGCTGCGCCGCCGGGGACACCGAGAGACGAGAAGATTCGCGAATGGTGCGGCTCGGTCTGGGGGGCATGGGGTGCGGCCCACAATCAGATCAAGGAACTGGTGAAGGCAGAGTTGAACATCGTTTGAGCCTGCCCGGGCGAAGGAACCGCGGGGCTGCTCGTATACTTGTAGTCCGATGATTCGCACGTTGGGAACGATTTTTGCGGTGCTTCTGGGGCTGGCGTTTGGCAGCTTTCTAAACGTGTGCCTGAGCCGCTGGCCCGAGGGCGAGAGCATTGTCCACCCGCGGTCGCATTGCCGCGACTGCGACCACACGCTGGCATGGTGGGAAAACGTGCCGCTGGTGAGTTGGCTGGCGCTGCGCGGGCGGTGCCGGGGCTGCGGAGTATGGATCGGACTGCGGTATCCGCTGGTCGAGTTGGCGATTGGGGTACTGTGGGGAGATTCCGCGTGGCGTGCGTTCTCCCTTCTTCTGGACCATGGATTGGATTTTGGCAGTTCAGGCGCATATAGCACGCTGATCTTTGCTCTTGGCGCGATGATCCTGTATTGGCTGCTGGTAGCCCTGGCGGTGCTCGACCTCGAAAATCTCTGGCTTCCCGATTGGCTCACGCTTCCAGGCGCTTTGCTGGGGTTGATCCTGACTCTGCTGCAATTCGGCCTGATGTCGAATCCGGCTTTCAACAAATACGGAGTCTTTGGGGTTCAGCAGCGTTTGCTTCCCCGGTTTGCACTGCAGTGGATTCTGGGAATCGTCGCCGCGGCCGGGCTGATGCTGCTGATTCGCTGGGTCTATTGGCTCATTCGCCGGCGGGAGGGGTTGGGGCTGGGTGACGCGAAGTTGATGGCGCTGCTGGCTGCCTGGCTTGGCCTGCCCGGCGCGCTGCTGTCGTTCGCGTTGGGAATCATACTGGGCGCCACGGCTGCGGTCAGCCTGCTTGCCGCGCCACGCACTTATGCAGACGCCGCAGCCTGGGCCCTGCAGAAACTACCGCTGGGAACTTTCCTTTGCATTGGCGGGATCGCGACCGGCCTGTGGGGGCAGCAAATCATGGCCATCTATATGCGTTTGATTGGCTTTTGAGAATTGCGCCAAGAATCAGAGCAGCACTTGACCGTCACTGTCTGCGGCCGGCGCAACCTGCTCTTGCCGCAGGATTGACTGTGTGGCGCCGGCAATGCGCCTTCTCGCCAGGCGGATGGCTTCCTCGAATTGACGTTGGTGATGTCGAATGTGGACAGAGTGATAAACGCGCCACTCCTCCACGCGCAGCGGTCCGTACATGGCATGGTAACCGCAGGGACGCAAACCGAAGTTGATGCGGCAGTTGGACAGGTCTTTGTCTAAAGCTTCCGCTTCAGCCAGCAAGCGCTCTGCCAGTTCTCTTCCGCCCTGAGGAACAAAACGAATCGGTCGCAGGGTTAGGGCCGTTGAAACACCTCTAGACATCGAGCCAAACATGCAGACCTGAACCCTCAGGATCCACTGCAGCAAACTGGCCCTTCTGACAGGCGAGCCCCCGCTCTTCAACCGCCTCTCCAGTTCCATTCTGGACGACTGGAAGGTAAGGATGAGATGCTCCACGACCTGCTGACCGCACCATTGATGCAGCTCTGAATTGGGCGACACCTGGGCTTCGTCCAGGCCCACGCCCGCAACCAGTTCGGCCAACGGGTGAACGGCTTTCGCGAGAACTGGGTGCATATTCCCTTTCAGACGACCGGCGGTAGTTCATGAACCCTGCGCGCCATACGCCCAGGCAAGACACTCAGAAAGGATATGCCATCCCGTTACGGGGTGTTTAGAGCGATGACCAGAATCGCTGAAACTGGATCAGTCCGACGCTGAAAACCGGGAGTTCGTTCCCCCGACAAACTCTATTGCGGGGGGATGGCGGTTTTACCGGGTCTCGGGTTGGAAGTGGCTGCGAGGGCGGGGTCTTTCAGCACCTTGCGCGCCTGCTTCCCATGCTTGCCATCGGGATCATACTCAAGCAGTTTCTCGTAATGTTCTCGCGCTTTGGCAAACTGGCCCAGATTGCGCTCGGCCTCGGCCATTCCCCAGTAGACCTCGGGGTCTTCGGGGTCCAGCACCATTGCGGATTCGAAGCGCGACAGCGCCGCTTTCCAGTTTTTCTGATCCAGGTAGTAGCTGCCCACTTCGATGTCGCTTTTCGCGGTTTCCTGGTGGGTGTCTTGCACTTCTTTCTCTTTGGTTCCGTGCCGCTTCCGCTT
>Ga0181517_10000211_pt1 | contig 83487 bp, 54 predicted proteins | sample PEATcosm2014_Bin_31_FD_119748 | JGI IMG/M metagenome (GOLD analysis project Ga0181517, IMG submission 119748) | Peatland microbial communities from MTU Mesocosm Facility, Houghton, MI, USA - PEATcosm2014_Bin01_30_metaG | ecosystem: Environmental > Terrestrial > Soil > Wetlands > Peat | place... | reverse complement strand
CGCCATTTCGGTGCACCCGTAGCCCTCCAGCAGCTTGACGCCGAACTTCTCTTCGAACTGGTGGGCCGTCTCACCGCGCAGTTTCTCGGCGCCCACCAGCACGAAGCGCAGAGACGCGAGTTGCTCGCGGGAGCACTTGCGGACGTAGTTGCCGCAGAAGGTCGGCGTGGAAAGGAGGAAGGTTCCCTTGTGCTTCTGGACCAGCGCCGCGGTCCCTTTTGCATCGAGCGGGTCGGGGTGGTAGACCACGCCGCAGCCGCTCACCAGGGGGAACCAGATGGTCACGGTAAAACCGAAAGAATGGAAAAAAGGCAGCGTGCCGACAATGCGGTCGTCGCCGTTGATCCAGAACACCTGGGCGATCGCCTCGATATCGGAGATCAGGTTGTAGTGCGACAGCATGACACCCTTGGGAACGCCGGTGCTGCCGCTCGAGAAGACCACCGTAGCGAGCGAATCCGGCGTCTGCCGTTGCCGTGAGTAGCGGCGCAGCAGGAGGAACTCGGGGCTAAGGCGGGCCCGCAGCCAGGCGGCGGCCTTGCCGGCCGCGGTCGCCGAGGCCATGATGTCCTCGATATAGATAGCGCCCTCCGTGGCCTCCAGTTTGGCTTTCAAGAGAAACGTCCGCGAGGTGATCGTGGTCTTGATCCGGCACTGTTCGGCGACCGCGGCCATGCCTTCCCGGCCGGCGGTGAAATTGAGGTTGACGGGCTTCTTCGCAGCCAGCGTGATGCCGACGTTGACCAGCGCGCCGGCCACGGACGGCGGCAACAGCACGCCGACCATTTCGTCGGCGGATCGATGCCGGCGAAGCCAGTCGGCAATCAGCAGGCCTCCGAGGAGCGCTCTGCCGTAGGTCGCCTCGCGGCCCGTCGAATCCGCCATGGCGAATTTCGACCAGTTCTTCCGCGCGGAGCGAATGAAGCGTGCCGGCAACAGGTCGCGGCGCGACTTGCGCGCTATGATCGCGTCGCTGCCCAATTCCAGAATGGCCTGACGAACCTCCTGCGCGGTGGCCGTGGATGGGAGCGGGCGTCCAAAGGACACCGTGACCGGGTAGGGAATGCGTTTCGGCCATTTCCAGAAAAACTTGCCGCGCTCGAAACTGAAGATGCTGCCCCACAGGCGATCCAGATGCACCGGGACGATGGGTACGCCGGTACCCGCGACGATTGTATGCAGACCGCTTTTGAACGGCAGCAGGTTACCAGTCCGGCTGATGGCGCCCTCGGCGAAGATACAGACCAACTCGCCGGCGGCGAGTTCGTGACGGGCGCGGCGGACGGCCTCCAACGCCTCCCGCGGCGAACGCGTGCCGACCGGAATTGCATTCGTCAGACGAAAGAGCCAGCGCAACGTCTTCATCTCGAAGAAAGGCCGCCAGACCATGAAGCGGATAAAGCGCTGCACCGAGGCGCCGATCAGGAGGCCGTCCACATGCGACATGTGGTTGGCCACCAGCAGCGCGGGCCCGCGCAGCGGAACGTTCTCATGACCGACTATGCGGATGCGGAAGAGCGTGTGGGTCGCCATCCAGAGCACGAAGCGAATCAGGAAATCCGGGACCACGGTCACGATGTAGGCCGTGGCGCCCACCGTGGCCAGTCCGAATATCAGGATCAGCTTGTCGGGCGAGACGTGCAGCCGGTCATGCATCAGCCACAGAGTTGCCGAGGCCATCAGCAGGCCGACCGTGTTGTAGAAGTTATTGGTGGCGATCAGGCGGCCCTTCTCGCGGGCCTCGGCCCGCTGCTGCAGATACGCGTTCAGCGGCACGATGAACAGACCGCTCGAAGCCCCCAGCAGCGCGAGCATGGCCGCGGAGCAGGTGTATGATCCGCGCGCCGCATAAAGCAGGACGGAGAAGACCGCCATCAGGATCGATCCGAGCGGCACCAGCCCGAGTTCCACCTTGTCGCCCGACAGTCTCCCCGCCGCCATGCTGCCCACGCCGATCCCCACCGCCAGGCACGTCACCATCAGACCGATCCGCAGGTCGCTCACGTGCAGAACCTCGCTGCCGAACAGCAGCAGGTCCATTTGAAAGAGTGCGCCCAGAAACCAGAAATAGGAGATGGCGAGCACGGTCAGCCACAACGGGCGGTCTGCCAGCAGGTGTTTTGTCCCGGTGATGACTTCCGAAAACGGATTCAGACGAAACCGCGAGGTGCCACCCGCCGGCCGGACGCGCGAAATGCGCAGGCTGGCGGCCAGGCCGACTACGGCCACTGCCACCATGACCAACCCCATGTTCCACGGCCGGTTTTTCCAGGTGACGAACAGGAAGGAGCCGATCGACGTGCCGAGGACGATCGCGACGAAGGTGCTCATTTCGAGCAGCGCGTTGGCACGGGAGAGATCCTCGTCTTCCAGCATTTCGGGCACGATGCCGTATTTGGCCGGGCTGAAAACGGTGGAGTGCAGCGCCATCAGGAACAGCACGGCCAGCATCAGTTCGATGCGCGTGGAGAAAAAGGCCGCCAGGCCCAGCAACATCACCGCGATCTCGAAGACCTTTACAGAGATCAGCACCGTGCGCTTGCTGATGGAGTCCGCCAGATGGCCGGAGTAGCCGGAAAACAGCAGGAACGGAATGACGAAGACCGCCCCGGCCAGCGAGATGTATTCGCTGCCGGATCCCGTGGTGGCGGCCACGTGGACGGCGCGCATCGAAACGACAATCTTATAGACGTTGTCGTTGAACGCGCCGAGGAATTGCGTCCACAGGAACGCCTGGAACCCACGCCGCTTGAGAAGATTGCCGAAACTGCCCTCGGTCATCGATCGTGCCATTGAATCACCAATCACGCGAATTGAGTAGTACACGCGGACCACCGCTTCGGCGCGCCCGTGATTGCAATGACATGGCCGTAACCTGCATGTGTCATGGAAAGGGCGATGTACATTTCATGCTGGTAGCTGTACAATGATTGCATATTATGGTGTTCCTGTCGTCGTCCGAGCGGGCCTTTCTCCGCGCTGCTTCCAACTTGGCGTTTTGCAATCCGTTTCTGCCTGAGCGCATTCTGCATGAACGCGCTGCGCTCGGCGCGGAGTTCGTGGAGGATGAACCGGTCTGGAGCTTTTCGGTTGACGAGCCGGAACGGCGCCGCTCGAATGTCTGGCGAATCGCCGCCCGTCTTGAGGAACTCTGCCCGCGGCTGAGACAGAAGCTGGCAACTGGAGCCGCGGCAACCCAGCCGGACCTGATCCTGTACGAGGAGGCGGTCCTGAATCTGCTTTACCAGCGCTACTATCCGCGTTTTTTCGAAGCGGGATTCGGCGCCCATCGAGAGGCGGGCGCAGGGCGCTGGCGATTCTACGCCGAGTTTCGCGCGGACTGGCGGCACTTTCTCGAAATCGACACCAGGCCGCTTCCTTCGCGTTACGAGCCGGTTCACACCTTCGCCTGCTTCCGGCAGATCCAGTGCGCGTTCGAGCGCATCTTCCAGAACATCATTGGCAACTCGGTGCCCGCCGCACAACTGCGCGCCAGCGTGTGGCAGTCGATCTTCACCCACGATATGCGGCGTTATCGGCGGACGCTTTTCACAAGGATGAGCGAATTCGCCACGCTGATCACGGGCCCGTCGGGAACCGGCAAGGAACTGGTGGCACGCGCCATCGCCGAGTCGCGCTGTCTCCCGTTCGACGAACGCCGGATGACATTCCCGGACGACGACGCGGCCCCGTTTTTTCCGATTAATATCTCGGCTCTATCGCCGACATTAGTCGAATCGGAACTTTTCGGCCACTGCCGCGGTTCGTTTACGGGAGCGGTGGCGGACCGGAAGGGTTGGCTGGAAACCTGTTCGGCGCTGGGATCCGTCTTTCTGGACGAACTGGGCGACATGGACCTCGGGATTCAGGTGAAGCTGCTCCGTGTAATTGAGACCCGCACGTTCCATCCGGTGGGCGATACCGGCAGCCGCAGGTTTTACGGTAAGCTGATCGCCGCGACTAACCGGGACTTAGCGGCCGATATTCGGAAAGGCCGCTTTCGCGAAGACCTGTACTATCGTCTCTGCTCGGACCAGATCTCGACGCCCTCGCTTTCGCAACAACTCGCGGATTCGCCGCAGATGCTGCGCGAGTTAGTCGTTTACATGGCCCGCAAAGTCGCCGGAGCGGAAGCGGAAGAGTTGGCGTCCGAAGCGGTGGCATGGGTGGAGCAGAACCTCGGGCCGGGTTACTCCTGGCCCGGCAACTATCGCGAGTTGGAACAGTGCGTGAGGAACGTGCTGATCCGCCGCGATTACAAGCCGTCCGCGCAGCCCAGCCGGGTTCCCGAGGACGAGCTGGCCCGCGAGTTTCACGCCGGCAGGCTCACCGCGGAGCAACTGCTGTGCCGCTATTGCGCGTACATTTATGGCCAGACCGGCAGCTATGAAGAAACCGCCCGGCGACTGAAGCTGGACCGCCGCACGGTGAAAGCCAAGGTCGATCTTGCCGCCCTCGACGCCTCGCGCCAAGATCCGGGTGGCCGGCCCTACCAGGTATAGTGGGCCGTATAAGTGACCACCTTCTCCTGGTCGGGCGCGAGCGTCACTTCGTACTCAATGGTGCGGCTGTCGGTCTGGTGGTGCGTGTCCGATTCCTGTGCGATCACCCAGTTATACCAGCGGTACAGATGTTCCACTACGCGCACCGTGACTGTCTCCTTCTTGTGGTTGCGCAGCTTGATTTCGAAACTCTCGTCCGCCCATCCGTTCGGATATTGCATCTGCACCTGGTAGTGGGTCTGTTTGCGCTCGCCGGTGATATCGAAGGCGTTGCCGGTGTAAGCGCGGACGGTTTCGTCCTCGGGGGTATGGTCGATCTCGTTCTCGCCGGTGAACTCGAGTTGGCCGTCCTGGTCGCGGCGGTAGAAACGCACGCGGCCCTTGGGTAGCGCCATCCCCAGGTGATTCGCTGCGGAGTTGACGAACTCGCGCATCACCCACACATGAGGATTGGAGTCGGTGCCGTATTGCGGCTGTTGGCGCACGTCCTGAAAGCCGTTGTACTGGTTCCGATTCACCGAGAGGCCATCGTACACGTAGAGCCGTTTGGATGAAATCCCGCTGCCGCGTAGAAACTCCACCTGCTTGGTCTCGCGATCATGGAGCGTGGTGGCTATCGGCAGGCTGTACAGATGGTAGTCTTCGAAGGTTCGCTCGGTCACCTGCGGAGGCGTCGGGCCGTTAGTAATCAAAGAAGCCGCGTCCCTTCCCATGACAGTAAAGCCTTGCTCCTTCACCTTGTTCACTTCTCCGGCCATCAGCTTGATGTGTGCGTGGTCGAACTGCTTGCCGCTCTGGTTGTCGAGGGTCACCCAGCCGACCAGCTCGAGTGTGTCGCCCGTCTCCGGCGCCACCACGTTGTAGTCGGCATTCCAGGTCATGCCGCCGGTCACATAGCTCAATTCCGCATCGAACTTCGCCGCCACGCTGGAGTGGATGATCCAGTCGAGCGCCGGCTTGAGAATCGTATCGTCGCCCAGCGCCGGAAAGATGGGTTGCCCGGGCAGCGAAAACTGCAGTTTGCCGTCGACCTCGATAATCGGCTGGCTATTGCCGGCGCCGGCCATGGCCGTTTGATTGGTCGCATACTGCGACCAATAGGTCTGCGCGGATTGGTTATGCGGCCCAAAGTTCCCCATGGCCTGGTAGTGCGGCACATAGCCGCTGCGCACGATTTTGCCGGCGATTACCCGCGTCGAGCCATCCTGCGAGTGAACCACGAAATCGATCGTCTTGCCTTCGTAAAGATTCCGCAGGAGCTCCTGCGAAATGGGCTCGGCGCGATAGTTCTGCTCCCGGATCACCAGGGCGTGCTTGCCGGTGGGGTCGCGCAGAATCACCGAATCGGGTTCCAGGTGCGCGGTGGCGCCGGAAAAGCGAACCGTGTTGGAGCCGGATTGCAGGTCCAGGGGCAGAGTTTCGCGGACCACCGCGAAGTCCTGGTTGTAAATGGTCAGCGCCGGGTCTGCCGCCACGGCGACAAGTGTGAAACAGGCGCACAGCGCCGCAGCCTGAATGATGATTCGCAGCCGGGTTGGAGTCGTCATATTGGAATCCTATGGCAACTTAGATTCCAGACAGCCGACTCCGGTTTCGATTTATTGCGCCGGATCAGAACGCGTCAGGCGGCCGGGCCGCGGAATTGCCATTGAGAAACCGGTCGAACCAGTAGCACTGCCAATTCAGGCTTTCGACCAGGTGCTTGGGCTCGCCGGTGCGAGTCAGGTTGTGGTTCTCGCGCGGAAAGATCACCAGTTCGGCGTTCACCCCATAGTGCTTCAACGCGCGGAACCACTGTTCGCCTTGCTCGATGGGCACGCGATAGTCGTTGTCGGAGTGCAGGATCAGCGTCGGTGTCTTGACGTTCTTCGCGTACTTGAGCGGGGAGGCTTCCCAGTATTGGTCGAAGTGGTCGAACAGGAACCCCTTGAAGTCGTCCTGGTGCCCGTAAGCGCCGTCGCGCGTGCCATCGTCACTGATGAAGTTGGACACGCTGCGTAGGGTGACGGCGGCTTTGAAGCGGGTGGTGTGTCCCAGGATCCAGTTCGTCAGATAGCCGCCGTAGCTGCCGCCGGTCACGCCCAGCCTTTCGGTATCGATCCACGGATTTTTGCGGATGGCCGCGTCCACGCCGGCCATCACGTCCTGATAGTCCATGCCGCCCCAGTTATTGACGATGCCGCGTTCGAACCTCTGCCCGTAGCCGGTGGAACCGCGCGGATTGCAGAAGAAGACCGCCCAGCCGCGTGCGGCGTAGACCTGAAACTCGTGAAACCAATCGACGCCGTACTGCCCCGCGGGACCTCCATGGATGCTCAGGACCAGGGGATACTTCTTGCCGGGCTGCCAGCCGACCGGCTTGACCAGGAAGCCATCGATGTCCCAGCCGTCGCTGCTCTGGTAGGGCAGGCGCTCCACCTGGGCGAGTTCCAGATCGCTCCACAGCGCGGCGTTTAAGTGGGTCAACGGGCGCTCGGCGCTGCCATCGAGAGCGGAAACATATACGTCATCGAGGTGCTGGAAATCGTTGGCCAGATATGCCATCGCGCCGGACTTCAGGCTGGCATCCACGGCGCGCACCGCGCGTTCGCCTTTGGTGATCTGGACGGTCTTGCGCGCAGCGAGATCGACGCGAAACAAATGCACCGTTCCTTTCACGCCGGCTTCGAAGCTCAGTTCGCGGGCGCCCGGCCCCCAGCGCAGCGCGTTGGGAATGAGATCGATATCGTCGGCTGCGAGACGCGGTTTGGCGCCGCCCGCCGAGGAAGCGATGTAGAGCTTGGGAAACAGGCGCCGCTCGGCCTCTCCGGTGAACGCGATCTCGGAGCCATCGGGCGACCAGCGCGGCTGCGCGTCGCCGAATTCGTGGTCGGAGATGCGCACCAGGTCCCCGCCCTCGGCCGGGATCACCCAGATATTCTTGGCGCGGCCGTCGTCGTATTCGTGGCCGGTGCGGTCGGAGACAAAGGCGATGCGCGTCGAATCGGGCGACCACTGGGGATCGGTATCGTTCCACTCGTCGCCCTTGGTGATCTGTTTGGCGGCGCCGGTCGAGGCGTCGATCACAAAGATGTGGCTGCGCTTGTCGTCGTACCAGCCGGTATCGTTGAAGTTATACAGGATGTGGGAATAGTGGCGGACGTCGCTGGGCCGGGCGGCGGGCGCCACGGCATCATTGGGGCCGGTCTGGCTGACGGCCACCAGGCGCTTGCCGTCCGGAGACCATTCGAGCGCGCTCGCGCCATTCTTCAGGCGCGTCAGCACCTGAGCTTCCCCGCCGGACATGGGGAGGATACAGATCTGCGGATGGGGCGTTTCGGCCGGCGCGGCGGGCGCGGCGGCAGCGGTGGCGGGCGCGGTAGTGGCCGGCGGCTGCAAGGCGCGACTGGAGAGGAACGCCAGGCGCGATCCATCGGGGCTCCAGCGCGGCGAAGTGGAGTTGAGGCCTTCCGCCGTGAGACGCCGCGGCGCCGACTGCCCGTCGCTGGCGACTACCCAGATTGAGCTGTCGCGGCGATTGCGGGCCTGGTCGACGGTGGTCACCACAAAGGCCACCAGCTTGCCGTCCGGCGAAAGGCGCGGGTCACTGGCGGATTGAAAGGCGAAATAGTCCTCGGCGGTGACGCCGCGTTTCGCGCAAGTAGCGGGAAGCGCCATGACTGCCAGGGCGCAAACGATGACGAGCGAACGGTGAGTGCACATAAGCTCTATTTTAGATTCCAGGCCGAAGGAAAACTTCGCCGCCCAAACCATCGGGGCCGCAGGCTGGCTATGCGCGAATCACCGGCCGGTCCTGTGCGAGCCCCAGGTGCTGGTTGCAGAAATACCCGAAGCGGATGCCGTAGGTGTGATGAACTTTTCTCCAGGCCTCCTGGAACTTACGACTCTTGGCGCACATGGTGAAGAACATGGCCAGTCCGCGATTATCGGGGTGCTCCCAGAAATCGTCGAGGCGCAGTTCGAGGAACACGTCTTCCATCAACTGCATTAATTCCATGCACGCACAAAGTTCCCGGGGGCTGAGCTCGCTGGATGCATGCTGCGCCGAAGGCAGAGCGTTGCCGGTCAGCTCCCGAAGAAGAGCTTCCAGCTCCTTGTCGGTCCGGAAACGGTCCCACAGTTCGACGAACTCCTTGGCTTGCGCGAGGAACGCCTCGTTGCTGAAGCTCGCCGGCACACAGAGATCGAAGAGCTTGCTGGCCATCACAAACGGGTTGGGAACATCGTTTGCGGCGCCTCGGAACGTGCGCTCGGCGATGTGGCGACCCAGGCGCCGGTAGGCCTCAAACTGATCTTCGGAGAAGAACTGGTCGGCGGTGGTTTCGTGGGGGAACGCGGGATGCGCGGAGTGGTATTGCGCGACTCCCACATCTTCGTCTCCGGTGAGGGAGGACTTAATATAGATCAGATAGCCCAAGGTGCCATTGCTGTATGTGATCTTACCGACCGCGCAATGGGAGTGGCTCACGCCGGAATCCTCCTGTTGGCGGATGGAAGAAATGTCGATATCGATCTTGGCTCCGAAGTCGGTTTCGCAGATCCGGATGACGTTACCGAGGCTTCCGAAGGCAAGTTGCGGATCGCATTCTGCGTCGGCGGCGATGATCACGCGGGCACGGCGGCGAATGAGTTCGTAAATGCCCAGGTTTTCGAAATGGCCTCCGTCGGAGGCGTTGATAAAGTCTCCTCCCTCATCGGCCAGACCAAAGAGTTCCCGGACCAGAATGAATGAGTGCAACGGGCCGGCTTTGCTCCATCCCTCGTCGGACAGGCCGAGGAGTTCCCAGACCGGAGTCAATGAGTGCAACGGGCCGGTTTTGCTCCATTGCTTGGGCCTTCCCGCCGGGTTTGGAAACCACCACCCTAATCGGACGTTGAACATGGTGAGCAAAAAAGCAACCAGCGGCGAAGTGCTATGGCCCATGTTCGGGTTGGCAGCCGCGCCTGAGACGGAGATAGCCTGGCCCAGGGTGACTCCGTCTGCATAACCGGCTCCCAGCGCGTCTTGAGTCGGCGCATATCCCAGCTTCTTCCGATCGGCGCCACAAAAGAGCGGCGTCAAGGTGAACGATGCGCTTTGGCGGGTGTGCACCGCCAGGTCCGAACTGCCTCCCAGATTGAGGGCGCAGTTGATGACGGGGAACGGACCGCGGAAAGACTCATGGCAGAAGCTATCGTCGGCGGTCCTCAAGCTCGCGAGTTTCACATCGTCGGCGTCGTCGAATCCCGTGAATAAGTGCGGGTGGCGCATGCCGGGTTGCCATCTGGTGGCGCCCAAATAGCAGCGCACCAGACGGTTCCGGTAAAACTCATTCAGGCCGAAGGTGTTCAGGTCAAAGCGGCGCGAAAACACCCAGGCTAAGAAAAGGAGGAATGCCAGAGTTTCCAACCGCTTCGTCTCAGGAAGGGCTGTGAGGTTCGCCCAATACAGAGTCGGATCAAAAAACTTCGCATACGCAGCCAGGTCGAAATTCGGAAGGAGGACTTCGCCGAGAACGAAGAAGACTCCAGTCGAAGCTAACACAACAGCGCCGGCAATGAAAAGGAACCCTCCGATCTCAGCGACCCACTCAAGCGCCGGGGATGTTTCGCCGCTCTTACGACCGGTTCGGGCGCTGTTCCCCGCGACCAGGCCGCTGATTACGGACCCCACCCAGCCGAGAACGGCGCCGATCTTAACCGTCGGCCACCAGGAGGCATGCGCGAAGGCATAAACCCACAACGGACCAAAGACAGCGGCTAATACAAACAAGAGCCCGCCGACCCCGATCATCCCTATCCACGCGCCGTAACGGGCCCACCATTCCCGGGTATCATTCTGGGCGTCGCGCCCGAGGAGGCCGATAAAAATGACGATGCCGAGGGTGACCCCTGCCATGGCGAGAGGTGGTCCCAGAACAAATGCAAACCAGGCGCTGGACTGTGAGTCCCTCGACAGGAACTCACCGTAAAGGCGCAGGAGTCCGCACAGGGCCAGGTAGGCGGTCACCGTGCTTCCGACGAAAGCCAGGATATGCACCACCGCGCGGAGCACTGTGCTTCCGATGGAAGCCAGGATTGACGCGCGGCGCACTATGGTCACCGGCGCAAGTGCAACCACTAACAGGCCTAAAACGAAAACAGCCATCACGGATTCGGGCCAAGTTCGCCAGATATTCTTCAGGATGTCGTGGTAAGACAAGATGTCACAGTGAATCGGTCCGGTCTGCGGATTCACCGCTTGCCCCCAGAGCAGGGCAGCGGTCAGAAAGGAAGCGCCCCACGCTAAGAACGCCGCGGCCCTCGGCGCCACGCCACCCTTTGAAACGGCCCAGGACCTGATCTTTCCTACGGACGGGCCGAGCGGGTGAGTCAACAGCCAGCCGAGCGGGTGAGTCAACAGCCATAGGTACAAGCTAAGCAGAGCGCTGATGAGGATGAGAAACGCGCCCAGAAAGGTTTCCGCCGCGCCCTTCAGGTGACCCTCGCCGAGGCTCACAAATAGGGGCTTGAGACAGAGCACTAAGACGAACAGGGCTGCGAGCCAGGCGAAGCCGTTCAACTGAATGAGAAACGCGTTGCGAATCCAGGTGCCCCACATGGTCCACGTGTCGGCGCTCAGCACGCTGTTGTGCGGTGCAAGGTAATTGGAATAGCGTCTCAGGTGTTCAATCGACTTATCCCAACTGGTCATCCCGCTCAGCCAATAGCGGGTGCGGCGCACATTTCCGACCAGCCATGCGCCGATGTAGCCTCCGCCGGATACGGTGGAAAGATAATCCACCTGCCGGAGCAGGTCGAGCTCCTGCAAATTCTGGAGCACGCCCAGATTGAAGGTGGCGCTGCGAATCCCGCCGCCGGAAAACGCGATGCCGACCAGATTGTCGACGTCCTCGCCGTTCCAGATGCGACGGCTCCAGCCCTTGGGCCTTTCGCTTTCCAGGCATGTGCTTGCGTCGCGCTCCCGAGCGCTCGAGGGGCCGGAGTCACGGCGCCATTCCCTGCGCTGGGTTCGAATTTCCTCGAGTTCCCCATCGTAGACGGCGCGCCAGGATTCGGTCGTTTCGGGAAGCTCGGCGGGATAGTCACGGGGATTCTTCTCCCGGTCCTCACACTCCTCGGCGTATTCGACGGCGTTTTGAACCAGGTCGCAGGCATAGCCGAAGACGGAGCGCAGCACCTCTTCCCAGCGGAGGATCTTTTCTTTGGATAGAGGCTCCCTCATGGCCAAGTAATAGAGCCAGGAGCGACTCGAATAGGTGACCAATCCTCGGGGGGAGACCTCGGCTCGCAGGACGCGCGCCAGCCAGTAAAAATCGGCGATGCCGCATCGGGCCGCTATCGGATTGTTGACGTTCCAGTGGCCTTCGTTCCAGGGCTTGCCTTTCCAGTTCTCGACCCAGTCTGCTTTTTTCCCTTTCGCCTCCAGGCTGGTGTAGAACTGACAGCGGCGTTCGGCCCAGCGCAGAAGGCCGTCGGCGATTTTCTTGAAGCGGTGTGCCACTTTCCTTTCCGGGAAAAGATAGAGTCCACGGAGCCATAGCTCGAAATTGGTGCGCTCGTCGCTAGTCAGTGGTTCCCCCAGAGCGGGCTGTTGACCATCGGAGTGCGAGTCGGCCTCTTCGGCGTAGTCGGTTCCGAAGTCGTCGAGAAAGTCAAACGCGGTCCTGACGGGATCAATAGCGTCTTCCGGAACGATACCTTTCAGAAACCTTTCGACATCCTGGGGGTTGAACCAATGGTCTTTGCAAAGAGGGGGTGACGGCAGCCCAACAACGGGCTTGTTGCAATCGGCCTGATTGGAAGCGTTCGAGCCGTCGTCGGAACAAACACAAGGTTTGGATATGCGGCCGGCAGCAAAACGCACTCCAAAGTACAGGTAGTAATTCAGGTAGTGGACAAATGCGGGGGATTCCTTCAAAAGACTTTCGAAATACGGGATTTCCCCATGCTTGGTAGCGTTAAAGCCCGCCTGCGCGCGGAGCTCACGGGCCGTGATGGCTTCAAGCTCTTTGTCGAGCTCTCTCAAAAAGTCGAGCTCTCTCAAAAACTCTGGGGTCAAGGCTTCGTCCTCCGCGAGAGGGCTGCCTTCCTGGTGCGTACGGAGAACGCGGCGCTGATCTCCCGGCTTCATGCTGGACAGCTTCGCGAGTGCGAGCCATTGCCGAGCGCCGTTTTCCATACAACCTCCTCACCCCCGCGACGAAGCGGTTCAGGCTCGGAAGTATACCAGATTTAACGCCTGCATAAACGATATCAAACGATATGAATCTTCCTTTTGATTTTGATTTCCGATTTGTTTGATTTCACGTCACGACTCTTGGCGCCGGGCGGCACGCAACCGAATCGGCGCGGACGATTGCAGCATTCCTTGGAAGGCTTTCGGTAAAATCGTTCTCGGTGAGGTCCACATCAAAGACAACCACCGCTGCGTCGTCACGGTCCGGCTGGCCGGGGGTTCAGATGCGCGCGGCCAGGTGTCGAACTGAGGTTGTCGCGGTCGCCGTGTGCGGCCTTCTGCTTCCGCTCTTTTCCTGTTCCCGGCCCGAACAGGCGCAGAAAGCGTATGCGCGCGCATGGTCCGCCTGCGTCGCGGGCGACCTGGAGGCGGCCGGCCGCGAAGCTTCCTCCTACGATACGCGCGCGCAAAAAGAGCCCGATGCATACTGGGCCGTAAGTCTCAAGCTGCTCGATGCCGAAGTGCTGGACGCGCAATCCCGGTGGAATCGAGCGCGCGATCTCCTGCTGGCCCCTCTTCCGGCCAAACCAGAGCTGGGGCAACTCGAAGTGCGGCGCCTGATCGATCTGGCCATGGTCGATCTTCAGTTCAGCGCCGAAGCCGCGAAAATCCCCGGGATTCTGGCCCAGGCCCGCGCGGCGGTCCGCGATCCCGAATTGCGCGTTCGCCTGGACCTGACGGAAGGCAGGGCCGCCATGAAAGCGGGCCAGCCGCGTGCGGCGCAGCAGTCGTTTAGCGCCGCCGCCGATCGGGCCGCTAAGCAGGGGCTTCTGTATTGGGAGGCGCAGGCGCTGAACAATCTCTCGGTTGCGCTGAAGAGGCTGGGGCGGTATGAAGAGTCGATCGATGCCGGCCAGAGTGCCCTGGCCGCCGCCGAAAAGCTCGGCGCGCGCCGGGTGGCCGCTCTGGCGCACGGCAACTTGGGCTCGATGTACGCCATTCTGGGCGACTTCGATAACGCCTTCGAGCACCAGCGGCAGGCCATCGCCATTTTTGAGGCTATTGGAGCGCGGGCGAATCTGATGATTTCGCTCGGCGAGTTGGGATCGGCATACGATGGCGACGAAGATTTCCCGAATGCGATTGCCAACTACCGGAAGGCGTACGATATCGCGCTGGCGATCGATCGCAGGAACGAGGCTGCCCGTCACGCCGGGAATCTGGCCCTGACTTTGATCAAGGCTCACCAGTGGGACCAGGCGGCGGAGTGGAACCAGCGCGCCTCGGATCTCGCCCGCGCGCTCGACGCGCGCGAAACGATTCCCTTTCTGGAGCGGAATCGCGCCCGAATCGCCGAGGGCCGTGGAGATTTCAAAGAGGCCGGCCGAATCGCCCAGGAGTTGTTGCGCGGCGACGCCCCGCCCAATATCCGCTGGGCGGCGTGGGACTTGCTGGGCGATCTTGCCGCCGGCGCGAAGCGCTTTGCGGAGGCCGATCGGTATTACGAACAGGCGCTGCGGATCATCGAGGCCACGCGCAGCGATCTGCTGGATGCCAACCACCGCATGACGCTGCTTTCGCAATTGATGCCGTTCTACCGCGGCTACGTGGACGTTCTGTGGCGGCAGAAAGACGATGCGCGGGCTTTGCGCGTGGTGGAATCGAGCCGCGCGCGGGTGCTGGCCGAGCGGGTGGAAGGCGACGTCGCGGCCGCTCCGCCAAGCGGTTTGGCCCAATATGAACGTGTGGCGCGCGACGCGCACGCGATCATTCTCTCGTTCTGGCTGGCTCCCCAGCGTTCGTTTGCGTGGCTGATCACCAGTGGCGGCGTCGAACGGTTCGAACTGCCGGGCTCGGGCGCAATCGAGAAGCTGGTGACGAACTATCGCGACACGGTAGAACACTCGGTCCGCGATCCGCTTACCGCCAACGCGGCCGGCTCCGAGCTCTGGCGAATGCTGGTGGCGCCGGTTGCGCCGCACCTGCGCCAAGGAGAGCGGCTGATCGTCATTCCCGATGGCGCTTTGCACCGGTTGAACCTGGAGACGCTGGTGGCGCCCGCGCCGCGGCCGCACTACTGGATTGAGGACATGGAGTTGGCGGTGTCGCCTTCGATCGAGATTCTGGCGTCGGCGCCGCCGGCGGGGGCAGGGAAGAGGGTTTCGCTGCTGCTGATTGGCGCACCCGACTATACGGGCAGCCACTACCGGCCACTCGAGAACGCGGAGCGCGAGATCCGCGACATTCAAGCGGATTTTCCGGGTCGCGCGCAGCAGGCTTATCTCGGTGCGCAGGCATCGCCGGCGGCGTATAGCCAGTCGGGTCCGCAAGACTTTTCGCTGATCCACTTTGCCGCCCATGCGGAAGCCAATTCCGAGAGGCCGCTCGAATCGGCGGTGATTCTCTCGCATGGCAAGCTTTACGCGCGCGATGTGATAGGGATTCCCATCCATGCCAGCCTGGTCACCATCTCGGCTTGCAGCAGCGCGGGCACGCGGACGTATGCGGGCGAAGGGCTGGTGGGTTTTGCCTGGGCGTTTCTGCGGGCCGGTGCGCACGCCGTGGCTGCCGGCTTGTGGGATGTGAGCGACAGCTCGACCGAGCAGTTGATGAACGAGTTCTACCGGCGGATGGCTGCGGGCGCGGACCCGGTCACGGCGATGCGCCAGGCCAAGCTCGCGCTACTGGGCTCCGCTCGCTTCGCCCGGCCCTACTATTGGGCGCCATTCCAGATCTACGTGGCGTCACTGGGCCAGTGAGGAAGAATCCGCGGGCGATTGGCGCGCCCTACTGCGCCAGGATGGTAAACGGCGCGCTGGAGGTTCCGTCAACCACGATCGTCACCGGCACCTGTGCGCCACTGAAGGACTGGTTCAAGGTGAACTGAATCTGGCTGGCGCTGATGAGCTGGACGGGCATGGATACGCCCGCGACCATCACTTGCAGGCGGCCCGATGCGAGCGTCACCGTGGGATCCAGACCGCTGATGGCGATCGTCAAAAAATCGCCCGAAGTGGCTGGGTTTGTGGCATTCACGATGGCGCCCGAAGGCTCGGTAATGCCAAGAATTGCCGGCGGCTGGTAGCCGATCGGCACCACCACGCTGACCGTGCCGCCGCTAGTGGTTAGGGTCAAGACCGCCGGCCCGATAGGCGTGCCGGCCGGTATCGCGACATTCACCTGATCGCCCGACGAGTAGGCCACCTGCGCCGACCCGCCAGCGAGGGCCGCCGGCGCGTTGGCGTTCGTGAATGCGTTGATAGTGATCTGCGGGCTGGCCAGATTGGCGCCCCAGATGGTGGCGACCGCATTCGGATAAATCGTGGCTTGACCGACAACACCGTTGACGACCGCTAGAATCGCCGGTGCGGCCGGGTTGGCCGGCACAATCTGGAGGCCGAACTGCGTCATTACCTGGAACCCGGAGATCACACTGACCTCCGAAGAGCCCAGAGCCGCGCCGGACGCCACCATGACATTGACCCACAGGTGGGTCGGGCTGAGCACCCAAACACGGTTTACCGTGATATCGGAGGTGCCGAAACCCACCGTCACCTGCCCGTCCACAAAATTAGTGTTGACGGCAGAGATGTCCACCATGGCCTCGCCGCCGGCCTGTAGCGACAACGGACTGACACTTTGCAACTGCGGCGTGCCGGCAGCCGGGTAGTTGTACGCCGGAATGCTCGAGAATTGCAGGAACAACGAACTCTGCCCATCGCCGTTAGAGACCGTGACGTCGGCGGTCTGCCCGCTCGATCCGGAGGGCGGCGTGACCGTAATCGGGCAATCGCCGGATGTTCCGGCCTGGCACCCGTTCACTGTGACCGAGGCCGGCAGGCTATCGAAATATACCGTGCTGTCGGGTCCGAAACCGGTGCCGGTGACGGTGACGGTGCCATCCGGGTTGCTCGAAACCGAATCGACGTAGGGCGGCTGCTTTTCGACCAGATTCACTCCGGCGGGCAGCACGTACATGTCGCGGCCCAGGTTGAACACCAGATGCCGCAAGCCCGTGCCCGGGTTAGCCGGAGCGTCAAAAAAAGCAAACAGCGCGGAGAGCGGGTTGGACACTTCGAAACAGGGCGAGTCGGCGGTACAGATTGGCGCCGGAGCGAATCCCAGAATCGAGACCGTTTGCGGAATCACCAGCGGCGAATAAACGGCCGGCTCAATGGCTTCGACCAGCGACTGCACTTGGGTCCCGTTGATGAACGCCGGCGACATCCAGTCGGTGTTTTGCTGCACATTGATCGTGTAGTCGCGCGTGGATGGGTCCAGGTAGCCGCGCGTGATGATGTCATAGAGCGGCACCTTAGCTTCCGCTTGTACGCTGAAATTCACCTGGGTGACGCTGGCGCCGGGAGTGACATTAAAAGAGGTGGCAGCCGTCGTGTCGGTGGTGCCTGGATAAAAGACGGTCTGAAAACTCGCGCTAAGCCCGAACGGGAAACCATTGGTGTCGTACGGCCCCCAAAGACCTTCGGCGTTGATCTGAAAAGCGTCGGGCGGCAGCGGATGGACGAAGACCTGGTAGTTTCCCGGCGGCACGCCGGCGATGGTGTAGTAGCCGGCGGGATCTGTGAGCGCGCTGACTGCCGGTCCGGCAGCCGGCAGGGCCACCACCGAAGCCAGGTTGACGCCCGTTTTGCCGCCGGCGAAGGTGACTTGGCCGGAAATGGAGCCGTAATTCGCGGTCCAGTTGGCGGCGCCGTACAGCAGGGAGAAAGCAGCCACGTCATCGGCATCAATGGGCCGCACCCGGGTGGTATTACGGATCACACCCTGCGACATGGCCGCGCCGGTCCAGGTGTGTTGCAAGCCCAGCGCGTGCCCCAGTTCGTGAACCGCGGTGGTGAAGAAGTCCGGCAGTTGGCTGGGGCCGGCGCCGGCGGTGGTATCGTTGGTCAGCGAAACCACAGAGCGAGTGATGGCCACCAGCGGTTGCCCGTCGGAACCAGTCTGAAACTGCGGAACTACAGGCAGGTTGGGCGAAGCATACCCCAAGAGTCCGGGAGGCATCTCGGCGAAGACCACATCGATGCCGGGCGTGGCTTGCGGTGGCTGACCGGCGCTCTCCAGACCCGCGAAATTCAGCCGTAACGCCGAATTGGGCACCGTGTTCCACGCCGCCACGGCTTGCTTCACCTCGCCCAGAACCGAGCCGAAAGTGTCGTTGGCGGCATACTTCACCGGGCCGGCATCGCTGACGAAAACGTTGAGCGTGCTATTGCTGAGCGCCGTCAGATTGAAGCGGGCGCGGACGGGATTGAATGGCGCGCTGTGGCTGGAGTAAAACGTGTAGTGATAGTAGGCTTCGATGGGACCGCTCATCGCCAGTACGGCCGCTGCCGCCAGCACCACCCGCATTGCCGCCCATTGCCGCACTATTTCGCCGCCCCCAAGGCACTCGCCACCAGGGCGCGCAACGCGCTCAGCCGCATGGCTACGGGTTGATCGTTCACCGGGTTGTGGGTTGCCGGGTCGATCATCAGCTCATGACTGGCGCTCCGCGTCACGCCGGGATCGGAAGAGCCGTCCTGCACAACCGCGAACGCACCCTGCGAAAACCCCATAATCTGCGTCATGCCAGACTTGCCGGTCCACAGGAACAACACATATTGATCGCCCGGCTGAAACTGCGGTGCGCCCGCGTAGGTTTGCCTCATGCCGCTGGCGATACCGCCGGGCACGGCCACATCCACCGTGGCGCCCGTCGAGCCCTTCCACTTCTCCGCCACCTGAATGCGGTAATGCGTGAAAATCACCGGGCCGGAAAAGGCTGTGTACGAATCCTGAACCGTCCCGCGCACGATGGCGGTGGATTTCGCGATCAAGTCGCTGATCGAGAGCTGCTGGAGGGTGGCGGACTGAAGCTGTGCCACACCCAACAACGCCGCGACGAAGAACAATCTACGAGCCACGGCTATTTCTGTGCATCCCTCATACCAATTCAATCCGATTGAAATAGTTGGGTTTAGCCAATGCCAGGTGGCTATGGTTGGGTTGCCTCGACACGCATTTGAGGCATCGTGCCCCAGTTTTCGGCAGCCTCCGCCTGCTGGTGCCTGGCTGGCCATGCCACCGGGGGAGTGCTTCACTCCGCTCGAAATTGCACGCTGCGGGAGGCTTGGCTGCCGCCGGAATCCTTGACGGTCAACTCCCCGTGATAGGCTCCGGGCGGGAGGGTCGAGATAGGCAATTTGAGCGCGACCGGAATAACCTGCTTGCCGGACCTGGTCAGGGCGCTCAAGTCGACATCGCCGGAATCCCACTTCTGCTCGCTCAGCGCGTCGAGCAGGCGCAGGCGCGCAGTTAGCCGGACCGCCCCGGTGCCTGCGGCGGGCGGCTGGTAGACTTCGAAGTAGGCTTCGGCGGCGTCGGTTCTCGGTAGAACATCGGAGCCGGAGACGGTGATCCGGTTGCCGCGGAAGATCAACGGTTTGCTCCCTGCCTCGGTTTCCTCCTGCGCTGCCTCTTGCGATATGGGCTGTGCGCCGCGGCTTAGGGCGATGGAACTCAGGCTGAGCCGGCCGGGATCAAAAGGATCGACAGCCAGCGGCGTTTCGACCACGCCAAAGCGATCCTTGGTAGTGCGGAAGACGAGCTTGAAGCGGTAAGTGCCAGGCGTAATTCCAAACTGGTGTTCGTAATGGAGCGGGCGCTTCAGGAAATCGTCGAGTTGCCGGCGGCTGTCGAAATCGAATTTCACCGTATCGCTGAATCGCGCGACCACTTTGCTCTTCAGGTTGTATGCCAGGCCGAGCACGTCCATCTCGGCATGCAACTTGCCGCCCAGTTCGGCGGGATTGAGAACGGGAGAAGGAATCTCGATCGCCAGGCTGACGCGCGCCGCACCGCTCGAATCGAAGAAGTAGGGGACGGATACCGACGCCGCGGTGTTGCCGGCTTCAGGCGAAGCTGCCAGAGTTTCCAGCTCTCTCTCCAGCGGGTTGCCGCCGGCCAAGCTCACCTGGCCAATATCCGTGCGGCGGTCTTCGAGTTCGGTAATCCGGTTGCTGATGACATCGGAGTCGGCGGCCTTCGGCACGAGCTCCAGATACTTGCGAAAGTGCGCGATGGCCGGGGTCAGGTCGCCTTTCGCGGCGAAGATCGAACCGAGCAGCCTCTCGACCTCCGGGAACTCGCGCTCCAAGTCGTGCGCGATGGTCTCGGTGGCGCTCCTCCCGGCGGCGTCGTAGTCCTTCAAATTGAAATTAGCGACGGCGTTATAGAAGTAGATGGCAGGGAACTCGACCGGGCTGAATGCGAGGCCCCGATTGGTGATGTCGGCGGCGTCCAGGTTGCGGTCCTCGGCAACGGCCAAACGCGCGAGCTGCACATAGGGCTTCAGATATTGCGGGTCGGACTTGACGGCACGCTCCCACGAGGCGCGGGCGTCGGCCGGCCGGTTCAGTGCGAGCTGGGCCTGGCCGAGTTCACTCCAGGCCTGGGCGTACTGGGGATAAGCGGCGACCGCGGCTTCGAAGGCCTTGGCCGCTTCGTCGTATCTCTTATGATTGGCGGCTGTCAGGCCCCGTTGGTAAGCCTGGCGGGCGGCCTTGGGCGCTCTCAAAGAAGTGACCGAGACGGTCGAACCTTCGGTGTCGCCGATGCGTTTCAGGATGACGACGCTGCCTTCGGTCAGGGTCGCATTGGTGGCGCGATAGCCGGTGAGGCGGATCGTGACGCGGCAGCCATCCGGGACGCCGTTCTCGTCTCGGACCCAGGGCACACTATAGACGACCATGCCGTTGCCGAAGACGTTGTAGATCACGCACTCGCCCACCAGCATATCCGCGGGAAGGGGCATCAGCAAAGGGACGCCGGGCAGTTCGGCACCGCCCTCGACGACGATTTTGGCGTGGTGATTCTGGGCAAAGGCGGCGCAAGCGAATAGGGCTGCGAGAGATGCAATACGAAGCGTCGAACGGGTGCGCGTAGTGGGTGCCCGATCGCCATTCACGCCCAAATCGTAGAACCATCCGGCTTGAGGCACAACGCGACGCCCCCACTTCTTTCAAGATGATCTTCACAGATGGTGACGGCTCGCAAGTCCTGAGGGTTGCAGGCAGTCCGCCCATCGGTTCCGGCGCGCCGCCGGTCGCCCGGTTCAACCATTCATCGGCAATTCGTTGACGCGAAGCCGGCCCCCGCGTAGCCTTTGTTTATGCAAGAAGACCAAGAAGACAATGATGTGATGACGGACCGCGTCTCAGTACCCAACCGGTGAGGACGCAGCGATGAAGGGACGAGCACGCCGCCCGGTGTCCGGGCATTGCGGAGCCTGCGATGCAGCCTATTCCGGGCTGGTCCTCCCGGCGTTGCTGATGATGTTTCAACTGGGCGCACTGGTCCAGCCAGCGCGGGCGGAACAGCCGTTGACGATTCCAGCCCTTCAAGAATGGACGGATGCACCAGGCTTATATACGTTTGGCGCCGGTACTAGAATTGTCCTCGATCCGGCTTCTTCGAGCGCACTCTCCACCACCGCGTCCACGTTCCGCGGCGAACTGGCGGTTCTCACCGGATGGACGGTTCCTGTCGTGATTGGAGCCAGCGCGCAAACGGGCGACATCTCGCTCGCCCTGGGAGCGGCGGATTCGACGATTGGAGAAGAGGGTTACCTCTTGACCGTCGCCGATCACATCACAATCAGCGCCCTAACCGACGCGGGCGTGTTTTACGGAACCCGGAGCATTCTGCAAATGTTGAAACAGGGACTTACCATCCAGGCCGGCACAGCACGGGACTGGCCGGACTTCCCCGAGCGGGGTCTGATGCTGTGTGTGGAGACCTTTTACTCGCTATCATTCCTCGAACGTCATATCAAGGATCTGGCCTACCTAAAGCTGAACTACCTGCATTTACATCTTTCCGACAACCAGGACTTCATGCTGGAAAGCAGCAGCCATCCCGAAATCGTCGCGTACCAGCATTACTCCAAAGCCCAAATGACGGACCTCATCGAGCTCGCGCGGGAATACCACGTGATGATCGTGCCGGAGATCGACGTTCCCGCGCACGCACAGGCAATGCTGGCGCCGCATCCCGGTCTGGCGCTGCAAGGGAACCCGGACAAAATGGACCTGAGCAACCCAGGCAGCTATGCGCTGATCGAGGACCTGCTGAACGAATATCTGCCGCTGTTTCCGGCTCCCTTCTGGCACACGGGATTCGATGAGTACCTTACTTTCGACGAGTATTCGAACTATCCGCAACTCCTCACTGATGCGCGGCAGTTATACGGACCGAACGCGAGTTATCAGGACATCTATATCGGTTTCGCCAATTGGATCGACGGCATCGTGAAGGCACATGGGAAGCAGTTGCGCGCCTGGAACGACCTTTACGGAGTGGCAGGCCACGTCGAGACGCCGAACCCCGACATTGTGGCGGAGATATGGTGGCCCAACGTTTTGCCCCAAGACCTTTTGGCCGAGGGCCACACCATCATAAACGCCGAAGCGGCCACCACCTACTTTCCCGCGGATCCAGTGAATCTGTACGAAAACTGGGCACCGTACAAGCAGTGGGTGACGAGCTACGACTTCCAGGGAACTCCTAACTTCGAGGACCTTCCAGCGTCGACACCGGGCATCCTGGGCGGGAAGCTCCACGTCTGGACCAATGCCTCCGGCCCTGCGGTGGAACAATATGTACAGAGTGGCCTGGCTCCCGGGCTCCGCGGCCTCGCCCAGAACAGTTGGGGATCGCCTAAGCTGACGCCCACGTTTCAGGCGTTCTCCGGAATTGTGAATGCGATCGGCGATACTCCCGACTGGGCGGCTCCTTTGACGCCGGCCATCAGCCCCGGCGGCATTGTGAATGCGGCCAGCTATGCCACGGGGGCAACGGTTTCCCCTGGCAGCATCGTTTCGGTTTTTGGTTCCTTTCCGCTATATGCGCCTGTACCAGCTTCCAGCCTGCCGCTCCCGCCGAGCCTGGTCGGGGTGTCCGTGAATGTCGGTGGGTTCCCGGCGCCGCTGTTTTTTGCCGCGGGGACCCAGGTGAACATTCAGATTCCCTGGGAGTTGGCCGGACAGCCCCAGGCAAGCATGACCGCTACAGCCTGGGGCGAGACCGGCACTGTACAGACGGTCAATCTGGCGCCCTTTTCGCCGGGCATATTCAGTATGAATGCGCAGGGATCGGGTCAAGGCGCCATCCAGGACACTTCCTACCGACTGGTGGACTCTTCCAACCCGGCGGCGGCAGGGAGTCTTGTCACAATCTATTGCACGGGCCTGGGAGCGGTGACAAACCAGCCGCCGACCGGTTCTCCCGCACCAATGAGTCCGTTGGCTGAAACGACGACTCGGCCCACAGTGGTAATCGGAGGCGCGCCGGCCGGCGTGCAGTTCTCGGGTCTCGCGCCCGGGCTGGTTGGTACATACCAGGTGAACGCGGTGGTACCCTCCGGTTTGGCCCCCGGCAACGCCGTTCCGGTTGCGATTGCGATCGGCGGAATTACCTCGAACACGGTGACGATGGCCATCCAAGACGCACAGTGAAAACGACGCCTGCAGCGGGCTCCGATGGCAACTCGCGCGATACTCCCTTCATAATCGTCTGAACGAATCCGCACCCGGTCGCGTCACCTTCAATGAGCGGAGGACGCACATGAAACCACTCGTGTACCTTCTGTTTGGGATGGCGGTCTGGGCCGGCGAGGCCCGCTACGCCCGTTTGGGCGAGTTCCGAGGACAAGTGGATGTGCAACTGGGACCCGCGGACGCTTGGTTCGCGGCGGAACGGAATCTTCCGCTGGCGGAGGGCGCCTGGCTGCGCACCGCGCCCGACGCGCGCCTGGAGATCGAATTGGACGATGGCGGCGCCTGGCGGCTGGGGCCGGATTCGCTGGGTGAGATCTCCGACTATGCGCGCCTCTCCACTGGCCAGCGCATCACCTTGCTCACACTTGATTACGGCCGGGCGTACTTGACCGGGAGTGCGGAGGGCGACGATTCGCTCATTTTGGCGGTGCCGGGCGCGCAGGTCAGCTTCCAGCACGCGGCCAGGATCCGCATCGACGTAGAACCGGACTCGAGCCAGATCTCGGTCCTGGAAGGGACGGTGCGGTTCTCGTCGCCAGCGGCCGAACTGGACTTGGCCAGCGGTCAGATCGCGCGCGTCGAGCCGGCCAACCCGGCGCGGTTCTTCCTCGACCGCGATGCAGCGGGTGTGGATGAAGACCCTTGGAGTGCCGAACGCGACAAGGCGCTGGCCAGCACAAACTCCGCGCTGCACGCGAGTCAGAGCTACGGGCTGGTGGACCTCGATTCGGCCGGAGAGTGGATTCACATCGATGAATTCGGCCCGGTGTGGAAGCCGAAGGTCAATGGATCTTGGGCGCCATTCCAGAATGGACGCTGGCGTTGGTATGCCTCGCTTGGTTTCACCTGGGTGAGCAGCGACCTCTGGGGCTGGCTACCCTATCATTACGGGCGCTGGATGCACCGCGGCGAACTGGGCTGGCTCTGGGTGCCCAGCTCGAGCCAAGTGTTCAAACCGGGTGAGGTCTATTGGCTGCGTGGCGCGAAGTTCGTGGCATGGGGCCCGCTGGCGCCGGGCGAGCCCTACCCGCCGGAACCGGATGGATTGCCGGAGCAGTTCTTCGATGCATATACCACCTACGCGGCATTCACCACCGGCGCGTCCGTCATCGACCCCGCGGGCTTTACGGCCCGCCCCAAGGAACCTTTGAAGGTGGCGGCGTTCTGCGCCGCGCTCCCGTCTCCCCCGTTCGAAGCAGCGCGCCTGGATGCCAGACGTCCGGTGGTGGCGGCCGGCAGCGCGCGCGTCCAGCCGTTGGTGGCCGGAGCCGCTTATCAGGGCGCGTACGAAGATGCGCCGATTCCGCCGCCAGCACCGGTCGAGATTCCTGCGCCGGCGATTGCCGACAATCCTCCCGAACAGCCGGATGACGCGGGGCCGGTGGCTGTCCCTTACCCGCTCTTGGTATTCATCCAGCGTGCCAGCCGCAAACCTCGGGTTACGGCCACCGTGCAGCCGAAAACGACGGCGACGACTGCTTCAACACGCGGAACGTCCGCCTCCACGGCCCCGTCGCCCGCGGCGCCGCCGCGACAGCCGGCCACACCGCAACCGCCAATCGCACGGCGATGGCCGCCTGGCGAGTACCTGTTGTATCAGAAAGCGCTGGCCGACTCCGGCGACCCCAGACAGCAGTTGGCGGACCTCGAAACGTGGCAGCAGCGATACCCAATGACGGAACACGAAGCCGACCGCGTATTCCTCTACGTGCAGGTGTATAACCGGATTTCTCCGCCGCTCGCCGCCAAGCTGGTTGAATCCGCGGCGCCACTCCTGGAACGCGATCCGCATTCGTGGTTCGACGACAGCGATGTTGGTCCAGCGCAGACAGTTGCGGTCCTGTATTTGGTGACGGTGAGCGGTCCTCGCATCCCGACCGCGAGCCCAAGCCAGCTGCGAACCTGCCACACGGCGGCAAACCGGTTGCTCGAGTATCTGCCGGAGTTCTTCGACGATCGGATGCGACCTCCCGGCGTCAGCGAGCAATCGTGGGCAAAGGCACGCGCCGACATGGAGTCTTCGGCGCGCCAAACGTTGGCGCTTAGGAGTGCGCTGCACACCGACAACCGGTGATCGGAGAATTGGGAAGCCTGGTTCCGCAATCGGCGCGAGCTTGCGCCGGGCCGAGGTAATTCGCCCCCGCTGCGCGCCATCGCCGCATCATCGTCGTCACCCGAATCGTCTGGCCGCGACGAGAGTCTGCATCCGGACTATCTGCGAACGGGTTCGGCGACGGAAGTACAATAGAGCTGAAGCCGAACGCACCAAATGTCGTCCCGCCATGCATTGCGCCGTGCTGTTTTGGTCCTCGTGCGCGGCGTTGCATTAATCGCCGCCGTCACGGCGATCTGTTATCGAATTCACCTCAATTCGGCGTCTACGGCCTTGCTGTTCCTGATCGCGATTGTTTTGCAATCTTTGGACTGCGGGTTTTGGGAAGCCGCCATCGTCTCCGTGCTGGCTGCCGCAAGCCTGGACTGGTTCTTCATCGACCCGCTGTTCACCTTCACGGTGACTCATCGTCTGGATTTAATTACTTTGGTCTGCCTGCTGATCGTCTCACTGGTGGTGACCAGAATTCAGGCCCGCAGCCGGTCGGAAGCGCGAGAATCGAGATTGCAGCGGGAGAACATGGAAAGGCTCTATCGGGCCGGGACGGAACTGTTTGCCCAGGCGCCGGCCGCAACCGTTGGGCCGGCGCTGTTGCGGCCCTTCTGGACGCGCTTCGAACTGGAAGCGGTTTGCCTGTTTGACCATGCCTCGAAGGAAATGCACGAGCTCGGAAAGTCCCGCGGAGGCCTGGCTACGAAGACCCGCGACGGATACATCTCAGGGCGCAACGCAGTGTATCCCGAACTCGGGATTGTGGTTCGGTGCCTGTGGGAGAGGGGCGGCATTCTGGGTGCGATCGGCTTCGAAGGACTGCGCAACCCGGAGTTGTTGGCGCCGGCATTGGCCAGCCTGGCGGCGTCTGTGCTGGAAAGGTCGCGGATTTTTCGCTCGGCTGCGGCCGCCGCCGCCAGAGCGCAGGCCGAGACGCTGCGCTCCGCGATCCTCGACGCCCTGGCTCACGAATTCAAGACCCCGCTGGCCACCATCGTGACCGCGGCGGGTGGTCTTAGCGTCACCGGATCGATGTCGCCGGACCAGGCGGAACTGGCCGCGATGATCGAGACCGAAGCCGCGCGCCTTGGTGACCTGACCTCGCGGCTGCTTCGACTGGCGCGGCTGGATCGGGAAGAGGTCACGCCGCGCCTGGAACCGGCCGATGCGTCCGAGATCGCCCAGAGGTCCGCCCGCCGGTATACGAAGCTCTGGCCCGACCGGCAGATCTCATTCCGCAAGAATGGCGAAGTGGGCGACGTGCGGGTGGATCCCGAATTGATGAGCCTGGCGATCAGCCAACTCCTGGAAAACGCGTGCAAGTATTCGCGGCCCGATGCGCGAGTCCTGGTCGAGCTCTCGAGCGGGGAGAACGCCGCTGCGATCGACGTCTGGAATGACGGCGATCCCATTCCAACGGACGAGCGGAGCCGTATCTTCGACCGGTTTTACCGTGGTAAGGATGCGCAGCGAACCGCCGCGGGCTCGGGGCTCGGGCTGTACGTAGCGCGCAAGATCGCATTGGCCCACGGAGGCGACTTGTCCCTGATGGATAACGGAGCGGAGGGCGTGACCTTCCGCCTGACTCTGCCGGTTTCGAAAAGTGAGGCGTCCGTTGCCGAGTGAAAACTGCAAGGTCCTGATTGTCGACGATGATTCCGCGTTCCGGCGGGCGCTCCGGACATCGCTTGCCGCCAGCGGATTCGATGTCTCGGAAGCGCGAAACGGGGAGGAAGCGCTCGCCGTGACCCGCGATAAACCGTGCGATATCGCGTTGCTGGATATCAATATGCCGGGCATGGGCGGCATCGAAACATGCCGCAAGATCAGGAGCCTCTCGCCGCGGATCGGCATCCTGATGCTGACCGTGCGGGATGCCGAAGAAGATAAGGTCCAGGCCCTCGAAGCCGGAGCCGACGATTTTGTGACTAAGCCATACCGCCTGCGGGAAATGATCGCGCGCCTGCGCGCGGTGAGGCGCAGACTGCTTCCGCCGGACGAAGTTCCCGCAGCAGTGCTCCGCGCCGGCACTCTGGAACTGGATTCGGAGCGGCGCGTGGTCACCAAGTCCGGCGCCGAGATTCATCTCTCGCCTAAAGAGTACGACCTGCTGTCATATTTGTTCAAACATCAGGGAGCGTTGCTCACCCATTCCCGGCTATTGCAGGGGGTATGGGGGGCCGAGTACGGCGGTGAGCTGGAGTATCTCAGGTCATACGTAAGAATGCTCCGCAAGAAGATCGAAGACGACCCGTCGCAACCGGAATACATTCTTACCGAACCTTGGGTGGGTTACCGTTTCCGCAACCCGGCCGATGCGGAGTCTCCCCTATCCGACGGCGAGTGATTTCAGTTTTTTGTTTTTTTTCATGCCCTTTATGACTTTTTCATGGGGTTCGCTCTACATTTATAGGTAACGTCGAAGTTCCCCGTGCGCCTTCGTCGGCTACCGGCCCAGTCGATCCGGATCCAAACCAGTGGGCTTGGGGTATCGAGAATGGCACCGAGAGCGACGATGAAGCGACGCTGGTTGGGCCGGCTTGGGCGGATTGCAGGCCACGTAGCGCTGGGTGCGCTCGGCGTGGCACTCATAACGGCAGTTTGCTTTCCTCTGCACCCTGACCTCGCCATACCGGCATTCCTTTACTTGCTGCTCGTGGTGCTGCAGTCGGCCGTAGCCGAATTTGCCGCGTCCGCCATTGTTTCGGTCATCGCAGTTGCGACACTGGATTATTTCTTCGTCCCGCCAATTCTAGCCTGGGATATCAACCGTCCGCTGGACAGCATGGCGCTGGCTACTTACTTGGCGACGAGCCTGGTGATAACGCGGTTCGCCACCAAAGCCCGGAACGCCGCCCGCACTTCGGAAAGCAAACGCAGGGCGCTGGCTCTGCTCTATGACGCAGCCTGCCAACTGTTGTCTCTGGAGCCCGAGGCGGCCGCCGGTGAGGGATCTTTGCGAGTCCTGCGCCAGGTTTTCGGACTTCGGGCCGCCTGCCTGTTCGATGCCGACGGCGCGCAGGCGCATTTGGACGGTGATTCGGAGTGCGGATTGGCGGAACGCACACAGGACGCATTTCTGGAACGTCACGACTATGACGATCCGCGCTCGAAGGTATTTGTACGCTGCCTGTGGGTGGCAGGAAGAGTCACCGGGGCGGTGGGATTCGAGGGCCTCCATGATGCGGAATCGACCATCGGTTCCCTCGCGACCCTAACTGCGGGGACACTGGATAGAGCGCGCTCCTATCGATCGGCAAGCGAGGCTGCGGCCGCAGCGCAGGCGGAGACCCTGCGATCGGCGCTGCTGGACGCATTCGCCCACGAGTTCAAGACGCCCCTGGCAACCATCATCACCGCCAGTGAAGGACTGCGCCAAGCCGGCGCCCTGGTACCCGAGCAGATCGAAATGGCGGAGATTGTCGAAAGCGAAGCCTCCAGACTGAGCCACCTCACCACACGACTTCTGCGCATGGCGCGGCTGGACCGGGCAGAAGTCAAGCCGAAGCTGGAACGCAAGGATCTTGCGGCCCTAATCGGCCGCACGACCAATCAATTGCGGCAGCAAGCCGCGCAACGGTCGGTTGCGCTGGATCTGGGACGCGAGCGCGTGGAAGTGCTGGCCGATTGCGAACTCCTGAACCTGGCGCTGATGCAGTTGCTAGATAACGCGGTGAAATACTCCAGCTCGAACAGTGTTGTGCGAGTGCGCCTCGAATTCGGCGAAGGTTTCGCCAGCATTCGGGTAACCAGCGAAGGCGCACCGATACCAGTTGAAGATCGCGAGCGCGTCTTCGAGCGCTTTTATCGCGGATCGGCGGTCGGACACGCGGCGCCTGGGTCGGGGTTGGGACTTTACTTTGCACGCAAAATCGTGATGGCGCATGGAGGGAGCTTGGACCTCGATTGCCATTCCGCAAACGACGCAGACACGACGTTTTGTATGCGGTTGCCGGCAGTCAAGAGCGAAACGCTGCATGAACTCCAAGCCTGTTAGAGTCCTGGTGGTGGATGATGAGCCGAGCATGCGGCGCGCGCTCCGCGCGACCCTGAGCGCCAGCGGTTTTGCAACAGAAGAGGCCCGAAACGGCGAGGAGGCCATCGAACTTGTTGCTCGAAGATCCATAGGCCTCGTACTGCTGGACAGCAACATGCCGGGTATGGGCGGCGTGGAAGCGTGCCGGCGGATCCGCGCTTTGGTCCCCAATGCCGGAATCGTAATGATCACGATTCGCGATACGGAGGACGATAAGATCGAGGCGCTCGAGGCCGGCGCCGACGATTATGTTACGAAGCCTTTCCTGGTGCGTGAGCTGGTCGCCCGTCTGCAGGCGGTGCTTCGTCGCATCAGAGTGGAGAGTGCAGAGGGAGCGCCTGTCCTCAGAGTCGGCAAGCTGGAGCTGGACATCGAGAGTCGGACGCTGCGCAGGGCGGGAGAGGAGGTCCGCTTGTCGCCGACAGAATTCGAGCTTCTCCGCTACTTCATGCAGCACCGGGACGTCGCAATCGAGCACGCCCGCCTTTTGCAAGCAGTCTGGGGGCCGGAATACGGCCAAGAGCTCGAGTACCTTCGCGCCTATATCCGGCTACTCCGTAAAAAGATTGAGGACGACCCGGCGCAGCCGCAATACCTTCTTACCGAGCCGTGGCTCGGGTACCGCTTCCGCTCGCCTTCGGATTCCTGAGGGCGGCGGGCGTTCACTCCGCGTAGTATCCCGTGCGCGCGTAAGCGCGGAACTGCGGCGGACTCACCTTGACCTGAACACTGCGCCACTTACCCGTGTTATTAACGCCGGTTTGGCCATATGCGATTACGTACTCGTTGCGGATCGCACGGCCGATCTTGAGCGCGTCCGGCTGGACGTCATCGGAAATGACGGCTTTGAAACTCATGCCGCCGCTTCGGTCCGCCAGATCGCCTAAGAGAGCCAGGCCTTTCGACTGTTCGGTCAGTTCGATGGCCTTCTTAAAAGCCGGACTATCCGCGATACCGATCGTATAGATCTGGACATCAGACTCCTCGACGACCCGGAGTAACTCCGCCTTGGAATAACGGCTGTTGTTATCCATGCCATCGGATACGACCAGCAAAGCGCCCCTGCCTTTTCGTGCTGAGCGTAACCGGTTCAGGCCCATATACACGGTATCGACCAAAGCGGTATCGCCGTCGGCGTGGGCACCGACAATCCGGTTTTGCAGTGTCGCGAAGTCGGCCGTGAAATCCGACAGGCTATGCGGACGCGAGCCGACAGTAAGCAGGAAGATCTCATCCTCGGGATTTGCTATTTCGAGGAACGCGCGGAGGGCGTCGGTGGCGGCCCGTAACTTCGTCCGCATGCTGCCGCTGAGATCGAGAACGATGCCGATGGAGCACGGTGCGTCTTGAGTGCTCAGAGAGACAATCGTCTGCGGCACCTTGTCCTCCAACACCATGAAGTTATCGCGGGTGAGGCCGGTCACCGTGGCTCCCTTGCGGTCCGTTACAACCGTCGGCACCAGGACCAGGTTCACATCCGCGCGAATGATATGCGTCGCTGCCTCCGCCACTCCCCCTTCGGGACCTCTGGGAGCACGCACCGCAAGCGAGAGCGGCTGGGCGAACAGACAGCCGGTTACACAAACCGACATAGCGATGGTTTTTAGTGCCACTGCCAAAGTGTGCTCACCGATGTTAGTCACATACCCTCCTTGTCTCTTACAAGCATGCGCCGCAAGCCGTGAAGAAGGCATAAAAAGCCGCAACATTGTCGAGCTTGAGGGAAGTCTTTATGACTTTTTTACAACTCCTCCACCACACTGGTGTGTGGGCGGATCGCCAGCGATGCTGTGCGACAGCGCGAGTAACTGATCCAGCGACCGGGTAGTCCGGAAATCATATGATGGGTCCAGGCAGGATTCTGATTGTTCACCAGCGGAGTTCGGACTGCTCGGCTTTAAGGTCGGTACTATCGCGCGAACGGTACGACGTGATCGAAGCATCGCTCGACATGGGCAAGGCTCTCGTCGGCGTTGAGGACTACTGCCTTATCCTGCTGGACACGCTAGGGCTCGGGCCCAGCGCTCTCGGGTTGCGGCCAGCGCACGCGCGCAACGGTTCGCCGGCGCTTACCATCGGCCCCGCAAAGCCCGGGCGGCGAGGGTCCGTCCGGCGCAAACCTCGCCAGATGCAACGCAAAGTGCGCGCGTCTCTCAAAGCGATCAAGCTGGGCGACAAGAGAGTAATCCTCAGCGCCCGTGTGGTCCGGGGAAGCCTTGGGGAGGTTCGGCTCACGCGGTTCGAATACAGCATTCTCAGCCACTTGCTGGCCCACGTAAATCAAACCGTGCCATCGCTGGAACTCGTCGGAAAGCTCTGGCCGTCCGATCCAACCAAGGGCGTTCATTCTCTGCGCGCATTTATTAAGAATCTGCGCAAGAAGATCGAGCCGGACCCAGCCCACCCGCAATACATCGTCACCGATTTGGCAATAGGTTACCGACTGCAATTGCCGGCTTCGGGCCGAGGGCATTAGTCGCAACTTACGAGTTATGCGAGCGATAGAAATTCCTGATGGCGCTGCTTGCAAGTCCATGGTTATGCGGATGATAGAAATTCCTGATCGACGTTTTCATGCATTTTTCACAGGTCATTCTTCACAATCGAAGAACTATGATTCGCAAATCGATAATCACTGCTATTTCGGCTTTCGCTTTGGTGGTTGGTGTGGGCGTGCCTGGCGTTCTTGCCTATGGCCAACAGGCGCCGGGAAATGTGGCTCAGGACTCGGGGACTTCAACGACGCCCGCCCGGGTGCAGTCAGTGTTCGGGGCCATCGCTGGCATTGTCAGAACTTCGGCGAAGGCTCCTATCGTAGGAGCGATGGTAACGGCGGCCAGAGCCGATGGCAACGGCATGTGGACGACGATATCGGGCACCGACGGCATATATTCGATCCCAAATGTCCCGCCGGGTGAGTATCTGGTTACGTTGCAAGCCGACGGTTTTCCGGACACGATTTCCAGACTTCAGATCACAGCGGGCCGGGCCAACAGAACCGATATCACCATGGCCGCGAATGCCACTCCTCAACCAGCAGGCATCACGGCGAATTCGAGCACACCCGGTGCTGACGCTGCCGGTGCGCGCACAACGCCGCCAGCCCAGCCGGGCGAGAAGGCGAAGCAGAGCCTGTTGGCGCGGCTGTGGAAACCGCAGCCGGCGCCCGCGCCGAAAACAAAGACAGCGCCGCCGGACACGGTTGCTTCACTGAAGTACCCACCGGTTGCCGCGTTTGGAATGCCAGTGGCCAATACTCCTACTGCCGACGTGGGAACTCCGCTTCCTGTGCCGCAGGACGCACCGGCGCCCCCGCCAGCTCCCGCTGCGGCACCCGCGCCAACTCCGGCTGCCGCGCCCGCTGCGTCCTCCCTTCCGGACGCCCTGTCGGCGCCGGCACCCGGTCCCGCAGTCGACAACTTCACGCCCTTCGCCTTTGCCGATTTCACCTGGATGAACGCCACGTCGCGCAACAAAGATACCGTACTGGATACGAAGTTCTTCACTCCGGAAATCCGGTTCGACACGAATTACATGACAGATTTTAACCAGCCCATCGATCACACCATCGTCGGAGCGACCGAGTCCTTTCGTTCGGGTGAAGTGCAAATCGAACAGGAGAGCGTGGGCGGCGACTTCCACTGGCAGAACGTTCGCGGCAGAATTTTGTTCATGTTCGGCATGTTTGCCACCACAACACCTCGCAACGACGCCAGCTTCGGTGTCGGCCAATGGGACCTCCGTGGCGCGTATAAGTACACGTCGGAAGCTTACGGCGGGTACCACTTCAACGTGAATCACGGACTCAACGTGGACGCTGGGATCTTCGTCTCGTACATCGGGCTGTTCAGTTATTACAATTTCGATAATTGGACTTACCAGCCATCGTACGTATCATCGAACACGCCTTGGTTCTTCAACGGCGTGCGAATTCAGTGGTTCCCCACGAACAAGTTGAAAATCGAACCCTGGTTCATCAACGGCTGGCAATCCTACGCCAAGTACAACGGGCATCCGGGCCTTGGCGGACAGCTTCTCTGGCAGCCAACGGAATGGTTCAAGCTCGTCGCGAACCAGTATGGCTTTGGAGAGGATAACTTGGGTCTGCCCCATACCGAGAGACTTCACACGGACGATAGCATCGAAGTAAGGTACTATAACAAGCCGGATAAGATGGGTATCGATAAAATAGCATACACTCTTACCGCGGATGCGGGATGCCAATATGGCGGGGGCATTCAGTGCACCGGCGCGCCCAGCAAGAACAAGGATTCGTTTGTGGGATGGATGATGTATAACCGGGTGTGGTTCCACAAAGACCTATTCGCCGTCACGGTCGGCGGCGGAGAGATGAGCAACTGGGGCCGCTATCTGACGCTGCTGCCGCCGATCAACGGGGCCGACGCTGTAACGGGTTCGCCGTACTTTACGGAAAACCCCGGCCAAAGAGCTCACATGTGGGACAGCACGGTCACTCTTCAATACATGCCCAGGGAGTATATCACCTGGTGGGCGGAGGCTGGATATCGTCACTCCGATATCCCGTATTTCGCAGGACGAGGCGGGGTCACACCTCCCGGGTTCCCTCTCGGCGGAACGAATGGTGCTCCTAACCAGTACGCCTGTATGAGCGGAGCGCCGTCCGGAGCCAGCGATCTCCCGACCGCGACCACGAATTGCGCGAGCGCCGGCGGCGTTTGGTTCCCCGACCTGCGTCGCAGCGAAGCGAAAATCTCGGTTGGCGTGATGGTGAAGTTTTAGTGCCACACTCGTGCGAGTTGAATTGCGGCGCAGCGGCCGGGCCGGAACCCGGTCGCTGCTTAGCCGTTACGGAGTAACGCATGCGTAAGGTTTTGATGCAGTCGCTCTGCCCGATCGTTGCCGCGGCTAGCCTGATGGCAGCCGATCCGGTTTGGAGGAACAAACCGGCCGCCCAGTGGACGGAAGAGGACGCTAGGCAGATCCTCGCTATGTCGCCTTGGGCGAAGCAGATTACGGCCGTTATCACCCGCCGGCTGACCGAGGACCAACTCAGAGACGGCGGACAAATGGGACAACCCCGCGGCGTCGGCAATGAGGGGGTAGACCCGAAGGGCAGCGGAGAACATATTTCACTGAATGTCTTCACCGGTCCCGGTGGCGATGATCGCAGTTTCCGCTCTCTTTCCCACCCAATTACCTTGAAACTGCGCTGGGAAAGCGCTCTCCCGGTTCGGCTCGCCGAGTTGAAATCGCATGAGGTCGCGCCTCTCACGTTGGACGGCGACGGCTATCGCATCGCTGTTTACGGCATTCCCAACGGCGACTTCAAGGGCGACCCCAAAGAATTGGGGAAACCTCTGAAGGGTTTGGCCGCTTTGAAGCGCGAGGCGAAAAAGGACGTGAAGCCGGTCAGCGTCGAAGTGTTCCAATTGGAAGACGGCGTGGTGGTGGTCTATGTGTTTCCGTTGTCGGCGGAAATCAGTAAGAAGGATCGGCAAATCCAGTTCGAGGCGCAGATCGGCCGGATCGTTGTCGCCCAAACATTCGACCTGCGTGAAATGGAGTTCATGGGTAAGCTGGAACTGTGACGTTGAGCCCTGCCGCATCTACGCCTGGCCTTTTATGCCTTTTTCATTCGCTACGCCGTATAACACGGAAGGTACTCTCAGGTCGGCGGACTGGTCGCCCATGGGCGCGGCAATGTCGATGTGCAACGACGCGGCTCAAATGCTAAGAAGAAAGTTTAAGCCCACGCTGCCAGGTTGCCTGGCTCTGAGCGGGGTTGCAGTGTGCACCTGGGTTTCCTTTCGCCTCGATCAGACTTTCGCGTTCACTGGATTCCTCTACCTTGTCTTCGTAGTGTTGGCTGCGCTCTATGGCGGCTTTTGGCAGGCGACGGTGGTCTCCATTGCCGCGGCTGCCTGCCTGGACTATTACTTTGTTCCACCAATATTCAGCTTCGCCAACAGCCCGGCGAACTGGGTTGCGCTGGGAGCGTTTGAGTTCACAGCGGTGGTCATCAGCCGGCTTTCGCAGCGGGCCCAACTGCGTGCCAAGGAGGCTGTCGCGGGCCGGCACGACATGGAGCGGCTTTACGAAACCTCGCGGCGGATTTTGCTCCTGGATAGTTCGCGAGAGCCGGGGAGTCTGATCCCCCCCTTAATCCAGGACATTTTCGACCTGCGCGCGGTCCAGCTCTTTGACGCTCAATCGGCCGCGACCTATCAGAGCGGCGAAAGCCCTTCGGTGGCCGAGCAGCACACTCGAGACGCTTACTTTCGAGGGACCGACACGTTCGATCCGGCAACACGAAGCTGGTATTGCGTAGTCCGCCTGGGCGTGCGGCCTGTGGGTGGCCTGGCGTTGATCGACACGGAAATGACAAAGCTTGCGGCTACAGCGCTCGCGTCGCTGGGCGGAATTGCGCTCGAGCGCGCTCGGACGCTACAGAGAGAATTCCGCGCACAAGCCGCTCGTCAAACCGAACAACTGCGCACCGCCGTTCTCGACGCACTGGCGCACGAATTCAAGACGCCGCTAGCGGTGGCCCGGACGGCCAGTTCCGGCCTGCTCGCGGTCGGTGGCCTGTCGGAATTCCAGACGGAGCTTGTCATGACGATAGACCAGCAGGCGAACAAGCTCGATCACCTCGCCTCGCGCCTGCTCAGGGCAGCGATGCTGGACAATACGGAGTTCAAGCCACGGCGCGAACCGTTGCTCTTTTCCAGCCTCGTGGGGGCGGTACTCCGAAAGATTGAGTCGTCGGCGGATCGAGAGCGATTCCATATCTCCGATACAAGCCAGGAGGTTCCGGTGCTGGCGGACCAGGAACTGATCCTGACCGCGATCGGGCAGCTCGTTGACAACGCTGTCAAGTACTCCGAACCGAGGTCGCCCATTGACATCCGGTTCGGGGCCAAGAACGCGGAGGTGGTCCTGACTGTGAGAAGCAAAGGGATCGTGCTTGCCTCATCCGATCGCGAGCGCGTCTTTGAGCGATTCTACCGCGCGCCGGAGACTCACCACCTCCCCGCAGGCACGGGCCTGGGCCTTTCGATTGTCAAGAAAATTGCGGACGCTCATCGTGGGAGCGTTTGGGCAGAGGGCGAGGCCAGCTATGGGACATCGTTTTCTCTGGCTCTTCCGGCAGCCCACGCGCACTGAGTCACGCCAATGCCTGCACCCCACGGAAACATTCTGATTACCGATGACGACCCCGACCTGCGTAGGGTGCTGCGGCGGACATTGGACGCGCTCGGCTTCGAAGTCGCCGAGTCACCCAATGGGGAGCAAGCTCTCAAGCAGGTTGAGGCGCAACAGTTCCAGGCGATTCTCTTAGATGTCAATATGCCGGGTGCCGGCGGAATCGCGACGTGCCGCGAGATGCGGAGGAGAGATCCCAGGCTGCAAATCCTGATGCTGACGGTGCGGGATAGGGAAGGGGACAAGATTGAGGCGCTCGACGCCGGGGCCGACGACTATATTACGAAACCTTTCTCCATCCCGGAGTTGGCGGCCCGCCTGCGCTCCGCCGTCCGGCGCTCCGCGACTAATGAGCCTGACCCGTGTGCACCGATCACGATTGGCGACATCGAGCTTGACCCCGCACGCCGGAGCGTTCGCAAGGCCGGTTTGGTTCTCCGCCTGACGCCAAAGGAGTTCGATCTGCTGCAGTACCTGATGAACCGCCCCGGGTTACCGCTGGCTCACGCGAAACTTCTGCAAGCGGTCTGGGGGGTCGAGTACGGTCAGGAATTGGAGTACCTGCGCACCTTCGTACATCAACTGCGCAAGAAGTTGGAAAACGATCCGTCGTCTCCCGAGTACCTGCTCACTGAACCTTACTTTGGCTATCGTTTTCGAGAGTTGTCTTAGTTTATGAAGAAACGCGTAGATGACTTGGCTGTGTAAGGGCAAGAGCCAGGCGCAAGCCTTGCAAAGGATCGCGTAGCAGCAGGAACGTTCGCCGTAGGCTTCCACGATGTACATTCGTCTTGATCGGATTCACCGGGCTGTGCCGGTGATCATCGGCGGCTTCACTCTGGTATCCATCGCAGTGCTTTTTACATGGGATGCCTTCCCCGGCTACTCCCCCTCCGAAGCGCATAACGTTCTTGCCGCGCTTCCGCTAGCGATGATTGCCTTAGCCTATCTCGTCTATCAGGCCGCACGCCGGCCTCCGTTCCGGGAGCTGGTGAAAGCCATTATGCTAACCCTCGCCTTTGTGTCCTGGGCAGCCAATCAACTCTGGTCGAACCTACGGCAGGCGACACTTCTTAATGACATTGCCATCGCTCTGTTCGTGCTCGACGTGTTCCTGGTTATGGTCGGTTGGCCGGCGACCTCCCCGGACGAGTCCTTTGCCGAGACCTACGTCGCTCCCAGCTATCCGTTGGAGAGCAGCCCGGGGCATAAGGACCAGACTGGCCAATAACGAACCCCACGCCCAGGCCTGCACCGCGAGTCACGTATAGAGGTTGAGACCAGCTCCAGAGGTGTGTCCCGCATGCCGAATCCATCATAAACGTCTTATATAGGGGGAATAGCATTTTTGATATTTGTTCCTCATGCCTTCCTTATGTCTAATGTCCTACTCTTTACACGTGGACTGCATGAGTCATGCCACGGTTTTGGAAATGGCCAGCGCTGAATAGTGCGCCTCCGGCAGAATGGAGCTCTCTGATGAACCTTGAATCCTTCAGAATAGGCCTTCTGGTGCTCTCGATCCCAGTTGTGCTGCTACTGCAGGCATGCAGCAGCGTCAAGGGGGACACGCCGGACGGGGCGCCGCCACCCGCCAAAGTTGTTCCCTTCCCGGACGCCGCTCTCTTCTCGGTGGATCATCCGGAGCAGTTTCCGCTGGCTGTCGCGGCCGAGCGTCCCTCCACCTCCGAGCTGGTGGTCACTGGGACAGTTACCCCCGACGTTTCCCGCAATGTTCCGGTCGTTTCTCTCGCCTCGGGACGTGTCATGGTTATCCACACGCGCCTTGGTGACACCGTGCAAAAGGGCCAGTTGTTGATGACGATTCGAAGCGACGACGTGTCGGGCGGCTATTCGAATTACAAGATGGCGGTCGCGGATGAAATCCTGGCACGGGCCCAACTCGAGCGCACCAAGGATCTTTATGAGCACGGCGCCTTCGCGTTAAACGACCTTCAAGTCGCACAGGACACCGAGGACAAGGCCAAAGTGGCCGTGGACACGGCGGCGGAGCATTTGCGCCTGCTCGGTAACGATCCCGACAAAATGAACTTTACCGTGGATATCTTCGCGCCGGTGTCGGGAACGATTACCGATCAGGAAGTTACCGCGGGGTCTCTCGTGCAGGCGTATAACACACCGTACCCGTTCACGATCTCGGATCTTTCGTCAACCTGGATTGTCTGCGACGTGTACGAGAATGACCTGGCGACCGTCCGGATCGGCGATCCGGCTGATATCAAATTGAATGCGTATCCCGATCGCACTTTCAAGGGGAGGGTGAGCAACATTCTACCGATTCTCGATCCCAACATTCGCACGGGCAAGGTTCGCATAGAAGTGCAAAACCCCGGAATCATGCGGTTGGGCATGTTCGTGACGGCCACCTTCCGCGGACAAACCAAGGAAATGCACACCATCGTCCCGGCATCGGCTATCCTGCACATGCACGATCGCGATTTCGTTTACGTTCCGGCACCGGACAATAAGTTTCGCCGCGTGGAAATCGTCAGTGGAGACGTTTTGCAGGACCACACAGATCTGCAAGAGGTCAAATCGGGGCTGCAGCCAGGCCAGCAGGTGGTTTCGAACGCGTTGGTTCTGGACCACGTGCTAGCTCAGTGATGCTAACCGGGATGTTCGGGCTCCGGAAAGAGTGCCAGCACAGCAGCCATAAGACAAGGAACAGGAAATGATCCGCGCTCTCGTAGACTTCGCGCTTAACAACAAGTTTGTCGTCATGGCCATTGCCCTCTTGCTGGCTGGTTGGGGCGCTATCTCGTTTCACAACCTACCAGTAGAAGCCTACCCCGATATCGCCGACAACTACGTGACGATCATCACCCAATGGGCCGGGCGTTCGGCCGAGGAGGTGGAACAGCAGGTGACGATTCCGATCGAGATTCAAATGGCCGGGATGCCGCACATGACGTTCCTGCGCTCCGAGTCTATTTTCGGCTTGTCCTTCGTGCTTCTGATCTTCGACGACACTTCCGTCAACGACTGGAACCGCCAGAAAGTGCTGGAAAGGCTCACGCAGGTTAATCTGCCTAACGGACAAAACCTTCAGCCTCAAATCGGAACGGACTGGAGCACCACGGGTCAGATCTATTGGTACACGATCAGAAGCACAAATCCCCGGTATGACCTGATGGAATTGAGGTCGCTCGAAGACTGGGTTCTGCTCAAGGAGTTCAAGTCCGTTCCCGATGTGGTCGATGTTTCCGATTTCGGCGGCACGGTGAAAGAGTACCAGATACGCGTGGACCCGAACAAGCTGGTGTCGTACGGGTTGAGTATCGGCCAGGTCGAGCAGCAGCTCGCGAATAACAACATCAATGCCGGTGGCAGCTTCGTGGAAGAAGGCATGCAGCAGATGAACGTTCGCGCGCTGGGGCTGTTCACTAACGTGCAGGACATCGAGCAGACCATGCTCACCACAAAGTCGGGGACTCCTCTCCGGGTCAAGGACATCGGCTATGTCGTCCAGGGTCCCAAGATCCGGCTGGGCCACATGGCCAGGGCCAACCACATGGAGGACGGGCGCATCATCGACGAGCCGGACGTCATCCAGGGCGGAGTGCTGATGCGCAAAGGCGCGCAGGAGCAGCCCACGCTGGATGGCATTCATAAGAAAGTCTATGAGCTCAACCATGGCATCCTACCTCCCGGCGTGACGGTGGTTCCAATGCTGGATCGCACCGATCTTCTTCATTTCACCTTGCACACCGTAATGCATAACTTGACCGAAGGCATGATTCTGGTCAGCGTCATCCTGTTCCTGTTTCTTCTCAATGCCCGAGCCGCTCTCATCGTTGCGCTGACGATTCCGTTCTCGTTGCTTTTTGCCTCCATTTTTCTCAATGTGGCCGAGATCCCCGCAAATCTCTTGTCCCTTGGCGCATTAGATTTCGGAATGGTGGTAGATGGAACTGTAGTCATGGTGGAGAACATCATTCGTCATCTGAGCCGAAGCCGCTACAACACCCTGGCTGGACCTCCGAAGACGGCTGCGGAGATGATCCGCGAGGCTTGCCATGAGGTGCAGCGGCCGGTCTTTTACGCCATCGCCATCATCATCACTGCCTATCTGCCCATCTTCACGCTGCAACGCGTGGAGGGCCGGCTATTCAGGCCCATGGCCTGGACGGTGGCCTTCGCTCTCCTCGGCGCCATGACGTTTTCGATTCTCATTGCGCCTGTGCTGGCTGCGACATTTTTCCGCCATGGAGTTCGCGAGCGGCGCAACTTGGTGATGGACTTCCTGGTGGAGCAGTACCGCAGGCGGCTACGCTGGGCTGTTCAGCATCGCTGGTTTGTCGCTTGTATCGCTCTCGTTTCCCTGGCGGGAACGGTCTATTTGGGCTTTGGCGGCGTCATCGGTGCGGAGTTCCTGCCCCATCTGGACGAGGGCGCTATTTGGGCGCGCGGTACTCTGGCCAACAGCACCAGCCTATCGGAGGGCGAGAAATTCACCACTCAATGCCGCTACGTGTTCGCCTCGTTTCCGGAGGTAACGACGGTCGTCTCGCAGGCTGGCCGTCCCGACGACGGAACCGATACCGGGGGTTTCGGCAACACCGAGTATTTCGTCGACCTGAAGCCGCACGACCAATGGCGCCCGGTATTTCACAAGAACAAGGAGGAACTGATCGCCGCGATGAACAAGGCGCTGGAGAAATACCCAGGGGCGATCTGGAACTTTTCGCAGCCGATTGAAGACAACGTCGGCGAGACGATGACGGGTACCAAGGGCTCGCTTGCGCTCAAGATTTTCGGAGAGGACTTGAAGTTACTCGAGCAGAAAGGCGAAGAAGTAACCACCCTCATGGCCGCCATCCCGGGCATGCACGACGTCAAGCTATTGCGCGATTTCGGCCAGCCGAACCTCGATCTCACCATCGACCGCAGGCAGGCGGCTCGTTTTGGAATCAACGTGGCAGACATACAAGACGCCGTCCAGACGGCCGTTGGCGGCAACGCGGTGAGTCAAGTGCTGATTAACGAGCAGCGGTACGACGTAGTGGTGCGCTACCAGGAGCCCTATCGGAACACCCAGCAGGCTATCGAAAAGGTCCGCCTCCTTTCCCCTTCGGGGGAGCGAGTGTCCCTGGCGCAGTTGACTAACGTCGAGGTCAAGGACGGTGCGTATGACATCTTCCGCGAAAACAACACCCGCTACGTGGCTATAACATTCAACGTAAGAGGCCGGGATCTGGGCACCACGGTCGAAGACGCCATCAGACAGATTGGTCAAAAAGTGAAGATGCCGCCGGGCTACACCATCGGCTGGTCGGGCGAATACGAGAGCGAAAAGCGCGCCGAGGCGCGGCTGGCTCTCATCGTCCCAATAACGATCCTCGTCATCTTCATTATTCTCTACACCATGTTTCGCTCTTACAAATGGGCGCTGCTGATTCTCTTGAACGTCGGCTTGGCCCGCGTGGGAGGCTTCCTGGCCCTTTTGATTACCGGGACTTACCTCAGTGTCTCGTCGGGTGTGGGCATGTTGGCGCTCTTCGGCGTATCGGTACAAACCGGCGTTATCATGCTCGAATACATTAACCAGCTCAGAGCCAGAGGGCACTCGATCGAGGATGCCGCCGTGGATGGCGCGGTCCTCAGGCTTCGTCCCATCATGATGACCATGCTGGTGGCGACTCTTGGACTGCTCCCGGCCGCGCTTTCGCACGACATCGGATCCGATTCGCAGCGGCCGTTCGCGATTGTGATCGTCGGCGGCCTGATTTCCGACCTGCTGTTGAGCATTGTTCTGTTGCCTACGTTCTATGTCTGGATCGCGCGTGACGGCGATCAACTTCCCGAACCGGAAGGTTCCTTCGAGGGCCAATGAGTACTGAGCGCGAGATACTACGTATGAAGGGTTGCCGCACTACCGTTGTCGCCGCCATCGCGCTCAGCAGCTTGGCGTTGCATTCGGCGTTCGCGCAGGCTCCCGTCAAGATCACGCTGGACCAGGCCATCGATCTGGCGCTGAAGCACAACCACACCTTGCAAGCCGCGCGGACCACTATCCAACAGAGCCAGGCCGCGGAAATCACCGCCTATCTGCGCCCGAATCCGACGTTTTTCACCGACTGGGAATACCTGCCGATTGCGAAACCGCCAGGCGAGTCGGTGGCAGCGTACCTGCAAGGCTCGACCGAAGGCGACATGGGGCTGAGTTACCTGATTGAACGAGGCAAGAAACGCCAGCGGCGCCTGCAAGCCGCCAGGGACGCGACAGCCGTGACGCGCTCGCAGGTATTCGACAACGAGCGCACCCTGGGATTTCAGGTCGCCCAGCTCTTCTACAACGTCCTGCTGGCGGAATCGGTTCTGGACTTGGCGAACACCGATCTGAAAAGCTTTCAAGCCACCGTGGATATCAGCGAGCGCCAATACAAAATCGGCGCCATTAGCCAGAACGATTACCTGCAGATCAAGCTTCAGTTGGTGCAGTTTCAGACCAACGCGGAACAGGCGATACTCGCGCGGGATCAGGCGCTTTCGGACCTCCGGCAACAGCTAGGTTACGAATCGGTGCCTGCCGATTACGGTGTCGTCGGCGACTTCGAATACCGGCCGCTGGTGGTCACTCTCGAAGAATTGCAGTTGAAAGCGCTTCAGAATCGCCCGGATCTGCGCGCTGCGCTGCTGGGCGTGACCGCTGCTAACAGCCAATACGCGCTGGCCAAGGCGAACGGAAAGCAGGATCCCACCGTCTCGGCCAATTACTCGCACGTCAACGGCATCAATGCGATCACTTGGTCGTTCAGTATTCCGCTGGCGATATTTGATCGAAACCAGGGCAATATTGCGCAGACGCGCGTTGCCATACGGCAAGCGGAGGAGCAGCAGAAGGCGGCCAACGGACAGGTACTGACCGACGTAAGAGACGCGTATGTTGGGGTGGAATCGAACGGCCGCGTGACGAAGATATATGTCTCAGGCGTCCTCAACGACGCCAAGCTAAGCCGCGATATCAGCGAATACTCGTACCGCCATGGCGCCACAGCGCTGCTCGACTTCCTGGTCGCCCAGCGGAACTATGACGCCATCGAGTTGGCCTACCGTCAGTCCTTGGCCGCTTACCTGACGTCGATCGAACAGCTTCGCCAGGCGGTGGGATCCAGGAGTTTGCAGTGATGAAAAAAGCAGAAGTTCGCGCTCGCATTGAGGAAATCGGCATCATCCCCGGCATTCGCGTATCCACACCGGAGCGTGCCCGTTTCGCCGCGGAGATGGTCAACCGTGCCGGTATTCCCATCGTGGAGATCACCATGACGGTTCCTCGCGCACTCGATGTGATTTCCCACCTGGCCAAGACCCTCCCGGAAATGGCCGTAGGAGCGGGTACCGTCCTGGATACCGAAACGGCGTGGCGCTGCCTGGACGCCGGCGCTACGTTCTTGACGAGCACGGGACTCGTTCCGGAGGTTGTGGATTTCGCGCTAAAGCACGATCTCGTCGTTTTCCCTGGCGCGATGACCCCAACGGATGTGATTGCCGCATGGAAGACTGGCGCCGACTTCGTCAAGATCTTTCCTTGCGGACCCATGGGCGGTCCCGCTTACATTCGGTCTTTGAAACTGCCGTTTCCCCAAGTGCCGATGATTGCCACTGGCGGCGTGAATCAGCGAACCGCCGCCAATTTCATCCTGGCGGGGGCCACCGCTCTGGGCATCGGGGCAGAGTTGATCAACCCGGAGGCTCTCCCCGTAATGAAGGAAGAGCAGATCCAGGAACTCGCGCGTAGATACGTGGGAATGGTGAAAGCGGCCCGCGCACAGAAGAGCGCAAGGTAACCATTATGAGAAGCAAACTGGCGATGGTCCTCGTGCTGAGCGTGCTGGGAACCGCACTGCCTTTGCTCCAGGCGGAAGCTCCCGAGGCGAAAGGACCCAAACAGTCTTTTGAGGTCACGAGCACGGAGCGGGTGAACTTTTTGCCGGGTGGCACGATTCGCCTGGTGAATTCGTACGGCTACCTGACGGTGGAAGGTTGGGACGAGCCAGAGGTTGAGGTCACCGTCACCAAGTCGACCGATCATTTCTTCGACCCCGCCGAGAAGCAGCAAGCCGAGCGGCGCTTCGACCAGGTCCGCGTGGTCACCGAACGGCGTTCCGATAAGGAATTGGCGATTTCGACAATCCTGCCGGCCCGCAATCGCCTCTTCCGATCCGTCCTTCCTTTGGACCGCATCATCCTCACCAAGCCATTGGTGCCGAACAACAGGCGCGGCGTAATGGTTGAATACAAGGTCCTGGTGCCGCGTGATTCCCGGCTGGTGGTTCGCCACGACACCGGCTACGTATGGGTAAGCGACGTGACCGGAGACATCGACGTGAACAGCCGCACTGGCGACATGATCGTGATGCTGCCGGATACTGTTCCCTACTCGGTCGACGCGCGAACCAGGCTGGGCAGCGTTTCTTCGGACGCCACGGGCAAGGGCCAGTACCGATTCGTGGCGGGCACTCACTTCGCTTACGCAAACCAGACTCCGTCGCGGCGAGTCTCTCTGCGCACCGGTTGCGGAAGCATCACGATCAAAAGCGTCCCACCGTCCGGTCCTTACTGGAAGAACTGAGGAAATCGCCGCCGGCGGGGTTGGACGGCGTCGGCCCAGGCCTGCCGCCGGCGCCTCTCGCCTTCACATCGGGGGCCTAGCCCAAATGGCGCCTGTTTCTTGCTCTGGCGTGCGGCTGCGGGGGCGTCACATTTATAACTTTTTCACGATCCATAAAAGATCTTTCACGATCCATAAAAAATTCGTGTAAACTGGTATCGAAGGGTTTGAATGCCCTCGAGGAGGTTTACCGTGTCTTCTGCTGCCCAGCGGTTCTTGAATTGGCTTGGCGTCGTCTTGACGCTGGCGTGTTTTGCCGTTGTCTTGGCTGGCAACACAGAGCTGGTCTGGCGATTCGAACATGCCGGTATGCCCCTTTCATGGGTCCTTGCCGGTGCCGCCGTACTCGCGTTTCTGGCAACTGAGCTTTGCGACTCTACTGCTCCCCTTCCCGGCGAAGAGGAAGATTCAAGTTCGCAGCTTTCTTCAGAATGGGAAATGGTCGAACTCCAGAGCTGATCCGAGAAGCTGCCCGATTGAGTTTGCCGACTCCCGCCCGCATCTGCGGCGACCTGCACATAGCCCTTCGGTGTCTATAGCGCGCCAAGAATGTGGCCCCATTTAGCCTTGCGAATGCGGCACAAATTGTCGCCGCTATCTGCAATCGGTCGCACGCCAGCACGTCGTTTCCATGGCGAAATACTGCAGCATTTCACAGCTACAGTGGGGCCGTGATCGGATTGTCTCAAGCAGCGTCACACTGCGCTCGGGTGGGCTCCCGCCCACCGGTAGAAAGCACCATCGGCAGCGTCGAGTTTTCCAATCGCAAGGAGGACGTCGGCATTCCTGGCGCAACCGTGACAAAGCGAGAAGCCGGCTCTCGCCGCGGCGGCCGAGTCAAGCGCTCGCTGCGTGGTTCGAACGGCTATTTCGGCTTCCTGGCGCGCTTGCGATTTGCCGGTTAGACGCCAGGAACGCAGCCGGGACAGGGCGATCCCCGGAGCGCCATGACACCAGGCTGTTCCAAAATTGTGGCTGGGCAACCTCGGATGGTGCTGTAACGCACGCACGTGACGGCAATCCGACCCAGCGTTTAGCGGCTTCAGGAACGGCCAGTAGTTGACGTGGGTCCGGGGCGCTCGAAGATGTGTCATCATTCATCAATACCGCCGGGGCATGTACAAAACGCAAAACGCATACCGCGCGCGCCATGCTCATTTCGTATGGAGGGGAAGACTGTGAGTTTGAACACCGATCAACCCATACCGAAAGCAAATACCGGCTCTGTGTTCTTGAACTGGCTGGCCGATGCGTCGACCGCTCTTGTGCATCTGGAACGCCGGTTCGATCCGTTCTTCCGCCCGGTGTTCGACGCGGTGTTGCGCGATCCGATCGCGAGCCTGGTAACCGGCTTGATCAACCGGAAGCGCCCGAACGAAGGCTTGAGAATCGCCGAGGAAAGGCCGCTGCCGAATGAAGAGGCGTACCTGGACTCGATCATCGAGAGCTTCGAAAAGCAGATGCGGCTGCTCTGGAAGGCCGGCCGGTTCGAGCGCGGGGGTAACACGAAGACGCACGGCATCGTGCGCGGGGAGTTTATCGTTCACGACAATCTGCCGGCGGCGCTTCGACACGGCATCTATGCACAGCCGCACACCTACCGGGCATGGGTTCGCTTTTCCGGGCCGGGTCCTTACATTACACCGGATATCGACGATGTCGGCTTCATGAGTATCAGCATCAAGCTGATGGGTGTACCCGGGCCGAAGTTGATGGACGAGGAGAAGTTCACGCAAGACATGTTCGGGGTTTCCACGCCCACTTTTGTTACCCCCGATACCCCAGCCAACGCGCAGTTGCAAGTCGAAAGCCTGAAGAACGCCCAGATATACTACTTCCTCAACTTCCATCGGCCGCACATACTCGACTTCATTATGCAGGGGCTGTGGATCAAGACTCAGAGCAGTCCGTTTGAAGCTCCCTATTTTAGTTGCGTGCCGTATCTGTTGGGAGAGGGCCAGGCGATGCAGTATTCCGTTTGGCCTCGATCGTCTCGCCGGACGCCGATTCCGCGGCTCCCTTTGCGCCCCCCCGACGACTATCTCCGCAATGCGATGGCCGCCACACTTGCGAAGGAAGATGTCGAGTTCGATATTCGCCTGCAAAGACAAACGGATCCGCACCTGATGCCCATCGAGAACAATGCGGTGCTCTGGCCCGTGAAGCTTTCGCCGCGCGTATCGGTGGCCACGCTGCGCATCCCCCGGCAGAAGTTCGATTCCCCGGCACAGATGGATTTCGCCAAATTGCTCTCGTACAATCCGTGGCACTGTATTGCCGAGCATCGCCCGTTGGGCAATCAGAGCCGCGCCCGACGCCGGATGTACAACACGCTTTCGAAACTGCGGCATGCCATGAACGGCGTGCCGCTTTACGAACCGACGGGAGACGAAGTTTTTGAGTAGCGTGCAAGAGATGAGCTTCGATTGCGAGTACGTGGTGGTGGGCTCGGGCGCAGGCGGCGGCACCGTAGCGGCGCGCCTGGCCGAAGCCGGCAGGCAGGTGGTGCTGCTGGAGGCGGGCGGCGATCCGCGAGAGCTGGCAGGCGGCGATGCCCTGCATCCGGGCGTGAACCGCTTGCCACCAGATTACGACGTTCCCGCTTTCCACGCATTCGCTTCGGAAAATGACGCCATGAAGTGGGACTTCTTCGTTCGCCACCTGGCGGACCAAAGCCTTCAGCAGCGCGATCCGAAATATTACGAAACGTGGGACGGCAAGCCGGTGGACGGTGTGCTCTATCCCCGCGCAGGCACGCTCGGCGGATGCACGGCGCACAACGCAATGATCCTGGTCTATCCCCACAACCAGGACTGGGACTTCATTGCGCAGCTCACCGGCGACCCCAGTTGGGGCTCCGGCGAAATGCGCCGTTACTTCGAGCGCCTGGAAAACTGTCACTACCGCCCGCTGCATCGCTGGCTGTCCAGGATCGGCATCAACCTCACTCGGCATGGATGGAAGGGATGGCTGCACACCGAGAAATCGATTCCTATGGCGGCCTTGCGCGACCGGGATTTGGCCGAGACCATCGTCGCGTCCGCGTTGGAAGCGCTTCTGCAGGACGGCCGCCAGGAGGAGCGCGCGCGGTGGGCCGTGGAAGGCGCCCTGGATCCAAATGACTGGAGGCTGGTGAGGCAGAACGCGGTTGGCACCCGTTATGTTCCACTGACGACGCACGCGCATCGGCGCTTTGGCGCTCGCGAACGTGTGTTGGACGTGGCGCGCCGCCTTCCCGACCGCCTCAGGATCGTGATGAATGCGCTGGCTTCCAAAGTGATTCTCGACGCGAATAACCGCGCAGTGGGCGTGGAGTACCTGGAGGGGGAACGCTTGTACAGGGCACATGCCAGGCCGAGCGATGCGGCCGGCGAGCGCCGCACGGTCTATGCCTCGCGCGAGGTCATTTTGTCCGGCGGCGCTTTCAACTCACCGCAACTGTTAATGCTCTCCGGCATCGGACCGCGCGAGGTGCTCGATCGGCAGGGCATCCAGTCGCGTGTGGCACTGCCGGGCGTGGGGATGAACTTGCAGGACCGCTACGAAATCGGTGTGGTGAATCGGATGAAGTTCCCCGCTTGGGATGCCTACAAAGACGCAAGTTTCAGCGCCGGCGACCCGCAGTTTGACGAATGGAAGAGTCGCGGCACGGGCGTGTATGCCACCAACGGCGCCGTGCTGTCGGTGATCCGGCGCTCGAAAAATGCCGGTGAACTGCCTGATCTGTTCTGCATGTCGCTATTGGCCCCATTCCGCGGGTATTTTCCCGGGTATGCCCGGGAGATTGCCGATCGTCTGAACTATCTGACCTGGGTGGTGCTCAAGGCGCACACAGGCAACCGGTCTGGCCGGGTGACGCTGCGCTCCAACGATCCTCGCGACACGCCCCTGATCGATTTCGAGTACTTCCAGGAGAGCGGCAAACAGGATCTGGACGCGGTGGTGGATGGGATCCGATTCGTTCGCCGTTTGGCGGCCGGTCTCAAGCGAGAGGGCCTGATCGACGAAGAGGAGTTGCCCGGCGAGGATCTGCAAAGCGACCAGGAACTGGAGGATTTTGTCCGTTACAATTGCTGGGGGCATCATGCTTCCTGCAGTTGCGCCATCGGGCCGCTGGAACAGAACGGGGTGTTGACCAGCGATTTTCGCGTACATAACACTCTCGGCCTGCGCGTGGTGGATGCTTCGGTGTTTCCCCGGATTCCGGGCTTCTTCATCGCCAGTTCGATCTACATGATTGGCGAGAAGGCGGCAGACGCGATTCTTGCCGATGCGAAGCGGGCCGGCCCGGCCCAGAAAGACCTTGTCAAACAAAAATAGAAACATCCAAGAAAAACTTTACAAGATTCTCCTTTCATCGTATATAATCCTTCTCATATGTTTTTGAGGGTTCACTTAATGGGTGTTTTCCGAACGGAGGGGAAATATGCCTTTGGACGTCGCGCAACTACTGGCAATGAGCCAGGCGGAACTGGACGATCTTTTTACGAAGAGCCCGGCTGGTGCGATTCCGGACGGCGCCGCCAAGGGTACGGCCATCATCGCGCCCGGTACCGTATTCAGCAAGGAAATCGCGGAAGCGATTAACTTCTTCGCCTGGCAGGGCAAAACGTTCGACGCCCAACGCGGTATCTTGACCAACAAAATCTCAATCGTGGGTTTCAATGCGATTATCGCCGAGGTCTACAAGGGCGACAGTTGGTTGGATCACAAGGAGTGTATCGTGTTGGATTACTCCAAGACTTCGATAGTGGCGCATTGGATTCGTGATGAGATCCGCCAGATTGGTCCCAACTTTTATTTGGGGGTGGTGTACTGGGGGCAGGAGCGGTTGATTGATTTCTGCCTGGAGTTTCAATCGGTCTGAATAGCGCGGCTGTCTCCGAGATGATATCCCAGTCTAGCTTGATGGTGGTTGCCCCGGTAGACCGCAAGTCCGCCGACGGCCTAAGAGCGTTGCTGTCGACTATGAATTTCGCCCCGGGCCGGTTGAACGCCAGGAACCCTCTGGTTCCCTTTGGGGATTTGGAGAACCTGCACTTTGCCCGGTTCGTAATTCTGGACGACTCGACTCTGGATGACATTCGACTGTACGGGCTGCCGCGACGGGAGTATCCTCTTTACCTGGCTTTCCTCTGCGATTTTGACGGCGCTCCGGCGGAATTCCTGAACGATCTGGTAAAGTGCGCGGGGCCCGGTCTGCGCCGGGTGTTTTCCTATTGCGACGATTTCTCGGATGGCAACGATCTGCGGCGATGGATTCGGGCTCACGACGCGCCCGTAGCCACCAGCTATGTGAACTTCCGGGGGCGCACCGTGAAGCAGGTTCGCGAAGAGGCCAGCTTGCGGCAGGCAATCGGCACTTACCTCGCCTCTGACGCCGGCGCGTTCGAGGGACAGTCCGCTGAGCAGATTCGGACCCGCGTGCGCCAGTTTGTGAAGTCCGAGACCGCCGCCGGACGCCTCACGTTGACGCCGCCGGCGCCCACGCCATGGGGAACCAGAGTTGGCGATGCAGTCCACCTGGTCGGCGTTGGATTGCTCATCGTGTTGCTTCTGCCGCTGGTGGCTCTGCTGGTGCTCTTCCGTATCCGTCCCTTGGAAAAGACCGACCCGGAATTTGCCCCGCTCCCCGACCCCGTGGCCGTCGACCGGCTGGCAATTCTGGAGGACCACGAGTTCACCAACCAGTTCAGCGCGATGGGCAGCATGAAGCCAGGGCTCGCACGGCAGTGGGTGCTGACTTATATTCTGTGGGTCATCGAATGGACTGCCCGGCACTTATACACGAAAGGCAGGCTGGCCCGTGTGCGCACCATTCATTTTGCCCGGTGGGTCTTCCTGGATGGTAAGAAGCGTATCCTGTTTGCCAGTAACTACGATGGCAGTCTGGAAAGCTATATGGACGACTTCATCAACAAGGTATCCTTCGGCCTGAACGTGGTGTTTTCTAACGGCGTCGGATATCCTCGCACGCGCTGGCTGCTTGCGGACGGGGCCACGGACGAACAGAAATTCAAGTATTTCCTTCGGCGGCATGAACTCCCGACCGAAGTCTGGTACAACGCGCACCCAGGTATGAGTGCCGTTGAGTTGGAGAGGAACAGCCGCATCCGCCAGGGCCTGGAAGCTGCCGTGCTCTCCGATGAGGCGGCGCGCGCATGGGTTCAGCTTCTGTGAGGTGATCGAGTGCCAACGCCGTCCATTGATCCCAGCGACGTGCAAGGCTTGCTGCGTTTCGGATACGCGCGGATGACCGAGGCCTGCTATTTGCTGCTCCGCATTCGGGATAAGGCGGCGGCTCGCGCCTGGTGTTCGACGGCGCCGGTGGCGACCGCGGAGATTCAAGCCAAGCCGCCGGACGTTGCCTTGCAGGTTGCGTCTACCTGGACGGGCCTGCGCACGCTTGGCGTTCCCGCCAATGTACTGGCGGGTTTTTCGGCCGAATTCCAATCCGGAATGGCGAGCGACGAAAACCGCTCACGGCGTTTGGGGGATGTGGGCACCAGCGCCCCTGCGGCATGGGATTGGGGTGGTCCCACCAACACTCCCGACCTTCTGGTCATGCTTTTCGCCGTGCCCGGCAAACTGGCGGAATGGCGCCGCACAGTGCAGAGCGGTCCATGGGATGCCGCGTTTGAGTTGATTCGTTGCTTGGACACCAGCGACCTGGGCGGCCACGAGCCGTTCGGATTCAAGGACGGCATCAGCCAGCCCGAGTTCGATTGGGAGGGTACGCGCGATGCGGATGGTGGTCACATCACATACAGCAATCTCGTAGCGGCCGGCGAGTTTCTGCTGGGGTACCGCAACGAATACGGCAAGTACACGGACCGGCCGCTGGTCGATTCCGCCGATCGGCGGACAGCCGATTTGCTGCCCGCTGAGGATGCGCCCGCCAAGAAAGACGTGGGCCGTAATGGAACCTACTTGGTGATGCGCACTCTGGAGCAGGACGTCCGCGGTTTCTGGACGTTTCTGGACGGCCAGACCGGTTCCAACTCCGTCGCGCGCAGGGAACTGGCGGAGTGCATGGTGGGCCGAACCATCGAGGGACAACCTTTGGCGCAGTTGCGCGCGACTCCGATTCCCGGTGTCGGCTCCAGTCCCACAGACGATCTAAATCGTTTCACGTTCGACCAGGATGCGGCGGGAGCGCGATGCCCGTTTGGGGCGCACATACGCCGCGCAAACCCGCGCGACACGGACTACCCGAACCGTCCTTCCTGGTGGCTGCCGCGCCTGTGGAGTAAGTTGGGTTTTGCGTCGACGGGAATGCTGACCGACATCATGGCTTCCACCAGGTTTCATCGCATTGTCCGGCGTGGCCGGGAATTCGGTTCCGGATTGACGCCCGACCAAGCTGTTCAAAGCCCGCCAGCGGACGATCCGAAGCGGGGCCTGCACTTCCTCTGTCTGAATGCCAACATCAGCCGGCAATTTGAGTTCGTGCAAAACGCGTGGTTAATGAGCACTAAGTTCGATGGGCTCAGCAGAGAGAGCGATCCGTTGTTGGGGAACCGTAATCCCGTCGGCGCAAAAGGTTCCACAGACAACTTCACCATCCCGCGAGAAGCGGGTGTGCGGCGTTTGATTACCGGGTTACCGAGGTTTATCCAGGTCCGCGGAGGCGCCTATTTCTTTTTGCCGGGAATCCGCGCGCTGCGGTACATCAGCCGTGCCGGCGAATCGAACGGGTAGCGGCTCGGTCATGCCATTTCGCAAGGGGGCGATATGAAAAGGATCCTCATCGTGTTGTTGTTGGTGGTTATCGTGGCGGCCGGAGCTTGGCTGTTCACGTGGTGGCGGAGCCCGATGATCGGCCACGTCAAGGATGAGGCGCAACTGGCGGGACTGACGGCGGACTATTTCCAGGCCGCTGACGAGGACTACCTGCGCGACATGGACCGGGGTCCGAATGGTCGCATCGCTCTTTCGCCCGACGAGATCAAGGGGCGCAATACGTGGATTGTGTGGACGGCGGGAAATGATCGGCTCTGGGACAAAATGACCACAGCCAGTGCGGGAGCCCTGGATTTCCTCAAAACGCTCTCCTCGTACCCCGGCCTGAAAGCCAGCCGCGATAACCGGTGGACTTATCTCGGCTTGGTGAATGAGCCTTGCTTCGTGAAGGCTAGCGGCCCCGACCCAAAGAGATACGGTCTATGGCTCGATCAGCGACGGTCCGATTGCCCTCAGGACCCATTCGAGAACCAACAGAAATATCCGGGCGTAAAGTACGGCGCACGGGGTAAGAACATTCCCGCCGGTTCTTATTACGGATACGCCACCGGAATTGTCGGTTTGCGTCTTTTCCCAAACCCCGATTTCGATGAAGCCGCGCAAAGGCAATGGGATCCGGTGAGGTATTACACGGATCGGAGCTACTACGAATCGAAGAATTTGGTCAGACCCTACCGCGTCGGAATGTCCTGTGGGTTTTGTCACGTAGGGCCCAATCCAATCCATCCGCCCGCGGACCCCAACAATCCGCAATGGGAAAACCTCAGTTCCAACGTTGGCGCTCAATACTTCTGGATTGACAAAATCTTCTATTGGGATGCGGACGAAAGTAATTTCGTGTATCAGCTCTTTCACACGTCGCGTCCGGGAACTCTGGACACGTCGCTCATTTCCACGGACAATATCAACAACCCGCGAAGCATGAACGCGTTGTATCTTGTGGGCCCGCGTTTGCTCGAAGCGAGGCGCTGGGGAAAGGAAACCCTGGCCGGGGGTAACACAGATAACCGTCAGATCAACGATTACCTCGCCACGGGTCCGCTTTCCCAACTCTTCGCAAAGCCTTCGACCGTATGGACGCCGCGCGTTCTCAAAGACGGGGCGGATTCCGTCGGAGTGATGGGAGCTTTAAATCGCGTCTATCTGAACATCGGAACCTTCAGCGAGGAATGGTTGCTGCACTTCAATCCATTGGTGGGTGGCAAGCCTATTTCGCCCATCGAAATCAAAGTGGCGCGGCAAAACTCGGCGTATTTCAAAGCAACAGAAGCGCAGACGTTTGCCACCGCCGAGTTCTTTCTCAAAACAACCGATCCTCACCGCCTTAAGGACGCCCCAGGTGGCGACAAATACCAGACCAAAGACAAGTCGCTGCTGACACGCGGCAAGATCGTATTCGCCGAAACATGCGCGCGGTGTCATTCGGGCAAACTACCTAAGATGGCCGATGGGCTCGATCCGGACGGCTGCAACGGCAAGGACTATCTGATTTGCTGGAATAAGTATTTCGACTGGACCAAAACGGCCGAGTTCAAGGAGCAGATGACGAAGATCGTTCTTGCGGACGATTTTCTGGACAACAATTATCTTTCGGCCGAATTCCGTGTTCCGGTCACCCTCCTTCATACCAACGCCTGCAGCCCACTCGCGACTAACGCCCTGGGCGGCAACATCTGGGATAACTTTTCGTCGCAGTCTTACAAGGATCTGCCTTCCGTGGGAGAAATCACCTGGTATCAACCCATGACTGGCGAGCCGCGCAAGTACACTCTGCCAGCAGGGGGACGCGGATACACGCGGCCGCCGTCGCTGATCAGCGCATGGTCTACCGCGCCGTTTCTGCTGAATAACTCAGTCGGACCGTTCGAAGCGGAGCCGTCGGTGGAGGCCCGTATGCGATCCTTCCAGGCATCCATCGAGCAGATGCTTTGGCCGGAGACGCGACAAAAGGACAGTAGCTTGGGCGATAAGGTCCCCGGTGTGATCGACCGAACGACAAAGACCAGTTATATCCGCATTGCGAGCGGGTACCTCCCCGGCGCGCTACAGCCACTTCTCGCCTTGGGTCAGCGTTTTGCTCCGTGGTTGTTCGCTTCCGGAGGCATAGAGCTCGGGCCGATTCCGGCTGGCACGCCAGTGGGTCTGCTGTCGAATCTGAGTCTGCTGGCCGAGGACACGGGCAGGCAAGTGGAGCGGGATGGCCAAATTTTATCGTTGGTGCGAAAGATGGATGGCGATCTGAAGACGCTTGGGCCGAATCCCAGCGATCAGCAGGCGGCGCAGGTCTTTGGAAACCTCGTCGAAAGCATGCTTAGCCTTAGTAAGTGCCCCGACCTTGTCGTGAATCGCGGCCATTACTTTGGAACGGATTATCTGGAGCCGGCGGAAAAGGCCGACCCACAGTTGAGCGCTAAAGCGCTGAGCGATCGGGGGCCGGCGCTGAGCGACCAGGACAAGCGCGCGCTGATCGAATTCATCAAGACCTTTTGAGGCTTGAAGGGCGCGCGAGTAATCGGGACAATCACAATGCCGTCTGGCCGAATGAAAAAGACAGTGAAACACTTCGCAAAGTGGATGTCTCGCTCCGAGGCGGAGCCCCTGTCCGTATGGGAGGTTTTGGGCGAGGAATACTGGCGCGCGATGGAGCCGGAGGAGGAGATCGAGAAGATTGCAGACTCCGAGTATTTGGAAGCGCTAAAGAGTTACCGGGAAAAACGCACGCAGTGGCAGGCCGCTGGCACGCCGGATGACGGCGGCGCTATGGCGGAGTACGCAGCGGCGGAACTGGCTTTTCGCGAGGTCTTGATCCGCCGCCTCCACAAACGCGGCAGAACCGCGCTTTGCTTTTCCGGAGGCGGCATCCGCAGTGCCACATTCGGTTTGGGAGTCCTGCAGGGCATGGCGGGGCACTCCGTCTCGCCACAGGCCCCGCATGATCCGCCGCAACTCCTGGGTGAGATCGACTATCTGTCTACAGTCTCGGGCGGAGGGTATCTAGGCGGCTGGTTTTCTTCGTGGGCCGCGCGCCACCCGCAGCGGTCCGCCGGAGTAATCCGGGAGCTCGCATCGGTTCCTGAGACGGACTGGGAGCCGGAACCAGCGCCACTCCGGTATCTTCGGAAGTTCACGAGTTATCTGAATCCGCAAGTCGGGGCCTTTTCCGCCGACACCTGGACTCTAGTGGCAACGGTCGTGCGCAATGTCGTGTTGAACTGGCTCGTGCTGCTGCCGCTCTTGGCTGCGGTTCTGATGCTGCCGCGCCTGTTATGGGGCGCCATCGGGAGCTATCCATCCATTGAGAATAACTACATTCTGATCGTCTCTGCGGCTCTGGTTTCGCTGGCGGCGGCATATATGGTGGTCGATCTTCCGAGCGCTGGGGACGCGCGCTTCCCGCAGTGGCGATTTTTGACGTTCGGGCTGCTCCCGCTGCTACTCTCCGCCGTCGGATTCTCGCTGTACTGGGCGTGGCAAGGGTATCTTGACTCCGAGCCAAGTCCCGTTGCGTTTGCTATATCCGGCGTCGCTATCATGGCGCTCGGCGTCCTGATCGGCATGCCGCTCGCCTGGGTGAAGCGTGGTTCATTCTCGCCGCTATGGATGCTCAAGGGCGCCGGATTTGCACTGATCACCGGGGCCATCGGCGGCTTCTTGGGCTACTGGGTCACTCGCGCGTTCACCGATCCTTCTACCGCGAACAGCGCTCTGTATGACGATCGGCTATACACATGGCTCTCGTTGCCGGCGCTCCTCGGTGTGTTCGCGGTGTCCCAGGGCCTGCTGGTGGCCATGACCGGCAGCTTCACGAGTGACGAGGACCGGGAATGGTGGTCTCGCTCTATGGCATGGATCTTCATTGCCATTGTCTGCTGTTTCGGATTTAGCGGCATAGTACTGCTGCTTCCCGATCTGGCCGAGCGACTCCATTCCATTCGTTGGCATTCGGTGGGGACGGTCGTCGCGGGCCTGCTTGCCAGTGGCATCGGGTTCAGCCCCGGCACGGCCGCCACCAATGGCGAGAAAGATCAGGCCGGCTCGCCCACCATTTCCCAGCGCGTTTTGACGCTGGTGTCAAAACTGATCCTACCCGTGTTCTTGCTGCTATTGGTCAGTCTGATCGCTAGTCTTAACCAGGCGGCGAGCCAGCAGCTTGGCGACTGGCTCTCCTCGCCGAGTCTAAGTTCCCTGCAGCATTCGCAGTACCGGGCGATTCAATTACTGGCGCGCCTGGCTGCCTGGCTCTCCTCAAATGTCCCTAGCTCGCCGCACGATCCGCCTGCCCCGGCGATCGAGTTCCTTCTGATGACCTTGCTGGCGGTTCCCGCTTTGCTACTCTCCCGCCTGATCGACGCGAACAGGTTTTCGCTGCACGCCATGTACCGAGCCCGGTTGATTCGCACCTTCCTGGGCGCCTCCAACAAGGATCGAAAGGCGAACCCATTCACGGGTTTCGATCCGACAGACAATATCCCGATGACCGCGTTGCCCTCCAAGCCGCTTCACGTGGTAAACGTTACCTTGAATCTCGTCAAAGGAGAGAACCTGGCTTGGCAGCAGCGAAAAGCTGAATCTTTCACCGCGACACGCTATCACACGGGAGGCTGCCGCCTCGCGTATCAGCGCTCCTCCGGCTACTTCGGTGGCGTGACTCTGGGCGGAGCCATCACGATTTCCGGGGCGGCGGCTAACCCGAATATGGGCTATGCTTCTTCTCCGCTTCTGAGCATCGTGATGATGCTATTCAATGCCCGACTCGGCGCCTGGTCGGCTAATCCCGGAGATGCCGGACGCGGTCTTTGGTTCAAAACCAGTCCAACCTATTCCGTGCGGCCTTTCATCGACGAGGCATTCGGGCTCACAAGCGATAAGAACAAATGGGTCAACCTCTCGGACGGCGGCCATTTCGAAAACCTCGGAATTTACGAAATGGTGCTCCGGCGCTGCCGAACCATCATCGTGGTGGATGGATCCGCCGATCCCGCCTTCCACTTTGACGACTTAGGCAGCGCCATCCGTAAGATTCGCATCGATATGGGAATCGACATCGAGTTCCCCGACCTTTACATCACGCCGGAAGCCACCCCGCGCTCCCGGCATTGCGCAATTGGAACCATAGGATACAAAGCCGTTGACGGCGCGCCAGCCGAGGATGGAGTTCTCATCTACATCAAGGCTTCCCTCACGGGTAACGAACCTCGCGACGTGTTGAATTACGCCAAGCAGAACCCCGCCTTTCCACACGAGCCCACTAGCGACCAATGGTTTGATGAATCACAGTTCGAAAGCTATCGCCGTTTGGGTTACCACGTGGTAGATGAACTTCTCCAATTCCGCATTGGGCGCTGTTCCCTACGGGAATTCACTGAGACTGTTTCCAAGTACTGCGCTTTGGAAGACACCCAGGCGGTGGGTAAGTCCCGAGTGTGAGCCTCGCTCGCCTCGGAGTCTCTGAAATGTCCTGCTCTTTCACCTCACTACTCAACACGGCAATCCTGGATGATACTTTAAACTAATCAGGAGCGACCCATGATTCCCATCTTCCGCGCCGCAAGTTTGCGTGTTGCACTCGCCGCGAGTTCCCTTGCGGCCGGTAACACTGCTCTTTATGCCCAGTTCCACACGCCGTCAATAGATGGCGTCATTCAGCCAGGCGAATATGGCAACGTGCAGAACCGCACAAACCAGATCGGCACCAACACCGGCCAAACCTGGTACATGACCTGGGACGCGGCGCATCTCTACGTGGGTATCGCTACTGCCAATCTGAGTGAAGGCGCCGTCGTCTATATCGATGCGAGCCCGGCGAATCCACCCAATGGCGGCGCCAGCGCCGGCGGTAATGTCGCCGGTTTTAATTACGATGGCGAAGAGATCGCCACGCTGCCGTTTCGGGCGCAGTTCGTCACCTATTCAAGGACGGCTACAACGAATATCGGAACTCGGATGGCAATGGCAATTGGACCAATCCGGTATCCGGTTACGGTACGTATGCCTCCGCTGGCAGCGTGCGCGAGTTTGCCATTCCTTGGCAGGCCATCACTGGCGGCGGCATGCCCTCGTCGTTCCTCTTCCTCGGCCTGCTCAGCTCGAGCACCGGTCACGTCTACGGTCAGGCCCCGAACGATAATGGCGGTGGCAACGTGGGCACCTCGGCCGCATACACCCAGTATTTCGTCGTCAACAGCACGGCGAACGGCTTTAGTACGCCGCCGTTCTCGATCGATAACTCGAGTAATACCGTCAGTCTGCCGGCCTTATACCACAACACGTTCGATTCCTACTATCGCAGTCAGGAGGGCGCCGTGCCGGCGGGCACGACGGTGACGCTCCGCCTGCGCACGGCGCACTTGGGCGCCACCGCCGTCAATCTGCGAGTTTATCTGTTCGATGCCGCCTCGGGCACTACCGCCGGCCCCAACGATTCGCCGATGGCTTTCCTCGAGACCCAATCCGCCAACGGCACACTGTACGACGAGTACACCGTGGACTACACGACACCCGCCACGCCCGCCGTCGTGTACTACAAATTCGCGGTCATCAACGGCGCTGGCACAGCCTACTATAGTGACGATTACATCGACGACTACGACAACGTGAATAAGGATGGCGCCGGCGCGGCGGCCGCCACCGAGCCTTTGGACGCATTCCAAATTACGGCTTACGCTCCAGGTTTTCAGGCCCCCGCCTGGATGGCCGGCGCCAACGTCTACCAGATCTTCCCGGACCGTTTCCGGAATGGCGACCCTACCAACGACTACTGTGTGCCGGGTAGTACGTCCGGCTGTCCTTCGTTCTACGGGGCCGGGTCCGGGGGTGATATCGCTGTCACACCTTGGAACAAGCAGCTCTGCGATCCGTACAATGCGAGCCTTCCCTGTCACAATAACTTCGGCAGCATTTTCTATGGCGGCGACCTGCTGGGTATCCAAGACGAGTTAGATTACATCCAAGGCCTGGGCTTCGATACCCTATACCTGAATCCTATTTTTTATGCCAGTTCCAATCACCGCTATGATACCGACGACTTTTTGAGTATCGATCCGGCGCTCGGCGGAAACGCCGCGCTGAGCTCACTCATGACTGCCATGAACCGGCGTGGTCTGCGCGTTATCCTCGACGGAACCTTCGAAGACGCATCTTCGGACAGCACCTACTTCAACGAATACGGCAAGTTCACCACGACCGGCGCCTGCCAGTCGCTCAGCTCGGCGTGGCGGACCTGGTTCCAATTCCTGAACAACAACGTGCCGTGCACCACCAGCGGATACAACGGGTGGGGCGGATTCAGCAGCCTGCCGCTGATGGACCCTGCGCAGCCTGCCGTGCAGCAGTTTTTCTTCAGCGGAACGCCCGACAACGTCATGCTGCATTGGTACAGTGCCGGCGTCAGCGGATGGCGATTTGACAGTGCGCCCAGCATCCCGAATTACTTTTGGCACGCGCTGCGTCCCTATGCGAAGAGCTACAACGCCAACGGCCCGCTGATCGGCGAGATATGGTCCAATGCCAGCCAATGGCTGGCCGGCGATCAGATGGATTCGGTGATGAACTACCGCTTCCGCCGCAATGTGACCGGTTTCGTGCGCTGGCCTTACAACTGGGTGGATGACAACGACAACGGCGACGACGCCATCATTCCTCTCACACCGAGCCAGTTTGACGCCGCCAATCGCGCCGTGCGCGACGACTATCCGCCCCAATCTACGGCGGCCATGCTGAATTTGATTGACTCTCATGACACCAACCGCGCGCTTTTCGTCATGACCGAGTTAGGCGATACCGGCCTGGTTCAAGCCAAGCAGCGACTCAAGCTGGCCGCCTTGTTCCAGTTCACTTACATCGGCGCGCCCACCGTATTTTACGGGGATGAGGCGGCCATTAACGCGCCCTCGCTGTTTAGCGGCGCGAACGGTCCGAAAGGCGATCCGTACACCCGCGCTCCGTATCCATGGACCGATCAGGCCGGCGACCCTAGCGTCTACGGTCCGCCGGACCAGACCGTCATCGGTTACTACACGGCCCTGGGTCACCTGCGCAAACAGCACCCGTCGCTGGTCGCCGGAAAGTTCGTCACGCTGCTGACTGGCGATACCCAGCAGCCGTCGGCCTCCAACACCTACGCCTATGCGCGCTCCATTCCGGGGGAAGAGACTGCCATCGTGGCGCTCAACAACGGCTCTAGTGCCAATATGCCTGTTATCCCCGTTGGCGCCTATTATCCCAACTCGACCGTGTTGCAGGATGCCATCGGAGGCGCAACTTACACGGTCTCCGGCGGAAACGTGAGTCTGACCTTGAACCCAATCAGCGGCGTCCTCCTCCTGCCCGCACCCGCTTCCGTGGATCTCACGCCTCCTACTGCGAGCCTGAGCTTGACACCCGCGCCGAACACTACCGGGTCGAACAACAGCTCTCCCGTAACGGTCACGATCATTGCCAGCGACACCGGCAGCGGCGTCAGCCAGATTCTCTATTGGCTGGACGGCGGCCCGGTGAGCAGCGTGTCGGCATCCACCGCGACCGTCAGCGTCAGCGGCGCCGGTGCGCACGCCGTAGGAGTACGGGTCCTCGATAACGCCGGTAACATCAGCCAACAGTATACCCAGCTGGTGAACATCGATCTGCCAGGGGCGCGCTGAAAGCTCCCAATCGTGAAAGCGTAAGCGGGGAATACTGGTTCCTTCGCATCCCTCCGGCGATTCTCCAGTTCCTTCAGGGCCCGCCCCGACGCTCTGAATCGAGGTGGAATCCGGAAGAATCCCCAAGGCGATCAGGGCATTCTCGGTCCGTTTCTGGAATTCGGCTGTACGAACCATCACGCCGCAGTGTACACTACGTACAAGTCAAAACATGGCACGAAGAGGCGGCAAGCTATGGCGGACAAGCCTGCTCCTGGGACTCGCCGGTTGCCTGGCGGCGCAGGCTGAGACGCCCATCGACGAGGCTTTCAACCGGCTCTACAACTTCGACTTCAAACGATCGCAGGAGATACTCGACCGGCAGAGCCAACTTACCCCGCTCGACCCGCTGCCGCTTTCTGTCAATGCGGCCAGCCGTCTCTTTTCCGAACTGCACCGATTGAAGATTCTGGAGCTGGACTTCTTCACCGACGACGATAAAGTGGTGGACCGGAAGGCATTGGTACCCGATCCGGCCGTTCGGCAGGCATTCCTCCGTTTGGTGGGAGATTCCGAGCGTCTCGCCAACGTGCGAATGGCCGCGAAGCCCGACGATCCCGACGCGCTGTTTGCCCTCTGCATGGCCACCGGGCTCGAGACCGACTACGCGGCCCTGATCGAGCGGCGCCGTTTCGGCAGCTTCGCGCTATCGAAGAGAAACCAGGTCTACGCGCGCAAGCTGCTGGCGCTGAACCCTCCCGTCGATGACGCATACATGACATTCGGTACCGTCGAGTACGTCGTCGGCAGCCTGCCATTTTTCCTGCGCTGGTTCATTCATCTCGACCAGATCACCGGGAGCAAGCAAAGAGGCATCGAAGAGCTGGAACTGGTGGCCCACCGCGGAAGGTATTATGGTCCCCTGGCGCGAATGATGCTGGCCGTGATCCATATCCGCGAAAAGCGTCCCGCCAAAGCCGAGGAGTTGCTGGCCGGGCTGGTCACCCAATTCCCGGAGAATCCGCTGTTCCGCAAGGAACTGTTGCGCGCGCGCCGCCTGGCGAACCCGGCCGGGGCAGGCCGCGTCAAGTAATGTCGGCGCGCGGAGGAGCCTCCTGGCTCTAGATTGCCGCCTTGTCACTGGCTCGCCCGTGGACTAAACTCAGTGAAGAAAGAGGCAGCTACATGGGACGTCACTGCGGCATTCTGTCCCTCTTGCCGCTATTTGCTGCAGCGGCATTCGGGCAAATGCTAACCTCATCGTCGTTTTCCACCGGACCCGACAAATCCTTCCAGGCCGCCGTCACGTTCCAGACGCCGATGCTTGTGCCGCACCCGATAGTTGGCGCACCCTACTACGGTGAGCACATATCCGAAGACGTGCAGACGCTCGCGAATGGCGCTCATATCACGCGGTCCAGCCAGTACCAGAGGACCTGGCGCGACTCGCAGGGCCGCACACGCACGGAGCGCCTGGTTGCAAAGACCTCTTTGCCGGATGTGCCGCCGCTCATTCAGATTACCGATCCTGTGGCAGGGTACTTCTACGCGCTGGACGCCGGAAAGAAAGTGGTGCATCGCGTGGCGTTGACGCTGCCGGGAGGTGCCCAATCCGTAAACCCCGCCCCGATGTCGAACGGTGCCGCGCCTCGGACCGGCGCAGCGGGCTCCGGCTCCGCCGCAATTGCGGTCGCTGGATCGGCGATTGAGCGGAAGTCCGAAGCGCCGCGGCCTCAGATCAGCCAAGAGGCGCTCGGCACCAAGACCTTGGACGGCATCGTAGTCGAAGGATCCCGGACAACGACGGTTTACCCAATCGGTTCCGCGAATAACGATGCGCCGTTCAGCACGACCGTGGAAACCTGGCGGTCGCCGGACCTCAGTCTCGTGCTGCTCATGACGAACGACGACCCGCGCACCGGCGTAATCGCCTCGAAGATCGTCAATCTCAACACGCAAGAGCCAGACCCCGCGCTTTTCGTGCCGCCCCCGGACTACACCATCGTGGATGAGACCGGCTCCTTCACCATCACCTGGGGCGCTCAATAGCGCGGATTACAGCGGCGTAGCTCCCGCCCAGTTCAATGCCGCTCACGCCGGCGCCGGCACAGTCCATCGCACCAGCCCAACAGCGCGCCGGAGTGTTCTCCACCCCCGGCGCTACACTTCTTCCGTAAGATCCGGCTCGGGCAGCATGTCATGCTCTCGCGCCACCCAGACGTACAGAGTGGGAAGGAGGAAAACGTTCATCACCATGGCTACCATGAGCCCACCCACGATCACGATGGCGAAGGGGCGCTGGGAGTCGGAGCCGATGGCGTGCGATAGCGCGGCGGGCAGCAATCCCAGCGTGGCGACGAGCGTGGTCATCATGATCGGCCGCAAGCGCAGCACGGCCCCTTGAATGGCGGCGTCCTCCACCGAGTGGCCGCGCGCGCGAAGCTGGTTGATGTACTCCAACATGATGACGCCGGTCTGCACGCACACTCCAAACAGCGCCAGAAAACCGACCCCCGACGATACCGACATGTGAGTGCCCGTAGCCAGCAGCGCCGCGAGGCCGCCGAGCGGCGCCATGGCCATGTTTACCAGCATCAGGCCGGCCCATTTGAAGGAATGGAACATGCTATAGAGAATGATGAAGATCACCAGAACGGTGACCGGCAGCACCACCATCAGCCGTTTCTGCGACCGCTGCTGGCTGGCGTATTCGCCGGCCCAATCGATGGTGTAGCCCTTGGGCAGTTTCACTTGTTGCTTCACTTTGGCGATAGCCTCTTCGACCGTGCTCCCCAGGTCGCGGCCGCGCACGGAATATTTCAGCGCCACGTAGCGCGAATTCGCCTCACGATAAATCTCCGAAGCGCCGTCCAACTCCCGGACATTGCACAACTGCGCCAGGGAAACGCGCTCGCCGGAAGGGCTGAGCAGTCGGATGCGCTCGATGGCTTCCTTGCTATCGCGATAAGCCGGCAGATAGCGCGCCACCAGATCGAAACGCTGCTCGCCTTGCAGCACCTGGCTGACGGCATTGCCGCCGACGGCGGTCTGGATGGCGTCCTGCACGTCCGCCACGTTGATGCCAAAGCGGGCCGCTACGTCGCGGTCTACCCGGAATTCGAGGTTCGGCTGCCCGATCACGCGAAACAGGCCCAGATCCTCGACGCCGCGGACGCCGCGCATCACATTGACGATCTCGTCGCCCTTGGCCTCCAGCAGCCGCAAATCGGCGCCGTAAACCTTCACGGCAAGTTCGCCTTTGACGCCGCTCACGGCTTCTTCCATGTTGTCTGAGATGGGCTGCGAAAAATTCCATAGCACGCCCGGCAGTTTCTCCACCTCGCGGTCCAGCGCGGCGATCAGTTCGTCTTTGTTCTGGCGAAACACCGGCCGCCACTGCTCCTTAGGTTTCAAGTCGACGAAGTATTCGGTGTTGAAGAAGCCGGTGGTGTCGTTGCCATCGTCGGGCCGGCCCACCTGCGAGACTACTTGCGTGACCTCGGGAAACGAAGCGAAAATCACCCGCGCCTGGTTGGTGAGCCGGGTGCCCTCGGTGGGACCGGTCGACGGCGCCAGAGTGCCGCGCGCCCAAATGGCGCCTTCGTCCAGGTGCGGCAGAAACTCGGAACCGATGATACCGCTGGTCAATAGGTACGCGGCCGCCCCAACCGACAGCACGGCCACGCCCACCGGCGCCCATCGATGCTCGATGGCCCACTTCACGGCCTCCCGGTAACGGTTGGTGACGAACATCAACACCGGGTTGTGCCATTCCCTGGACTCACGGCGGAACAGGAAGCTCGAGAGCACCGGCGCCAGCACAATCGAAAAGAGCAGTGCCCCGGCCAGCGCGAAGGCCACCGTCCAAGCCATTGGCTTGAACAGGCGCCCTTCCACGCTCTGCAAGGTGAAGATGGGCAGGTAGGCTGTGATGATGATGGCGATGGCGTAAAACACCGGGCGTTGAACTTCATGCGCGGCCTCGCGGATGCGCTCCATGGCCGATTTGGGCGTTTCGCGCTCGCCCAGATGCCGCACGATGTTCTCCACCATCACCACTGCTCCATCCACCACCATGCCGAAATCGAGCGCACCCAGCGAGAGCAGGTTGGCGGGGATGTGGCGCAGGTCGAGGCAAATCGAGGCGAACAGCAGCGAAAACGGAATGGTCAGGGCTACGATCAGCGCGCCGCGCACATTCCCCAGGAACAGGAACAAAATGATGGAAACCAGGATGATTCCTTCGGTGAGGTTGTGCAGCACGGTGTGCGTGGTGTAGTGCACCAGATCGCTGCGATCCAGGAACGGAACCACCTTAACCCCGGGCGGCAGAATGCTGTTGTTCAGCTCGTCGACTTTGGCGTGAATGTCCTTCAGCACCTGGTCGGAATCGGCGCCCTTGCGCAGCAGCGCGATGCCTTCGATGACATCGTCACTGTCGACAACCCTGCCGTCGGCGCGATGGATGGCCTTGCCGATCTGCCCCAGCCGGATCTTGGGGCCCTGCTCGACCGTGGCAATATCGGAGACGCGAATGGGCGTGCCGCCCTGCGTCTTTAACACGATTTTGCCGATGTCCCCAATATGATCGACCAGGCCCACTTCGCGCACATTGACTTGCTGCAAGCCTTGCTCGATGAAGTTGCCCCCCGCATTCACGTTGTTGTTGCCGATCTGCTGCTCCACCTGCCCGATGCTCAACCCGTAGTCCACCAGCTTGTCGGGGTCGATGCGCACCTGGTATTCCTTGGTCGAGCCGCCAAAGCTGGCCACGTCAACCACGTTGGGCACCGATTTGAACTGCTTTTCGAGCGTCCAATCCTCGAGCGCTTTCAGTTCCAGCAGGTCGTACTCGGGATTGTCGCTGTGCAGCGTGTACCAATAGATCTGGCCGACCGGGCTCCAGTCCGTGCCCATCTGCGGTTGCAGACCCTGCGGCAGAGTGACCTCGGAAAGGCGCTCCAGCACCTTGGCGCGATTCCAATCGTTGTCGGAATCGTCGTCGAAGACCAGCATTAGGCTGGAAAGCCCGAACAGCGAAGTGGAACGCAGGTGTTCCAGGTGCGGCAGTCCGTTCATCACGATTTCGAGCGGAATGGTCACCTGCTGCTCGACTTCCTCCGCCGCGCGTCCCGGCCACTGGGTAATGACCTGGACGTAGTTGTTGGCCACGTCGGGATATGCTTCGATCGGCAGCTTCTCAAAGGAAACGACGCCCCAGAAAAACAACAGCGCAGCAATCACCACGACAAGGAAACGGTTGCCGAGCGCGAAATCGACGATTCTCCGGATCATGCGCGCGTCACCGGGTTATTGCTCCGCTGTGTTCTGGAGCACGAGAGCGTTGGAGACCACCGCGTCGCCCGGCGCGATGCCGCTCGATATTTCCTGAAGATTCGGCGGCAGCATGTTGCCGCCCGTCACCGCGACCCTGCGGAACTTCTTTTCGCCCGCCGGGACATAAACCCAATCGCGGTCATGCAGGTGCAAAACAGCCGAGGCCGGCACCACCGCGCGCGATTCCTTCCGCTGGCCGTGGAAGGTGGCCGTAACGAACATCCCCAGGCGCATCAGGCCGGGATTGGAAACCTGCAGCCGCACCTTGGCGGTGCGGATGTTGGGGTCCATGATAGGGCCTATGTTGTCGATGCGGGCGCGCAGCACCTGTCCCGGATAGGCGCTGAGATGGATATCGGCGAACTCGCCCATGCGCACACTCGCCAGGTCGTTCTCGTACACGTCGCAGATTACCCATACGTTGGAAAGATCGGCGATGGTGAACAGGTTAGGCGAGTTGTCGAGCGTCTTGACGCCGGCCGCGTTGGTGACGTTCTGCTCCACGATCACGCCCGAAATCGGCGCAAAAATATCTACCAGGGAGCTGGGGTGGTCGACATCGACGCCCAGCACCTTGAGGTGCTCCAGCGCCGTGTCCACGTCCACCTGCGCTTTATCGGCGGCATCCTGAGCCACTTCGAGATCTTTTTGCGCCATGGCGCCCTTGTCGTACAGCAGTTGGGTGCGCGAAAGCTGCGCCCGCAGCAGCGTCTGATCGGCCAGCGCGTGGCGGTAATCGGAAAAAGCCGAAGAAATATCGGAGCTTTGCACGCGCATCAGCAGCTGCCCCTTGGTGACGGTGTCGCCGAGCTTGGCGTTGATGGCGACCACGCGGCCGGAGGCGAGCGAAATCACCGGCACGTTGCGCGAGACGTCGGCGCTAACCACGCCGGTCACTTGCAGTTCGGGCGCCGTCTCGCGCAGCTCCGCGGTGGCCAGGGGGAACTGCTCCGGATGGTCCACCTGGATCACGTTCACGTCGGATTCGTTTTCGACCTGCGCCGGCGGCGGCGCTTCGGCCTTGGGATCCGGCTGTCCCTTGGCCCGGCAGCCGGCCAGCGCCAGCGCCACAAGCAGACAGCCGATCATGCCCCGTGCGAGATTCATGGAATCACCTCGCGGCCGACAGCCAGGTTCAACTGCCCGGCGGCCGTCAGATAGCCTGCGATCAGATTGAGGTAGGCGACTTGCACCGCCCGGTAATCGTGCTGTGCATCCAGAAAGTCCACCAGCGCCGCGCCTCCGTGTTGGTAAGAAAATGAAACGATGTCGCGCACGCTGGTGGCGCGCTCGAGAAATCCATTCGCTCCCCGGTACGGCCGCAGAAGATTCACCGCCGAGACCAGCGTGAAGTAGGCCGAATCCACATCGCTGAATACCTGGTTTCGGGCGGCTTCGCGCAGCCGCTCGGCGTGCTGGATGTCGATCTCGGTGCGCGCCTTCTCGCCCTGGTTCTTGTCGAAAATGCGTAGCGGTATGCTGATGCTGGCGCCCATGTAGACCGGGATGGGCGGATTGCGGCCGAAGTCCACGCTGAATGTAGGATCGGTCGACCCATTGGCCACCGCCAGCCTGTGATCGGTTTCCGCCTTGTCCACCGCCTCGACCGCCGCTTTCAAGTCCGGCCGGGTGGCGAGCGCGATGGTGTGGAACTCCTCGAGCGGCGTCAGTTGCTCCGCGAAGTCGAACGGTCCCGTAACGTCGAACTTGTCCACCGGCGAGCGGTCGCTCAACATGGCCTGCAAGGTGATCTTGGCGGTGCGCAAGTTGACCATCGCCGTTTCGTAGTCGGATTGATACTGCGGCAACTGGAGTTCGATGCGGTCCAGGTCCACGCGCGCGATGTCGCCGGCTTTGTAGCGTTCGCGGCTGATGCCGAGCTCTTTGTCGAAGTACTCCAAATTGTCCTTGGCCAGCGCCAGCACCTGTTTGGCCTGCAAGGTCTGCACGAAAGCCGTGCGCAAAGTGAACAGGAGGGTGCGCTCCAGGTCCCCTTGTTGCGACACGGCGATGGCGGTGCCCTTTTGCGCGCTTTCCAGGCGCAGTTCGCGCTTGTGCTGCCGCTCGTGCAGGTAATCGAAACTCGCCAGCGGTTCCGTATACGCAAACGGCCGGTACGGGTTCGAGCTGAAAAAATCGAGCTGGTCGAGCGTGAACGAGAAATTCGGGTTGGGGCGCAGATAGGCGGTGATTTCCTGGTCCTTGGATTCCTGAATGTTGATCTGGCCGGCCTGCAGCGTGGGGTTGGCGGCGGCGAATTTCTCTTTCACCTGCTCCCAGGTGAGCGCCGTCTGCGCGAAGGCGGGAAGCAGGCAAGCCACTGTCACACACCCGCAGATGCGCAGGGCGGCGCGGGCGATTTGGTTGGCATCGGCTGGCAAGATCCGCGTCCGTTTCAGCTTCATTTGGATACTGGAGGCCGGTCAGGCCCGCGACAAGTCTGGCAAGAGTTCCTCCATTCAGTTTACCGGTTCGGCCGGCGGGCTCACCGCCTATCTTTCGGACGCGGTCAACCTATCTTTTGGCCCATGGCCTTGGGTTGTGGCGGAATTACATCTACAATTCGAATAAAGGCGCACCAGTGCAACTGTCACAACTCCAGGGCAACCTCCGTGTGGCCGTGGCCGCCCTGCTCATACTGGCTGTGGCGCTGATTGACTGGCACGTCGATCTGCCGCTGGCGTTCGGCTTCCTCTACCTCGGCCCCATTCTGCTGGTAGGCACCGTGTGGCCCCGCTGGCGGATCCTGGCGATGGCGGTGCTGTGCACCGTGCTTTCGCATATCTTTGCGCCGCCTTATCCGCTCAACGTGTCGTTGCCGGAGGACTTCCTGGTATTCATTGCGCTGGCCGGCACCGGGCTGTTCGCCTTCGAAATCAGCCGAACCCGCGCTCGCGAATTGGGAAACCTGCGCCGCGTGGAACGCGAAGTGGCCGCGCGGCGTTCGGCGGAAGAGCAGCTCGAGTTTCTGATCGAAAGCAGTCCCGTGGCCATACTGACCATGGCCCCCGATTGCCTCGTTCTGCGGGCCAACCAGGCTGCGCACCGGCTGTTTGGCGTGGCCGATGGCGAATTCACCGGCAAGAGCATCCGGCGCTACGTGCCGGCGCTCGGCCGCGTGCCCTTCGGCGGCACCGCGCAGCCGACGTTCCGCACCGAGATGCAGTGCCGCGGACAGCGCAACAGCGGTGACGTGTTTCTGGCCGATGTATTCTTTTCCACCTACCAAACGGCCATGGGCCCGCGCCTGGCCGCCCTCGTCGTCGATGCCTCCGAGCAACTGCGGGAACGCGAGGAATCCGGCCTCGAGCAGTTGCTGGCCGGTTCGCGCGTCCTGGTGGGCGCGGTTTCCCACGAGATCCGCAACGTCTGCGGCGCCATCGCCGTGATCTATGAGAACCTGGCCCGCTCGGGGGCGCTGCGGGCCGACCGGGACTTTGAGGCGCTGGGATCGCTGGTCGAAACGCTCACCCGCATCGCCTCAGTCGAGCTCAAGCACAGCCAGCGGCCCAACCCGGTGGCCGGCATCGACCTGTTCGAAACCCTGGATGAGCTGCGCATCGTCCTTGAACCCTACTGCCGTGAAGCCGGGATCGATGTGCACTGGGAGGTGCCGGAGGAATTGCCGCCGGTATGGGCCGACCGCCACAGCCTGTTGCAGGTGTTGCTCAATCTCATCAAGAATAGCCAACGGGCTCTCGATAACGCGGCGGCCAAGCGGATCGATATCACGGTATCGGCCAACAGTCAGGCGGTGCTGCTCCGGGTCACCGATTCCGGCCCGGGCATCAGCTCCACCGAAAAGCTCTTTCAGCCCTTTCAGCACGGCGCGCAGTCCACCGGGCTGGGACTGTTTCTCTCGCGCGCCTTCGTGCGGTCTTTCCACGGAGAACTGCGGCACGATCCGACGGTAGCCGGCTGCTCCTTCGTCATCGAACTGGCCGTGGCCGGCCCTAGCGAACGCGAATTCTCGCGCATGGCGGAACATGGAACCCATCCGGTTGTTATTGCTTGACGACCACGTGCTGTTCCGCGAGAGCCTCAGCCGTTTGCTGGCCTCCGAGCCGGATTTCGTAATGGCCGGCCATTGCGGCACTGTGGCCGAAGCGCTCGAGATCCTCCAAAACACGCCAGTGGATGTGATACTGCTCGATTACGACCTCGGCGACGATCACGGCGCGCAGTTCCTCGCAGCCGCGCACCACGCCGGTTATCGCGGCAAAACTCTGATGGTGACGGCCGGTATGAGCGCCACCGAAAGCTCGCTGGCGCTCAAGCTGGGCGCCTCCGGCGTTTTTCTCAAGCACAATTCCCCGGGCAGCCTGGCTCAGGCCATCCGCCAGGTGGCTGCCGGCGAAATGTGGGTCGACGCAAAAGTGATTCAATCGCTGGCCGACAACGTGAGCTTCCGCGAAGAGCAGAACCTTCGCCGGCTGCTCACCGAACGCGAACAGGAGGTATTACAGGGGCTTTTTGAAGGATTAACCAACAAGGAGATCGCCGCGCAACTCGGCGTCTCGGAAAGCGCCGTCAAGGCGACGCTGCAGCAGCTCTTTCAAAAGACTCACGTGCGCACGCGCAGCCAACTGGTGCGAATCGCGCTCGAATCTTCGCTAGGCACCACGCGAAGGTAAACGGCCCGTGGCGCGCCGCCGCGCCGGGGGTTCCACGTGCGGGTGCAGGCGATTGTAGATCGCCCATGCGATGCCACTCAGCACGCCGAGAACGATCAGAATCTCGGGGATATCCAGCCCCATATTTCTGCCTCTGCTTAATTGTACGTCGAACCCTGTCCAAATGGAAGGTTTATGAAAACGCCCTCAGGGTACTGCCCCTTTATCTTTCTTAACTCGTGGCTGGCCAATGGCTTGCTCCCTGTCCGGCCCAGTCCCCAAGACCATCCTGCGCAAGGCTCACTCCAGCGCCAAGCCCGATTCCTTCAGCGCACGCCAGCCGCCATCGAGCGATATGGCATTTGTGTAGCCCATCTTCTGCAGATTATCGGCCACCAGCGCGGAGCGGAACCCGCCGCCGCAATAGAGCACCAGGGTGGCAGCTTTATCCGGCACGCGGGTTTCAATGTCGCGTTCGATGATGCCCTTGCTCAAGTGAATCGCGCCCGCCACATGCCCGGCGGCCCACTCGCTCTCTTCGCGGGTATCCACCAGCAGGTGCGGCTCGGCCGAAGCGAGCAGCTTCCGGTAGGCGTCGATATCGATCTCTTTCACACGCGTCTTGGCATCATTGACTAACTTCAGGAAACCTTCGCTGTGTTTCATGGATTGTGACTCTCCGGTAACGCCGGCGGTCTTTGCCGCCGGTGCCTTGTAACTTGTGCGCTCTCGACCACGGCCACCGTGCCGGATACTCGTTAAGCCCCTGCAAAAAAGCACCGGCGGCAAGACCGCCGGCGTTACTCCACCCGCTCGATCCTCGCCCCCGCCGCGGCCAGCTTCTGCTCGATCTTCTCATAGCCGCGATCGATGTGGTAGACGCGGTCGATCACGGTTTCGCCCTTGGCCACCAGCGCCGCCAGCACCAGCGATGCGCTGGCCCGCAGGTCGCTCGCGATCACGCCGGCGCCCGTAAGCGCGCGCGGCCCCGCCACCATGGCCTGCTTGCCATCCACACGGATATTGGCGCCCATCCGCGCCATTTCCTGCGCGTGCATGAAACGGTTTTCGAAAATCGTCTCGACGATGATCGCGATGCCTTCCGCCTGCGTCATCAGAGCCATGTATTGCGCCTGCAAATCGGTGGCGAAGCCGGGATATTCCTCGGTGGTCATATCCACCGAGCGCAGCCTGCCGCTGGCCCGCACGCGCACGCTGTCGGCAGCCGGTTGTGTCACGTCCGCCCCGGCCTGTTGCAACTTCGCCACGAGCGCGCCCACGTGTTCCGGATTGCATTCCGTGACCGTCACGTCGCCGCCGGTAATCGCGCCGGCCACCATAAACGTGCCGGCTTCAATGCGGTCGGGGATGATGGTATGTTCGGCGCCGCCCAGTTGCTCCACGCCCTGGATGCGGATGGTGGACGTGCCCGCGCCTTCGATTTTGGCGCCCATCTTGCTCAATAAATCCGCCAGGTCCACCACCTCCGGCTCGCGCGCCGCGTTGCGCAGCACGGTTTCGCCCTTGGCCAGCACCGCCGCCATCATCAGATCTTCCGTGCCGGTGACCGTGATCCGGTCGAAATGCACGGTGGCGCCGCGCAGCCCTTCCGGCGCAGCGGCTTCGATATATCCGTGCGATTGGTGAATGCGCGCGCCCAGTTGTTCCAGGCCGAAAATGTGCAGGTTGATGGGTCGCGCGCCGATGGCGCAGCCGCCCGGCAACGAGACACGCGCTCTGCCCGCGCGCGCCACCAGCGGGCCCAGCACCAGGCTGGAGGCGCGCATGGTCTTCACCAGCTCATACGGCGCTTCCGGCGAGACGATCTTCGATGCCTCGAGGCGCACCGCATTGTCTTCGATATCCACGCGGGCGCCAACGTCCACCAGCAACCGCTGCATGGTGCGGATATCGCGCACGCGCGGGATGCGGTGCAGCGTCACCGGCTCCGCGGTGAGTAGCGCCGCCGCCAGCGCGGGCAGCGCCGAGTTTTTCGAACCGTTAACCGGGATTTCGCCCCGCAGAGCGTTCCCGCCGTTTATCACGAATTTATCCATGCGAATTCTCTTGGTACACCGACCGCTCCCTTTGGTCGCGGCTCCGATGCGCGTTCGGAGCCCTAACGGAGCCGCGACCAGAGGGAGCGGTCGGTGCGATAACGCTGAACCTCTTCGTCATCCAGCCAGCGCCTTCGACACCCGCCCACCGGCTTCGGCCAGCATCCGTTCGGCCTCCTCGCGCGCGCAACCCTTCCGGCTCATCACGATGGCCACGGCAACCCGGCCGCCGCTCGCCTCCAGCAGTTCGCCGGCACGCTTCTGGCTCACTTCGGCAGCCGCGGCGATGATCCGCCGCGCCCGGTCGGCCAGCTTGCTGTTCTTCGGCTGCACGTTCACCATCAGGTTGCCGTAAACGTAGCCCAGCCGGATGCACACCGCCGTGGAGAGCATGTTGAGGACCAACTTCTGCGCCGTTCCCGCCTTCAGCCGTGTCGAGCCGGCAATCACCTCCGGCCCCACCAGCGGCGTAATGGCTATATCGGCCGCGCGCGCCAGTTCCGAATCCGCGGTGCAACTGATCCCCACCGTCAACGCGCCCATCCGCCGCGCTTCCGCGATGGCCCCCAGTACGTAAGGCGTGCGGCCGCTGGCGGCCAGGCCCACCAGAACATCTCGCGCGGTGAATCCGCCCTTCGTCAAGTCGCGCGCGCCCGTGGCCGGATCGTCTTCGCTGGCTTCGGTCGCGCGGCTTACCGCCGCATCCCCACCGGCGATGATGCCGACAATGAGTTCCGGCGGCGCGCCGAACGTGGGCGGAATCTCCGCCGCATCCAGCAGGCCCAACCGCCCGCTGGTTCCGGCGCCGAGATAGAACAGCCGGCCGCCGCGTTCGATCGCATCCGCGATAGCGTCTACCGCGCGCGCGATCGCAGGTATCTCGCATTCCACCGCTTCCGCTACCTTGGCGTCCTCGCGGTTGATGATTCGCAGCGCCGCTTCCGTGCCGACGGTATCAATCGCCGCCGAAGCCGGGTTCGTTTGTTCGGTGAGAAGCTGTTCCAGCATGGTTTATCAGGCCGCGCAGCGCGGTGCGGGCAAGCTAGTCGTGCCCTACCAACACCAGCCTAGCACCCGCGCTATAGTCGGAACAGTGCGTTACCTGTTGAGCGGCCACCTTCCCGAAGCCTCTTCCATCCTGTTGGTGGAGAGCGGCTCGCGCGGCATTCTGGAAAAGGTCATCGCCGGGGTGCGCCGGTCCTGGGGCGCGGACGTTCCCATCGACCTGGTCTCGTGTTTCGCCAACCTGCCGCTTGGCCTGGATGCCCGCACCACCCGCGTATTCCGCGTTTCCGACTATCGCGGCCGCCAGGGGCGCGCGCAACTCTATCGCGAGCTCCGCGCGCGAAATTACCCGATGATGGGCATCGTCTGCTCCGAAGAGCCGCTCATGATGAAGTGGAAATGGGCGCTCGCGCTGCGCGTGCCGGCCAAGATTTTCATCATCAATGAAAACGCGGATTACTTCTGGCTGGATCGGGAGCACCTGAAGATCCTCCGCGAGTTTGCGCTCTCCCGGGCCGGTCTGGCCGGCGCCGGCGCCGTGCGCACGCTGGCCCGCGTGTTCTCGTTCCCGTTTGCGTTATTCTATTTGCTGCTCTATGCGGCAGCCGTACACGCCCGCCGAAGGCTGCGCCTGCTCTTCCGGCGCGTCAGCCCGGCGTCATAGGTCGAACACGAGTACCATGAGCGTAGGATTTGATGCCATTGAGAAACCGCTCCCTGACGGTCGCGGCTCTGATCGGAGCCGCGACCACAGGGAGCGGTACGCCGTATAAAGCATGACGTCACACAGGTCGGAGACCTGGTTTCTTGGGGGGAAGGTCGAATCATGAAAGCCATTCAAGTCGAGCAACCCGGTGGCCCGGAACAACTGGAGTTGGTGGACCTGCCGGTTCCGCGGCCCGCCGCCAACCAGGCGCTGGTGCGCATCGCCGCCAGCGGCGTCAACTTCATCGATGTCTATTTCCGTACCGGACTCTACAAGGCCGATTTCCCGATGACGCCCGGTCAGGAGGCTGCCGGTACGGTCGAGGCCATAGGATCGGAAGTCACCGGGCTCGCCCCCGGCGACCGGGTGGCTTACTGCATGGCCCGCGGCTCATATGCCGAATACGCCGTGGTGCCCGCGGCGCAACTGGTCAAGATACCGGATCACGTGGACTTCTCGACCGCCGCGGCGGCCATGCTGCAAGGTATGACCGCCCATTACCTCACGCATTCCACGTTTCCGTTGAAGAGCGGCGACACGTGCCTGGTGCATGCGGCAGCCGGCGGCGCCGGTGGGCTCATCGTGCAGATGGCGAAGATGCTCGGCGCGCGCGTTTTCGGCACCGTATCCACCGGGGAGAAAGCGCGCGTCGCCCGCGAGAACGGATGCGACGAAACCATCCTCTATACCCAGCAGGATTTCGCGGCCGAGGTAAAGCGCCTCACCGCCGGCCGCGGCGTGGACGTGGTCTACGATTCGGTGGCCCGGACCACCTTCGAGCAAAGCCTCAATTCGCTCCGCCCGCGCGGGTTAGTGGCCCTGTTCGGGCAATCGAGCGGGCCGGTTCCGCCCTTCGATCCCTCCATCCTCAACGCCAAGGGTTCGCTTTTCCTTACCCGGCCCAGCCTCGGCCACTACCTGTTGACCCGCGACGAACTGCTCTGGCGCGCCGGCGATGTGCTCGGCTGGATTGCAGCCGGCAAGCTGCGCCTGCGCATCGGCGGCGCCTATCCGCTCGTCCAAGCCGCTCAGGCTCACCGCGACCTGGAAGGCCGCAAGACCACCGGCAAGCTGGTTCTCACCGTGCCGTGACACGCCCATGAACCTGAAGGCCCGGCTGACCCTGTCTTTCGTTCTGCTGGCCGTTCTGCTGGCCGGCACCATCTCCTGCGTCGATCTGGCCGGCGACATCAACCAGCAATTCGCCGCCACGCTGGAGCGCGCCGAAAACCTGCGCACCCTGGCCTCTGACCTGGTGGGCATTTCCTTGAATCGCCAGCTCACCAAGCCGCTCGGCGAGGCCGTGCGCGATCTCGAGGTTTCGACGCTGTTGCGCGATACCATGCTGGCTTCGCAGGCCGTCGTCGAAATCGCCGTGCTCAGCCCCGAAAACGAAATTCTCGCCGATTCCATTCCCGACGAGATCGGTAAGATTCAGCTCCCCTACGACGACTTCAGCCCAGTCGTGGCGCGCAATGGCTGGTATGGCAAATGGCGCGTGCTGCGGGAAAAGAAGTACTACCAGTTGCAGCAACCATTGGGGCCGCGCAACGGGCCGCCGATTCTCTTTGTGCGCGTGGTGGTGGCCCCGGCGCTGATCCGCCACTCAATTCTGCCGCGGATCGAGGGAAACGCCATCGTCGCCTTGTTTTCCGTGCTCGGCGCCGCGCTGGTCACTATGCTGGTTTCCGCCGTCGCCTTCCGCCCTTTGAGCCGCCTGCGCCGGCAAATCGAATCGATGACCAGCGGCGAGAATCCGCCCGAAGCCAGCCTTGCCGGGGCTGCCACCGACGACCTTTCCGTCATCTCTTCCCGCGTCGCCCAACTCGGCCTCCAGTTGCGCGGTGCGCAGTTCGAAGTTTCCGACCTGCGCGGCAATCTCGGCCGGCTGCTGCGCGACCTGGAAGACGCTGTCTTCCTGTTCAATCGCGAAGGCAGGTTGGTCTTTGCTTCCGGCACGGTAGAGAAGTTCACCGGTCTCGCTGCCGCCGCGCTCACCGGAACGACCATCGCCGGGGTTTTCCCGCCCGAGACCCTGCTGGGGCAGGTGATCGCGCAGGCCACCGCCGCCGGCCTGCCGATTGGAAAGCGCCGGGTTGCGGTCGGCCCGGGCCCCGCATCCTCCGGCGTCGCCTCGGCGCTGCTTTCGGTGGACCCGCTCACAGCTCCCGGCGGCGCCGGTTCCGGCACGCTCATCCGTCTGCAGGATCCGGAGGCGCAGCGCAAGCTCGGCCGCGAGTTGCAGACCGCCGACCGCCTGGCTGCCCTCAGCCGCGTGTCCGGCGGCGTGGCCCACGAAGTCAAGAATCCGCTCAACGCCATCCTCCTGCACGTGGAGGTGGCGCGCGCCAAACTCGCCCACGGCGATACCGCGCTCGAGCCGCAGATGGACATCATCTCCAGCGAAATCCTGCGCCTCGACCGCGTGGTGAAGACCTTCCTCGACTTCACCCGGCCGGTCGAGCTGAACCTCGCCAATATGCCGCTCGACGAATTTGTCCGCGACCTGGTCGACCTGGCCCGTCCGCAAGCCGATGCCTCGCAAATCCGGGTGGCGGAGGAGCGGAAGGCCGCGGGCGTCGAGGTGCGCATCGACCGCGATCTCCTGAAGCAAGCCGTCCTCAACATCGTTGTTAACGCGATTGAGGCCATGCCCGCCGGCGGCGAATTGCGGCTGGAATCCTCGGCTGCCGGCGACACCGCCGAAATCCGCGTGTCGGACACCGGACCGGGCATCCCGCCCGATCTGCGGGAGAAGGTTTTCCGCCTCTACTTCACCACCAAGCAGCGAGGTTCCGGGATCGGCCTGGCGATGGCTTTCCGGATCGTGCAGCTCCACGATGGTACAATCGATTTCACCAGCGAACCCGGCAAAGGCACGGCATTCTTCATACGCCTGCCCATAGCGGCCTGAGTGCTGGTATTCGCAATGATGGCGACATATCCGAGCCCACGCTGTGGTGCAGGTTCCAACCTGCCAACGCCCGCTTGCGGACGCGTTGTTTCACGGCTTGGCGAGCGGTCCATGCGCGGCGCGTCCTGCACCCTGGTCCTGGCTCTGGCGGTCCTGCTGGCCGGTTGCTTCCTGCAAGGCAAACAGCCGGTGGCGCGGACCACGCCGGCGGCGCCGGCGCCCGCCGCCAAATCGGCTGCTCCGTCACAGCCGCTTTCGGCTCCTCAAACCCAGGTTGAGCTCCCCCCGCCGCAGCCGGTTTCGGATGCAGCGTTGGCTGCGGGCGAGGCGTCCCAGGAAGCGCCTGAGCCGGCTACTCCGCCGCGCCCTGTGCGGCGCAACCCTGGACCTCCCGCCATCAACCCGGCCCGCCCCGAGACTCCCGCGCCCCCTGCCGCCACCGAAGAACCGGCACGCGCCCCCATTCAGGAAGTCCTTTCCGCCGACGAGAGCAAACGCCTGCAGGATTCCGCCGCTCAATGCAAGCGTGAAATTCGCCGGCTGGTGGAGCAAGCGCGTCTCCGCCGCTTGAACAACCACGAGCTCAGCGCCGTCGCACGCATCGAAGGCATGGTCAAGCTGTCCGACGACGCCGAGGCCAAGGGCGACATGCGTGAAGCAGATGCGCTGGCCGAGCGCGCCCTGGTGCTTGCCAAGGATCTGGACAGCGAACGCTAGACATGCGGAGCAGGCGCCTTCGGCTGGCGGAAGCGGCTGCCGCGCGCTTCACTGATAATGCAGCGCCTGGCCTGGATCGGTGGCGGCGGCGCGCCGGGCGGGAATGTAGGTGGCGATCAGGGCCACCATGCTGAGGATCGCAGCGACGGCGGCGAGCGTCCACGGGTCGCCGGCTTTTACGCTGAATAGCAGGCTGGCCAGGAAGCGCGTCAACAGGTAGGCCAGCGCCAGGCCGATCGCCACGCCGATCCCGGCCAGCTTCAAGCCGTGGGCGAGCATCAGCCGCAGGACGTCGCCGCGGCTCGATCCCAGTGCCATCCGGATGCCGATTTCCTGGGTGCGCTGTTCGACCGAGTACGACATCACGCCGTAGATGCCGATGGCCGCCAGCAGCAGCGCAATGGCGGCGAAGATGGTGAGCAGCAGCATATTGAAATTCTGCCGCGCCACGGTCGACGCCAGCACCTTCTCCATCGGCTGCACGCGGGAGACCGTCATAGTGGCGTCGACGGCCTGAATCTGGCGCTCGACGGCGGCGCGGAGAGCCATCGGGTCGCCATGCCCGCGCACCGCCCAAGCCAGGGGAATGAGCTGGCGAGCCAGTTCCGTCATGCCCTGCGGCACTTGGGCTTCCGGAATGTACATCACCCCGATCTCGCCATTGGCCACGCCGGCTTCCTTGACCGTCCCCACCACGCCGACAACCTGCCGCGGAGGGTCCGCAAATTGCGGGCCGAGGCCCTCGCCGATGGTGATCACCTGGCCGATGGGGTCCTGATTCGGCCAATAGTGCTTGGCCATGTGCTGATTGATGATCACCACCGGCGCGGAGTTGCCGGTGTCGGTCTCGATGAAGCAGCGGCCGCGCAGCACCGGGATGCGGAACGCCTGGAAGTAATGGCCGGCAACGAAGCGGTATTGCTCGTCGCCGTTGTATTGTTCGCCCTTGGCGGGAGGCTTGCCGGCAATATTGAACGGCAAGTCAGCCCCGTAGCCGCCTCCCGGCAGGAACATCGCGGTTGCCGCCGCCTCCACACCGGGGATGCTCTCGATGCGGCGCAGGGTGTCGGTGGTGAATGCCTCGATCTTGCCGGTGGTGGAATAGGCGCCGCTGGTGAGCGAGGTCATCATGGTAAGGACATTGTGCGGGTCTAGCCCCGGCTGGGCGTTGCTGAGGCCGACGAAGGTGCGGATGAGCAGCGCCGCGCCGGCCACCAGCACCAGCGCCAACGCCACTTCGGCGACCACCAGGGTAGACCGGGCGCGATTGTGGCGGCGGCTGGTGCCGGAGCGGTTGCCGGCCTCCTTGAGGGCGGACACGAGATCGAGCTTGGATGCCTGTAGCGCTGGGATGAGGCCAAAGAGAATGCCGGTGAGCAGGGCGGCGGCCAGGGTGAACGCGGCAACCCGCCAATCGAGCGGCGGCGCCACCGCGCGCACACCATCCGCATCCATCAGCCGCGGGATGTCGGCGGGAACCAGCAACAGCAGCGCGCGCACTCCCCAGGAACCGAGCGCGTACCCTAGCGCGGCGCCGATTCCGGCCAGCAGGACGCTTTCGGTGAGCAGTTGGCGCACCACCCGCCAGCGGCCGGCGCCCACGGCGGCGCGCACCGCCATTTCGCGCTGGCGCACTGCGGCTCGCGCGAGCAACAGGTTCGCCACGTTGGCGCAGGCGATCAGCAGCACGAATCCGACCGCGCCCAGCAGGACCAGCAGGGCCGTCTTGATGTCGCTCACGGCGGCTTCGCGCATGGGCGTCACGGCCACGGATTCTCCCTTGTCCATCCACTTCGGATTGTCTTTGCGGAAGCGTTCGCCGGCGATCTTCATCTCCGCGCGCGCTGAAGCCAGGGTCACGCCCGGTTTGAGTCGGGCGGCGACATTCAAATAGTGGCCCTGATTGGTGGAGTCCGGGTCGGCTTGGAGCGGCACGAATACTTCCGCGCGAGCCTCCGAATGGAAGCCCTTGGGGAGAACGCCGAGAACGGTGTAAGGCTGGCCATTGAGCAGGACGGGGCGGCCGATGATACGCTGGTCGCCGCCCAGCCGCGACTGCCACATTTCATGCGTGAGCACGGCCACCGCCGGGCCGTTCGGCACATCTTCGGACTGAGTGAAGGTGCGGCCCGCCTCCGGGTCCACGCCGAAGACCTGGAAGAAGCCCGAGGAAACCGGAAGCGCCTTCACCTGCTCCGGCCTGTCGCCGGTTCCCAGATTCATTCCGGCGGCTGCCAGCCCGTACAGCGTCATCGACTGGAAAACGTGGTTGTCCTTCCAGGCCATGTACTTGGGAATGGAGATGGAATTCCCCCGGCCGCCGTCGGGAAATTGGCGGGCGACTTCCACCACGCGGTCCGGTTCCGGGTACGGCAGGGGCTGCAGCAGCACCGCATTCACTACCGTGAAGATGGCGGTGTTGACGCCGATCCCCAGCGCCAGCGCCAGAATCGCGACGGCGGCAAACCCAGGATTTCTGGCCAGCATGCGGAACGCATAGCGAATGTCGAAAGCCAATGTGCCCATACCGCTCAATACGACCATGGAGGGTGGATCGTTCGCAGAATTAGAAGAGGAGAAGTCAGAAGACAGAAGTCGGAAGACAGAAGGGGGATGCGAAATTTGGGGTCTTTCCTTACATCGGCGGCTCAGAAACGGCTGACTACACAAGAACGGAGCCGCGACCAGAGGGAGCGGTTGGAGCCGGTGATATTCCTGACTTCCGACTCCTGACTTCTGATTTCTGACTTCCGACTTCTGACTTCTGACTTCTGACTCCTGAAACCTGACTCCGAAAAGACGTCCAGGGCGAAGCGCTGGCCGCTCAGCGCCAGTTGGCAAATGGGTTGGCGCGGGTCTGGCGGCAGGCGGCAATCAATTCGGGAAGCAGTTTACGGCGTTCGAAGAGGCGTTCGAGCAACTGCGCCACGGCGTCCTCTTCGTCCTCGATCCACTCCGGCGGGATGGCCTTCCAGGCCTGGTCCATCACCTCTTCCGGGAAGTGCATAGTCTGGTCGAGCCAGGGCTCGAAATCGTCGAGCGAGCGCACGCCTTCGTAAACCAGGCGGCGCGGGTAGAGGCCCTGCAAAGGCGAATCCGGAAAATCCCAGTAGGGGCCGTTGAAGGCGAAGCCATGGTCGATCATGCTCGCCACGAAGCCCAGGCTGCCGCCGGGGGACTCCTGGCGCCGCACCACGGCGCGATAGAAGATGCTCTGCCGGCCGTCGGCGTTGCCGACCCATTTGTCGAACACCAGGATGGCGCGGAAGTCCTCCAGGTTGGCCACCTTGGGCAGCAGCGCATCGGGCAGGAAGTCGTAGACCGCGGTGCGCGCGGGGTCGCCGGGATAGCGCGAGCCGAAATGCCAGCCTGGTTCGACCGGAATCCGCCGGCTGCCCAGGGTCAGATGGACATCGGGGTTGTCGGCGAGGAACTTTTCGCCTAGCCGCACCAAAGCCGTTTCCGGAGCCGCAACTTGGAGATAGGCCAGCAGGCGGGAAGCGAGCAACTCATTGACCAGGACGCGGTGGTGCTGCGGATTATTGCGGAACTTGACGACATACCACTGGCCGTCGTCGGCCTCCATCAAATGAGACTGGGCGCCTCCGCGCATTTTTCGGATGTGCCGGACAGCGGTGAGCGGCATCGGCTGGAAAATCGGGTAACCTAGAGTAGTATCACACGGAGGAATAGATCACAGATGGCGGAAACTGGAAATCCCACGAACGAGTACGGAGCCGACGCCCCAGTGCCCGCGGCGGGTGGACGCACGAAAGACGAGGTTGCACTTGAGCTGATGCGGTTCATCGCCCTGCAAACCGGCTATGGCAAGTCGCCACAGTCCTCGGCGGGCTTTTCCGGAAAGCCCGGCACCCATTCCGCGGAGGAGCACGCGGAGGCGCTCCTCGAGCTGTTTCTGCGTTGCCGGCAGGTGGTGAACCAGGAAGAATAGCGGGAACGGCGGAACGCGTTCCCGCCGCCGATCAACGCTTCTTCTTGGGCGCGGCTTTCTTGGCGACCTTTTTCACCGGCGCTTTCTTGAAGGCCTTCTTGGCGACCTTTTTCGCCGGCGCTTTCTTAACGGCCTTCTTTACCGGCGCTTTCTTGGCGGCCTTCTTCGCCGGCGCTTTCTTGACAACTTTCTTGGCGGGCGCTTTGACCGCGGCCTTTTTCGCCGGAGCCGGCTTCGGCGCAGTGGCCTTCTTCACGGGCTTCTTGGGCGGGGCTTCCACAACGGCCGCGGGTTCTGACGGCCCGGACTCAGCCGGCGCCGGCTGGGCTACGGGAGGAGCTGCGCCTTCTACAATATCGATTTCCATGATGACCTCGTCTTCTTCCTCTTCGTCTTCCTCGTCGTATTCGTCGAGCTTAGATTCCAAGTCCTCCTGCTCTTCGTCCTCGTAGTCGTGGAAGTCTTCCATCTCTTCTTCGTCCTTTGCAACGATCAGTGAGCGATGCGACATTCACCAAGCCTCCTGCGTCTGGGCACGATCAACCCTAGAATACCCCTTTTTACAGAAGAGGCAATAGTGAAAACGGTAAGTCGCGAGAAAAATCGCGCGCGGTTATCTCGCGGCGGAGTGCGCCACCAGCGTGGCGGGCTT